>OLJF01000126.1_pt1 | contig 127042 bp, 117 predicted proteins | sample 1609751 | NCBI WGS metagenome assembly OLJF01 (sample SAMEA4350171, study PRJEB24818) | metagenome | biome: human; feature: gut; material: faeces | place: Denmark | collected 2013-09
TCGGATTCCGTGTCTCTTCCACGTTTGGACAATCCGACGGGTGCATGTCCGGCACACCGGAGACAATGGGCGGACTTTCTGGTGTCCCTAATGGCACCTCTTCACAGACAATATAAAACCGCGCGAACCGAACTCGCCAGCATCTGCTATTGAAAATAGGGCAGATGCCGACTCAGACAGCGGCTTCGCGCGGTTATGTTTTGTTCAGAGGTGCCAATAAGGGACACACACAAAAGTCCTACAAATTGTCTTCCGGGATACGGACATAACCCGCGGAGTGCTCCAAACTTGGAAAGACACGGATCATCGAAGATGCAAACATCCGGCTGGTTAGAAATGCCACATTTTTTGAACCGAATTTCCATTTGCATTTCCAGCTGAAATCCCACGGTGTGGTCTTTTTATAATATTACTTATCACTCCAAAGCACGATATGCTTATTGCGACAATCCATTCAGCGTATTTTTATTATTCGTCTCTTTTTCTTATACTATAGAAGGTAAAGCTTCCATCTATGAGGAGCGTCTGCTCATCGTTTAACAGTTCTACCCGGACAACCGTGATCTTCCTTCCGTGGCGCAGCACCCTCGCTTTGCAGTAGACATACTCTGTATGTTCCACCGGAAGCAGATAATTCATCGACGCATCCAGCATGGTGACGTATTCCCTGTAAGTGGATGCCGCTATGCCGGATAGCGTGTCCGCGAGGGAATATGCACAGCCTCCGTGCATTCCCCCGTAGATATTCTCGTATTGCTTTGCCAGACGGATCCGCCCAAGCGCATATCCTTCCGTCACTTCGAGAAGTTCCATGCCTATATGCTGTGCAAACGGATTCTTCCGCACGATCTCTTTCATATCCTCAAACGTTTGATTCATTACCACTCTTACTGCCGCTTTCATCCCCTTTTGCCGCAAAGAACTGCAAATTCATTGGCATCAATTGGGAATTACTTGCTTTCTTCTGCGCATTAAGCCTTTCCTGGGTTCTCCAGTCGGTGTTGACATTATCTCTTGGGGAAGTCGCTGTGTAATCAGGACCGCTCTTCTTTACATTGTTGGCAGCATAGTTCTTTGCCCTCTCCTCACCATGGACAATCTCATAGTTTGCCAGCTTCTTCGCATCTGTTGCATTATATCCCTGACTCTTGTACTTATTGTATAAGTCCTGTTTCGAGTTTGCATCAGGATAGCACTGCGTTGCAAGCTTTGCTGTATCCGGGTCTGCCCCTGCATTAATGTACTGCTGTTCTTTCCTGCTGTATGGGCTGTTCTCCTTCGTTCCATGTCCTGTCGGGTCATGGTTAAGGATCGGGTTATTCCGGCAGTAGGTATACAGGTTCAGTCCGTCGCCATAGTAGGTATCTTCCTGTGTGAATCTGGCAATGACAGGGTTATAATATCTTGCCCTCAGGTAATACTATCCCGTCAGAGGATCGTACTGCTCTCCCATATAACGGAAGCGGTTCTCTACCTGCTCCTTGCAGCTTATGGTATTCCCAAAGGCATCATACTCATATTGATTGAGTATTCTGTCCTGCTCTCTTCCCTGTGCTGATACTCCGCTCTCCTTATCCTCATCTCTGATGATATGGCTCACACTGCCCTGTTCATCGGATACATAATGGTAATACGTCTTGGCGTTCTCGCTGTCAGAACTGATTAAGCCCAGTCCACGTATATAACGGATGATGTTGCCGCTGCAGTCTTTCTCTGCGACTACTTCCCTATCCTCATTATAGAGGAACTGCACTAATCTGCCGTTCTCTTCCATCTCTGCACGAAGACCCTCGGCATCATAACAGTTCTTCTGAATGTCCGAAAGTATAACCCTGATTATAACTATTTTAAATATTCATTTGACTTAAATATATACTTTTTCATAAGTTCCGCTCTTTTATTATCTAGTTCTGATGTTCCAATTTGAACATCAAACTTAAAGAAAAACCTATCTGATATTTCATTTTCTAAAGATTTCAATTCGTCTTTATCTGTATGATTCTTTAAAAAATCCATCCAATCTCTGGCTTCATTTTCATTCTGAATCAATAAATAATCTTTTTCCTCCTTCTTCATTAATTCAATAGTTTCTATTAACTCACTCAATATTACTATTAATTCGTTATGTTTTTCGTCGTCAATCTTGTTCATAATTTTCTCACTTCCACGTTGCAGGTGTTATCTCAATCCAATCTGCAGGTACTGCTCTATAATCAATATATGCTTGATGTGCCCCACCATATAATCCCATTCCTTGTGGTCCAACTTTTCCTTCTAAAGCTCCTAAAGAAGAACCTTCTGGTATAGTCATCTTATATAAAGTAGATGCATCATTACAGAACTCCTGTTTAATTGCATAATCCACTCTCCATTGATATTCAGTTGCAGGAGGTGGTTCTAAACTCCAAAATCCGCCATTTTTTCCACCAATTCTATATAATGTAGTCCCGCCTTCATACGTAGTAGGTGTTGCTTTTCCTCCTGCAAAGGAATTTAAAACATTTCGTTCCCATTGTGAACCTTCTGGTAATGTTGGTACTCCTACATTTTTTTGTGTCAAACTAGTTGTTTTACCACTCTTCTCCCGGATATTTCATGTTCCACTCTTTGCGCAGGCCTGTCATGAGTTCCATGACGTCACGGGTATCTTTTAACCGCATCACCCCGGTATTTCCGTTTAAGATGGCGTCTTCCATGTCTGTCATTTCATATAATAATGCATCCGCCGTTGTACCTGCCGTGATCTCATGCACCTTTCCGGTCTCTGCTTCCACAACGATGGCGCGGTCGGCGCGCGGATATTCCATGATCTCTATATATCCTTTCTCACAGCTGATCACAGCGCGCTTCGGCTGTTTGGAATGTAGAGACAGCGACAGCGCCGCCATCTGTCCGTCCGGATTCATCAGAAGAATTCCCTCCTGTTCATCCGCGCCGGTCGGTGCATATTTTACCTGGGAAAGCACCTGGTCTGGCTGGCTTGACATAAAGCTTCTTGCAATGGAAAGTGCATAGACACCGATGTCTAAGAGTGCTCCTCCCGCCAGATTCATATTGAAAAACCGGTTCTTCATATTATATTCCTTGTAACTGCCGAAATTGAGCTGGATAAACTGCACCTTCCCGAGTGCCGGAATCTCTCCATCCCCCGTCTCAACAATCTGCCAGAGCTTCTTATATAAGGGCATGTGCCAGATCGTCATCGCCTCCGCAAACACAACGTGGTGCTCCTCTGCAAGCGCAATCGCCTCCGCAAGTTCACGGCTGTTCAACATGACTGATTTTTCACAGAGCACATGCTTCCCGCCTGCAAGTGCCTCACGGGAAAATTCGATATGCGTATTGTGCGGCGTGGTAATGTAAATGACATCTACGTCGGGATCATGGAACATTTCATGAAAATCATCGTACACCTTCTGCACACCGTACTTCTCCGCAAATGCGACTGCCTTCTCGTGTGTGCGGTTGCCGACCGCGTAGAGATGCTTTCCCATATGCTCTAAGGCCTGTGCCATTTCATTTGCGATGACGCCGCATCCTAATACTGCCCAGTTCAACTCTTTTTTCATTGTGGTACCTCCTGCATAATTTTACTTTTTTATCAATACAAATCAAAAATACTCATCTGTGGATCTTTCCAGGAACGCTGGATTGCATCTTTTACAATGTCTGTGCTCTGCACATGCCCGATCAGAAGCGGTGAATGCGGATCGTGCTGCAGCCGGTTCTCCCGGACGGTGCGGCTGTCATAGTTGGCATAACAGTACAGACATTCATGTCCGCAGGTGTTATATGCACCGATGTCTGCGCCGAGCAGGCAGGGGCACCCGTCTCTTGCCCGCTTCTGCTGCGGCACCTTCAATCTGCACCCGATTGCCTGTTCCAGCACAGACTGTGATAAACAGCCGTCTGCATCCACATTCTGCCGCACAAGACTGCGGTTCTCACAACACAGATGAATCTGAAGATGCTGTTTTGCCGCTATCTCGGAAAACGCCGCAATCAGACGCTCCTGCTGCTCCTTTCCGACGCTCCTTACGCCCGGAAAGTTCCGCCTGGTTTTTTCATATAAATCAATAAAACTCACCACGCACTGCCCGGTATATCCGGACAGCTTCTCTGCAAACTCCCCGAACTTTTCCACATGATACTGCTCGGTGTAGGTCTCATTTAAAAAGACGGGATCATAACGGAAGCTGACACGTTCTCTTCCCACGCTCTCCGACAATCTGCAAAATGCCTCCGCGACGAGGTTCTTATCAGGCACACGAGGTTCTATCTCCCTGCCGTAAGGCGTGATCGTCACAAACCAGAACATGATAAACGCATCCAGCAGCGGAAGGCGGTCCAGCATAGGCAGCGGATTTTTCGTACAGAATACAAGTGCATCCACCACCGCAGGGTCGATCCGGTATCTTGTTATCTGCGTGGGATAATACGGATTGCGCACCAGAACTTCTCCCGCGCGGACCCGCTCATAGAACCAGTCGCTGTAATACGCCGGTATGTCTGTCCTGCTTCCTGTATTCAGTATCATACCCTTCACCTCCGCATATCCAGATTATACCCTATTTTTTCCTGTTTTTCACTTCTGAATTTTGCTCCCCGGACGGATGGTATCCTTCCCGAAATTGATTTTATGTAAACCTTGACTTCTCCTGCCGGCAAAGTTATAATGTTAGAGTTGACTAACTCATTATTTTACCTGATTTCAAAAACGGAGGGCGGTTGCAGCGGCAACCGGAAATATATGATTATTGAAACAGCTCTATATCAGGATGTACTGGAACATTCCAGTATCTTCCGCCAATTACCAAAAGATAAATATCCCAATGTCCTGCGCTGCTTAAATGCGCGCGTGGTCGATTATCCGCAGGATGCATCCATCGCCGCACTCGGGGATTCCTCCGGCTGCTCCGGCATTCTGCTCACCGGCATGCTGGAAGAATATCTGGTCGACGAAAACGGGAACCAGATCATCATCAATCATCTGCGAAGCGGCGATGTCTTCGGCGCCGAGTCTGTGTGTGCCGGACAGGTAGCGAGTCATGTCTACATTCACACCGTGGAAAAAAGCAAGATCCTGATGCTCGATTTTGCCGCGCTCTTGTCGGAAAAAACATTTTCCTGCTCCTGCCGTATGCAGGTCACCACCAATCTGATGCAGGAATTTGCGCGCCAGGTGATGTTTTTTAACAGCAAAATACGGATTCTCAGTCAGAAAAAGCTGCGGGACAAGTTAAAGATCTATCTGCAGACGTTAGAGATCGCACCGGACGGAACGGTCTGCCTTCCTTACACCCGCAGAGAACTCTCGGAATATCTCTACGCGGACCGGAGCGCTCTCTCCCGCGAACTTTGCAAAATGCGCGACGAGGGGATTCTGAATTTTTCGGGTTCCAGGCTGCAGATTCTTGATCCGGATTTTCTGGCAATATAATCTTTTTTTGAGGCGGTTGCAATAGCAACCGCTTTTTCTTTCCTTTTCCAGTATTCTATGTCTCGTTGGTTAGTTTTAACTAACCAATAATTACATACTGATACCGTTCAGAGGGAGGAACTATGATAAAAAAGACAAAACTTACCGCTGCATTATTGACAGCTGCCATGGTACTGCAGCTTGCAGCCTGCGGAAGCAATGCGGCTTCCGGAACAGAGAATACTTCAGATAACGGAGCCACAGCAGCCACCGAGACTGCTGCCGCTTCCGAATCGGCGGAGAGCGTAGACACTGAAACTGCTGCCACCGAGGACACCGGCACCCACACTGTGGTTGACCATGCCGGCAACACTGTGGAAGTTCCGAATCACATTACCCGCGTAGTGATTGACCAGATTCCGATTCTCTCCACCTACATGTCCTATTTCGGCGGGGAAGCTCCTTATATCGTAGGCTACTGCGGTTCTTTCAAGGATACCATCTCAAAGACGGTTCTTAAAAATATCGCACCGGAACTGATGGAATCCGCGGATACCGTCTATGCACAGAGTGATCTGAATATCGAGGAAATCATGAAGTTAGAACCGGATGTCATCTTATACAATGCCGGCAATACGGCACACGCAGAGATCTTACAGGAGAGCGGCATTCCGTGTATCGGATTTGCAACCGTCGGTCACGAGACAGAAGCTGATCCGTTAAACCGCTACAAACAGTGGCTGGATCTTCTGGAGGATGTCTTCGGTGAGGAAGGCAAGACCGATGCTTTCACTGCTGCCGGCGACGAGATTGTTGCGGATGTGGAGGCAAGGATTGCAGCCGTTCCGGAGGATGAGCGCCCGAGCGCACTGATTCTGTGGAAATACAGCGACGGCGTACCGCAGGTATCCGGCAACGGAACCTTCGGTACCTACTGGATGAAACACTTAGGTGTCACGGACGTTGCCGCGGAGGCAACCGGCTTTACACAGGTGAGCATGGAACAGATCTACGACTGGAATCCGGATATTCTGTTTGTCGACGGCCCGGGACTCATCGGTCTTACCTCGGAGGACGTGCTGGAGAACAGGGTAGAGGGAACCGATTTCTCCTCCATCAAAGCTGTTCAGGACGGACGTGTCTATGACACAACGCTCGGCATGTGGAACTGGTTTACACCAAACCCGGACGCTCCGCTGGTATTCGCATGGCTTGCATGCAACACTTACCCGGAAGTTTTCGCAGACTATCCTCTGGAAGATACCATCCGTGAATATTACCATGACTGGTATGGCTACGATGTTACCGATGAGGAAATGGAGGAAATGCTTCAGTACTGATGAATGATAATTTTTTGATCAAACGGGGGCATTTTACACCGCTTGCCATTCTCTTCATGATACTGCTGCCGCTTGTCACCGCACTGATCTGTATCTGCCTCGGCAGAATGAATGTGCCGGTCGGCGACGTGATCGCTGTTTTCCGCGATGTTCTCACGGGAAATGAAGGACATGCGCAGAATTACTCCATTGTAATCAATCTGCGGCTGCCGCGTATTCTGATGGCAATTATTGTGGGAGCAGGTCTTACCTGCGCAGGAAACACGTTCCAATCGCTGTTTTCCAATCCACTGGCAACACCGGACATTCTCGGTGTTACCAGCGGCACCTGCGTGGGCGCGATCCTTGCGATCATCCTTTCCTGCGGTATTCTGGAGACACAGCTCATTGCACTTGCGTTCGGACTTGCCTCCGTATTTTTTACGTTAAAGATCGCAGGAAAAAATGAGAACCGCTCTATGGTCTATCTGGTGCTGGCAGGCGTAATCGCCTCCTCCCTGTTTAACGCCATCGGCTCTCTGCTGAAATATACTGCCGACCCGCAGGACAAGCTTCCGGAAATTACTTACTGGCTGATGGGCAGCTTCACAAGCGCCACTTATAAAAAATTGCTGATCGGCTCTCCGCTCATTCTCATTGGAATCGTCGTCATCTATCTGCTCCGATGGAGACTGAATATTTTATCCTTAAGTGAGGATGAAGCGAAAGCCAGCGGCATCAACTTAAAACGGACACAAATGATATTCATCCTGGCGTCGACGGTCATTACCGCCTCGGCGGTATCCATGTGCGGTCAGGTCGGCTGGATCGGTCTCTTAGTCCCGCACTGCGCCAGAATGCTTGTCGGAAGCAACAACCGTTATGTGGTTCCCATCAGCTTAAGTCTCGGTGCAAGCTTTATGATTCTGATTGACACACTTTCAAGAACCATCAGCGTCATCGAGCTTCCGCTGTCCATTCTGACCGCCATCATCGGAGCACCGGTCTTTATTTCACTGCTGAATAAGAACAGGAGCAATCTGCAATGATTCTTGAAATAAAAAATGGCTGTTTTGGATATCCCAAACAGGATATAATATTAGCTGATATCAATCTCTCATTAGAGGAAGGTCATATTTTAGCAATCTTAGGTCCCAACGGTATCGGAAAGACCACACTATTAAAATGCATGATCGGTCTGCTCCCCTGGAGAGAGGGTGCGACTTTTCTGTACGGGCAGGACATCAAAACATTAAAACCAAAGGAATTGTGGAGCAATGTCTCCTACATTCCGCAGAGCCACGGTTTTGCTTTTTCCTACACCGGACTGGAAATGGTCATGCTCGGCCGCTGTTCGCATCTTGGCATTTTTGAACAGCCCGGCAGACGGGAGATTGAGATGGCGGAAGCCATGATGGAGAAAACAGGCATCACGCATCTTGCCAAAAAGGACTGCAACCGCATGAGCGGCGGAGAACTTCAGATGGTACTGATTGCGCGCGCACTGATCAATGAACCGAAGCTGATCATTCTCGACGAGCCGGAAACAGGTCTTGATTTTCACAATCAGATTCTGGTTCTCAACATGATCGACCGGCTCTCCCACGAGGACGGCATCAGCGCAATCATGAACACGCACTATCCGACCAACGCCATGTCTGTCGCCGACGAGGCTTTTATGATGAATCACAAAGGCACTTTTTTCTACGGCAGCACGGAAAAAGTTCTGACAGAAAAGAATATTTCCGTGTCCTTTGACGTCAATGTGGTTGTCAATGAGTTCAGCCATCATCAGAAAAAAATAAAAAGCATCGTACCTGTCTCCCTGACAGACAAAGCGATGTGACAGAAAGGATCTACTATGTCAGAAGGCGTATTTACCATCGCAGCAAAACGTCCGATCCGCGAGGAGATGACCATCTCACGAAATACCGGACTCGGCACTTCCAATTCCGCTACCTGGTTTTCCCTTGGCGCAGGCACATCCATCACACCGGAAAGCTACGATACGATGTCCATCTATATCGGAGCTGCCGGCACCGGAACGTTTCTCATCGGTGAACAGCCGGAAACAATGGATCTGCACCCGGATGAGATATTGCTCGTACCGGAGAGAACTCTCTGTGGTGTCAAAACCGGCGAGGGTTGTATCTATACAGAAATTATTACAAAAAAGGAGAACACTATGAACGATCTTGTTAAAGCAAAAGAGGTATTGAATCTGAAGGAACTGATCTCTTACGAGGAGGGAAGTATTGCAAACGTGGATATCGTACACAATGATACAATGAAGTTTGTCCTCATGGCATTCGATGAGGGAACCGGACTGACACCGCACCGCGCACCGGGCAACGCAATCCTGACCGCGCTTGAGGGAACAGCCGTGATCGGTTATGAAGGTATTGACTACACCTTAAACGCTGGCGAGAGCTTCCGTTTTGAGAAGAACGGTCTGCACAGCGTAACCGCAAAGGGACGTTTCAAAATGTCTCTGCTGCTTGTTCTGGAATAAGACCGGAAGAAAAAAGAGCCGAAAGGCTCTTTTTTGTTGCAGGAAAATGACCCGCTACATTTCTTCTAATGTGTGATACTGTCGGATTGCTGTCTCGTAGAGGTTGTTTCCCTCGCGGTCGATCACGACGATGACCGGAAAATCTTTTACCTCGATCTTGCGGATTGCCTCCGCGCCGAGATCCTCATAACATACAATCTCAGATTTTGTGATGCATTTGGAAAGCAGTGCGCCGGCTCCGCCGATGGCTGCAAAATAGACGGCGTGGTTGCGGATCACCGCGTCAATCACTTCTTTTGAGCGCTTTCCTTTTCCAATCATTGCCTTCTCACCGAGATCCAACAGTCTCGGAGCGTATTTGTCCATACGGGTGGCTGTGGTCGGTCCGGCAGATCCGATCGGACGACCCTCCCTGGCGGGAGACGGTCCCATATAATAGATCGTCGCATCCTTGATGTCAATCGGAAGCTCCTCGCCCCGGTCCAATGCCTCGATCATGCGCTTATGTGCCGCATCGCGCGCCACATACATGGTTCCTGTCAGATAGACATAGTCCCCGGCTTTTAAATCTCTGGTAACCTCTTCCGTAATTGGTGTTGCAATATGTTTATCCATATCTTTCCCTCTCATCATCCTGCTTATCAACATTTCATTTTCTGTTTGTGGAAAAACCGGCATATTTTCTCTTACAGGGTTCTCACTACGTGCCGGTTCACGTGGCAGCAGATATTGACAGCCACCGGAAGTCCCGCAATGTGCGTCGGATAGGTATTGATATTGACTGCAAGCGCCGTCGTCGTTCCTCCGAGTCCTCCCGGTCCGATTCCAAGCTGGTTGATCTTTGAGAGCATCTCTTCCTCGAGATCTTTGACATAGGGGATATCGGAATGTTCATCGACCGGTCTCGTCAGCGCCTGTTTGGCGAGAAGCGCACATTTTTCAAATGTACCGCCAATTCCGACTCCGACGACCATCGGCGGACATGCATTCGGCCCCGCATCCTTTACGGCGGTAAGAATCGCATGCCTGACTCCCTCGATGCCGTCTGCCGGTTTTAACATGAACACGCGGCTCATATTTTCACTGCCGAATCCCTTCGGCGCCATGGTGATCTTTACCTGATCACCCGGCACGATGGAATAATGAATGACTGCCGGCGTGTTATCTTTTGTATTTTCACGAATGAGCGGATCACCGACAACGGATTTGCGCAGGAATCCCTCTGTGTATCCCTGACGGACTCCCTCGTTAACGGCATCCTCAATCGCTGCGCCCTCAAAATGGACATCCTGTCCGACTTCCAGAAAGATCACTGCCATTCCGGTGTCCTGACAGATCGGAATCATCTCCTCGTCCGCAATCTTTAAATTGTCCTGCAGCTGATGTAAAATCTTTTTCCCGAGTTCAGACTGTTCTGTGTCAGCGGCATGCTTCATCGCCGCATCCATATCCGCGGACAGATAATGATTTGCCTGTATACACATTTCTTTGATATTTTTTGTAATCTCATCTGTTTGAATTGTTCTTATCATACCGTTCTTCCTCTCCCTGTCTGCTGTGTATGTAGCGTTTAGGATGCCTGATCTTTTTTGTTTTCGTCTTTCTTTTTGATATTAAAGTGAATCTTGAATTTTTCCAGCGTCTCGTTGTTATCCCGCGACTTCATATCCGGGAATGCCTTCATCAGACGCTGAAAACCAAAGCTTTTCTCCTCGTACAGCTTCTCGTAGCGCTCCATAAGTTCTGCGCGCTCGCGCTTTTTCTCCTCGAGTGCAAGTTCGCGTTCGCGCTTTTTCTCCTCACGGGAAGCTACATAATTCTCTGCCTTCTCGGCAAGCTTGTTCTTTGCTGTCTGCGGCAGTTCCGAAATGCTCTCCTTGGTCTCTGAAAGCTTATCCTTCGCCGCTCCCGTCGTCTCCGCAAGCTTTTCCTTCGCTGCCCCTGTCGTCTCCGCAAGTTTATCCTTCGCTGCTCCCGTCGTCTCCGCAAGCTTATCCTTCGCCGCCCCCGTCGTCTCCGCAAGTTTATCCTTCGCTGTCTGCGGCAGCCCGTAAATATTTTCCTTCGTCTCGCTGATCTTATCCATCAGCTCCACATGTGTTTCCTGGAATTTCTCGGATTTTTCAATAACGTCTGTCACATTTTCATAGATATTTTCGCCGATCTCATCGGACAGCCGGTGAATAGACGCCGCCATCTCATCCATGACCTTTAAGCGCTTATTGAATTTCAGAATCGTCGTCACCGTGATGATGCAGTCTGCCGCGAACACGCACATGATAATACTGAGCAACACTATGCCAAGCACGAACGGAATAAAGCGGATGGCTGCATAAATGATCGGATGAATGATATCCATGATAAAGGTACATGCCAGTCCCCAGTAGATCGAAAACTTCAGGCAGACGTAACCTTTGATGTTGAATGGCTTGTCAGAATAGTCCCACCACTTGTTGTGAAATACTTTTTCCAGAATATAACCCGTAATGTACTCCAGCACAGAGGTGAGAAGAAAAGATCCTGCAAACAGGATCAGCAGATTTTCTTTCAGAGGTGTCAGGATGGCCACAACAATCACCACGCCGCACCCATAGATCGGACAGTACGGACCGTTTAAAAATCCACGGTTCACGAACTTTCCGGTATCGAGTGCAGCGTAGGATACCTCGGTACACCAACCGATAAATGCATAGATAATAAAAATCCAGACCAATTCATAAAAATTCTGCGGCATAATCATTCTCCTTTGTTCCGTGCCTTCTCCACGTACTCATAAGAATCATTATAGTCCATTGAATTTTATGAAACAATCCTTTACTATCCGATTTCTCCGTGTTTTTCGTAATTTGTCACCTTTGTGACTTTATTTTTCTCATCCACGAAAAGCACCGTCGGGCGAAGTTCTGATGCTTCCTCCGGCGTCACCTGCGCGTATGCCATCAAAATAATCTTGTCACCGGTCTGCACCATGCGCGCCGCCGCGCCGTTTAAGCACATCACGCCGCTGCCGCGCTCCCCGGCAATCGTGTAGGTCTCAAAGCGGGAGCCGTTGTTGACATCCACGATCTGTACCTTCTCGTATTCCAGGATTCCCGCCTGCTCCAGCAGATCCATATCCACGGTAATGCTCCCGACGTAGTCTAATTCCGCTTGTGTTACTGTTGCGCGGTGTATTTTTGCTTTTAACATTGTAATTGTCATCGCTTAGTTCTCCAATTCATACATAAAATTATCGATCAGTCTTGTCTTTCCGATATAGACTGCTATCGCGGCAAGGATTCCTCTGTCGATCTTCTCCACCTGCTGCATCGTGTCAAGATCTACGATTTTTACATAATCAATCTTTGCAAGCGGCTCTTTTTCAATCTCCGCTGTCATTGAGGCAAGAATTTTTTTGCAGTCGCGCTCTCCCTTTTCCACCATCTCTTTTCCAAGGAAGATGGAACGGCTCAACACAAGCGCTGCCTTCCGCTCTTCCGGCGACAGATAGGTGTTGCGGGAACTTTTTGCAAGTCCGTCCTCCTCTCGGATGATCGGGCAGCCGGTAATCGTAAGCGGCATGTTCAGATCTTTTACCATTCTCTTGATAACCGCAAGCTGCTGCGCGTCTTTCTGTCCGAAATATGCGCGGTCCGGCGTCACAATATTGAAAAGCTTCGTCACAACCGTGCACACGCCGCGGAAGTGTACCGGTCTGCTGAGTCCGCAAAGCTCCTTGGTCAGTACATCCATATCGACATAGGAATAGAACTGATCCCCGTACATCTCCTCCGGCGTTGGATGGAAAATGAGATCCACGCCGTGCTCCTCGCAGAGCTTTGCATCATGTTTCAAATCTCTCGGATAGCTTGCGAGATCCTCCGTCGGCCCAAACTGCATCGGATTGACAAAAATACTCACAACGACTCTGTCATTCTCTCCGGCTGCATCGATCAGACTCATATGTCCCTCATGCAGGTAGCCCATGGTCGGCACAAAACCGATCGAAAGTCCTTCCTTTTTCCACTCCTTCACCTGTGCTCTTACTTCTTCTATGGTTGATACGATTTTCATAATCTGCTCCTTTCGGCATTTTCTATATTTAGTATAATTTTTCAATCACCGAGTCATCGATCTTAAAGCAATGTTCCTCACCCGGGAATGTTCCCTCTTTTGTCTCTTTGATATATGCTTTGACGCCCTCGCGCATCACCTCGCCGACATTCGCGAATACCTTCACAAATTTCGGACGGAAATCGCCGTACATGGCGAGCAGATCCTGGTATACAAGTACCTGTCCGTCACATCCTGCTCCTGCGCCGATACCGATCGTCGGAATTGTAAGTTCTTCGGAGATCTTAGCTGCCAGCTTCGCCGGCACACACTCCATCACGACCATGCATGCACCTGCCGCTTCCACTGCCTTCGCATCAGCGAGAAGCTTCTTCGCTGCCTCCACATCTTTGCCCTGCACCTTGAATCCGCCGAATGCGTTGACGGACTGCGGCGTGAGTCCGATGTGCGCGACAACCGGAATGGATGACTTCACGATCGCTTCAATGTGAGGTGCAAATTCCACACCGCCCTCCAGTTTTACTGCATTCGCACGACCTTCCTTCATCAGTCTTCCGGCATTTACAACTGCATCATACACGGATGTCTGATAGGACATAAACGGCATATCCGCAACTACAAATGCATCTTTTGCACCGCGTGAAACCGCTGCCGTGTGATGAATCATATCTTCCATGGTCACAGAGAGCGTATCCTCATATCCGAGCATTACCATTCCCAATGAATCCCCGACGAGGATCGTGTTGACACCGGCTTCATCCATGATCTTTGCCGTCGTGTAATCATAAGCCGTCACCATGACGATCTTATCGTGTTCTTCCTTCTGCTTCTGTAACGTCAATACTGTGTTTTTCATGTTTCCCTCCACTTTTCCTGCGCCCCAGGCGCATAGACTGTGTTTTCCTGTTCACACTGTTTCCGCGCATTCCGCGCCCGGGCTGTGTTCCCCGTTTCTGCACAATTTTCTCATCTCCGTGTAATCACGATCTGGATGCTTGCTCTGTGCGAGATCTGTGAGATATTCGGCACAGGAAGTATATATTTTCCGCTGTTTTACATTTAACGCGGAAATATGTTTTTCTACGGTCGCACAATCATTTCTCTCCAGCGGACCTGTGAGAGACTGCACGCATCCCTGTGTCAGAATGTGATCCAGATTTCCCTTTGCAAGTGCATAGAGCTCGCTTCGCGCTTCCTCCTGTGCGAATCCGCAGTCGAGAAGTAGCTGCTCGGACATGGAAAATAAGGCAGTCATATAGTTGGATGAGATTGCTGCCGCCGCGTGATATTTGATTTTGTCTTCTTTGGAAATGATACGAGTACGATTGCCCATGGAATGGAAAAATGTCTCCAGATCCTTCACATAGGAGGAGTCTCCCTCGAGTGTGAACAATACGCCGGATAATTCTCTCCATGCATTTTCTTTGCTGCTGATTGCAGCAAGAGGATGTACGGAACATGCATGACAGTTCATGCTGTCCCAGTCTGAAAAGATGTCTGAACTGTAAAGACCGCTGCAATGACCGATCACTTTACCGGATACATAGGGCTTTGCCTGCCGCCACACTTCTGCGATGGCGGAATCCGGTACAGTAAATAGAATCATGCCGCAACTGCTGATGATTTCTTCTAAACTTTCATAACAGGTTGTCTGTGTAAATGCTGCTGCCCATGCAGCAGACGCGCGGGTCAGGCTGTAATAACCTCCTACGTTCCTGCCCTTTTCTTTAAAATATTTGCCAAGTGACACGCCGACCTTGCCGGCACCGATAAAACCGATCTGCATACGTTCGGTCTGTACATCATTCAATGAAATACAAACGCCTCCTCCCGGAAGCAGTATGCGGCACCTCTCCTGTGAAATCATGGTCTCCTCGATCCACGTCCCGTCGGAAACTGGCGATCTAGGGTTCGTTCTCTTTTCTTCTCCGGTATCATTTCCGCGCTGCGGAATATCATCCGTGATTTACTATAACACCTGGTATTTCAAAAGTAAATAAAGGAATAAGAAAAACCCGCGGTCTTTTGACCGCGGGTTCCGATACATCTTCGATTTTAGTTATTTCCCTTATAAGACAGGAATTTTACAACTGCAATGATCGGGATCAGACCGGATACACAGCCGATTGCCTGTGTCTCGCTCTCCTGCTTGCCCTCTAACTTTGCATACATCTTAGCGTAGCTGCATCCTAAGAATACAACGTTTAATACGATTGTGATGACATTTTCTACCGTGCCGTTTACCGGAATAAACAACAGTGCAAGCGGTAAAATCCACCAGAGCTTGAATACCATTGCCGGAAGTTCAAGGCTTCCAAATAACTTTACCTTCTCGCCTTCCCCCTCTGCTGCTGCATCCGCACATGCATAAAATACACCGTATGGAATCCATGCAAGCCATGCATTTTTGTATCCCAGTGCCTTTAATGCCTTCATGTGGGAAACTGCATATAACACATAGCATGCTACCACAACAACAAGACATAACAGAATGACACCGATGCTTGCTCCAAGAATTGCTCCATAAGTACTCATATAACCTGTTCCTCCTTAATTGTAAAATCTCTCTTCACACTCTATCATATAGAAAAGGCTATACGATGTCAAATATATCTTTATATTTTTTTTATACTTTTTATTTTTCTTTTATTTTTAGAAAAACGCTTATTCCTCGTCACTGTCATCTTTTGCATCAGCTTCGGCGCGTTTCAACAGCTCTTCCATCAACTCGTCATCCGTCTCGGAATTATCCGCCTGACCGGCTGCTTTCTTCGCATTTTCTGCTGCAAGAGCCGCGCTTGCCGCCTCTTCTTCATCCGTTAAAAGTTCAGATGTATCGGCTGTCTCAAGTTCCTTATTCTCGCGCACCTTCGCAATGCTTGCCACCGTCACATTCTCATCCAGATTGATCAGCTTGACACCGGAAGTAATACGTCCAAGAAGCGCCGTATCCGCTACCTTGATGCGGATGATGATACCTTCTGTCGTGATTAACATTATTTCATTGTCATGGTTGACTGCCTTAACGCCGACGATATTACCTGTTTTCTCGGTAATCTTGTAGCACTTTACACCTTTACCGCCACGGTTCTGTGTGGTAAACTCGGAGATTAACGTACACTTTCCGAGACCTTTTTCAGAAACAATCATCAGGGAATCTCCCTGGGATTCCATCTGCATGCCGACAACTTCATCTCCGTCTGTCAGATTCATACCGATGACGCCCATGGACGTTCTTCCTGTTTTTCTTACATCTGTCTCTTTAAAGCGGATACACTGTCCGTATTTGGTGACAAGGAAAATATCCTGATTATTATCGGTCTTCTTCACCTCGATCAGCTCGTCGTCCTCGCGCAGATTGATGGCTGCAAGACCTGTCTTTCTCACATTTGCATAATCGGTAATCGGTGTCTTCTTCACGATACCCTTCTTCGTCGCCATAAAAAGGAAATGTCCCTCGGTGTACTCACGGATCGGAATGACCGCGGTAATCTTCTCTCCCGGCTGCAGCTGAAGCAGGTTGATGATTGCGGTACCGCGCGCGGTTCTGCTTGCCTCCGGAATCTCATAAGCCTTCATGCGGTATACACGGCCGGTATTCGTGAAGAACATCAGGTAATGGTGCGATGTCGTCATCAGAAGTTCCTCGATGTAATCGTCATCGATGGTCTCCATTCCCTTGATTCCCTTTCCTCCGCGGTTCTGCGCACGGAAATTGTCAAGGCTCATGCGCTTAATGTATCCAAGCTTCGTCATCGTGATAACGGTATTGGTAACCGGAATCAGATCCTCCATGGAGATATCATATTCGTCAAAACCGATGGATGTTCTTCTGTCATCCCCGTACTTGTCGGCGATCAGAAGAATCTCCTCACGGATGACGCCGAGCAGCTTTTTCTTGTCGGCAAGAATTGCCTTCAACTCTGTGATGCGCTCCATCAATTCCGCGTATTCGTTCTCCAGCTTCTCGCGTTCCAGACCTGTCAGAGCACGCAGACGCATATCCACGATCGCCTGTGCCTGTACGTCCGTCAGCGCAAAACGCTCCATTAAGCGGTCTTTTGCTTCCTGGGTGTTCTTGCTGCTGCGGATAATGTTGATAACTTCATCGATATTATCAAGTGCTGTTAATAATCCCTGTAAGATGTGAGCACGTTCTTCCGCCTTGTTCAGATCATATTTTGTTCTTCTGGTGACAACTTCTTCCTGATGGATCAGGTAATAGTTGAGCATCTCGTAAAGGTTTAAGACCTTCGGCTGGTTGTCGACGAGCGCTAACATGATGACGCCGAACGTATCCTGAAGCTGTGTGTGCTTGTACAGAAGATTCAGCACGACATTCGGGTTCACATCACGGCGGAGTTCAATACAGATTCTCATACCCTGACGGTCGGACTCATCCCGCAGATCTGTGATACCGTCGATTTTCTTATCTCTGACAAGCTCCGCGATCTTCTCGATCAGACGCGCCTTGTTTACCATGTACGGAAGCTCCGTCACAACAATACGGTTCTTGCCGTTCTGCATCGGCTCAATGCTGGTCACCGCGCGGACTCTGACTTTTCCGCGTCCGGTACGGTACGCCTCGTTGATTCCGGCGGTTCCGAGAATCGTACCTCCGGTAGGAAAATCCGGTCCCTTGACGATCGTCAAAAGTTCCTCGATATCGGTTCCGCGGTCTTCCAACACCTGGTTATCAATGATCTTTACCACACCGTTAATAACCTCGCGCAGATTGTGCGGCGGAATATTGGTCGCCATTCCGACAGCGATACCGGTCGTACCGTTGACTAACAGGTTCGGAAAACGGGACGGAAGCACTGTAGGCTCTTTTTCCGTCTCATCGAAGTTCGGAACAAAATCAACCGTATCTTTTCCGATGTCCGCGAGCATTTCCATGGAAATCTTGGAAAGTCTTGCCTCGGTGTATCGCATCGCAGCAGCGCCGTCACCATCGACGGAACCGAAGTTTCCGTGTCCGTCGACAAGCGGATAACGGAATGACCAGTCCTGTGCCATATTGACGAGTGCTCCGTAAATTGAGCTGTCGCCGTGCGGATGGTATTTACCCATCGTATCACCGACGATACGCGCACATTTACGGTGCGGCTTGTCCGGTCCGTTGTTCAGCTCTATCATGGAATAGAGGACACGCCTCTGCACCGGCTTCAAACCATCTCTTACATCCGGCAGTGCACGCTGTGCAATGACACTCATGGCATAGTCGATGTAGGAACTTTCCATTGTTTTCTTCAGATCCACATCATGTATCTGGTCAAAAATCTTGTCATCCATAGGATTTTTCTCCATTTCTATCAATTACATACTCTGTACAGTCCGTCTGTTAGATATCAAGATTCTGTACATACTTTGCATTTTCCTCGATAAATTCACGGCGCGGCTCTACCTTGTCTCCCATGAGCGTCGTAAACGTCACATCAATCTCAGAAGAATTCTCTTCATCAATCATGACACGCTTTAAGATACGCTTCTCCGGATCCATGGTCGTCTCCCAGAGCTGCTCGGCATCCATCTCACCAAGTCCTTTGTAACGCTGGATCTTGTTGTTGCCGTCACGGCCGATCTCTGTCAGAATGCTGTTTAATTCGTTATCATCGTACGCATACCACACGTTCTTGTTCTTCTCGATCTTATAGAGCGGCGGTGTAGCCAGATAAACATGTCCCTGCTTAATCAGCTCCGGCATGAAGCGGTACAAAAAGGTCAGCATCAGCGTTGCAATGTGTGCACCGTCGACATCGGCATCAGTCATAATGATGATCTTATTATAGCGGAGCTTACTGATATCAAAATCTTCATGAATACCGGTACCGAACGCGGTAATCATTGCTTTGATCTCGGCATTGCCGTAAATCTTGTCCAGTCTTGCCTTCTCCACATTCAAAATCTTACCGCGGAGCGGCAAGATCGCCTGCGTTGCACGGCTTCTCGCAGTCTTTGCGGAACCGCCGGCGGAATCTCCCTCTACAATAAAGATCTCGCAGTTCTTCGGGTCTTTGTCGGAACAGTCGGCAAGCTTGCCCGGAAGAGACATTCCCTCGAGGGCGGTCTTTCTTCTGGTGAGATCACGCGCTTTTCTCGCCGCTTCCCTCGCGCGCTGCGCGAGCAGTGATTTTTCACAGATGTTCTTCGCCACCGTAGGATTCTGCTCCAGGAAGTAGGTGAGCTGCTCGCTGACAACCGAGTCAACGGCGCCTCGCGCCTCGCTGTTGCCGAGCTTCTGCTTCGTCTGTCCTTCGAACTGCGGCTCCTCGATCTTGATGCTGATGATCGCCGTGAGTCCCTCGCGGATATCGTCTCCGGTGAGCGCCGGCTCCGTATCCTTTAAAATCTTATTCGCACGCGCATAGGTATTGAAAGTCTTCGTCAATGCATTACGGAAACCGGCAAGATGTGTACCGCCTTCCGGTGTGATGATGTTATTGACAAAGCTGTAAGTCGCATCATTGTAGGAATCGTTGTGCTGCATGGCAACTTCCACATAGACTCCGTCCCTGGTTCCCTCGCAGTAGATGACTTCCGGATAGAGCGCTTCCTTGCTCTTGTTCAAGTAAGTCACAAATTCCTTGATACCGCCTGCATAGTGGAATTCGTGTGTATGCACCGGATCCACTCTGGCATCGGAGAGCACAATTCTTAAGCCTTTTGTTAAAAAGGCGGTCTCACGCAGTCTCTGTTTTAACGTATCGTAATCATAGACGGTCTCCTCAAAGATCGTCGGGTCCGGATGGAAGGTAACCTTCGTTCCGTGCTTTTCGGCAGAACACTTGCCGATGACCTTGACCGGTTCATCCGGCTTGCCGATCTTATAACTCTGACTGTAAATCTGTCCGTCCTTGTATACCTCAACGGAAAGCTTCGTGGAAAGGGCATTTACAACCGATGCTCCCACTCCGTGGAGACCGCCGGATACCTTATATCCGCCGCCGCCAAACTTTCCGCCGGCATGAAGCACCGTGTATACAACCTCCAGTGCAGACTTTCCGGCTTTGTGATTCATCCCGACCGGGATACCGCGTCCGTCATCCTCCACCGTGATGGAATTGTCCGGGTTGATCGTCACTTCAATATTTTTACAATATCCGGCAAGCGCCTCATCAACTGCATTATCTACAATCTCATATACCAGATGATGAAGTCCTCTCGCAGATGTACTTCCAATGTACATTCCGGGTCTTTTTCTGACTGCCTCAAGTCCCTCTAATATCTGGATTTGATCTGCTCCGTATTCATTTTCTGTACCCATTTTATTCTCCATTTCTGCATCAGCCAGGAAAATGGCTCACACTTACTATATTGATCTCTCATATACATGACCGGCTATAACTTCAAATACCCGGTTTACCGTAAAACGATTTCTCACAAATTCATCCAGTCCCGTACAGGTAATAATAGTCTGCGTATCGGAAATATTGTTCAGCAGATAATTCTGACGGCTGCTGTCAAGCTCGGACAACACATCATCCAGCAGCAACACCGGCGTATCGGAAATGGACTTCCTCACAAGTTCAATCTCAGACAACTTCAACGACAACGCCGATGTTCTCTGCTGTCCCTGTGAACCGTACTTTCGGATATCGACGTCACCGATCGAGAACAGCAGGTCATCCCTGTGCGGTCCCACCGATGTCTGACAAAGCTTTTTGTCCTTTTCCTTCGCCCTGCTCAACTCATCTTCAAAAAAGATATCGTCGATATTCGGCTCATATTTTAAAAAAAGCTCTTCCTTTCCGCCAGAAATGCGGTAGTGAATGTCACTTACAATCTCCCGGAGTTCATCCACGAACTGTTTTCTGCGCCGGATGATCTTCTTCCCGGTCTCAATGAGCTGCATGTCCCAGACAGGCAGCGTATCGGAAAGACTTGGCCGGTAGATCATGTCTTTTAGAAGCTTGTTGCGCTGCGCTAAGATTTTATTGTAATTTGTGAGGTCTGCCAGATAGATCCGATCCAGCTGGCACAATTCGGAATCCAAAAATCTGCGCCGCTCCGCCGGACCATTCTTGATAATATTCAGATCTTCCGGTGAAAAAAAGACAATATTTAAAATTCCGAAAAGCTCACTGGCTTTTTTGATCGGAATCTTGTCGATGGCAATCCCCTTGGCGCGGTTCTTCTTCAGATGCATATCGATCTGATATTCTCTCCCACCGCGCACGACAACCGTTTTCAGATGAGCTTCTTCCTCACCGAAACGGATCATCTCCCTGTCACGGCTACCTTTGTGGGACTTGGTCGTCCCGCTCATATATGCCGCCTCTAAGATATTAGTCTTGCCCTGCGCATTATCCCCGAATAAAATATTGGTTCCTTCATCAAAAGAAATCTCTAAATTTTCGTAATTTCTGAAATTCTTAAGCTCGATTGACCGAATGTTCATCTGACTATCTTTACTGTCTCGCCATTATAGGAAACAAGTTCACCGCCGTGCAGCTTCTTTCCTCTCTGGGTCTCTACTTCCCCGTTCACAGTTACAAGTCCATCCTGGATCACGAACTTGGCATCCACTCCGGACTCCACAAGTCCGGCTTTTTTCAGTGCCTGTCCCAGTTTGATGAATTCATCCTCTTTGCGAATCTCTATTTCTATCATATCTCTCCTACGCCTCGTTTCTAAACGGTGCTGGCATTAAAGTTCACCGGCAGTATCAGATAAATGAACTTTCCTTCATCATCCTTGATAAAACACGGTGCCTTTGGATTCACCATGTAAAGGCTTACCTCCTCCTCATCAATTACGCGAAGCGCATCGATGAAGAACTTCGGGTTGAATCCGATTAAAATATCCTTGCCCTCTTTTACAATATCAATATCCTCATTCATGGAACCGATGAAGGAATTGATCTTTAACTCCATGTTTCCGTCTGTCACATTCATGATGATCGGCTTTTTGTCACCCTCTTTGACGAGGAGCGTCGCACGGTCGATACAGTCTAACAGCTCACGCTTGTTGATCTTGACCTTTGTCTCATAATCGGAGGAGAGCATCTGCTCGATCTTAAAGTATTCACCCTCGATCAGTCTGGAAACGACAGTCGTATCATCAAATTCAAATACAATGTGGTTGTCGGTCAGGAACATATTGACATCTTCCTCCGCGCTTCCCGGAAGAATCTTGCTCACTTCCTGCAGCGTCTTTCCAGGAACGACAACCTTCTTGTGCTCATAGTTATTCTTTAACTCGATGTTGCGGATGGAAATACGGTGGCCGTCGAGAGATACCACTTTCAAATGATTCTCCTCGATCTCAAAAAGCTCTCCCGTCATTAACTTGTTATTGTCGTTGTCTGCGATCGAGAAGATCGTCTGGCGAATGACTTCTTTTAAAGTGAATTGAGATAACGTGATGGCTTCATTTCTCTCGATATAAGGAATATAGGAAAAATCATCTCCGGATTTTCCTACGATATTGAACTTTGCTTTTTCACAGGTAATGGTCGTCTTAAAGGAAGCGTCTGTCTCAATCACAACATCACTGTCAGGAAGCTTTCTCACGATCTCGGAAAATATCTTGGCATCCAGAGCAATCACTCCGCGTTCTGCGATCTCACCTTCGATCTTCGTCTCGATTCCCAATTCCATATCATTGGCAGTTAATTTGATCTCATTGGCAGAAGCATCAATCAGGATACACTCCAGAATGGCCATCGTGGTTCTGGTTGGAACCGCTTTCGATACGATATTGACACCGTGCAGTAAATTTGATTTGGAACAGATCAGTTTCATAGTTGTTAATAACTCCTTCCTGTGGTTCGTGGAATATATGGTGCGCACGCCATACATGATTGTTATAAAAAGAGATTCAAAGTAATATTCTTAGGGGGTGTTTATATGTGAATAAGTCACACAGCCCTTGATCTATAAGACTTTCAGGTAAAAAATGAAGGGTGAAAGTCTGTGAATTACGTGCGGATGAAATCTGGACAACCTGTGAATAAAAAATTATGTAAACTTGAAAGAAAAATGTGAAAGAAACCTTAAGTGGTTTACATAATGATATTTATCCAGTTTCATGAACAAACCTTACACAATATTTCAACAACCGAATGTGAATATCTAGTTCGGGTTGATCTTTTTCTTGATGGTGTCGATGAGACTGCGTGTCGTCTCGTCCGACTCGTACTCATCCGAAATCTTCTGGACGCCGTGGATGATGGTAGAGTGATCTCTGCCGCCGAGCAGCGCACCGATGGAATCTAACGGTGTGTCGGTCATATTCTTACATAAATACATGGCAATCTGGCGCGGCCTTGCGATGTCTTTGCTCCGGTTCTTGGAGATCATCTGATCTAAGGAGATCTGGAAATGCTCCGATACGACCTCGATGATAAGCTGAGGCGTAATCTCCTTCGGCTTATCCGGAGTGATGATATTCTGAAGCTCCTTCTGGGCAATCTCCATTGTAATGTCCGTTTTCTCAAGGTTGGAGTAGGCGAGCAGTTTATTGAGCGCACCTTCCAGCTCACGGATGTTGGACTTGATGTTGGTTGCAATGTAATTAAGGATCTCGTCGCTTAAGTTCATTTCATCCGCTTCGATCTTTTTGCGGAGAATCGCCATTCGTGTCTCGTAGTCCGGTGTTCCGATGTCAGCCATCAGACCCCACTCGAAACGGGAACGGATACGTTCTTCCAGTGTCTCCATCTCTTTCGGCGGCTTATCGGAGGTAAGAATAATCTGTTTGCCGGCGGAGTGGAGGGCATTGAACGTATGGAAAAATTCTTCCTGCGTACTTTCCTTACCTATAATAAACTGTACATCATCGATCATCAGAACATCGATGGTGCGGTATTTTTCCCGAAACTTGTTCATCGCGGCTGCATTACCGCTTCGGATGGACTCGATGACCTCGTTGGTGAATTCCTCGGAAGTCACGCAGATAATCTTCGCATCCGGATTGCGCTCCAGGATGAAATGTCCGATGGAATGCATCAGGTGTGTTTTGCCGAGTCCCGGTCCTCCATAAATATAGAGAGGATTGTATGCTTCACCTGGAGATTCCGCAACTGCGAGAGAAGCGGAGTGGGCAAAACGATTATTGCTTCCGACAACGAATGTATCAAACGTATAATTGGAATTCAGATTCGATTTGGATGCCGCTTCTGAGTAAAAAGGCTTTTTCTGCTTATTAGGAGAAGAAGCGATCGACTTCGCCTGTTCCGGGAGAATGAACTTGATCTCGTATTCTGTTCCGGTGATCTCTGTGATTGCTACTTTGAGCGGCAGATAATATTTCTTGGAAATATAGCTGAGTCCCAACTGCTCGGACGGGACAAGGATATATGCGGTGTTCCCAGTGACACCATAAAATTCAAGGGGACGTAAGAACGTGTTAAAAGCAATGTCGCTGATGTCGTGTTCTGTCTTCACGGTCATCAGGATCTCGTCCCATTTTTCTAAAATCTGATCCATGTAAACGCTCCAATTTCTTATCATACTAAAAAAATCCTACACCCTCTATCCTACACCATTTTAGTGCTTTAATCAATGTTTAATTTGCTTTGGAGCGCTATGGCGTAGGGGAACACTGTAAAAGAAAAAAATCGCTATTTGGGCAAAATACGGTGTCTATGAGGGAAAAAAAGTGATGTCATGTTATAGACCGCCAAAAATCAGCGTTTGTGATGCTTATTCACAACTTGTCCGTGTATTATCCATGTTTTATCCACAAGTTATCCACATTTCGGGGATAACTTATGTCAACGGCGTATTTAAGGGCTTTCCGGGATCCTTAATTTTACTTTTTTTTGTGGAATGGTTGTGGAAAGCAATTTTACAAGATATAGATGGCATGAGTTTCTTCCTTATATATATAGTGGTTATTTTTTTCCACAAAGAGCAGATTGTGGAAATGTAGATGAATTCTGATGGCCGGGATTATTATTTTATGCTTGACTTGGAGACTTTTTCTGATATAATTGAGAATGATGTTTTGTAACGTAGAGGAGGTGAATGCGATATGAAGATGACATTCCAACCAAAAAAGAGACAGAGAGCGAAAGTTCACGGTTTCAGAAGCAGAATGAGCACAGCAGGCGGAAGAAAAGTATTGGCTGCAAGAAGATTAAAAGGTAGAAAGAAATTGTCAGCTTAGGCCACATCTTATGTGGTCTTTTCTTCTATAAAGGACATGCATACAGAATGAAATATTCCGAGTCATTGAAGAAAACCAAAGATTTCCAGAACGTATACCGCAGGGGAAAGTCATATGCGAACCGGTACCTTGTGATGTACGTTCTTTCAAATCAGACAGAAGGAAATCGTTTAGGGATTTCCGTGAGTAAAAAAGTTGGAAACAGTGTTATCAGACATCATCTGACCCGGCTGATCCGGGAAAGCTACAGACTGCATGAAGACATGTTCAATAGTGGTTTGGACATTGTAGTCGTCGCAAGGAGCACAGCGAAGGACATCTCGTATCATGAAGTGGAGAGTGCGTTGCTGCATCTTGGGGGTCTTCACAAGATCATTAGTAAAGAAAAGAAGATGGAATCATTTTGAAAAAAATTTTGATCGCTTTGATAAAATTTTATAGAAAATATCTTTCTCCGATGAAAACGACCAAGTGTCCGTATTGTCCAACCTGTTCGTTGTACGGGCTGGAAGCTGTCGAAAAATACGGAGCCATCAAGGGCGGCACGCTGGCTTTATGGAGAATTATAAGATGCAATCCTTTTTCAAAAGGTGGATATGATCCGGTTCCATAGTGGAGGTATTTTAAGTGTCAGAAATGTTATTAACAGCGTATGACGGTGCGATTCTCGGACCAATCGCAAAATTACTTGGATGGGTAATGAATGGAGTCTACTATCTGATGGATCAGATTGGAATTGGTAATGTAGGTCTTTCCATCATTATATTTACGATTATTATTTATCTTCTTCTGTTCCCGCTTACTTATAAGCAGCAGAAGTTCTCAAAGCTGTCACAGAAGATGCAGCCGGAGCTGAATGCGATTAATAAAAAGTATCAGGGAAAAAAGGATCAGGCATCCATGATGGCAATGCAGCAGGAGACACAGGCTGTCTATGAGAAGTACGGTGTTTCCATGATGGGAAGCTGCGTGCAGATGCTGATTCAGATGCCGCTTCTGTTTGCTTTGTATCGTGTATTCATGAACGTTCCTGCCTATGTAAGCGGTATTAAGAATTTGTTCACACAGCCGCTTGGCGGCAATGCAACATCCCTGGTAGACGGCATCATGGCGACAGAGGGATATCAGGATACCATGACCAATCTGGTGTCTACACTTAAGATCACGACACAGCCGGTAGCTAATTTTACTGTTTCGGATCCGACCGCGATTGCCAACTCGATCGTGGATGTTACTTATAAGATGAACTCCAGCGGATGGGATGCGTTAAAGGATGCATTCCCGGCTCTCTCCAGTGAGATTTCATCCACCTATGAGACGGTGTCCCATGTAAATAATTTCTTTGGAATGAATATTTCAGATACACCGCTTCATGTGATTACATCAAGTTTTTCTGCAGGTGCTTACCTTATGGTCATTGCAGCCTTGCTGGTTCCGATTATTTCTTATCTGACGCAGGTATTGAACATCAAGTTAATGCCGCAGGCGACTGCAAGTGGCAATGACCAGAGCGATGCGATGGCACAGCAGATGAAGATGATGAACCGCATGATGCCGTTATTCTCACTGGTTATGTGTTTTACCGTTCCGGTCGGTCTTGGTATCTACTGGATTGCCGGTGCTGTTGTCCGTGTTGTACAGCAGTATTTCCTGAACAAGCATTTCGAGAAGATGAATCTTGAAGATATTATCAAGAAGAATCAGGAAAAGGCGAAGAAAAAGCGCGAGAAGATGGGAATCGCCGAGAATCAGATTTCCAATGCTGCAAAAATGAATACCAGACAGATGGTAGATGCGAATAAGAAGCAGTTGAGCAGTGCGGAGAAAGAGCTTGAGATCGAGAAGGCGAACGCAGCGAAGTCGAAGGCAAAAGCCGGAAGCATGAGCGCAAAAGCAAATATGGTACGTGAGTTTAACGAGCGCAACAACAGAAAGTAAGTTTCGGGGTGGAGTAAGTTAGAAAGGGTATGGTGATGAAAATGGATTATATTGAGATTTCAGCAAAGACAGTCGATGACGCAATCACAGAAGCCATCATCAAGCTGGGGACAACCCATGACAAGATCGAATATGAAGTAATTGAAAAGGGAAGCGCAGGTTTCCTTGGAATCAACAGAAAGGATGCTGTGATCCGCGCCCGCAGGAAGAATGATACGAATGATAATATCCGTGATTTTCTTGAGAGTGTATTTAAGGCAATGGGACTTACCGTCACGATCCAGATCGAGAAGGAAGAGGACAGCAATGTCGTGAACGTTGACTTAAAGGGAGACGATATGGGTGTTCTGATTGGTAAGAGAGGACAGACGCTGGATGCACTTCAGTACCTGACCAACCTTGCAGTGAATAAGAATTCCGAAGAGTATGTGAAGGTCAAGATCGATACGGAGGATTACCGGAAGCGAAGAAGAGAGACGCTTGAGAATCTTGCTAAGAACATTGCTTACAAGGTGAAGAGAACGAAGCGCCCGGTTTCTTTAGAGCCGATGAATCCGTTTGAGAGAAGAGTCATTCATTCGACTTTACAGAATGATAAGTTTGTGACAACGCACAGTGAGGGTGAAGAGCCTTACAGACATGTGGTTGTTACCCTGAAGAAATAGAGTACAAAATGGGGGTGTCGTCCGACATCCCCATTCTTTCATTAAAGGAGATTTATGAAAACAGATACTATTGCTGCGATTGCGACTGCCATGGCAGGATCGGGAATCGGAATTGTCAGAATCAGCGGGGAAGAAGCGGTTTCCATTACAGATCAGATTTTTCATATGCCGGGCGGTAAGAAGCTTTCGGATATGGAGACACACACGATTCATTACGGACATATCCGGGATGGAGAGGAAGTCATTGATGAAGTGATGGTATTATTGATGCGCGGACCGCGGAGTTACACCAGGGAAGATACGGTTGAGATTGACTGCCACGGCGGTGTTTATGTGATGAAGCGCATTTTGGAGACAGTCATCAAATATGGGGCGCGTCCTGCAGAGCCGGGAGAATTCACGAAGCGTGCATTTTTGAACGGACGTATTGATTTGTCCCAGGCGGAATCTGTCATTGACGTGATTTCGGCGAAGAATGAATTTGCCTTAAAGAGTTCCATGAAGCAGTTGTCCGGCGCTGTCTCAGATGCAGTCAAAGAGATTCGGGGAGAGATTCTCCACGAGATCGCATTTATTGAATCGGCGCTTGATGATCCGGAGCATATCAGCCTGGATGGTTATGGTGAGCGGCTGGAATTTACCGTGAAGGATGCAGCCGGGAGAATTGAGAAGCTGTTGGCTTCCAGTGATAACGGACGCATCTTAAAAGAGGGAATTTCTACCGTAATTGTTGGAAAACCGAATGCCGGAAAATCGTCACTTCTTAACACTTTATTGGGCGAGGAGCGGGCAATCGTTACAGAAATCGCCGGTACTACAAGGGATGTGCTTGAAGAGCAGATTAACCTGAATGGAATTGTGCTCAATATCATAGACACTGCAGGGATTCGTGATACGGATGACATTGTGGAAAAAATCGGAGTCGACAAGGCGCGGAAGTATGTGAAGGATGCAGATCTGATTCTGTATGTAGTAGATGCCTCCACGAATCTGGATGAGAACGACAGGGAGATCATGGAGCTGCTTCACGGAAGACGCACGATCGTACTTTTGAACAAATCCGATCTGACGCCGTTGACAACAGCGGAGGATATTCGTGCACATGTGGATAAAGACTGTCCGGTTATTTCTATTTCGGCGAGAGAGCAGAAGGGAATCGATGTCTTTACCGAGCAGATCCGGGAAATGTTTTTCCGGGGAGAAGTTACCTTTAATGATGAAGTCTATATTACGAACATTCGTCATAAAACCGCTTTACAGGAGGCGCTTTCTAGTTTACATTTAGTAGAGCAGAGTATCGCGGATGGAATGCCGGAGGACTTTTACTCGATTGACCTGATGAATGCGTATGAGGTGCTGGGAACTATCATCGGGGAAGCGGTGGAAGATGATCTCGTCAATGAGATATTCAGTAAGTTTTGTCTGGGAAAATAGTTGGCCTAAATATTTAAGAAAGCATTGGACAGCTATTATTGGAAGTATGCAACCATAGGATAAGGAGGAGAGCAGCGATGATTCGACATATCTGTATGTTTAAGCTGAAGGATGAGGATAAGGAAGCAAATTTGAAGGAGGCACTGCGCCGTTTGGAGGAGATGAGAGAGATTCCTCTGATTGCAACGTTTGAGGTTGTGACGAATGCGGCTGCTGCTCCGGACAGCAATTATGATCTTTCACTTATTTTTGATTTTAAGAATATGGATGATCTGAATGCATATCAGAAGCATCCGATGCATGTGGAGTTTGGTAAGTTTATTACAGCAATCAGAGAGAGCAGGGCTTGTATTGATTATGAATTCTAAGAATCTTTTGGAAGAAACGTATGATGTGGCAGTTGTGGGAGCGGGACATGCAGGATGTGAGGCGGCGCTTGCCTGTGCGAGACTGGGGCTCGAGACAATTATTTTTACTGTGAGTGTGGACAGTATCGCCCTGATGCCGTGTAATCCGAATATTGGCGGAAGTTCCAAGGGGCATCTGGTTCGTGAGATCGATGCGCTTGGCGGCCAGATGGGAATCAATATTGATAAGACATTTATTCAGTCAAAAATGCTGAACAAATCCAAGGGACCAGCGGTTCATTCGCTGCGGGCACAGGCGGATAAGGCAAATTACAGCATGGAGATGCGGAATACATTACAGAATACGGAGCATCTGACGATCCGCCAGGCGGAGGTTGCCGAGATTCTCACAAAAGAGGGCGATCGTGAGCAGATTACCGGTGTGAAGACGGTTTCGGGTGCAACGTATCACTGTAAGGCGGTTGTGTTGTGTACGGGAACGTATCTTCGCGCACGTTGTCTGACCGGCGAGATGATTACCTATACCGGACCGAACGGTCTGATGGCTGCAAATCATCTGACCGATTCATTACTGGCACATGGAGTAGAAATGTTCCGCTTCAAGACCGGTACACCGGCAAGAATTGACAAACGGTCGATTGATTTTTCTAAGATGGAAGAGCAGAAAGGTGACGAAAAAGTTGTTCCGTTTTCTTTCACGACAAATCCCGAGGATGTGCAGATCGACCAGGTGTCCTGCTGGCTGACTTACACAAATGAGAAAACGCATGAGATTATCCGCAATAATCTGGACCGGTCTCCGATCTATGCGGGAATCATAGAGGGAACCGGGCCGCGTTACTGTCCGTCCATTGAGGATAAGGTGGTAAAGTTTGCGGATAAGGACAGGCATCAGATTTTCATTGAGCCGGAAGGACTTCACACGAATGAGATGTATGTCGGAGGAATGTCCTCATCACTTCCGGAGGATGTGCAGCATGAGATGTACCGCACCCTGCCGGGACTGGAGCATGTGAAAATTGTCCGGAATGCCTATGCGATCGAATATGATTGTATCAATCCGAACCAGCTGTATGCCTCTCTTGAATTTAAGAAGATCCGGGGACTTTTTTCCGGAGGGCAGTTCAACGGCAGCAGCGGTTATGAGGAGGCAGCCTGTCAGGGACTCATTGCCGGTATCAATGCGGCGATGGAGATTCTCGGAAGAGAGCCGCTGGTGCTGGACCGGTCGGAGGCTTATATCGGAGTTCTGATTGATGATCTGGTGACGAAGGAGAATCATGAACCATATCGTATGATGACGTCGCGTGCGGAATACCGTCTGTTGCTTCGCCAGGATAATGCGGATCTGCGTCTCACGAAAAAGGGATATGAGATCGGTCTGATCTCAAAAGAGCGGTACGACTGGGTCTGTAAAAAAGAGCAGATGATCAAAGAGGAGATTGACCGTGTTGCGAAGGTTCATGTAGGTGCGAACAAAGAAGTGCAGGCTCTTCTGGAGAGTTACGGGAGCATACCGTTAAATACCGGTGTGACGTTAACGGAGCTGATGCGCAGACCGGAGCTTGATTATGATAAGCTGGCGCCGATCGATCATGAGAGATCGGAACTTCCGGAAGAAGTGAGAGAGCAGGTTAATATTCTGATTAAGTATGATGGGTATATTTCCAGACAGATCAAGCAGGTGGAAAGCTTTAAGAAGCTGGAGAAGAAAAAGATACCGGAAGGATTCGATTATGATGAGGTTCCGAGTCTGCGCATTGAGGCGCGGCAGAAGTTAAAGCTGTACAGTCCGACGTCAATCGGTCAGGCGTCGCGTATCTCCGGTGTATCGCCGGCGGATGTTTCGGTATTGCTGGTGTACATGGAACAGATGAATCATCATGGGGAGCATCATTCATAGGAGTATCATTCATAAAAAGAAAAAGAGCGCAGGAATGGAGAGGTGGTTTATGGCGTATAATCTTGAAAAGTTCAAAAAAGGTCTGGATGATTTGCAGATCCATCTGGACGAAAAACAGATGAGACAATTTCTAACCTATTATGAACTTCTGGTAGAAACGAATAAAGTTATGAACCTGACCGCTATCACAGAGTTTGACGAAGTAATTGAGAAGCATTTTCTTGACAGCCTTTCCCTGTGTCGTGTGAAGGATTTAAGAAGTCTCGAAGATCGACCGGAGGCATATCGGATTCTGGATCTTGGAACGGGAGCGGGATTTCCGGGAATTCCTTTAAAGATTGCTTTTCCGAAACTTCAGATCGTGCTGGCGGATTCACTGAATAAGAGAATCCGTTTCTTACAGGAGGTCATTGACACACTCGGATTGGAAGATGTGACCGCTGTTCATGGAAGAGCAGAGGAGATGGGCAGAAATACATTATATCGGGAACAGTTTGACCTATGCGTGTCCCGTGCCGTGGCAAATTTATCCTCCCTCAGCGAGTATTGTATTCCATTTGTGAAGACCGGCGGAGCATTTATTTCCTATAAATCAGGAGAGGTGGATGAGGAAGCCACACAGGCAAAGAGAGCCATTTATCTTTTGGGTGGTGAAGTGAAGGACATTTACAAATTCGATTTGTTTGATCAGAAGCGTTCGTTTGTTGTGATTGAGAAAGAGAGGAAGACGCCGAAAGCTTATCCAAGAAAAGCCGGCACACCGACAAAAGAACCGCTGCAGTAACAGAAAAGAGAGATGATGCGATGGATCCTTGATCCGGTCGTGTCATCTCTCTTTGATTTTATGAAGTATTTGATTGTATAAGGTATGACGTTACATTAGTGATCTTCATGTAAGAACATCCGCATGATGTTCAGAAGCTTATCCGGTACTTCAAGCTGCGGGGTTAGACCTGCATTTGAAATATAGGCGGTTTCTACAGTTGCGTTTTTGTGCGCATAAGAATCTGCAATGGCAACCGCATCTGTCATGGAACGGCTTTCAATAATATATAGCGGAATGGTAAGCTTTTTCACGGCATGTCCGATTGCATTGTCGGTGTAATGTCCCTCGATGCTTGCCATCAGATATTTTCCGTGGCTCTTTCCCATGTGCGATGCCTCATAGTAGGCATCAAGCATCTTGCTGGATACAAGCTGCGGTCTGCTAAAATATGTTTTCTGCAGTGTCCGCCGGATATTGGATTCGTGTGTCCGGACATTGTAGAGGAATGTTCCGAGGATCGGCAGCTCCAGCAGTGCCTTTTTGACAGAGGAATACTTGTCCGGTGTGCGGTCAAAACTGTTCATCGCAGGCGGATTGATCGCAGTGATGCTTGCGAGAAGATTCGGATTCATATTCTGGGCAAGTACCGCAAACGAAATAGAATTGCCTGTTGTCACGACATCCGGGCGTTCCCCGATCACATCATGAATAAAATCTGTGAGAAGCTGTACATACAGGTAATTGGTATAAGTCAGATAAGGCTTGTCCGAGCGGCCGCATCCCAACAGATCTATGGTATATACCGTATAATGCTTTTCAAGCTTTTTCACAAGTCTGCACCACTCATAGGAAGAAGCGATCGGATTTAATTCGTGAATGAGAAGGAGCGGAGAACCGGAGCCGCGCTTGGTATAAAAAATGCTGCCGTTCTTCCAGTGATAGTAACTGCCGCTTTCCGTCTTTAAAATATTTTTCATCTCTGCTGTCATATCGATGAAGCGGTTCACAAGATGAATCGTGCCTGCAGCAAGAGCAGTCAGCAGAAAGAAATGTCTGATATTCTTTTTCATGCTATTGTTCATAGAACCTCCCGTAATCTTTGCAAAACGTTTCCTATTACTTATATTATAGCCGCTTTCCATAACTTATACAAATTAAAAATTCTGAAAATATAAATTTTTGCTTTTCATTGAATTACGTTTGGTATAAAATAATACTGGTAATTTGGTTTTTAATATCAAACATATGTTCGGTGGCGAAATGGTAGAAGAATATATTCAGAAAATTTATGAGGAACTTTTAAAAGAGGAGCAGAACAGTGCGAAGCGGATTTCTGATTTACAGATTCATTTGAAAGAGACGCAGGCAATGATCCATTTGCTTGAGGAGACGAATGATCCTAATTATGAGTCGTTTACTCCAAGAAAAGTAAATTCCAGGAATAAGCAGAAAATCGATGAATTGCATGCAGAGATGAAAGAACTCGAGGAAGCAATTCAGCAGGAGACAGACTACCATACGCAGCAGATGGAAAGAGTGGAAGAAGCGGCGAAGGTATTGCGGCAGGCGAAAGCAGATGTTGCATGCAGGTGTGACAGAAATACACTTGAGGAAGAAAGGTACCATACGTCTCTCCTTGAAACGCAGGAGAATGAGAGACAACGCATTTCACGCGAACTTCATGACAGTACCGTTCAGAATCTTACGGCAATGGTTCACATGGCAGAACTGTGCAGTAAACTGGTGGATATGGATCCGATCCGGTGTAAGCTGGAACTCAGTAAGATGATCAAGAATCTCAGGGAGATCATCGATGATACTAGAAAGATGATTTATAACCTGCGCCCTATGTCTTTTGATGATATTGGTCTGGATATTACAATCGAGAGAACTTTGGACAAGCTGGAAGCAACCGGCACGAAGAAGATTCATTTTGTAGTGGAAGGAACTCCTTATCAATTAAAACCGATTATCGGGATAACGTTACTTAGAATTATTCAGGAGGCATGCAGCAATGCGATCTGTCATGCAAACCCGACTCTGATACATGTTCTGTTAAGATACGAGCAAGGGGCTATCACGGTAATAGTCGAGGATGATGGAACAGGATTTGATGTTCATATTCTGGATGAGCGTCCAAGGGATGATAATTCTGGGTTTGGAATGTCTATGATGAAAGAACGAGTATATTTATTATCCGGTTCGATACAGATTGACTCTAAGATCGGTGTTGGAACAAAAATTGTAGTGAAAGTACCTATTAGTAACAAGGAGGAGTTTTAAATGGCAGTAAAAGTAATGATTACAGATGATCATTCATTGATTCGTGAAGGATTAAAGCAGCTGTTGGAACTGGAAGGAGACTTTCAGGTAATTGCAGAGGCGTGTGATGGTATTGATTGCATGGAAAAATTAAAAGAGCAGATACCGGATGTTTTGTTGCTGGATATCAATATGCCGCGCATGAATGGACTTGAAGTTTTGCAGAAGATTAAAGATGAGAAAATAGATGTCAAGATTCTTGTTCTTACCGTACATAATGAAGTGGAGTATTTATTGAAAGCAGTGGACATCGGAATCAATGGTTATCTGTTGAAAGACTCTGAGTCTTCTGAATTGAAAAAAGCAATTTTATCTGTTGTCGATGGAGAAGATTACATACAGCCGAGTCTGATTCCTGTATTAAATGCAAAAATGATTGACCGGGATATGGACAGCGAGAAGATTGAAAAACTGACGAAGAGAGAACTTGAAGTGTTGAAGCTTCTTGCAGTTGGAATGTACAATAAGGGAGTGGCTGATGAATTGCACATCAGCGAACGTACTGTGAAAAATCATGTATCGAGTATCTTTAAAAAGATTGATGTTTCTGATCGTACGCAGGCAGCGGTATTTGCTATTCGAAATAATTTGATTTCTATTCATTAGGATTAGAGAGTATAAAGATTGAGTGTTTCGGAATCATCCGATACACTCAATTATTTTATAGAAAAAATAATGTTTATTACTATATAAAATTGTTTTAAAACGCGTATTATTGGGAAAATTATTGCAATGTTTCACGTGAAACATTATATAAATAAAATGTTTCACACATGTTTTCTACAAGATTTTGTATTTATAAAAAAACAGAAATACAACAGTTTGCAATCAGCGTGAAAATGTTTCACGTGAAACATTTCATACGAACTTTCCTATAGAAAAGCATATGTAAAAGTGTTATAATGAACTCTGTCGAGTTCATATTAGAAGTTTCAATGAAACTTCGGATGCGCAAAAAGAAGCGCAAACAGAAGAGATAATGAACTCTGGCAAACAAAACACACCAAATGAACAGGGTAATAAAAATTTAAAAGAGGTAATATATGAGCAGAATAATTGCAATCGCAAACCAAAAAGGTGGTGTTGGTAAGACAACCACAGCTATCAACTTATCATCCTGTCTTGCAGAAGCAGGAAAGAAAGTGTTGACCATTGATCTTGACCCGCAGGGAAATATGACAAGCGGATTAGGCGTTGACAAAAACGAACTGGAAAATACTGTATATGAATTGATGCTGGATGAGTGTTCCATCAAAGAGAGTATGGCAGATACCGTAGTAGAAGGAATGAAGATTATCCCGTCCAATGTGAATCTTGCCGGAGCAGAGATCGAGTTACTTGGTATCAATGAAAAGGAATATATTTTAAAAAATGCCGTAGATTATATCAGGGATGATTATGATTTTATCATCATTGACTGTCCGCCATCTTTAAATATGCTGACGATCAATGCGATGACAACAGCGGATTCTGTGCTGGTTCCGATTCAGTGTGAGTATTATGCACTCGAGGGATTGAGCCAGTTGATTCACACGATCGATCTGGTACAGCAGAGACTGAATCCAGATCTCGTCATCGACGGAGTTGTCTTCACGATGTATGATGTGCGAACCAATCTGTCCAATCAGGTAGTAGAGAATGTAAAAGAAAATCTTGATACCAAGATCTATGAGACACTGATTCCGAGAAATATCCGATTAGCAGAGGCTCCATCTCACGGACTTCCGATCAATATGTATGATTCAAAATCAGCGGGAACAGAAAGTTATCGTATGTTGGCAAAAGAAGTGATGGAGAGATAAGGAGGAGAGCTATGGCTGCTGCAAAAAAAGGTGGACTGGGAAAGGGAATTGATTCTTTAATTCCAAACAAAGTAAGTGCCACAAAAACGGAAGCAAAGAATGAAAATGTGAAAAACGATAAAGTCATCGAGGGTGTTCTGGTAAATATCAATAAGGTAGAACCGAATCGGGAACAGCCAAGAAAGAATTTTGATGAGGATGCCCTGTTGGAATTGTCCGAGTCAATCAAACAGTTTGGTGTGTTACAGCCTCTGCTTGTACAGGACAGAAAAGGATATTATGAAATTATTGCCGGCGAGCGCAGATGGCGAGCAGCGAAACTTGCCGGATTAAAAGAGGTTCCAGTAATTATCAAGAATCTTTCCAACCAGGAAGTCGTAGAAATCTCCCTGATCGAAAATATCCAGAGAGAAAACTTAAATCCGATTGAGGAAGCAATCGCATACAAGCGGTTACTGACAGAGTTCAATCTGAAACAGGATGAAGTTGCCGAGCGTGTATCGAAGAGCAGAACCGCTGTCACAAATTCCATGCGACTGTTAAAACTCGACGAGAGAGTACAGCAGATGGTAATTGATGACATGATCTCGACCGGACATGCGAGAGCACTTCTCGGTATTGACGATCAGGAAAAACAGTATACGACAGCACAGAAAATTTTCGACGAAAAACTGAGTGTGCGTGAGACGGAAAAACTGGTAAAGAAGATCCAGCAGGAAAAAGATCAGCCGGAAGCAAAGGAAGAGGTAAAGATCGATCCGAAGATGGAAGCAATCTGCCGTGATCTGGAAGAGAAGATGAAAGTCATTCTTGGAACAAAGGTTGCCATCAATCAGAAGGATAACCAGAAGGGCAGGATCGAAATTGAATATTATTCTATGGATGAACTTGACCGTATCATGGATCTGTTTGGATCCATCCGAAAATAGACAGAGTAAGATTCTGATAAAAGTCATATCAGAATAAAGAGAGAGGAAGCATATGATTTCACAGTATTTAGGTTTTTATTCCGATTATATTATTATCGGACTTAGCGCAGTGGTTCTGATTCTATTGATTCTTATCATTGTAAATATAGCGCAGATGCGGAAGCTGAAAAAAGCATACAAAGTATTTATGAGCGGAAAAAACGGTAAGAATCTGGAAGATACCCTGATCAAGCGTCTGGATCAGGTAGATACACTTCTTGAGGCAAACAATGAGAATGAAAAAACAATCAAATCATTGTTTGAGGCCATGCAGCTGACCTATCAGAAGATGGGACTGATAAAGTATGATGCGTTCAACGAGATGGGAGGAAAACTCAGTTTTTCTCTTGCCATGCTGGATGTAAGGAATAACGGATTTATCATCAATGCCATGCACACACGCGAAGGCTGCTATACATATATCAAAGAGATCGTAGATGGTAATTCCATTATCGTGTTATCGGATGAGGAGCAGAAAGCTCTCGACAGAGCTATGGGAAAAACAGAAAACAACGAATGAGGATAATGTATGAGAATACAACTGGTAAGAACACTGCAAGGGGGGGAGAAACTTGCAGGGCCGGTCATAACGAAGGAAAATGAAATTCTCATTTCTGAGGGAACAACGCTGAAAACGGAATATCTGGATCTGATCTCCTTTCTGGGAATCGAGACCGTGTGTATCGAAGACCCCTATGAGGAAGATGAAACACCACATGATATTATCAGTAACGAAAAACGGGAAGAATATATTGAAAAAATAAAATCTATTCTGGAAAAGCATATTTATCACAGGGGCAGTTCTCTTCGGGAAATTGAATACGTCGCAGAGGACATTATTCAGGATGTCATGCAGGCGGATGAAAATATGGTAATTGATCTTTTGGAACGCGAAGGTAATTTGTACGAACATACACTTGTAGTAACAAAATTATGTATTATAGTCGCAAAAAAAATGAAGCTCACTGCGGAGCAGATTTACAGACTTGCACTGGGAGCATTGCTGCATGATCTGGGACTCCGCTACATTACGGTGCCGTATATCAACTGCGACATCAACGAATTGTCAGAAGCAGAGGCTTTTGAATACCGGAAGCATCCGATCCTTGCGTACTCTGTTCTGGAGGAAGAAAAATGGATGGATCCTTTTGTAAAAAAAATGGTACTTGTACATCATGAGAGAAGAGACGGTTCCGGATTTCCGTTGAAGCAGAAAACGCGGGATACGGAATGTGGAATATTACAGGCATGTGATGCGTTCGACTGTTTTATCAGCGGGATGGAATGCAGACGTATGAGCATCCAGCAGGCACTTGAGTATCTGGTGGAAGGTACGGATATTTTTTATGACAGGAGAATTGTGCGTGTGATCGAGCGGCTCGTCGCACGCTATCCGGTCGGGACGAGAGTCCGGCTCAATACCGGAGAGTCCGGCATCGTTTTAAAACAGACAGAAAATTCCATCCGTCCTGTGATCGGAATTTTGGATGAAGAGAACCGGTTGACGGAAAAGATATACCAGTTGAATAAGAACAAGAATGTATCTATTCTTCAGGTCGAAAATTAGAAACAGAAAGAGGTGAGGATAGAAAATGCATAAATTTCTAAGAGCCATCGGATTCAGTCATATTACAAAAGAACAGTTACAGCATATTTTTGCAGATATTATAAGTGCACCGACGGTTCAGAAGGCAGCACTTGATTCGGAGGGCAATGAATTTGCAGAACTCTCAAAGGAGTATGGAGATTTTTTTGGAATCTCTGTCCGGGGTGTGTATAATGAGGATGATACCTTTGAGATGGAATATTACTATCCGTATTTATGTGGAAAGAACATATCCACAATAGAACCCGCAGAAGTGGAAAAACATGCAGAAAAAGAATCCTATGCGGGGATATGTGATGAAGTACGCATTGGAGTGACACTCATTTTTTATCTTCAGAATGTGGTGGATTATCTTGCGGTCAGCAAGAGCAAAGGATATATGAATCTGGCAGACGGCGTCATTTTAGCTGCGCTGTCTACGGAGGGAAAGATTTTATTCCCGATCAATAAGGCGGAGAAAAAAGTGCCTCATGCGCCAAAGGAGGGAACAGACCGGAATCATCTGATTGCCGCGGCAAGAGACGGGGATGAGGATGCGATCGAGAATCTGACGCTGGAGGACATTGATACCTACTCGCTGTTGTCAAAAAGGATCACACATGAAGATGTGCTTAGCATTGTGGATACCTACTTTATGCCGTACGGTATCGAGAGCGATCAGTATTCGGTGCTCGGCGAGATCATGGATGTGACACTGCTCCAGAACCGCTTCACGGAGGAAAATGTATATTCCATGGAAATCATGTGCAATGATATTCTTTTCAGCGTCTGTATCAATCAAAAAGATCTGCTCGGCGAACCGGAAGTGGGCAGACGTTTTAAGGGAAATATCTGGATGCAGGGCAGCGTAAAATACCGGGATTAGTTTGTCATTTTACTATGGTTTTTTATCGGATAATATGGTAAAATAAATAAGCTGTATACAGAAAAGTCTGTATACAGCAAATATATGTTTCCTTAGTTAAATGGATATAACAGCCCCCTCCTAAGGGGCAACTAAGTGCAGACCATTTAGTGAGACACAACTGGATTTTAGAGTTTGCAAAAAGACTAAAATCAATATATAATAACAGAGGCAATTCATCACGCAAGTGATTGGATTCATAAACATTGCAGCCGGAGCCAAAAAGGCTGAAAAGCCCGAAAATACGGCATTTGTTCCCTTAGTTAAATGGATATAACGGGGTCCTCCTAAGACTCTATTGTAGGTTCGATTCCTATAGGGAACGCTCTATTTTAAGCGGTAATGAGAGAAAAATCATTGCCGTTTTTTTTATTGTTTTTCTGCTAACAGCAAATCAAAAAATGAGCATTTCTGCTAACAGGAATGAAAAGCTATAATGCAACTGGTGTAAAAGGTTGTAAATTCTTGTAGCTAACAAAAGGGTAATGATTAAAACTATTTCTGCTTGGAAAATATCAAGCCTGAATGAGTATTCCGTTCAGATTAGATTAGGTTCTAATCTGGGCGGATTTTTTTATTTCAGGAAGAAGGAGGATGCCTATGGCAGAAAAAGTGGATCAGATGGATCCAGATGAAAAAATCGTTGAGATAGCGATTGAACGGTTAAGAGTATTGGCATTGGAACTGAGAAATTATATGAAAATTGCTCATCCGGGAACTTTCATTTCCAAACCAGTAAACTAAGTAAAATAAAAATTCTGCTTTACAAATAACAGATAAAGTATTAAAATAAACAAAAAGATATCTTCAGGGCAGGGTGAGATTCCCTACCGGCGGTAAAGCCCGCGAGCCGAGAGGCATGATCCGGTGAGATTCCGGGGCCGACAGTACAGTCTGGATGGAAGAAGATGATAGTACAGTTGATTTTTTGTATGAATGAATGTAGTATCAGAGCTCTGAGATGGTGATCCATTTCAGAGCTTTTTATATAGGAAAATCAGACATTCATTTATCAATCATATGTAACAGATCAATTCCACCCTGCAGATATTTCTGCAGGCTTTTTTTGTATCTGGTATATCGTTTTCGAAATAACTATACCATTCACTTGTCTGTGAATCCGATTGCACATGTTTAAAAGCCTCGGCGTAGCCCAGGCAAAGAACAGGAATAAGAAAGAAGGAATAGAAATGACGGATCAGGAATATATGCTTCGGGCTATTCAACTGGCCAAAAAAGGAGAAGGCTGGACGAATCCCAATCCTATGGTAGGGGCAGTGATCGTAAAAGACGGAAAGATCATCGGGGAAGGCTATCATAAAAAGTATGGAGAACTTCACGCGGAACGTAATGCAATTGCTTCTCTTACAGAATCAGCAGAAGGTGCGGTGATTTATGTCACGTTGGAGCCTTGCTGTCATCATGGTAAAACACCTCCATGTACGGAAGCGATCATTGAACAGAAGATCAGAAAAGTGGTGATCGGTTCCAGAGATCCAAATCCGAAAGTGGCAGGAAAAGGTGTACAGATGTTAAGGGAAGCCGGTGTAACAGTAGTTGAAGATTTTATGAGAGAAGAATGTGATCAGCTGAACCCGGTGTTTTTCCATTATATTACTACGAAGACTCCTTATGTGGTAATGAAGTATGCCATGACACTGGATGGGAAGATCGCAACGAAAACAGGAGCATCAAAATGGATCACCGGAGAATCTGCACGAAAAGAAGTACAGCATATGCGGCATCAGTACATGGGAATCATGGCTGGTATTGGAACTGTGCTTGCAGATGATCCGATGTTAAACGTCCGGGTAGAAGGCTGGAAAAGTCCTGTCAGGATTGTGTGTGACAGTAAGCTCAGGATCCCGCCGGGCAGTCAGATTGTAAAAAGTGCGGAAAAGTACCGGACGATCGTGGCTTATGCAGAACAGAAAAATGCAGAAGAGAAAATAAAAATATTACATACCATGGGAGTTGAAACCATTTACTGTCCCGACGAAAAGAATCAGATAGACCTTAAGAAGCTGATGGCAGATCTTGGAAACAGAGGCATTGACAGCATCCTCCTGGAGGGAGGAGGTACGTTAAATGACAGTGCACTGCGAGCTGGAATTGTAAAGGAAGTACAGGCTTTTGTGGCACCAAAGCTGTTTGGCGGTGTGGCTGGGAAGACACCGGTAGAGGGTATTGGAGTTGAACTGCCGTCTGAAGCAGTGGAACTGAAATATACAGATATCTGCCAGATCGGTGAGGATATCCGGATAAAATGTCAGGTGTGTGATAAAAAACAGGAGGAATCATGTTTACAGGAATCGTAGAAGAGAAAGGAAAAGTCCGTTATATACAGCTGACAGGGGAATCAGGGATCCTGGCAGTGAAAGCCCGGAAAGTCCTGGAAGGGACAAGGATCGGTGACAGTATCGCTGTGAATGGTGTGTGTCTGACAGTTACGTCGATTCAGCCGGACGGATTTACTGCCGATGTGATGGCAGAGACGATCAGAAGAAGCAGTCTTGGCAGCTGCAAGGCCGGAAGCCAGGTAAACCTGGAACGTGCAATGGCTGCAGACGGCAGGTTCGGGGGACACATAGTAAGCGGCCATATTGATGGGACTGGCGTGATACGTTCCATGCTCCAGGAAGAAAATGCCATCTGGGTATCAATCGAGACATCGCCACAGATTTTGCATCTGATCGTGGAAAAAGGATCCGTCTGTATTGATGGGATCAGCCTGACAGTTGCAAGGGTTGATGAAGCTGGTTTTCAGGTGTCGGTCATTCCACATACAGGAGAAGAAACCACTCTTTTGGAAAAGGTGCCGGGGGATCTGGTTAATCTGGAAAATGATGTGATCGGAAAATACGTAGAAAAACTGCTTGGCATCAGAAAAAACGAAGAAGAGAAAAAAGAATCCGGAATTACGATGGAGTTTCTTGAAGAATTCGGGTTTTAGAACAGGAGGATATACACTATGTCACAAAATTATCAGTACAACACAATTGAAGAAGCACTTAGGGATCTTAAGGAAGGAAAAATAGTTCTGGTCACAGATGATCCGGACAGAGAAAATGAGGGAGATCTGATATGTGCGGCAGAGTTTGCGACCAGGGAAAATATTAATTTCATGGCGACCTATGCAAAGGGTCTTATCTGTACACCGATGAGTGCAGAAATTGCGGCGAGATTGAACTTTCCGCCGATGGTTGCGGAGAACACGGACAATCACAGTACAGCATTTACCGTGGCAGTAGATCACGCAGATACAACCACAGGTATCTCTGCGGAAGAGCGCTCCTATACTATCATGAAGTGTGTGGATGATCAGTCAAAACCGGAGGATTTCAGAAGACCGGGACATGTGTTTCCGCTTATTTCCAGAAAAGGCGGGGTTTTGGTACGAAATGGCCATACAGAGGCAACAACAGATCTTATGAGACTTGCTGGACTGAAAGAATGCGGCGTGTGCTGTGAAGTTATGAAAGAAGATGGAACTATGATGCGTACATCACAGCTATGGGAAATGGCAAAAGAGCATAACCTTACATTTATTACGATCCGTGATCTGCAGGATTATATAAGAATACATGAAAAGCATGTAAAGAAGGAAGCCGTTGCAAACCTCCCAACGCAGTACGGTGATTTTAAAATGTATGGTTATATCAATGATATTACAGGAGAGCATCATCTGGCACTGGTAAAAGGTGATCTGGGAGATGGTGAGGATGTGCTTTGCCGGGTACATTCGGAGTGTCTGACAGGGGATGCATTCGGATCGCTCAGATGTGACTGTGGCCTGCAGCTGCAGACAGCGATGCGCCAGGTAGAAGCAGAAGGCCGAGGAATCATTCTGTATATGAGACAAGAAGGCCGAGGAATCGGACTGATCAATAAGATCAAAGCATATGCGCTTCAGGAGCAGGGATACGATACTGTGGAGGCTAATGTGAAGTTAGGGTTTGCACCGGATCTCAGAGAGTACTGGGTCGGGGCACAGATACTGTCAGACCTTGGTGTGAAATCATTAAGATTACTGACAAATAATCCGGATAAAGTCTATGGACTTGGCGAATTCGGACTGAAGATCAATGAGAGAGTACCTCTGGAGATTCCGGCACAAAAGTATGACCGGAAGTATATGAAGACGAAGCAGGAAAAGATGGGTCATATTTTTAAAGAAATAAATTTATAAAAAACAGCAAATATCAGGAGGAAGAAAAAATGAGACAGATCAATTTAGTAGAAGGAAAAGTAGTAGCACCGGAGGGAATGAAGGTTGGTATCGTGGCAGCGAGATTCAATGAAATTATTGTGAATAAATTATTGGGAGGGGCAGTCGACGGACTGGTAAGACATGGAGTAGAAGAAGAGAACATTACTGCAGCATGGGTACCGGGAGCATTTGAGATTCCGATTACAGCACAGAAGATGGCACAGTCAGGAAAATATGATGCAATTATCTGCGTTGGAGCTGTCATCCGTGGAGATACTTCACATTATGATCTGGTGTGTAATGAATCTGCCAAGGGAATCGCACAGGTTGAACTTGCAACAGGAATCCCGGTTTTATTCGGAGTGATCACGACTGAAAATATCGAGCAGGCTATTGCGCGTGCAGGAAGCAAAGCGGGAAATAAAGGCTATGATTGTGCATTATCTGCGATTGAGATGGTCAATCTGATGAAGCAGCTCTAAAAGACAGGAAAATAAATGATGACAAAAACAATCATATTCGATTATGATGGAACGATCCATCATACCCTTGGAATCTATGAACCGGCATTTCGTGAAACCTATCAGTGGCTGACAGAACAGAAGGTTACCGAAGAACGGGAGATAGGCTCGGTGGAAATTGCCGGCTGGCTGGGACTTAACAGTAAGGAGATGTGGAATACATTTTTGCCGGAACTGGATCAGAGCTATAAAGAGCAGGCAAGCACGATGGTAGGAGATCTGATGATAAGACAGATCAGGAAACATAAGGCAGTGTGGTATCCGGGAGCAGAGGAGATGCTAACAGCTTTGAAGAACCGGGGATATCACCTTGTGATCTTAAGTAACTGTAAAGCTTCATATCGTGAGGCACACTGGAAGGAATTTGGGATGGAACGATGGTTTGACCGTTTTTATGACTGTGAATCATACAGATTCCGTCCAAAGACAGAAATTGTGCAGGAAATCATCCGGGAATATAGTGGCCCTTATCTGGTAGTCGGAGACAGGAGACAGGATCTGGAATGTGCCAGGTCCTGCAAAAGCCCTTTTATAGGATGCCTGTATGGATATGGTGAGAAAGGGGAACTGAATGGGGCTGATTATTATGCAGAACATATAGAGGATATACTGCAGATGGTGATATGATTTTTGCAATATAAAAATCTGAAGGAAAAAAGTTAAAAATAAGTACTTCTGTAAAATAAAAGGATATAGAAAATTTGCAACAACTTGTTGCAAATTCTGAGGAGGGGATGATTTTAGGATAGTCATAGTGATAGAGGTAATCCACTTTCCTAACCCCATCTGTACAGTAAAGTTCTCAAGTCCAGTTGTACAAAGCGCTACTGCACGGGGAACCAGATGGAATGCATCTCCACTTCCTAAAAGAACTGCCATAATTCCAAACATGGTAAACTGTCGGTTTCCTTTGCCTTTGCGGATCATTTATAGATTTTATTGTGGAAGATTTTGCATAAAGTGTTTTCCGTGCTTGTGTGTACCATTATCTGATATCAAAGCAGTACAGGGTGATTCCGGCCATGCACAGATCAATATGGTTACGGATGCGTACTCTCATATTTCGGATGATGACCAAAGGAAAAATGCAGAGCTTTTTAAAGAAGCATTTTATGAGAAAAAGAATCTGAATCCAGAGAGGCGGGCGTTGCTCAATTCGTTGGCGAAAACGATGAAGTAATGAAAAATAGTGAAAAAATAGTGTAATTTTAATGAAAAAACAATCCATAAAACGATATAATATATGGATGAAATGAGGATATTTATTGTGTATATGGATATTCTATCTCCATCAAATCTATTGAGATCTCCATCATTTGATGATAGAATGATGGAGATAAATCTGAAATGAAGGAGATTCATATGAGAGACTTTGATTTTATTGTAAGTCCTGCGAAGTTGTTAACACCTGAAATTGTTCAGATGGTTAGCAGCATCCATGAACATAAAGGCAAACAGGAATTATTTCTCGAAGCCAATGTAGATGAATTGAAAACACTTTTAGAAGTTGCATTGATTCAGAGTACGGGAGCATCCAACCGAATCGAAGGTATATTTACAAGCGATAAGCGTTTGGAAGAATTGGTAAGTCAAAAAGCAGAACCCCGCAACCGATCTGAGCAGGAAATTGCTGGTTATCGTGAAGTACTTTCCACAATTTACGAAGGCTATGAATATATCAACCCAAGACCGAACATTATTTTGCAGTTACATCGAGATCTGTACTCCTATTCACAGGGGGGTGCTGGTGGAAGTTATAAGAATTCCGATAATGTAATTGCAGAAACAGATGCCGAGGGTCATCAGAAGGCACGTTTTATTCCAGTTCCCGCATTTCAGACTGCTGAAGCGATGGAAGAACTTTGCGCCCGCTTCCTTGAAGCATGGGAAGCTGACCGCATTGATAAACTGGTTTTGATTCCCATGTTCATTCTGGACTTTCTGTGCATCCATCCTTTCAATGACGGAAATGGTAGGATGAGCCGTTTGCTCACTTTACTGCTTTTTTATAAGGCGGGATACATCGTTGGGAAATATGTCAGTATGGAAATGCTGATTGAAAAGACAAAAGAAACATATTATGAAGCCCTTCAAGCAAGTTCTACTGGCTGGCATGAGGGAGAAAACAGCTATGAGCCTTTTGTTAAATATTATCTGGGTATCATGTTGAAAGCATACAATGAATTCGAAAGCCGTGTAGAGCATTTGAAGCATCGGAGTCTTTCTAAGCCTGATAGAATTAAAGCGGTTATTGATAACAAGGTTGGCAAAATTACAAAGAAAGAAATCATGGAGCTTTGTCCTGATATAAGCAAAATTACCGTGGAAAGGACTTTGACGAATCTGGTTAAGAGTGGGTATATCGCAAAAGTTGGTGCAGGTCCATCTACTGGTTATGTCCGTGTTTAAAAATATGAAAGCAGCTTATAAATTTGCTAGTCAAAAACGCATGGACAAACCGTCTCGTATGCGTTATATTATTTATAGACAAGAAAATATCTTGTACTTACGATAGGAAAGTTTAATTGAATACTGTTTACCATGATCGAACGTACGAAGCATGGTGGTCATATAACAGATGTCGATGGTAATATCAAGGCATTCCCCGATTATTAGCTGGAGCAAATAATCAGCTAACTTTCAGAGCTTTACAGAGCTTGACAGAGGGGGTATTCAGAATAACTCAAATTGAATCGGAAACAGTTTTATATAGTGTCCCACTTGGGTTTACCTTACCTCAGATTGACAGAGAGTGACAATAGGTTGGGGTCCTCCTAAGACTCTATTGTAGGTTCGATTCCTATAGGGAACGCTCTATTTTAAGCGGTAATGAAGATAGTTTCATTGCCGCTTTTTTCGTGCAGAATTGCAATTTCAGTGACAGGTTTGTCAGTGAAACAGGGTTGAAAATACTGATTTTGTCAGCAGGGATGGATGCTGATTATGTGGACGATGACGAGGACTATGGGTACGATCCAGAGGTTGAGGACTATGATGCAGATAGCTCCGTCGATGAAGATGATAATGAACCTGTGTAAACAGGATAGGCTTAATGCCTGGGGCAACCTTCAGGTTGTCTTTACATAGTCTCCACTTTCAAAAAATAAAATATTTTGTGTTTTTGAAAGCGACCTCTTGCATATACTATTAGCAGACAATATAATAAGTACAACGAAGCGGTTTCGAGAAATGAAAAAACTTCAATTTTTGAAAGCGGGTGACTATATGAAAACAATCACGAGAGCAAAATATCTCGATAGAATCATTGAACTGAATGGTACTCCTGACATCAAGATCATCACGGGCATTCGTCGATCTGGTAAGTCCAAGCTGATGCAGGCGTATATTGAGTATCTGAAAAGCCATTTTGAAAATATCAATATCATCTTCATTGACTTCATGGATTTGGCGTATGAAGAAATCAAGGAATACCATGCCTTACACGCCTATGTGGAAGAACATTATCAGGAAGGTAAAACGAACTACCTGTTTGTAGACGAGGTTCAGATGTGTCCCAAGTTTGAGTTGGCAATCAACAGCCTGTACTCTAAGGGAAAATACGACATCTATGTAACCGGCTCCAATGCTTTCCTGTTGAGTGCGGATCTGGCAACTCTGTTTACCGGACGCTATATTGAAATTCATGTGTTTCCTTTCAGCTTCCAGGAATATTGCCAATATTATGATGATGTTAGTGATAAAGATAAGCTCTTTGATGATTACGCTATCAAGGGCGGTTTAGCAGGTTCTTACGCTTACAGAACCGAAAAAGACAGAACAAACTATATCAAAGAGGTCTACGAAACGATTGTTACAAGGGATTTGGTGCAGAAATATGCGCTCCCGGACACTTTGGTTTTACAGCGTCTGAGCGAGTTCCTTATGGATAATATCAGCAACCTGACTTCTCCTAATAAGGTCAGTCAGCTGCTGACAGCAAATGAGACTCCGACCAATCATGTAACCGTCGGCAAGTACATTAAGTATTTGTGCAATGCTTTTGTATTTTATGATATTAAGAGATACGACATCCGAGGCAAGAAATACCTTGAAAGCTCTGAAAAGTTCTATTTGTGTGACAGCGGTATTCGATATGCAATACTGGGAAGCAGAAATATGGATTACGGCAGAGTATATGAAAACATCGTTTGCATCGAACTTCTTCGCCGTGGATACGATGTCTATGTCGGCAAGCTCTATCAAAAGGAGATCGACTTTGTTGCTCAGAGAGGCAGCGAGAAGATTTATATTCAGGTCAGCGACAACATTTCCGGGCAGGAAACATTTGAGAGAGAATGCTCTCCTCTGCTTCAGATCCGAGATGCTTATCCGAAAATGATTATTGCCAGAACCAAACATCCAAAATATAGCTATGAAGGAGTCGAAATTCACGATATAGCCGATTGGCTGCTACAAGAATAAGCAGGGCGAAATATCTCCGTCTACAGAGTAAAATAGATAGTTACTTTTCCTGCCGCCTGTGATAAACTTGTTCATGAGCGGGTGAAAGATTTTGGACTGCACCCCAACATGGTCATAAAAGCAGGGGAAATGCCCCGGAATTATTTAATATAGGTAATAAAAATGACAGAAGAGAAATATACGATCCATAAGTATAAAAGAATTTTATTTTATGTGGTAATACTTGTGCTGTTTGCAGCATTTTTTTTAGGGCAGAGCATTTACCCCAGTGAGAGGGAACCGGTCACGGAGGAAAGCATTACTTATACCGGAACCTTTTACCGGGAGCTGCCAGACGGAACAGAAGAGGAGATCCGGGTTCCGGGGCGGTATGATGCGCCTGCCGGTGAGCCTTTAGTCATCCGGTCAGTGCTCCCACAGGACTATAATGAAAATACGATCGCCATCAGATCCTCTCTGGAGAATGTGCGCATTTATATCGGAGGGGAACTGAGGACGGTGTATGATACGAAGAATACCAGACCCTTCGGGAAAAATTCTGCCAGCGGGTATGTGTTCTGCGAGACATCCGGTGAGGATGCGGGGCAGGAAGTGCGGATCGAACTGCAGTCTTTTGCTGGAAAGTATTCCGGTGTCGTCAACACGGTATATTGCGGGGATAAATCAGATATCTGGGGCTATATCTTTCACTGTTATTTTATGGTAACTCTGATCGCCTGCACGATGCTGTTTTCCGGACTGGTCGTGCTGATCATCAGTCTGGTGCTCGATATTATATACAAGACAAGATTTGATCTGGAATATCTGGGATGGTGCATGATCATGGGAGCAGTGTGGATGCTGGGAGAATCGAAGCTGCGTCAGCTGTTTGTTCCCAATGCTTCTATTCTGTCGAATATGTGCTTCTTTGTTGTGATGATCTGCCCGGTTCCAATCATGTTCTATATTGATAGTGTGCAGCAGGGAAGATACCGGAAGGTCTATCATGTGGCAGAGTGTATCATTTGTGTGAATTTTGTGATATGCACGGTCTTACAGGTACTGAATATCGCAGATTTTATTTCGACAATGTTCTTGTCCCACATAGTGATCGCAGGAACGTTCCTGACAATATTTATCACCATCTGCCGGGATCTTATCAAGGGAACAGCGAAACATTACAAGCTTCCGCTGATTGGACTGGTAGCTGCCATGATCGTAGTCATGCTGGAGGTGACAGAGGTGTATCGTGTTGTGTCTCTGTCCGGAATCTTTATTGCAATCGGACTGGTGGTCCTGCTGGTCGTTACCCTGATCCAGACAATGGACCGCATCCGCGAGCTGGAGCTGGCACGACAGAAAGAGGCCCGGGAAAGCCTGGATTACCTGACAGGACTTCCCATGCGTCATAAAGGTGAGACACTGATTATTGAAAAAATGCAGGAGCATGATGGCTGTCTGGGATTTGTGGATATGGATAATCTCAAGAAGATCAATGATGTCTATGGACATAAGGCAGGGGATCATGCTCTCAGGCTGGTAGGAGCAATGCTCACAGCGTGCATGGAGAATGCGGTGGTCTGCCGGCTGGGAGGAGATGAGTTCCTCTTCTATCTGTCTGAGGTATCAGAAGTTGAGATGAACACGCAGATGAGAAAGCTGTTTGACAGCTTTGAAGCGGCAAAAAATGCCACGACGGAGACTTCACCGGCATCCTTATCCTGCGGTCTGTGCATGTGCAGACATGGAGAAAGCTTTGAAGAATACTATATAAGAGCGGACAAGGCATTGTATTATGTCAAACAGAACGGCAAGAACAATTACCGGTTTTATGAGGAGCTGGCGGAACAGTAAGCATCGATATTCCATGCCATTTTAGAATGCCTGATGCCGGATGATGTATTGCCACTGGAATAAATCGTGGCAGAAATCCCAGATAAAAGCAGGAATTTAGGAGAAATAAGATAATGTCAAAAGATGAATACCTGATCACAGATGCCCCGCTCAAAGCGTTGACTGTTTTTGCAATGCCTATGATTCTGGGCAGCTTTTTCCAACAGGTTTATAATATGGCGGATTCCATTATTGTCGGCCAGTATGTTGGTTCCTCTGCACTTGCGGCTGTCGGTGCATGCGCGGCACTTACGAATGTGTTTATTTGTGTGGCACTTGGTGCCGGTGTCGGTGCAGGCGTACTGGTGAGCCGCTATTTTGGTGCCAGAGATTACGGCAAAATGAAAACGATTGTGTCGACATCTTTGATCAGCTTTCTGATCTTAAGCGTGCTTCTTGGTGTATTCGGCTTTCATTTTTCGCATCCGATGATGAGCCTTTTACAAACACCCACTGACATACTGGAGGAAGCTGTACTGTATCTGCGGGTATATTTTGTGGGATTTCCGTTTCTGTTTATGTACAATATCCTTTCAACGATGTTCACCTCAATCGGGGAATCAAAGATTCCGTTGGGTCTACTGATATTTTCTTCTATTTTGAATATTATTATGGATCTTTGGATGGTGGCAGGGCTTGGTCTTGGTGTATTTGGTGCAGCCCTTGCAACTTTGATCGCACAGGGCATTTCTGCAGTATTTTCATCCCTGATCTTTTTTTACCGGATGCGCCAATATAAGAGTCCCTTTCACTGGTTTGACGGACAGGAGTTGCATTATATGCTCCGGATTGCCATACCGTCAGTTCTCCAGCAGTCCACAGTATCAATAGGTATGATGATCGTACAGGCAGTTGTAAACCCATTTGGTACACAGGCACTTGCGGGTTATTCGGCAACAATGAGAGTAGAGAATGTTTTCTCGCTGATATTTGTGTCCATCGGCAATGCAGTATCGCCGTATGTGTCCCAGAACCTTGGTGCTCAGAAAATCGGGCGTATCAAAAAAGGTTATCACGCTGCACTGGTGTTAGATCTGTGCTTTGCAGTTCTGGCTTTTATAATTATTGAAACACTGCACACCCAGATTTCTTCATTATTTCTGGGAAAAGACGGAACTGCTTTCGCATATCAGGTATCTGGGGATTACATGAGATGGATTGGCTATTTCTTTATTTTCATGGGCATTAAGATGGCAACGGATGGAGTTCTGCGTGGACTTGGAATCATGCGTCCATTTCTTATAGCTAATATGGTAAACCTTGCGATCCGTCTGTCGGTTGCTTTGATTTTTGCACCGCGCTTCGGTATTGCATTTGTCTGGCTTGCCGTACCGGCGGGCTGGCTGGCAAACTTCCTGATTTCCTATGCGGCGCTTAGAAAATCGTGGCCGGATGACAGAATCGCTGTATCCTGCAACGGCTGTATGGATTCTGCAGAAACGAAGAAGTAGCGGCAGCTGCCAATGGAACCGCACAAATTGACCGCCTGACTTTTCAGGCTGGAAATAGCATAAATTACTTGAAAAAAATCGCCTATAGGATATAATCCCTTCTTTGACAGTTGGAAAGTAAAAAACGGTTGTGAAGCCAGTAAAAAATGGTGTGCTACCTGTCAATAGGACATTAAAAAATAATAAATTGTTATCATTACTGCAAGGCTTGTGGGAATGATAGCCATAGATATGAACTCGATGGAATTTCTGTTTTCTTATTTTGACACGAATTGACAGGAAAGTTAGTAAAATCAAGGCTTTCCTTCACTCATATTAACATTTCTTGACTGGGATTTACACCACTAACCTGTGCTCCTAAGGGGCAGTTGAGGGTTCGATTCCCCCAGGGAACGGTTCATTTTAGCGGCAATGAAGAATTTCATTGCCGCTTTTTTATGCAGAATAGAAATTACAGTAATAAATTTGTCGGCGAAAGGCTATATTCTTGCCTGCGAGATCAGACATGTCGGAAGAGTCCGTTCAGATTAGATAAATATAATCTATTCTGGATGGACTTTTTGCGTGAACAAGGAAACTTTAACCTTGAATAGATGTTTGTAAGAGGATTATAATACAGTCATCAGTGTTTGGTACAATTTGTCACCGAATACTATGACAAAGATGCACCGTGATCAGAAAATCTCCATGAGTGTTTTATTGAAAATAGGCGATTATTTGGATTGTGGTATCAGCGAAATCATGGAATTTGTTAAGGATAAATATTGGCGAGGAACAATACGTGGTGCATATAGATTTGAAGTTTTTTACAAGAAAGAATTTGTAGGTTAAAGAAATTGCATGTTAAAGAATATTAGAAGGTAGGTGAAATTATGGATGATAACCATAAGTCAATAACAGATATAAGTGGAGAATCAATGTATCCGGCTGAAGAAGCTTTAGATATAGCAGCTCCGGCAGATATTACATTTGAGCAGGAAAATCTAATGAATAATAAGACATCTGAAGAACAACTTGAATTAATAAAAAAAGCCAGAAATGGTCTTGAATTATCAATAGAATCAGATGAAGTGGTAAACTATGCTATTCAGCAGCAGGGAATCCCTATTATTGATGATATCTGCATAAAGAATACAACAGATCAAGATATGGAAGACCTGATGCTTAGCATTGATTCAGATACTGGGTTGATAGATGAGTTTGAATTAGGTATTCAGTCTGTTCGTGCAGGAGAAGAGTTGCATGTGAAAAATCTTAAGATTAAGATAAACGGAGATTATCTGGCTTCTCTTACAGAAAGAATTACATGTAGTATTCGTTTTCGAATTTCTATTAATTCAGAGGATGTAATATCAAGTCAGAAGGAAATAGTGGCTTTGGCTTTTGATCAGTGGCCGGGACTAAAATATACGCCAGAGATTCTTACTGCTTTTTCTATGCCTAATCATCCAGTTGTAACCAGCTTGATTCAGCTTGCTGCCCAATACCTGCAAAAATGGACAAAGGATCCGTCCTTGGCGGGATATCAGTATGATGATCCTAATAGAGTAAAGCAGATGGCAGCAGCAGCGTATGCAGCTATACAGCAGAAAAATATTACCTATGCGAATCCACCAGCAAGTTTTGAGGAGTTTGGGCAGCGGATTCGTCTGGCAGATGCAGTTTTGGAACAGCATCTGGGTACATGTATGGATATGACATTACTTTATTGTGCCTGTCTGGAAGCAATGGGACTGAATCCAATTATGGTGCTTATTCATGGTCACATTTTTGCAGGTGTCTGGCTTGTAGAGGATTCCTTCTCAGATACGATTATGGATGATCCATCACAGTTACAGAAGCGTATGTCAAATGGTATTCATGAAATCATGGTGGTGGAGTGTACTGCCATGAATGCCGGCAAAAATTATGATTTTGATGAGGCATGCAAGCTGGCAGAAGCAAATGTTGCCGATTATGATAAATTTAATTTTGTAATAGATGTGACTCGAGCCAGAAGCATGGGAATTCGTCCACTACCTGTGAGAGTAAAAACAGACGCTGGATTTGAGGTTAAGCATGAGGACAGGGGGCTGTCAGAGATCACATCGGCTTCAGTTGTTGATCTAAATAATTTTGATTTTTCTAAATTAGGTGGTAAGCAGGAGGCAACCAAGCAGTTGCAGTGGGAGAGAAAGCTCTTGGATCTCAGTATGAGAAACATGCTTATTAATCTGCGATTTACTAAAGCTGTAGTGCCTCTTTTATGCAATAATGTCGGTACTTTAGAGGATGCTCTTACAGAAGGAGAGGAGTTTTTTGTCTTACCGCGTCCTGATAATATGGGAATAAATGGTGAGATGACAGTAGAAGCACTGACAGATCTGGGACCATTTCAGGAGTATATAGAGCTTGAAAGCAAGCATAAAAAACTTCATTCTTTCTATCCGGAAAAGGAATTGAATTCCTGCCTGACTAAGATGTACCGTTCGGCAAAGACATCTTTAGAGGAGAACGGTGCGAGTACGCTGTATCTGGCACTAGGTTTACTGCGTTGGTCTGAGGAAAAGAAAAATGAAATCATGCGCTATGCACCTATTATTCTGGTGCCGATTGATATCATTAGAAAGTCTGCCAATAAGGGCTATACTATGCGTATGAGAGATGAAGACGCTCAGATCAATATTACCTTGTTGGAGTTTTTAAAACAGAACTATAATGTGGAAATTAAGGGGTTATCGCCCTTACCTACAGATGAACATGGCTTGGATTTACCACTTATTTTTGCAATTATGAGAAAAGGAATCATGTCACTTCATATGTGGGATGTTTTAGAGGCAGGTTTTATTGGTAATTTCTCTTTTACTCAGTTTGTTATGTGGAATGATATTCACAATCACAGTGATATGTTGCAGCGTAATGATATTGTGCGTAGTCTTATAAAAGGCGCTGTGGATTGGGATTGTACAATACCGGAGGGAGTAGATACAGATGAGGCATACTTGCCCATTACTGCAGATGCATCTCAACTTCGGGCTATCAATATGGCCGCAAATGGGGTGAGTTTTGTCCTTCACGGACCTCCTGGAACGGGCAAGTCTCAGACGATTACGGCTATGATTGCAAATGCTCTGACCAAGGGTAAAACGGTGCTATTTGTAGCGGAAAAGATGGCTGCTCTTGAGGTAGTACAGAAGCGGTTGGAGGCTCTTGGAATCGGTGATTTTTGTCTGGAATTACATTCGAATAAGGCAACGAAAAAAGCTGTTTTAGATCAGCTCAGAAAAAATCTGGAATTGAATGTTTATGGTCTTAAGACAGATTATAATAAAAAAATCCAGGATATCTGTAAAATGAAGAATGATATAGATGCCTATGTACAAAAACTTCATGAGCAGAGATCTTTTGGTAAGAGTCTGAAAGAGCTTATTGATATTTATGAGACTATTCCAGATTATGGCATAGAGTTGAAATTTACATCAGATTATGCTCAGACTGTCACACAAAGTGATTTGGATTCGCAGAGAAGAAGTTTAGATCAGCTTGTTGCTATAGGCAGGTCCTTAGGACATCCTCATGAACATCCGCTTCATGAAGTGGGGCAGACTGTCTATACACAGACGTTAAAGATGGATCTGGAGGATTCAATCAAATCCTATAAGACTTCATTGGAAGAGTTAAAGAAATCAGTAGATCATTTGATAGAAATTTTGGCGATAGATGCTCCAATTAGTGAATCTGACTGGATAGATATAAAAGCTGATGCGGAGAGTATAGTTTCAGCTGAGTCTATACCTGGCATTTTACTTAGTACAAATAACATCGATAGAGAATTTGACCAGCCACTGGCATATATGTCAGAAGTTGAAAAATATGCTGAAAGAAAAGCTATTTTATTGAATAGTTGGAAGGAAAGTTTTTTACAGTCAGATATGAATCTGATTCGTAGTAAATATGATGAGGCAAGTAAGAAGTTTTTTGGAAAGGGCAGAGCGCTTAATACCTTAGTAGCGGAGATACAATCCTTTGCATCTTTTCAAGTACAGGTGTTTCAGATTCCTGCAATTATAGCAGATATAGAGATGTTTCAAAAGGAAAAGGATTCAGTTGAGGAAAAAAGAAATCAACTTTCTTTTGAATGGAAGCAGATTATAGCGGCATGCCCTACAAAAAGGAATTTAGAAACATATCGGGATAATGTTAAAAGGCAGCTTTCAACAATTTCAAAATTTTCAGAAAAACTTCGTCAGATGGAAGTCAGTGGAGAAAAGTCAGAGTGTATAGAACGTGCTAGATCTGTAGTTTCTGCATTCGGAACACTGGAGCAGTGTCAGTCTAAGGCAGTGGAACTTTTGCAACTGACTTTTGATGAAAATGAAACAAATTGGATTGAAGGCAGACTTGCCTGCTGTGATAATTTGATACAAAATGCAGATAAAATTAAAGATTGGATTGTATATAAACAGTTTGACCGGAATTGCCGGCAGTTAGGATTGGATGTCGTGTGTGACGCTTATGCAGGCGGATTAGAGCATGACAAAGTAATGAGTGTATATATGCGCTCAATTTACAAGGCTCTCATTTTATCAGTAATTGAGGCTGAACCGGTATTGAATAGTTTTACTGGAAGCAGTTTTAATGAGAAAATCAACCAGTTCAAAAAGTTGGATGATGAGTTTATGAATCTTACAAAAGAAGAGATGTACTACATTCTTACTCATAACCTGCCGTCACCATATGATAATGTGGAATCCAGCAAAGAATTAAATATTCTTCGTAGATTTATTAGCAGTAATGGAAGAGGTATGTCTATACGAAATCTTTTTGACCAGATACCTCATATATTGAGAAGGATTACACCTTGCATGCTTATGAGTCCTATTTCAGTTGCCCAATATCTGGATGCAGAACAGGAGCCGTATGATATCGTTATTTTTGATGAGGCATCACAGCTTCCGACTTGTAAGGCGGTTGGTGTACTTGCCAGAGGTAAGAATGCAGTTATTGTAGGTGATCCTAACCAGATGCCACCTACCAGTTTCTTTGCAGGAAATACAGTTGACGAGGACAACCTGGATATTGAAGATTTGGACAGTATTCTGGATGATTGTCTGGCACTTGGTATGCCACAGGCACATTTGCAGTGGCACTATAGAAGCCGGCATGAGAGTCTGATCGCCTTTAGTAATAACGAGTTTTACGAGAATTCTATGCTTACTTTTCCTTCGGTCAACGATAGAGAAAAGCGTGTCAGTCTGGTCAATGTGGAAGGATTCTTTAATCGTAAAAAAGGCCGTGTAAATGAGGGAGAAGGCGCTGCAATTGTTAAGGAGATAAAGCGCCGGTATAAGGATACTCAGTTGAAAAATCAGTCGATTGGTGTGGTTACCTTTAATATCAGTCAGCAGACACTTATAGAAGATCTTTTACAGGAAGAGTTTTCAAAAAATGTAGATTTTGATAAGTGGGCAAATGGCGAGGGTGAAAATCTTTTTGTAAAGAACCTGGAGAATGTACAGGGCGATGAGAGAGATGTAATTCTTTTCTCTATTGCTTTTGGACCGGATGAAGAGGGTAAATTGTCCCTAAATTTTGGACCACTCAACAAGGAAGGTGGTTGGAAGCGTCTTAACGTAGCTGTTTCCAGAGCACGTAGTGAGATGGTAGTATTTTCTACTATGACAGCTGATATGATTGATCTCAAGCGAACCAAGTCAAAGGGTGTGGAATCTTTGAAGAATTTTTTGGAATTTGCACAGAAAGGCAAGCTACAGAGGATGGTTTCTGAAAGCCAGGGTTCTAAATATCATGGAATTATGGATGAACTGTGTCGTGCACTGGAAGATGCAGGATATAAATATCAGAAGAATGTTGGTCATTCTAAATTCAAGGTAGATGTAGCTGTTATCAATCCATATAATCCTGATGAGTATTTACTTGGCATTATGATGGATGGAGATTCCTATAAGCAGTCAAGTAACACCAAGGATCGTGAAGTGGCACAGATTTCAGTGCTGACCGGTCTTGGTTGGAATCTTCATAGAATATGGACTATGGATTGGTGGGACAATAAGCAGAAAGAAATAGACAAGGTAATTGAACTTCTGAATACAAGAAAAGCTGAAGCACTAAAGATTGCGGAAGAAAAAGGAATATTGTATGAAGTGGATGAATCTTCTGTTAAGACGGGAAATGTTGTATCTGATAATGGAACTGAGGCAATAGAGATTCTACCGGATGTTGTAAAATCTGAGGTTGATTTGTCTAGTGATACAAAGTTGCAGAAAAAGCCTGTAGATGATTCCGCGGAAGAAGCAGAAGTGTCAGCACCTGATAATTTATCTGAAACAGTAGAAACTAAAGCATCTATACTTGACAGAAGCCTTGTCAATCCGGTAGAAAATATTGAGGGGAAGAAAGTTGCAGTAAAACAAGAAGAGAAGTCATCCTCCGTAATAATTGAAAAACTTCCAATCAAATACAGATTAGAAGACTATACAGGGGCGATAATTGATGTAACACCTATGAGTACATCTGACTATGTACTTAAGGAAAACATGGCTGCAATAACATCAAAGCTCCAGAAAATAGTTGATGTTGAGGCGCCAATTACCCAAGATAGACTAGTTAAAAAGTGCTTACGGGCTTTTGATATAAGTCGTTCTAGTGCCGCAACCCTTGAAGCAACTGAAAAAGCATTAAAAAAAGTAAATGCTAAAACTAATAAGCAAAATGGTATAAAGTTTTACTGGAGTAATAGCCAAAATGCAGATGCCTATGACCTTTATAGAAATGATTCCGATAATCCAGACCGTCGTTCACCAGATGAAATTACACAGCAGGAGTTGAAGAATGCGGTATGTCTGACTGTATCGAATGGAGAATCCCTTGACAAGGATGCATTGATTAAGGAGACAATACGTACTATGGGTTATGCAAGAAGTGGTAAAGCTCTTGTGGATGCTGTTGAACGTGGAATCAAGTATGGTCTTAAAACCGGTGAGTTGGTCAAAAATGAGAATAAGACGATAGGGGTTCCTATGAATAATGAGTAAAGTAGTGAATGAATACTGGGGAAACGAAAGGATTCGGGATCTTAAACCTGTTCCAGTGGTCGGGATGGAGACCGAAAACCCATTCCCATTGCAGAATAAACTGGAAAAATGGTATAAGGTATATGATAAATGACATTGGCGTATACTGTAGGAAGCTGTACAAATTGCTTGACAGAAAATACAAAGTTAAGTAATATAAATACAGTGATCGCGTTGCAGAAACCTGTGAGGCCTGCGACCGGAGGAGAACCTGCGGGGTCTCCTCTTTTTTTATATTAGAGGGATGGTGTATATGCAAAAGATTTTTTTGAGTTATGATCAGCAGATAGAAAAATTGAAAAATGAAAAGAACCTGTTGATCGATGATGAGGCATATGCAAAGGAGATTTTAAAACAGACAAGTTATTATTCCCTGATTGGTGGATATAAGGATATCTTTAAGAACCCAACCACTAAAAAATATAAGGATGGGACAAGATTTGAAGATATTGTGGAACTGTATTATTTTGACGAGTTATTAAGACAGTTATTCTTACGGTATCTTATCAAGGTAGAAAATGGGATAAAATCCCAAGTGTCCTATTATTTTACAGAAAAGAATGGAGAAAATCAAAAAGAATACCTTGATACATCAAATTACAATTATTCAGGAAAGAAGAATCAGAGAGATATTGACCGTTTGATTAAAATATTAGAGGGGTATGTCACAAAACCAACAGACTATCATTATATAAACCATTCACAGAAGAAATATGGAAATGTTCCATTGTGGGTACTTACGAATGCTTTAACGTTTGGAAATATATCAAAAATGTATATGCTGCTTCCACAGGATATACAAATCAAAGTCAGCAGGAATTATCAGTGCGTTAATGAAAAACAAATGGTTTCCATATTGGCAGTGCTTGTCAAATTCAGAAATGTTTGTGCTCATGGAGAAAGGCTGTTTACTTATAGAACCGCAGACAGTATTCCTGATTTGCCAATACATAGAAAATTAAAGATTGCACAAAAAGGTTCGCAATATGTGAATGGAAAAAATGATTTGTTTTCCGTAGTGATTGCATTGAGATATATGTTGAATGATCAGTGGTATAAAGAGTTTATAAAGGAACTTAAAACCTTGATTGACAAATATCTTAAGAAACATGATAGTATATCCGAACAAGAACTGTATGAGAAAATGGGTTTTCCGGAAAACTGGAGAAAGATAACAAGGTACAGAAAAATATAATCTTATAAGAAAATCAAGTAATTATTCTTGCGAAGCCGAAGCGTAATATTGTATATAGACGTATGTATGTAACCGGGGGTATTGGGTCGACGGTAATCGGTGAGTCTTTTACATTAGATTATGATCTTCCCAATGATACGAAGTACTGTGAAACCTGTGCCGCAATTGGTTTGGTCTTTTTTTATGTTAATCCATTGGAAGTAGTGCCTTTAAAGAGCAGGAAAGATCCGACAAAGAGTCATGTCAAGCCGGTGCGACCGCAATGGCTGGGTTGTGCCTGCTGTCCACCAAATCTCGCAAGAATGGTAATATCTGTTGAAGATTATATTTATACAGTAAAAGATAACATTGTGTATACAAATCTTTATATGCAATCGGAAGCAGAGATCGAAGGACTGCAGATAATTCAGACAACAGGATATCCATATGAGGAGAAAATGAAATGCGGGTCTGGCTGAATACTGTTATGGAATGACAGTGAATGAATCCATATCGGAAAAATATACGTCGGCGCATGCGTTAAAGGATGTACTGTGGCATATGCATGGGAGAGGGCAAAATGATTGAATATAGAAGATTAACGGAAAAAGAGCTGGATCGATTTATTGATATGAGAATCCATCAACTGCGCGAAGAAGGGGCAAAGGAGCAGTTGGATCTGGTACCCGCATTGAGAGATTATTATAGCCGTCATATGGCGGACGGAACATTTGTATCCTGGCTTGCTTTTGATGAAGAGAAAATCATAGGAACAAGCGGAATGTCTTTTGTGGAAAAACCACCGTATTTTCAATGCCCGAGTGGAAAAATCGGATTGTTATCCAGCATGTTTACCGATCTGGATTACAGAAGAAAGGGAATTGCCAGAGAACTGCTTTCCCGCGTAATAAGCGATGCCAGAGAATATGGCTGCGGTACCGTTCAGATTACGGCGTCCGACATGGGGGTAAAGCTGTATACAGATTACGGTTTCGTACACAACGGTAATTTTATGCAGTATGCACTTTAGATAAAATTGATAAAACGGAAATCCCGGAATTTGGAGGCAGCGATTCTAAAGAAGCAAGACAAGGAGTGACATCATGCAAAGCGATCATAAAGAACCTCGGTATATTGAAGTAAGAGGTGCAAAAGTACATAATTTAAAAAATGTGAATGTCGATGTTCCACTGCATCAGATTGTGGGGATTGCGGGTGTGTCCGGTTCCGGCAAATCGTCCCTGGCGTTAGGCGTTCTGTATGCAGAGGGCTCCAGGCATTATCTGGAATCGCTCTCTACCTATACGAGGAGGCGCATGACCGGAGCGACAAAAGCGCAGGTGGACGAGGTGCGGTATGTTCCGGCTGCACTGGCATTGCATCAGCGCCCGGGAATTCCGGGAATCCGCAGTACGTTCGGTACCGGAACGGAGCTTTTGAACAGTCTGCGTCTGATGTATTCGAGACTGGCGTCCCACCGCTGTCCCAACGGACACTATATTCCACCCACGTTAAAAGTGGCGGCGGAGCAGGAAATCATATGTCCTGTGTGCGGAGAAAAAGTACATGCGCCGAGTACGGAGGAGCTGGCGTTCAATTCACAGGGAGCCTGCCCGAAATGCAGCGGTACCGGAAGCGTCCGGACGGTCGATCTGGATTCCCTGGTGCCGGATGATTCCATCAGTATCGATGAGGGAGCAGTGGCGCCCTGGAACAGCCTGATGTGGTCGCTGATGACGGATGTCTGCCGGGAGATGGGAGTGCGCACCGATATTCCGTTCCGTGATCTGACGGACGCGGAGAAAGAGATCGTCTATCACGGTCCGGCGGAAAAAAAGCATATTTTCTATAGAGCTAAAAAGTCCAACCAGGCAGGAGAACTGGATTTTACTTATTATAATGCCGTATATACGGTGGAAAATGCCCTGGCAAAGGTAAAAGATGAGAAGGGCATGAAGCGTGTAGAAAAATTTTTAAAAGAGGATGTCTGCCCGGAGTGCGGAGGGAGCAGGCTTTCGGAGGCTGCCCGGGCGCCGCGGCTGCGCGGTATCGGGCTGGAAGAGGCCTGTAAGATGACGTTGAAGGAACTGGTCGACTGGGTGGTGGGAGTGCCGGATTCCCTGCCGGAGGAAATGCGCCCCATGGCAGAATCCATCTGTGAATCCTTTCAGACCGTTGCAAAAAGGCTGATGGATCTGGGGCTTTCCTATCTGTCACTCGACCGGGCGGCTTCCACGCTGTCCACGGGAGAACGGCAGCGGATGCAGCTCGCGAGAGCCGTGCGCAACCGCACGACAGGCGTTTTGTATGTGCTGGACGAGCCTTCGATCGGTCTGCATCCCTCCAACATTACGGGATTGAATGCCGTGATGCACGATCTGATCGCGGACGGCAATTCCGTTCTTCTGGTAGACCACGATACGCAGATTCTGTCGGAAGCCGACTGGATTATTGAGATGGGACCCGAAGCCGGAGCAAAAGGCGGATACGTGATCGCGGAGGGCAGCATTCCGCAGATCACCGCGGACAAAGCTTCCATGATCGGTCCTTTTCTGGCGAAGACGGCAAATATGCGGATACGGGAGCAGCTGGACAAAAGCGAAATATTCGCGTTGGGCAGCCTGCATCTCTCTACGGACAGCATCCACACGGTAAAGCCGCTGGAGGTGGATATTCCCAAGGGCAGACTTACGGTAGTCACCGGCGTGTCCGGTTCCGGCAAGACCACGATGGTTCTGGAAAGTCTGATTCCGGCATTGGAGGCATCGCTAAACGGTGAGCGTCTGCCGAAACATGTGAAAAATATTTCGGCGGAGGGGATTTCTCATGTGAAACTGATCGATGCTTCGCCGATCGGCATCAATGTCCGTTCAACGGTGGCAACATACGCCAATGTACATGATGAACTCCGCAAAATCTATGCCAGAACAGCGGATGCAAAAAACCGGAAATACAAGGCGGGGGACTTTTCCTACAATACCGGAAAGCTAAGATGCCCGGTCTGTGACGGAACCGGGCAGATCAGCCTGGATGTGCAGTTTTTGCCGGATGTGGACGTGCCCTGTCCGGAATGCAGTGGTTCCCGGTACGGCAAAGAGGCATGGCAGATCTGTTATGAAAATAAGCAGGGAGAGAGATATTCGCTTCCGCAGCTGATGGAGATGGATGTGAACACGGCACTTTTGGCAACGTCGGATCTAAAGCTGGTGCATCAGCGGTTACAGGTATTAAAGGAGCTGGGGCTTGGGTATCTCACATTGGGTGAGGAGACGCCGAGCCTTTCCGGAGGAGAGGCGCAGAGACTAAAGCTTGCCAGTGAGATGGGCAGGGGACAGTCGGACTCCGTATTCATTTTTGATGAGCCGACCATCGGACTGCACCCGCTGGACGTACAGACGCTGCTCGGTGTCTTTCAGGCACTCGTGGACAATGGGGCGACGGTGCTTGTCATCGAGCACGATCTCGATGTGATCCGCAACGCAGATTATATTATTGACATGGGACCCGGCGGCGGTGAGCAGGGCGGCAGAGTGGTTGCATGCGGAACGCCGGAGCAGATTGCAGAAAACGGGGACAGCATTACCGGAAAATATCTATAGATAAATAGCAAAAAGGCGGAGGTCTCTGTGAGAGGCTTCCGTCTTTTTATCTGCAGCGCTCAGGAAGAGTAGCAGATTTTCTAATCGATCTTTAAAATCAGATCAAGTACGCGCTTTGCGCAGCGCTCCAGATCACTTCGATCCAGTTCACCCAGTTCCATCGCTTTTTTTACGCGTTCCGGGAAACCGCACGCCATCTTCACGTCATTTCCGGCTTTGATCTCTTTGTAATGTTCTCCTCTCGTCCACCAGTCGGAGGTTACCATTCCGTGAAAATGCCACTCGTCACGCAGGATGCCTTCGAGCAGATCGTGATTTTCCGAAGCGCGGTGGCCGTTGATCATATTGTAAGCGGACATGATAACCCACGGATCGGCTTCCTTCACGATGATCTCAAACGCCTTTAAGTAGATCTCGCGGAGCGCGCGCTCGGAGACGCGGGAGTCGCTGTGTTTGCGGTTGGTCTCCTTGTTGTTGCATGCAAAATGCTTCACGGCTGCGCCGATGTGCTGCGACTGAATGCCGCGCACCATGGCTGCGCCCATTTTGCCGGTGAGCAGCGGATCTTCCGAATAGTATTCAAAATTTCTTCCGCAGAGAGGATTGCGGTGAATGTTGACCGCCGGTGTCAGCCATACGGCGATGTTGTTCTCTTTTACTTCCTCTGCGCCTGCGGTTCCGACCTGCTCAACCAGGGCAGGATTCCAGGTGGAGGCGAGCAGTGTGGCGCATGGCCATGCCGTTGTGCAGACCTCACACTGCGGGGTGATGCGCAGACCGGCAGGACCGTCGGCGGTCATGATGTTTGGAACGCCGTATTCCGGAAGATTGCCGTAGCCGTAGGTATTCGCGACAGAGGTATTCGGCTGACCGCCGAGCAGATGAATTAGGTCATCATTATCGAGCTGGGCGGTAAATTCATCCAGGGAAATCTTTCCCTCGTAAACGTCGATCAGCGGATGCGCGTTTTCCTTATAGAAATTCAGCAGAAGGTAGGAGCCGCGTCCGCGTGTTGCCGGGGCGAGAGCCTCCTCGGTGCCCGGTACCATTTTTTCAAAAACACAGGCATTTGGATCGTTGGCAGTTCTCTGCGGAAGTTCTTCGTAGCTTCCGTCTGCGAGCAGGCGCTTCTTCAAGCTTGTAGGTGCGGCTTTGGAGGAGAGCTGCTCTACCAGCAGGTCGGTGTTAAGCGTCATGACATAATCCAGCGCAATGACATCCCGGACGGAAGTTCCGATGTAAAAATGGTAGTCGCCCTTTTCCAGTATGTAGGAGGATTTAAAAATTTTTCCCAGATCATCGTAGGAAGCCATGGAGTCCTTCGCTGTCTCGAGCGTCAGAAGCTGGCTTTCGCCCGGGAGAAGTGTTCTTGTCTTGCAAAAAGCGGAGAGTTCGCGCGCCGGTTTCTGCAAAAGTCCCTGCGGCGCACTGTAATACATCTGCACGACTTCTTTTCCACTGTAATCTCCGGTGTTTGTGACAAGGACAAAAGCGCGGATGGCCTGCGCGGTTTCGGTCACACTCTGCACCGTAAGGGAAAACTGTGTGTAGGAAAGTCCGAATCCGAACGGATAGCATACGCGTTTTGCCGCATCCCCAAAAGTCTCAAAATAGCGGTAGCCCACATAGATATCCTCAGTATAGTCCACATAGTCAACCGATTCGTGGAAATCAGCGGTGGAAGGATAGTCGTCCACGGAAGCGGCGAAGGTGTCCGGAAGCTTGCCGGACGGAGATATCTTTCCGCATAGCAGTTCCGCCGTGGCAAGTCCGCCCTCCATGCCGCCCTGCCATGCGATAAGTGCGGAGGAGATCTGATCGTCATTTTTGATCCAGGAGGTATCGATGATGCCGCCGATATTCAGGACGACCGCAATTCTGGAAAAATGCTGCTTTACCTGCGCGATCATGGCGGATTCTTCCTTTGTGAGATAGAAGTCGCCGTCCGGGAAGATCTCTCCGGAGATTTTCGGCATGCTGGTCTCTGTCTCCCACGGATTATATTCTCCGTTGTATTCGATGCTGGAGCGGTCCCAGCCTTCTCCGGAAAAACGGCTCAATACGATCACAGCCGTGTCGGTGTAGGAGCTGGCGCCGGCGAGAAGCTCTGCGGAGAGCGCCGGCTCTGTCGTCATGCCGGGAACGGAACCCTGATCGTACTGTTCGTTCACATTGGCGCGGTAGAAATCGCACAGCGGCTCGTAGAGGGAGACGGCATCGTGGAGCATCTGAAAGCCATCGTAGAGATTGTGCACATACGATACGGTCACATCGCCGCTGCCGCCGCCTCCCTTGACATAATCAAAACTGCCTTTTCCAAAGAGTGCAATCCGGCTGCCTGCTTTTAACGGCAGCAGATTGTGCTCGTTCTTTAAGAGAACCATACCCTCTGCTGCAGCTTTCCTGGAAAGTGAGATGTGTTCTTTGGAAGCAGTCACGTAACAGCCCTCTTTTAACGGACGGTTTGGCTGATACATCACTCTGGTCCATTTCTTCATTTTGACCTCTTTTCCGGCTTACGCCTGATATTATTTTGATATTTTCCATCATGGAACATTGTCTATGTTCGTATTATAAGCAGATAATTCCGTTTGTTATAGATCGAATTTTGGCAGAAATATGGGTCGATATTGATATTTTTTCCGTCTGAAGGTATGATGGTAGAAAGAGAAACCGTGCATGTGAAAAACACGGAGAGAGCAGGAAAGAGAGGGAGCGGGAGTGCAGCAGGGGGAACATGAGATTATATCCGATGACGGGCTGATGCAGCTCTATTTTACGCAGGTCGACGCGTCCAATGAATTGCTGCCGGCACACTGGCATGAGCATCTGGAAATGATCTGTATGCAGCACGGGGCAATGACAGCGTACATCAATGAGACGTCGTATGAACTGCAGCAGGGAGATATTCTCGTTGTCAATCCGAGAGACATTCACTACACGCATGTCCACGGGGACGGGCATTACTATCTGCTGCAGATTCCGCCGGAGCATTTAAAGCGCGTCAGTGAGGACTGGCGGGGACTGCATTTCGGGGAATATGTTCCGTATTCGGAGGAGACCGCATCCGTGAATTGCCGGATGTCACAGAAGCTGGAAGAAATGAAGTGCCTGCAGGAGCAGGCGGCGGACGGTACGCATCTGCTATTTCTTGCAGCGGTTTATAAGCTGCTGTATCTGCTGTATACAAAGGATGCGGCCACGGTCGATCATGTGCTGCGCCACCGCTCCAGGAGAGATTTTGAGCGGATCGAGCAGAGCATGCAGTATGTGAAAAGAAATTACACGAACCCGATTACTTTAAAAGAGACGGCAGATGAACTGTCACTTACGCCGGAATATTTTTGCCGTCTGTTTAAAAAGTACACCGGCCAGACATTTTTGACTTATGTAAATCAAATCCGCCTGCAGTATTTTCACAGTGATCTGCTGCAGACGGACGAGAGTATTACTTATTTAATGAATAAAAATGGAATTACCAACTATAAGGTGTTTCTGCGCAGCTTTAAGGAAGCCTACGGCATGCCGCCCGGTCAGCTTCGCAAAAAGCAGAGAGAAGTAAGAGATGCCGGAGCAATCAGTGCGCGGTCAGCTTCTTCATCCGGAAATGATAGTAAAACAGAAACAGAACGGACGTCAAAACCCAGGACACCGGATAATTGAGGAGCGTTACGGTGAGCGTCGGGAAGAGGGCGACCACTCCGAAAATCCATACCACACGGAACAGGCAGATACCGCCGGTTGTGATGAGCATCGGAACGACGACGTCGCCCATGCCGCGCAGCGCACCGGAGAAGACCTCGGTAAAGACGAACAGCCAGTAAAACGGAGCCATGGTCGCCATCATTTTCAGTCCGATCTCCACGACATTTTCATCGGTCACAAAAATGTGGAAGAGCGGAATGCGGAAGCATACGAGCACCAGCATCAGAAGGATGGCGGCAGCAAAGTCCATGCCGATACACACGCGGATACTTTTTCTGACGCGGTCATACTTTCCGGCGCCGTAGTTCTGACCGACGAAAGTTGTGATGGCAATACCGAAAGCACCGCTGACCATCCAGACGATCGCGTCCAGTTTTCCGTAAGCCGCCCATGCGGCAACCGTGTCGGTTCCGAATTTGTTGAGCGCGGACTGGATAATCATGTTGGAAATGCTGTACATGGCATACTGAAATCCGCCCGGCAGTCCTAAAAGCAACTCTGATTTGAGAAGTTTCGGGTGGATACGGATCTCTTTTAAGGAAAAATCGCAGAGATCTTTCTGGCGCATCAGAAAGACGGTAACGATCACGGCGCTGATTCCCTGCGAGAGAAGCGTGGCGATCGCCGCACCGGCAACACCGAGTCCCAGCCCGACGATCAGGAGCAGGTCGAGAACAATATTGATGACGCAGCAGATCATCAGACAGTACAGGGGACGTCTGGAATCTCCAAGTGCGCGGAGCAGCCCTGCTCCGGTATTGTAAATAAACACGAAGAAGATACCGGCAAAATAAATGCGCAGATAGAGAATGGAATCACTCATCAGTTCTTCCGGCGTATTCATCAGTCGAAGAAGCGCCGGGGCAGCAGTGATGCCGATCAGTGTCATGATGACGCTGCCGATGATGGAGAAGGCATAGATCGTATGAATACTGTCGTCCACCTTTTTGCGGTCCCCGGATCCGAAGAACTGGGAGACGATGACGGAAGCACCGGCAGTCAGCCCGGTAAAAAAGTTGACCAGCAGGTTGATGACCATTCCGGAGGAACCGGCGACCGCGGCAAGTGCATTTTTCCCGACAAAGCGTCCCACAATGACGGCATCGATCGTGTTGTAAAGCTGTTGAAAAAAAGAACCCAGTAAAATAGGAAAGAAAAATAAAAGAAGTTGTTTCCAGATGATACCGGATGTGATTTCGTTCTTGGAAGAGGTTTCGTTCATGCTATAATCTCCATATCTGTTGTAAAGGTATAAAAAATGTGAAAATAAGTCCGAAATATATTATAAAATCTGCAGCATAAAATAACAAGAAAATCCGTTTATGTTTTTGACGTTCTGTGATAATATAACACTATAAAATGCCTGTTGCCAGGGATGGACAGGAAAGCCACGGAGGACACACTATGGATAAGAAAGAGAATCAGCCACGTGAGAAAAAGGGTATGCCGCTTGCGCCGGTCTTTTTGCTGGGAGCAACGGTGCTGCTGTTGATTGAAATGTATTTTATCGTCAACCTGCCCCGGGTATATCTGGTGCAGATCATTCTGGGAGCAGCAATTCTCGCCTGTACTTATGTATTCATCGCTGCCTTATTAAAGGAGATACATAAGACCGGGGAGCAGGTAAAAGACGAATATGAGAGGATGCTTCGCGGGGAAAAGGCGTCATATCTGATGCTCAAGAAAATCTCGGAGCAGCTGGAGGCGGTTGACCGCAATACCAGGGAGCCGGGCGAAGAGATCATCACAGCGCAGAAGGCGATCGCCAAGGTGACCATTACCAGAAGCAAGGAAAATGCAGATGCACTTATGAATTCCAACGACCGCGTAGTGGACAATCTCTTACAGTTAAAGGAGAGCATGGATGCTGGATTCGAGCAGTTTGCCGGAAAGCAGCAGAACATGATGGATGATTCCGTTAAGGAACTCGTCTTAAAGCAGCAGGAATTTGCTGAGGAATTAAAGGAGATTACCGCAGGGCTTAAGGAGATTACTGAGGGACTTCAGGCAGTGAAGGAGACGGTTGCCGAGGAAAAGGCACAGACGCTTGCCGCTATTGAGAGCCGGATGGACGAACTGGTAAGCCAGAATGCGGCGTTGGAGAGCAAAATTGCAGAAAGCACGGCAGCTGCAGCAGCGCAGAAGCCGGATATGGAAGCGGAGCCGGAGCTGGTCATGGAACCACAGCCGGAAGAGGTCATGGAGCCGCAGCCGGAAGTGCTGACAGAATCAGAGCCGGATATGGAAGCGGAGCCGGAGCTGGTCATGGAACCACAGCCGGAAGAGGTCATGGAGCCGGAAGCGGATTTTAGCATGCCGGATACACCGGAGGAGGAACTGCCGGTTGTAGATGCAGAGACGGTGACGGATGACACCCCGGTGATGGAAGAGTATGAGGAACCGATCGTAGATTCCGACGCGATTGTGGAAGAGGAAGATGCGGCAGCTGCCACAGACGATCAGAATGAGGCTGAGGCAGAGAGCGGGGAGATAGACAGTTTCGATTTAGGAGCAGGCGGTCTTGATTTCGGAGGAGACAGCTTAGACCTTGGAGTGGACGGTCTTGATCTCGGGACAGAGAACCTTGACCTAGGAGCAGATAACTTAGATGCCGGAGCAGGCGGACTTGATCTTGGATCAGAAGGACTTGATCTTGGGGCAGACAGCTTAGACCTCGGAGGAGACAGCCTTGATTTAGGAGCAGATAGTCTCGATCTTGGAGCAGAGAACCTTGACCTTGGAACGGAGAACCTTGATCTCGGAGTGGATAGCTTAGATTTAGGAGCAGATAGTCTCGATCTTGGAGCAGAGAACCTTGACCTTGGAACGGAGAACCTTGATCTCGGAGTGGATAGCTTAGATTTAGGAGCAGATGGCTCCGATCTCGGAGGAGAAAGTCTCGATCTTGGAGCAGATCTGAAAGAGGAAGCCGCGCCGGAGAATGAAGCACCGGACAAGCCAGAGCCAGTAGCCGCGCCGGAGAACGAAATACCGGACGAGCCGAAGGTGGCCAAGCCGCAGAAAGAGCCTCAGACAAAGGCAGAGGAAGCTGCACCGATGGATTTTTCCGATCCACACAAGCTTATGACTCCGGAAGAAATTGCCGCATTGATTGCAAAAATGTAAGAGCAGGTTCCGGGATAAGAAATGAAGTTATTAGCAGTTTCAGAATAAAAAAATGAGCGTGGAAGATTCTCTGAAGTAAAATGTGAGAATTTCTTCCACGCTCATTTTCTATCTGAAACGATAATACTTATTTATATATCCCGGAATTTCCTATTACGGGAATCTATGCGGCAATTCTTTCCGTAATCTTACAGATCAGACTCCGCGACGATCGTCACGATATTCTTGATGACGGAGACTGCTGTCTGCATGCCCTCCACGCTGATATGTTCATACGGACCGTGGAAGCCGTAGCCGCCGGTGCCAAGATTCGGGCACGGAAGACCCATAAAGCTTAATCTGGCGCCGTCTGTGCCGCCGCGGACCGGGCGGGAGAGCGGTGTGAGACCGGTCATCGAGATTGCCTTTTTTGCGATATCCACAACATAAGGATGCTGTTCGATGATCTCAAGCATATTGGAGTAGGAATCCGTGATGGTAAGAGAGACGGTTCCGGTGCCGTATTTCTGGTTGGTCTCCACTTCCAGTGTGCGGAGTCTGTTCAGGCGTGATTCAAAAGAAGCCTTGTCGTGATCACGCACGATATAGGAAAGCTCTGCAAAAGCGACATCACCCTTCATGTCGGTCAGATGATAGAAGCCCTGTCTGCCCTCGGTGTGCGCCGGTGTCTCCTCCGGCGGAAGCTGCGACTGGATGTCACACGCCACAAGAGCGGCATTTACCATAATATCCTTCGCCTCGCCCGGATGCACATTGACGCCTTTGATGGAAAATTTTGCGCTCGCGGCGTTGAAATTCTCATAGGCGACCTCGCCCTCGTAATCGCCGTCTACCGTGTAGGCAAAAGTAGCCTTAAAATAATCTAGGTCAAATAAATCTGCACCGCAGCCGATTTCCTCGTCCGGGGTAAATCCCACCCAGATATCACCGTGAGGCATTCCGGAAGAAATGATCTCTTCTAATGCCGTGATGATTTCTGCCACACCGGCCTTGTCATCCGCGCCGAGCAGTGTCGTGCCGTCGGTGGTAATCAGGGTTCTTCCCTTCAAATCCTTCAGCGTTGGAAAATCGGAAACCTTTAACATTGCCCCGGTACCGTTTAAACGGACGTTCCCGCCGTCATAATCCGGAATGATCTGCGGTTTGACGTCTTTGCCGGAGTAGTCCGGTGCGGTATCCATATGTGAGATAAAACCGACGGCCTTGCGTCCCTCACAGCCTGCAGTCGCCGGAAGCAGACCGTATACATAGCAGTGGTCGGTCAGAACCACATTTTTAAGGCCGAGATCCCGTAATTCCTGCTCTAGTACCTTTCCGAGATCAAACTGACGCCCGGTAGACGGAATTTGTACCTTGCCGTCTGTCATGTTATTCTCATCCGATGTCGTCCAATAGGACACATATTTCAATAATCGCTGTTCAACTTGCATAAGAAACCTCCTTGATCTATGCCATTCTATCTATAAAATAACACAATTGAAAAAAAAATTGAAGTTTTTTAAAAAAAATGTTGCATTTCTAAAATTTCTGTTATATAATAATTTTCGTGCTCGGGTGATACAGAACACGAGATACAAAATAAGCGCCACTAGCTCAGCTGGCAGAGCACCTGACTCTTAATCAGGGTGTCCAGGGTTCGAACCCCTGGTGGCGCATTGAAAGGTACCGATTTTACAGCATTGACTGTGGGGTTGGTGCTTTTTTTGTATTTATAATACATATCATTAAAATTTTTTAAAAAAAGAGTGTATCCTATTTAACAGAAGGAAAAGCCTGACGATATAAAAAACAGATACTATATGAAGGGGAGAGAGGCAGATGGAACAAAAGAATATTGAGGTGCAAAGGAAAAAAGGTCTGAATCTGATGATGAAGATTCTGATCACGGCAATCATACCGCTACTGATTCTTGTGACTTTTGCAGGGCTGGCAATCCGGGCGGTTGGCGTTTCTGTGTCTGATAAACTGATGCAGCATGAATTGAAGACATCGATTTATGCAGTCAATCAGACCTTGTCCGTTATAAGCAGCGGCGACTGGAATGTGGACGGAGACCAGCTGTACAAGGGAGATTACAATATCTCGGAACATCAGGATGTGCTGGATGCTTTTAAGGAGAATACCGGACTCGATGTTACGCTCAGCTGGAATACGACCCGGATGGCGACTAGCCTTGTGAGACAGGACGGCAGCCGTGAGACCGGGACGGAGATAGCAGCAGATGTGTATCAGACTGTGAAAGAAAAGGGTAGTTATTTTGTGTCCGATAATGTGATTGATGGTCAGAAATATTACGGATATTATGAGGGATTGTACAACAGTGACGGTTCCATGGCGGGTCTGGTGTTTACCGGTATGGCGTCTACTTCCGTTCACGAAATCTACAATGACCGATTGAAAAAAAATATAATATTTATGGTAGTGCTTGCAATCTTTGCATGTATCTTTCTGGCAATTGTGATGATGAAGATTGTGAAGGCAATGATGTCGATGATCGATCATCTGGACGATGTTGCGGAGGGAAATCTGGACAGCAAGATCAGCGACCGCATGACGAGCCGCTCGGACGAGATCGGAAATATTGCGCGTGCGCTGTATTCACTTATTGGCGGACTGGCCATGATTGTAAAAAACATCCGGACATCCGCAAAGTCGCTGGATGATTTCAGCGCCAGGTTCCAGAACAGCTTTACGACGATCAATGAGTCCATTCATAATGTGAATACAGCGATGGAGGACATTGCGAACGGAGCGACGAATCAGGCGGGCGAGATGCAGAAGGTCAATGAGCAGATCAGCGACATGAACGAAGCCATTGCCGAGACGACAAAGAACGTGGAAAATCTCACGGGCAGCACGGAGGAGATGAAAGAGCAGAATCATAAGCTCGACGGCACGATCAAAGATCTGGTGGAGATCAGCGACCGCACCAGAGAATCGGTGGATGAGGTCAACCGTCAGACAGACAGGACGAACCAGTCTGTCATGGAGATCGGCAGCGCGATCCAGATGATCACAGATATTGCAAGCCAGACCAATCTGTTGTCCCTGAATGCGAGCATCGAGGCTGCGCGTGCGGGAGAGCATGGAAAAGGATTTGCTGTGGTGGCGGATGAGATCCGTCAGCTTGCGGATCAGTCCAGTGACTCCGCGAAGAAGATCGGTGATATTGTGGAAGAACTGATTAAGAACTCTAACAAGAGCGTCGAGACGATGAACGGTGTGCTGGATGAGATCAATGAGCAGAACGAGAAGCTTTCGACCACCAGAGAGGCATTCGACGGACTGAATACGGAGGTCGGCAATGTGGTAGTTGCGATTGACAATATCCGGCGTGAGATCGAGACAGTCAACACGGCGAAGAATGATGTTATGAGCAGCATGGAGAGTCTGGCAGCGATTGCACAGGAGAATGCGGCAAGTACCGAGGAGACTTCAGCTTCCATGACGGAGTTAAGCGGCATCGTCACGGACTGCAATGCGCAGACGAAAAACCTCGTGGATATTGCAGAAAATTTAAGCGACAATGTCAACCAGTTCCGGATCAAAGAATAAAAGAAAACAGAACACAAAAAACACCCGCAGGCGGATCGAGAAAAATCCAGACTGCGGGTGTTTTTTATCTGGAAGCGATCAGCTTACAGATCGGATTGCCGAGGGAGGAGAACTTCTCCTCGTACTCCGTCATGATATTGCCTTCATTGAGCACCGGATCGTGATGCAGATCTCTGGTGGAGGCGTCCAGATGCCAGCCGGCTTCCGGGATCTCCTCCAGGGAAAAGGTAAAAAGATCCTGATTGTCGGTCTTGAACTCCAGACGTCCCTCCGGTGCGAGAACTTCATCGTAGCGCGCGAAGAACTGACGGGAGGTGAGACGGCGCTTGGCGTGTCTGTCCTTCGGCCACGGATCGGAAAAGTTTAAGTAGATCCGGTCTACCTCTCCGTGATCGAATACCTCAGCGACATCGGCGGCGTCCATGCAGATGAAAAACAGGTTCGGGAGCGGATTCTCTTCCATTTTTTGCAGGGCGCGCAGCAGGACGCTGGAGTAGCGCTCGATTCCCAGATAATTGATGTCGGGATGCGCTGCGGCAAGATCCATCATGAAGCGGCCCTTTCCCATACCGATCTCAATGTGAAGCGGCTGCTGTGACGGAAAAATCTCCTGCCAATGGCCTTTGTGCGTCTCGGGGCTTTTGATGCAGTAGACGCTCTCTGTGATGGCGGCGTCTGCACCCGGTATATTTCTAAGTCTCATATTGTTCCTGCCTCTCATAAGAAAATCTTAATAAATGTCGGGAAGTCCTATAATTGTGGACATACAAGATATTCTACAATAAATCTGTGGATAAAAAAAGAGCTTTTGCCAGAAAAATTGTTGCATGTATTTTTTTCTGCGATTATACTGATACTAGTTATGTTCCGGATATATATGGAAGAAATGGACAGGATTTCTGGATAGAATGGAGTTATAAGCAATGCGAAGAGCGAATGTGTGGAAAAAGGCGGCATGTGTCGCCTTAAGTTTACTATACTTTTTACAGATAAAGCCGCAGGTGGTGCAGGCGGCAGATTACTGGCCGGAAGGACCGGAAGTACAGTCACCGTCCGTGATACTGATGGAGATGTCGACGGGGACGGTTCTGTACGAAAAAAACAGCGATGAGCGGAATTATCCGGCAAGTATCACGAAAATCATGACGACGCTTCTCGCGCTGGAGAATTCCGATCTGAATGAGGTCGTCACATTTTCTGATGATGCGATCAACAATACTGAGGGTTCCGGAATCTACCGCGATTACGGGGAGCAGATGACGATGGAGCAATGCCTGTACGCGGTTATGCTGAATTCGGCAAATGAATGTGCCTACGCAGTGGCGGAGCATGTTGGCGGTACGGTGGAGCATTTTGTGGACATGATGAACGAAAAAGCGGCGGAGCTGGGATGTACCAACACGCATTTTGCCAATCCGCACGGTCTGTTTGACGAGAACCATTACACGACGGCGCACGATATGGCGCTGATTGCCAAAGCGGCATACCAGAACGAGACCTTCCGGATTATTACGGGGACGGCACGCTACACTATTCCGCCGACGAACAAGCATGATGAGCCGACGGATCTGCAGAATCACAATGAGATGCTCTACCCGTTCAAGACGCTCAAGTACCGGTATGAGTATTGTACCGGAGGAAAGACGGGATATACGGATATCGCGCGTAGCACGCTGGTCACTTACGCCGAGAAGGACGGCATGAGTCTGGTATGCGTCGTGATGCATACGGAATCGCCGAATCAGTGGACCGACAGCCGGAACCTTTTCGACTATGCATTTGATAATTTCCAGTTGTTCAATATTGCGGACAATGAGACCAGATACATGGATTCCGAGGCGGTGGAAGTTGGAGCCTTAAATAACAACAAGGCGTTTGTGGACATCGACGCGAATGCCAATATCGTTCTTCCGAAGACGACCGACTTTAACGATGCGGCATCGGAGATCACGTATGACGACGTCAGCGAGAACGTGGTGGGAACGCTTGCCTACACCTATGCGGGACGTCAGGTCGGAAAAGCAGACATAGTGACAACCGGTGCGGTTGTGGACGGATATATTTTTGACAACCAGAGCGAGGTAGAGCAGGAGACAGACACCGAGGAGGAGACGGTCTCCACGGTGCGGATCAGACCGCGCACAATTTTGCTTATCGTAGCCGGAATCCTGCTTGCAGTAGGGTTGATCTTTGCCGGAAAGAAGTTCTACGATAACTATTATATTATCCGGCACAACCGGGAAGTGCGCAGGAACCGCAAAGAGCAGTTCCGACAGATAAAAAGCAAGTCAAGACGCCGTAGAAGACATAGAAGATAGCATAGAGAAACAAAAAACGACAATATTCCATGTTGAATATTGTCGTTTTTTGCGTTATGGACACGAAAAAAATGATGATAAATTATCTGACAATTAAGCTTTTCAGCAGGATTTCAAGTTGATTCGGGTTCTTTGTATAGAAGAGAATGCCGCCGGGCACGGTGTGCGCGGTCAGATATTTTCCCTGAAACAGAGGGGAGTCCGTGATGCGGGAAAGCATGTAGGAGGAGACAGCATCGTCCGCTTTTAAAAACAGAGGCTGGTAATCATCCATCCGGCAGACGTCGGCATTTGCTTTTTTGAAAATATAGGTAAGCTCCTGCTCCTGCGCTAACTGTTCGGCAGTCTTGTTCGGAATGAAATAGCCGAGTTCATCCTTCGGCATATTCAGAGAGCGGATGGCGCGCTGCACCTGTTTGGTCAGAGCGTCGGACGCCGGGTATAGAGACTCAAAATATTTCATGAAATCGGCAGCCGTGCGGAAATGCTCGTTTTTTCCCTTTTCTAAGACCTCGGTCATCAGGATCCGGCGGATGATTCCCTCGCAGGTTTCCCGGGACGGATTCTTGCGCAGGGAGGGTGATTTTGCTTCCATAGAGAACTCCTTTCTGCAAACGACAAAAAAATTGTCTTTTATGACATTATAAGACAAATCAAGAGCTGTGAACAGCCGGAAAAACGACAGAAACGATAAATTGACAAACAGCAGAGTATCCTTTATAGTAAAAATAAGCAATAAATACCACAAACATATACATTGAGCGGAGAAGTTATACAGAACTTTCCCTAAAATGCGTAGCAGGAGGGGAAGGCTCAAAAGGAAAGGTACGGGGAACGATATGTCAGAATCTTATGTGATTAACGAAAAGAGGGAACTCATTCTGGATCGTGTCAAAGAGTTCATCTATCAGAATGGCGGTGTGGTGAAAAAGAGCCAGCTGAATGAACTGGGGATCGATTACCGGCGGATTCTGGATTTTGTGGAAAAGGGAGATCTGATCCGGATCAAGAACGGGTACTATGCGGTGCGGCTGAGTGATTTCTCGGAGGAGGAGCTGATTGCGCGGCTGTTTCCTGATTGCGTCTTAAATCTGGAGACCGCATTGTACGCGTACGGCTATCTGGACCGCAAGCCTTACGGATACAAATTGTCGGTGGACAAGAACACATCCAAGTCGCGGTTTAAGCTGGATTTTCCGCCGGTGGTGCCGCTGTATGCGGAGCCGGAGACCCTGACACTCGGTGTGACGGAGATTGACTATGGCGGCGCGAAGATGAAAATTTTTGACCGGGAGCGCCTGATGTGCGAGTGTCTGAAATATGAAGATAAGATGGAGCGCGAGCTTTTCAAAGAAGGGCTTTTAGCGTACATCCGTGATCCGAAGAAGGATGTTGCAAAGTTGATGAAATACGCAAGGGAACGCAGAGTGGTAAAGAAAGTACAGACGATGATAGGAGTATGGCTGTAGATGAAACATACGATCATAGAAAAAGCTGCACTGAAAGCAAAAAGTGAAGAGACCGGTATTCCGTTTTCCAATCTGCTGGCAGGCTATGTACTGGAAGAGCTGATGTATCTGATCGAGGATTCGCCGTTTTCCCTGTTTCTGTGGCTGAAAAACAGCGGTGCGCTCGGGGTGGAACAGTACCGGAAGAAAAATCTGTTGACGCTGGATTTTGCCTATGTGACAGATCCACGCGCTATGAAGCGGGAGGGGATCGTTCCGGGGCAGGAACTGTCTCTTAAGATGGGATATGTCATGCTCGCGTACATCCTAAAAGTGGAAAAGGTGCCGGACATTTCCTGGAAAGGAAGAGCGAGCGCGGGAGATCACCGTGTGGATCTGGAGATTGCGGGGGAGTTCGAGGAGATGACGGTCCCGATCCATATCCGCGTCACGGAACTGACCGAGGAAGGCCTGGTTCCGGTCAAGCGGACTTTTATGCCGTTTATGGAAGGCGGAAAGCAGATTCCGTATCTGGAATATCCGGTGGAGAGTATTCTCGCGGAGAATCTTTTTTATCTGATCCGGGATATGGAACTGCTTCCGGATATGAGCGTCTACGATAAGGTTTACGGGATATTAAAGACGGAGCCGGTGGACGGCAGGCATATTCAGGAACTGCTCGGCGAACATTGCAAAAAGCAGCAGTTACTTCCCGAGGAGTCGCGGATGAAAGAGATTCTTTCCTACCGCGATTACAGCTACATGAGAAAGCGTTGGGAGAAATATTTAAGACACCGGAAAAGAAAAGAACCCGCATGGACAGAGGTCATGCAGGTTCTGGAACAATTCCTTCCGCAGATGTGGAGCACCCTGTGCCGGGACGAGATTTTTTTCGGAGACTGGATGCCGGATCTGCAGCGGTTCTTAGATTAGTTAAATGCAGTGAAGGTGCCGGAGCGCCAGATAGTAGTCGTCCCTGGTATCCAGATGGGAAAATTGAAGATCTGCCGGAATATCGGAGTCTTTGGTCGCTTCTTCGCGCTTCAGATAGGACACGCTGCATTTCTCGCGCAGCGTATCGAAAGTGAACTGGTGCAAAAGCAGACACTTTCCGATGGACGGCAGGCAGCTTTTGGAGTAGGCGGACGCCGGTACCTTTTGATCCGTTTCGGTGCCGGATACCGCGGCGATGTCAAAACCGTCCAGATGTTCCAGCAACTGCAGTCCGACTTCCGGTTCCAGAAAAGGGGTGTCGATCGGCAGAATAAACGCCTGGTCTTCATCCATCATGGAGAGACCGGAAAATACGCCGGACATCGGGCCGGCGTTCATGTACAGATCGGCAATTTCTGTGATGGGGAGTGACAGGTGTGTATATTCGCCCGGCTTTTTCACGGATAAGTAAATATGCGAAAAATGCGGTTTGTACTTGTTCACAAGGTATTCCAGCAGACTTACTTCGCCAAAAGGCAGCAGGGCTTTATCGGTTCCCATGCGCGTGCTTCCGCCGCCGCACAGGATAATGAGTGCGTGGTTCATAAAAATTTCCGCCATTTCTATTAAATAAATATATCCCATATCATAATGGAAAACGGCGGATTGTTCAAGTGACAAAAATTCTGCTGCGCGGATCGACGGGACAAAACAAGACGGATTGACAGGGGAAAGTGACAGGAATAATGGAGAGAGAGCATTTGTATCAACAGCTAATTTCATACGGGGAATCGGATGTCTACCCTTTTCATATGCCGGGGCACAAGCGCCGGGCACTTCCGTTTCCAAATCCGTATACCATCGATATTACGGAGATTGACGGATTTGACAACCTGCATCATGCCGAAGGGCTTATCAGGGAGGCCGAGGAGCGCGCGGCAGAGCTTTACGGTGCGGACCGGTCGTATTACCTGGTAAACGGGAGCACCTGCGGACTGCTTGCCGCCATCTGCGCTGCCGCACGGCGGGGAGATAAGGTACTGGCGGCAAGGAACTGCCACAAAGCGGTCTATCACGCGGTTTCCATGCAGGGACTCGCGGCGGAGTTCCTCTATCCGGCAATCACGCGGGGAGATCTGCAGGGACAGATTACCGCGGCGCAGGTGGAGGAGGCGCTGACAAAGCATCCGGATATTGCGGTTGTGATCCTGACATCCCCGACCTACGAGGGGATCGTGTCGGACGTCGCGGCGATTGCGGCATGCTGTCATGCACACGGGGCGGCGCTGATTGTCGATGAAGCGCATGGGGCCCACTTCGGATTCGGAGCCGGATTCCCGGAAAATGCGGTGCGCCTTGGGGCGGACGCCGTGATTATGAGTCTGCACAAGACGCTGCCGTCGTTTACACAGACGGCGCTTTTGCATTGTAACGGCACGCGGATTGATCCCGGGCGCGTGGCACGGTATCTGGGCGTCTATGAGACGAGTTCGCCGTCGTATCTGTTTATGGCGGGAATGGATGCATGCATCGACCTGATCCGTGAGCAGGGGGCAGAACTTTTTGCGGAATACCGGAGACGTCTGGATGCATTTTACCGTGATACGGCGGACCTTACGCAGCTGCATGTCATGCGGCGGGAAGACCTCTGCAAGGAAGAAGCGTATGACTGGGACGATTCCAAGCTGATTATCTATGCGGGCACCATGGGCGGCGAGGCGCTGCATCAGGAACTGCTCGGACATTATCATCTTCAGATGGAGATGGTGTCGGCGGACTATGTGCTCGGCATGACAAGCCTTATGGATACGGACGAGGGCATGCGGCGGCTTGTGACGGCGCTCCATGAGATTGATGAAAAGAACCGGCGTATGGCGGAGCCCCACGAGACCGCTGAAGAGAACCGGAAGACGGAATTAGACGGAGAAGTGCCGGAAGCCGGATTTACGGCGCGCATGTACCGGAAGAATCCGCGCCGGATGCAGATTTATCAGGCGCTGGATCTGCCGTACCGGGAGGTGCCGCTTGATGAGGCAGTCGGGAAAATGGCGGCGGATTACGTTTACCTGTATCCGCCCGGAATCCCGCTCATCGTGCCGGGAGAAGTTATCACGGAAGAGTTTATCCGGCACATCAGAGAGTGCCGGGAGAGAAAGCTGAACGTGGAAGGGCAGGGAAATCTTGCCCCCGGTCGGATAAAGATTGTATATTTTTAAAGACTATATTATACTAGAAGGTGCAGCGAATGGGAAAAATCTATTGCATGATGGGCAAGAGTTCAACAGGAAAAGATACATTATATAAGATGCTTCTGGAAGACGGGGCGCTTTCGCTGAAGAAGATCATTCCCTACACGACGCGGCCGATGCGCCGGGGAGAGACGGACGGCGTGGAATATTATTTCTGCGGAGAGAAGGAGCTGTCCGGTCTTCTGGAACAGGGAAAAGTCATTGAACTCCGGGCATACGATACGGTGCAGGGAGTATGGAAGTATTTTACGGTGGATGACCATCAGATACAGGATCTGCGGCAGAATTATCTGCTGATCGGTACGCTGGAAGCATACGGGAAGCTCCGGGACTACTTCGGAAAGGAACGTGTTGTTCCGATATATATTGAAGTGGAGGACGGAATCCGGCTGGAGCGCGCGATCGGAAGAGAGCGGCAGCAGCGGGAACCGCACTATGAAGAGATGTGCCGGAGATTTCTGGCGGACGCGGCAGATTTTTCAGAAGAAAAGCTTTTGGACGCACAGATTACGATGCGGTTTGTGAATGATGATTTAAAGCAAACGGAAGAAAATATCCGCGATTATATATTGTCTCAGAATGATTGACGGATCAGGGAAAGAGGGTGGCAGATTGGATATTAAGGTGAATCAGGCACAGATGGTGACGCAGGTGCCGGACACGGTGACGACGGAGACCGGCGACGGAACGTTCAAGTTCACGCTGGCGAGCGCGATCACGGATGCAGAGCTTCAGGCGAAGGTGGACAGTCTGTTATCGGACATTACGTTTCAGGGGAACCGGATCGCGGAACATATGGACATCCGTGATATGAAAAAGTACCGCGGACTGATCCGTGATTTTATGAATGAAGTGGTCTACCGCTCTCATAAGTTTTCAAGAGAGAATTTCCTGGACCGCAAGGGACGCCACAGAGTCTACGGACTGATCCGGCTGATCGATGCCAATCTGGACGAACTTGCACAGGAACTGGTCAAGGATGAGAAGGATCACATCACGATCTTGAGCAAGATCGGGGAGATTCAGGGACTTCTGTTGGATATTCTGACTTAACATAAAACGAGGGAAACTATGGCAGGATTTAAAGCTATTTTAGGGCATGAGCAGATCATAGAGCATCTGCAGAATGCAGTCACAATGGATAAGGTATCACATGCATACATTATAAACGGACCGGATAAGTCCGGCAAAATGATGCTCGCGGAGGCGTTTGCCCAGACACTCGAATGTGAGAAGCTGGAGGATGTGGTGAAAAATGCCGCGCAGCCGTCCGACGTGGAGCCGTGTATGGAATGTCATTCCTGTAAGCAGGCGATGACGAAGAACCAGCCGGACATCATCTATGTGCGGCATGAGAAGCCGAATACAATCTCGGTCGATGATATCCGTACCCAGGTCAACAACGATATAGTAATCAAACCTTACAGCAGCAGATATAAGATCTATATGATCGATGAAGCCGAGAAGATGAACGAGCAGGCACAGAATGCGCTGCTTAAGACGATTGAGGAGCCGCCTGCCTACGCGATTCTGATTCTTCTTACCACAAACGCTGCCGCTTTTCTGCCGACGATCTTATCCCGCTGTGTCACATTGAACATCAAGGCAGTGCCGGATGAGAAGATCCGCGGCTATCTGATGCGCAAGTATCAGATTCCGGACTACCAGGCGGACGTATGTGTGGCATTCGCTCAGGGTAACGTCGGAAAAGCCATTCAGCTTGCGTCCTCGGAGGAGTTCAACGAGTTAAAGGACGCGGTGCTCCAGCTGATCAAGAGGCTTCGGGACATCGATCTGTATGAGATGACGGAGGCGGTAAAGCAGATCGCTACATACAAGCTCTCGATCAATGATTACTTTGATCTGATGATGGTATGGTATCGGGACGTGCTGCTGTTTAAGGCAACCGGCGACGTGAACGGTCTGATCTTCAAGGATGAAGTGTACGACATCAAGCGGCAGGCAGAGAAGAGTTCCTACAGCGGCATCGAGACGATCTTAGAGGCGCTGCGCAAAGCGCAGATCCGGCTGAATGCCAACGTCAACTTTGACCTTACAATGGAACTGCTGTTGCTGACAATAAAGGAGAACTAGAAATATGGTAAAAGTAGTAGGAGTCCGCTTTCGGAATGCGGGCAAGATATATTATTTTGGACCGGGCAAGCTGGACATCCATGCGGGAATGCACGTAATCGTGGAGACCGCCCGCGGTGTCGAGATGGGAACGGTCATGACGGAGCCGAAAGGGGTTTCGGAGGAGGAAGTCATCCAGCCGTTGAAGCCGGTCATCCGCATTGCGACGGAGGCGGACGAGAAGACGGTTGCGAAGAACCGGGAAAAAGAGAAGGATGCCTTCCGCATCTGTCTCGAGAAGATTGCCAAGCACAAGCTCGATATGAAGCTTGTCGAGGCGGAATACACGTTTGACAATAATAAGCTGTTGTTTTACTTCACGGCGGACGGAAGAATCGATTTCCGTGAGCTGGTAAAAGACCTCGCAGCGGTATTCCGCACCAGAATCGAGCTTCGCCAGATCGGTGTGCGCGATGAGACAAAGATCATGGGCGGAATCGGTATCTGCGGACGTGCGCTGTGCTGCAACACCTATCTCTCGGAATTTGCGCCGGTTTCCATCAAGATGGCAAAAGAGCAGAATCTTTCTTTGAATCCGACCAAGATTTCGGGTGTGTGCGGAAGACTGATGTGCTGCCTGAAGAATGAGGAAGAGACCTACGAGTATCTCAACAGCAGACTTCCGGGTATCGGCGACCGCGTGACGACGGTGGACGGACTGAAAGGAGAAGTGTCTTCGGTCAATGTGCTCCGCCAGATGGTGAAGGTACTGGTAGAGGTGGACGATGAAAAAGAACTCCGGGAATATCCGGTGGACGAGCTGAAGTTCCGTCCGCGCCGCAGAAAGGAAAATATAAAGCTTTCTGCAAAGGAGCTGAAGGAATTGTCCGCGCTTGAGGATAAGGGAGGAAAATCCAAGATTGATGACACCAAATAATCTTGTCCATGAAAACGAGCGTCTGGATGAACTGCACCGGAACGGCTACTATATTATTCAGGATCCGGCGAGATTCTGTTTCGGTATGGATGCCGTGCTGTTGTCGGGATTCGCGCGTGCCAGACGGGGAGAGCGCGTGCTCGATCTGGGGACGGGCACCGGAATTATCCCGATCTTAATGGAGGCAAAGACAGAGGCAGAAGATTTTACCGCGCTGGAGATTCAGGAAGAGAGCGCGGATATGGCGAGAAGAAGCGTATTATATAATCACCTGGAAGAAAAGATCCGGGTTGTGACAGGCGATATCAAAGATGCCTCGGGAATATTCGGGGCATCTTCTTTTGATATTGTCACCACCAATCCGCCGTATATGATCGGGCAGCACGGAATCAGCTCCGGCGCGGAGGCCAAAGCGATCGCACGTCATGAGGTTCTGTGTACTCTGGACGACATTCTGCGGGAGTCGGCGAAGCTGCTTGTGCCGGGCGGGAGATTTTACATGGTACACCGTCCGTTCCGGCTTGCGGAGATTATGAGCAAAATGGTTGCTTACGGCATTGAACCCAAGCGGATGCAGCTGGTCTATCCGTACGTGGACAAGGAGCCGAACATGGTTCTGCTGGAGGGAAGCCGCGGCGGCAGATCGAGACTGACCGTGGAAAAACCCCTGATCGTTTATAAGGAACAGGGTGTATACACGGATGAAATCTATGATATCTACGGATATTAACAAATGACCGGGTATGGCGGCACAGAAAGCAGCGGACAGGACGCTGTGGCAGAAAGGAAAAGAATATGTTTAATGATATTGTGATAGGACCGATTACCATTCATATGTATGGAGTGATGATTGCAGCGGGTTTTCTGGCGGCATTGCTGATGACGCTGCGCCGGGGCAAAAAAAGAGGCTATGATGAGGATATCATCTGGGGCATTTTCTTCTGCGCCATCATCGGCGGAATGCTCGGAACCAGGATTTTATATTATATTGTAGAGATTCCGGAGATCATGAAGGATCCGTCTATCCTCTGGGATTTCAAGAACGGCTATGTGGTCTATGGAGGAATCATCGGAGGAATTCTGGCAAGTTATATCTACTGCCGCACGAAAAAGCAGGCGTTTATGCCGTATTTTGATCTGGTGATGCCGGCGGTTTCGTTTGCACAAGGCTTCGGTCGCTTTGGCTGCTTTTTTGCGGGCTGCTGCTACGGCAGGGAGACGGATGCGTGGTACGGAATCACGTTTCATAACTCCTCGTTCGCACCGAACGGTGTGAAGCTGATACCGACGCAGCTGATCTCAGCGGCGGGAGATTTTATCATCTGCGCGCTGCTGTTATGGTTTGCATCGAAGAGACCGAAGGCCGGACGCGTTGCGGCGGCTTATCTTGTGCTGTACGGAATCGGAAGATTCGCCGTGGAGTTTTTGCGCAACGATTACAGAGGCAGTGTGGGTGTGCTGTCCACGTCGCAGTTGATCTCCATCGGCGCGGTGATCGGAGGAATCGTACTGTATTTCGCTGCACCGAAGCTTGCAGGAGTGGGGAATGTGGCAGAGGAGAAGTCTGTCGGATAGCAGGCAGGAATGCACGCGGGAAGTATACAGGATGTGCGCGCTTTATGCACGACGAAAGGAAAAGTTATGGCGGGAAAGTTATATTTGTGTGCCACTCCGATCGGAAATCTGGAGGACATCACCTACCGGGTGGTGAGAACCTTAAAGGAAGTCGATCTGATTGCGGCGGAGGATACCAGAAATTCCATCAAGCTGTTGAATCATTTTGAGATCCGGACGCCGATGACGAGCTATCACGAGTACAATAAGATCGAGAAAGCGTATCAGCTGGTGGATAAGATGCGCGAAGGACTCGACATCGCACTGATTACGGATGCGGGGACGCCGGGGATCTCGGATCCGGGGGAAGACCTCGTGCGCATCTGCTATGAGGAAGGGATTGAGGTGACGTCTCTGCCGGGACCGGCGGCATGTATCACCGCACTCACGATGTCGGGGCAGCCGACCAGACGGTTTGCGTTTGAGGCGTTTCTGCCGAGGGAGAAAAAAGAGCGGGCAGCAGTGCTCTCGCAGCTGGTCAATGAGACGCGCACGATCATCATCTACGAGGCGCCGCATCATCTGATCCGCACGCTGGAAGAGCTGTATGAGACGCTCGGAGACCGCAAATTAACCGTGTGCAGGGAACTGACAAAGCGGTACGAAGAAAAGACATTGACGACATTTTCTGAGATTCTTCAATATTATAAAGACAATGAACCCCGCGGAGAGTATGTCCTGGTAATCGCCGGAAAGACATTTGAGGAATTGAAGCAGGAAGAGCAGAAGAACTGGGAGAACCTGTCTCTCGAGGATCATATGGAAGTCTATGAGAAGCAGGGGATCAGCCGGAAGGAAGCGATGAAGCTGGTGGCAAAGGACCGCGGCATCAGCAGGCGCGATGTCTACCAGGCGCTGTTGTCTTAAAAAATACTTACATAAATGAAAATACTGTGTTATATTAGAAAACGCTGCAAACGGGGATGACCGTGTTGCAGCGTTTTTTACCAATATCATATTACAATTCGCAAAAACATTTTGGTTTATGTTGGAAACGATACATGTGACGCATAAGCTGCGCCGGGGCTATTGGGGAGCCGCATCCGGCAGATAATAATCATCCAGATAAGTTTCAACGATCGAAAAAGGTGCAGGACCGATGGAGAGCAGAGCCTTATGAAAAGCGATATCGCTGTAGGCGCTTCCGTAGGTTTCCTGTGCCTTTTCTTTTAAATCCACAAATTCCAGATATCCCACATAATATTTCAGATAATGGGCGGGTTCTTCCACGATCAGCTCATAGATTTCGCGCAGTGCGGTCTGATCTGTGATGCCATAGTCCTTCCAGAAAGCGGTTGTGTCGGAAAAGCTCCAGCCGTCGTAGTGGATTCCCAGATCCGTTGAGGCATAGAGACTTAGGAGGGCGGACTGATTCAGGGAGAGCAGCGAGGCGAGGTCATCATCCAGCCCGGCATAATGGTACGAGATCATCTCCACGTAGGTTGCCCAGCCCTCGACATAGCCCGGATAATTCAGCAGAAACCGCACGGGATGTAGTCCGGCTTCATAGGACATCACCGTCTGATAAAGGTGGCCGGGGAAGCCCTCGTGCGCCAGTGTTGTGAAATACCGCATGGAGGAGGCGTCGGAGGAGGCATTGATAAATATGGAGTTCTGCGCGTAATCATCGATGGGCGAGGTGATGTAAAATGCGGGCGCCATATAGTCTTCCATGCACTCGTCAATAAAACTTACGGTGAAGGTGGTTTCGGGAGGCTCGGGAAAATTTGCGCGCATCGCCTCCTGCAGCCCGTTTAGTGTTGCAATGGGATCGGCGGCAGGAAGCCGGACGGCCGTCTCGGATGCTTTTAACTGCGGATTTTCGGAGAGGAGTGTTGCCGCCTGCTGCAGGTCACTTTGCCGTTTTTCCAGGATCCGGTCCTGCAGCGCCGGAAGATCGGAAGCGCTCCCGGTGTTGTGGCAGACCAGGTAGCGGTAGTAATCTTTTCCGTCTGCAAAGTAACAGAGCCCCATATCGTTTTTGCCGCTGCCGAGAAGCTCTGTGAGCGCCGCGGCAAGATGGGTGTAGGCGGGAAGCACGTGTTCCCGCACCAGAGCGGCATTTTTTTCCTTGTAGAGTGTCTTTTGGTCTTCCGTCAATTCTGACATGGCATCGATTTTGTGATCGAAGGTCTGGATGAGATAGTGTTGATCCGGGTCTGCTGTGAAGGCGCTGCACTGTGAAATCAGCGTGTTGCAGGCATAGTCGGACATAAAAAGCCCGGCCTGTGCTTTCTGCTGCTCGAAGCGGATGATCTGGTCGAAATAATCGCCGGTCAGGGCGAGGAGCGCGAGATAGTCCTCCACGTCGGCTGGCTGCCGGAAACGGTATTCCTCATATAGTACGGGAAGCTGCGACTGAATGCCGGTCGTAGGGCGCAGCGGCTCGTCGTAGAGAGTCAGATCGGATGCGGAGAGCTCCGTCTTAAGATAATCCTGCAAGACGTCATAGGTGAGCTGACCGGAGGGCGGAAGGGCATCGCGGTCGTATTTTGCCAGAGCCGCGAGCGTGTTCTCCAGAGATGCCCGGGATGCGGCAAGTGCTTCTTCCGAGAGACTGCCGAGCGTGATCGGAGTCTCTGTAATGCCGTAGTTTTCCGGATGGGACAGCGAAAAATGAAGATTGATCGTGTTGGAGGAGACCTCCGCCCGGAAAAAATCATCAAGAAACGTATCGAAGGAGGACGTGGAACCGGCGACGAAATCCGTCTGCATGGAGAAGCGGGAGCATCCGTTGAGCAGAAAAACGGACGTCATCAGTGGAAAAAGGACGAATTGCCGGGAAAATGTGTGGATAAACGAAGAATGCAAACAAACACCTCGGGAAACGCGGCAGCGGAGAAACCTCCTGTGCCGGAAAATTAACATATTCTATGTGGGAAAATGTGCAATTATTCAAAAGTTCTGCGATGCTTTTGCGCATCAAGGGGGTGCTGTCAAGATTTATTCCGGGATGCATATATATGGAGAAACGATAAAAACGGGTGAGGGGATATGAATTATCTCTGGGCATTTATGATTCTGACGGGCATCATCTACGGGGCATTCCACGGAACCCTGCCGCAGATTACGACGGCGGCGCTCGATTCGGCAAAAGAGGCGGTTACGCTTTGTATTACCATGATGGGAGTGATGTCTTTCTGGGTGGGACTGATGCGGATTGCGGAAAAGGCGGGGATCATTGAGGGACTTTCACGGAGAATGCGCCCGGTGCTGCATTTCCTGTTTCCGGATCTCCCGCAGGAGCACCCCGCCAACGAATACATTGCGACGAATATGATTGCAAATGTCTTTGGACTTGGCTGGGCGGCAACGCCGGCGGGATTAAAAGCGATGGAGGCATTGCAGGAGCGTAACCTGGAACTCTGCGGACAAAAAGGAACCTCGCGGAAACGCGGACCGGATATTGCCACGGATGAGATGTGCACGTTTCTGATCGTCAACATCTCGTCCCTGCAGCTGATTCCGGTCAATATCATCGCGTACCGGAGCCAGTACGGGAGCGTCAATCCCGCAGCAGTAGTGGGCCCGGGACTTATTGCGACTATATGTAGTACCGCGGCGGCAATTATCTTTTGTAAGTTAAAAAAACGTTGCTGAAAGGAAACGAAAAAACTATAATAGTACATAGGAGAAACGCAGATCGTGTTTCAAGGTACGGGGGCTTGTATGGGTAGAAGAAAATATGTACTGATCGTAGATGACTGTCAGCAGGACCGGATGGCAGTGGCGGATGTTTTGAGATCGGATTACGACATCCTAGAAGCATGTAACGGAAAGCAGGCGTTGGAGATTCTTTCCAGAAAAAGAGCGCAGATTTCGCTGATTATGCTGGATCTGATGATGCCTGTGATGGACGGTTATGAATTTTTGGAGATGTATCGGAAGCGGAAGGAGTACAGCTATCTTCCGGTTGTGGTGTGTACGACAGAAGACGACCCTGAGAGAGAGCAGAGGAGTCTGGAGCTCGGTGCATGGGATTTTGTTCTGAAGAATTCCAGCCCCGGGATCATGAGACTGCGCGCAGGAAACGCCATCGAGAAAAGCAAGGTGCGGTTTCTGGAATATGATTTTCTTACCGGTATTTACGGACAGCAGAAGTTCTACCAGGCGACCCGCGAACTTTTAGACCAGCGCGCGGGAGCGAATTTTGCTTTTATCCATTTTGACATTGATCGTTTCCGGATTATCAATACCCTCTACGGCTCCAAAGAGGGAGACCGGCTGATCCATTTTGTGGCGGGAGCCATCTGCAAGGTCATGACAGCCTACGGCAGAGGCACATACGGACGCCTTGGCGGCGATGTGTTCGGAATGTGTGTCCCCTACGAAGATGGTGCGGCGATCTATCACATACTGGAAGGAATCCGGGCAGAGATCCGGAAACATTCCGTACATTATTATCTGGAGACCTGCGCGGGCATTTATCTGGTGGACGATCCGGATATGGAAGTGGCGGCGATGCACGACAACGCTGAGATTGCGGCGGCACAGTGCAAGGGTCAGTACATGGTTCACGATGTTTTATATACGGAGGAGATCGGACAGAAAGTGCTCCGCGAACAGCATATCATTGACGAGATGGATGCCGCGCTGGCAGAGCAGCAGTTTATCGTCTATTTCCAGCCGAAGTACCAGCTGAAAAAGATGGCTCCGTACGGAGCGGAGGCACTGGTGCGCTGGAAGAAGCCGAGCGGCGAGATCGTGCTTCCGAACGAATTTATACCGATCTTTGAGCGCAACGGCTTTATCACGAAGCTGGACTATTACGTGTGGGAGAAAGTCTGCCAGTTCATAGACAGTGAGCTTTCCCAGGGAAGGAATCCGGCGCCGATTTCGGTCAACGTATCCAGAGTCAACCTCTATAACCCGGATTTTATGGATTCCTTGATTGACCTCATCCAGCGCTATCATATTCCTCCGCATTATCTGAACCTGGAACTGACGGAGAGCGTCTTTTCCGAGGATGCGGAACTGATCCAGAGAGCGGTGAATTATCTGCATGACGCCGGATTTACGATTCTGATGGATGACTTTGGGAGCGGTTACTCCTCCTTAAACATTTTAAAGGACGTGGATCTTGATGTGTTAAAGATCGACATGAAGTTCTTCTCTAAGGGAAATACTGCGGAAAAGGGTGCAAAGATCATCGAGGCGGTCATCCGGATGGCGGAATCTCTGGACATGATGGTGATTGCGGAAGGTGTGGAGGAAAAGCATCAGGTGGATTTTTTAAATGATCTCGGATGCGACTATATTCAGGGCTACTATTTTGGCCGCCCCATGTCGCAGGATCAGTATGAGAAGCTGACGAATCACGATGAGGAAGAGCAGCATGACATGCCGCAGCCCGAAAGTTCGTGAATATGAATATTTACCGTTCGGATTCCATATAGTAGAATAACGCAAGATTCTGGATGTATCATGGGCGTAATGATTTTTCTATCGGACATAATGATACCGCTTCTCATTTTCGGTATTGTCGGTTATGGAATTCTGAACAGACAGAATATCTATGAAGAATTCATAGACGGGGCAAAGGACGGCTTTCAGACGGTCATCGGAATCATGCCCACACTGATCGGGCTTATGGTGGCGGTCGGGATTCTGCGGGCTTCCGGTTTTCTGGAGTGTTTTTCCGGGCTGCTGGGACGGGGGATCGGCTGGCTGGGTTTTCCGCCGGAGCTGATACCGGTCACGGTGGTCAAAATGTTCTCGTCCTCTGCGGCGACCGGTCTTCTTTTGGATATATATAAGGAGTACGGCGCGGATTCGATGCTGGGGAAGATGGCATCCATCATGATGAGCAGCACGGAGACGATCTTTTATACGATGTCGGTCTATTTTATGGCGGCGGGGATCAAAAAAAGCCGTTACACGCTGGTGGGCGCGCTGATCGCAACCACTGCGGGAACCGTCGCAAGCATTATTCTGGCGGGATATATGTGAGCAGCCGGCGGCTGTGGCTGCGCCCGGGAAGGATTTTTTCTGCAAAAATGTCTGTGAAAACAGAAAAATGAAAAAATCGGTTCTATAGGATGTCAGCTCTGCATATAATGATAGAGTAAGGCAGGAAAAAGCAGGGTGCGGAAGCGGATTTGACAAGTGGGTACGAAAGAGTTATAATACATTATGTTAACAAGCAACGGACATTGTGATACAGGAAGCAATGGTGGTTGCATATAGCGCGGGATGGAGCAGTCTGGAAGCTCGTCGGGCTCATAACCCGAAGGTCATAGGTTCAAATCCTATTCCCGCAACTTTTTAGGCAGCAGTCGCATGACTGCTGTTTTTTTGCTTTATCAAAAAGACCTGGGTTCTGCTGTATCTGCTGTCTGCGTTTTAGAAAACGGTTTGGGACTCTGGCGGACGGAATACCGATAGATTTTGGCGTGCGGTTGGTGTATGATAGAGAAAATCGCAGTGGAATGGGAGGCGCCAGTCAATGACGAATATCGAACAATTTTTGCAGATGGTGAAGGAGTCGGACAATATTGTGTTCTTCGGGGGAGCCGGTGTATCTACGGAGAGCGGAATCCCGGATTTCCGCAGTGTGGATGGTCTTTATAATCAGAAATATGACTATCCGCCGGAGACGATTTTAAGCCATTCCTTTTATATAAAATACCCGGAGGAGTTTTACCGTTTTTACCGGGACAAAATGCTCTGCCTTGACGCGGAACCGAACATCACGCATAAAAAGCTGGCGGAGCTTGAGGCGGCCGGAAAAGTAAAAGCCGTCGTGACGCAGAATATTGACGGTCTGCATCAGCTGGCGGGAAGTAAGCGCGTGCTTGAACTGCACGGCAGCGTGCACCGTAATTACTGCAGGAAGTGCGGCAAGGGATTTGATGCGGAGTATGTGAGGGATTATCCGGGAAAAGTACCTCTGTGCGATGCCTGCGGCGGTACGATCAAGCCGGATGTGGTACTCTATGAGGAAGGACTGGACCAGCAGACGCTGGAGGATGCGGTATTTTATATCAGCCATGCGGATATGCTGATTATCGGTGGAACATCGCTTGCGGTATATCCGGCAGCCGGTCTGATCGATTATTACCGGGGAAACAAACTGGTGTTAATCAACAAATCGACGACGCCGATGGACGCGAGGGCAGATCTGCTGATTCAGGCGGGACTCGGCGATGTATTCGGGCAGATTGAGGTGTAGACGGACGTGGAGCAAATGAATTTTTTCTACCGCAGCGGAGTGAAACATGCTACACTATCACTACATTAGGAAAGTGAGGAAGACCATGAACCAGTACCATTATGAAGTGGGAGACATCGTAAAGCTGAAAAAGCAGCATCCGTGTGGCAGCAGTGAGTGGGAGATCCTGCGCGTCGGCGCGGATTTCCGCCTGAAGTGTGTGGGCTGCGGGCATCAGATCATGATTGCAAGAAAGCTTGTGGAGAAAAATACCAGAGGACTGCGCAAGGCGGGGGAGACAGAATAGGCACGCTGCGCAGTTTTTGCGCTTTTTTCAAGAAAGCACTTGTAATTACAGGGAAAACGTGTTATAGTAGATGCTCGTGATATAATAATTATTCCTTGCTCATGTAATGAAAACGTGGGCCAGAGACCAAAAGGAGGAAATTCGCATGAATAAGTATGAGTTAGCACTCGTTGTCAGTGCAAAGATCGAAGACGATGCGAGAACAGCTACAGTAGAGAAGGCAAAAGAGTACATCACTCGTGCCGGCGGTACTGTAACAGAAGTAGAGGACTGGGGTAAGAAGAAGTTAGCTTACGAAGTTCAGAAGATGAGCGAAGCTTATTACTACTTCATTCAGTTCGATGCAGAGCCGACTGTTCCAGCAGAAGTTGAGCAGGATGTTCGTATCATGGACAACGTACTTCGTTTCTTAGTTGTGAGAAAAGACGAGAAATAAGAGATTCTTTGATCTGATAACGTTTGTTTGAGGGAAGAGAGGAATCGTATATGAACAAAGTGATTCTTATGGGAAGACTGACCAGAGATGCAGAGGTGCGTTACTCACAGGGTGAGAACTCCACCGCCATCGCAAGATTTTCGCTTGCGGTAGACCGTCGTTTCCGTCGTGACGGGGACGAGCAGACAGCAGATTTTATCAACTGCGTTGCATTTGGCAGAACTGCAGAGTTTCTGGAGAGATTCGGACGTAAGGGAACTAAATTCGTTCTGGAGGGACGTATTCAGACCGGAAGCTACACCAACAAGGACGGACAGCGTGTATACACGACGGACGTTGTTGCTGAGAATGTAGAGTTCGCAGAGAGCAAGAATGCTTCCGGCGGCGGAGATAATTCCGGTTTTACCCCTTCCGACAGACCGTCACCGAGCAGTGCAGCGGGTGATGGCTTCATGAATATTCCGGACGGAATTGATGAAGAGTTACCATTTAACTAATGGACGATAATAACAGGAGGTAATTATCATGGCTTTCAATAAGGCAGCAGACAAAGAAGGCGCTCCAATGAAGAGACGCCCGATGCATAGAAGAAAAAAAGTTTGTGTATTCTGTGGTAAGGACAATGTGATCGATTACAAGGATACCAACAAGTTAAAGAGATACATCTCTGAGAGAGGAAAGATCCTTCCTCGCCGTATCACAGGCAACTGTGCAAAGCATCAGAGAGCGCTCACTGTAGCGATCAAGAGAGCACGTCACGTGGCATTGATGCCGTACGTATGTGAATAAACTTCGTTTAATCACAGCGAATAAGCTGATAAGTAAAAAGACCAACAATCCTTCCGATTGCTGGTCTTTTTTATGTGATTGCATTTTCGTAATGCCACTGATTCTAAAACTTTCCTTAAGAATAGAAAAATGGGCTTGGAAATGAGACAGGAATCATATAATATTATGGGTATGTGTAAGAGCAAGAGGTGCAGAGGAGTGGGAACGCGGATGAGAGGACACTGGTACAAAACGACAGTCATGCTGACAATGGTTCTGATGCTGGCAGGATGCGGCGGGAATGACGCAGAGGCAGAGCAGACGGCGCAGACCGAGCAGGTGGAACAGACGGAGCAGACGCTTGAGCAGGTGCTGGAAGAGCATTTCCTTGCGGCGGAGGATGCGGAGGATGTGGCGACAGTGGTCTCGCAGTACGCGGAGAAGACGCCGGATCCGGCACTGGCGGAGTTTCTGATCTCTTATTATCAGATTCCGGACGAAGAGCAGAGCAAAACCCGGTATTACTATAACCATATCGATCTGAATGAGGATGGGACGGATGAGATTTTCGTTGTCGTGGTCGGTGAGTATACAAAGGTATCGTTTGGTGATCCGGCGCTGATCTTATCGGAACAGGCAGACGGAACGTTCCAGGTGATCGAGTCGTTTGAGGGAATTCACACGCCGGTGACAGTCAGTGAGCGCATGACGAACGGCTGGCATGATATTATTTACCAGGAATACGGTCGTGGAGCGGAAGATGGATACCGTATCTGCCATTATAATCCGAATGGAGGATACCAGACAGATCTGAGTGAGGTTGTGGATGAGGTGGAGCCGCAGGACGGTACGCAGATCATCTCCAACAACTTTATCGACGATATGGATAAGGGGAATTATATGACACTCGCACCGGAGGAAGATGGCGGAAGCGAAGCGCAAGGCAACTAGATAAAGCGCAAACCAACTAGATATAGCGGCTGAAATTTTGGACTGTCCAACTTGTTGTGGGCAGTCTTTTTTCAGGCAAAAAAGGCTTTATATTGCACGGTCAAAATGGTATAATGCACGGTATGATAGTGTTTTTGTATAGAATGATGGAGGCTTGCTTGTGAGAAAAAGTAACGTAAAGATTAAAGGAAAGCTTCGTACATATTTGTATCTGCCGCTGCTGCTTACAATGCTTCTGATTATCATCAATGTGTTTGTGTATATGGAAGACACTTCTTCAGGAGTGCTTTTTTCTGGATTTGTACTGCTCTATTTTGTGATTATGCTGATCGCTTATCTGCGCAATAAGCCGCTTCTGATCGATGAGTTGATCAATTTTGCGACGCAGTACGGTCTCGTGCAGAAACAGCTCTTAAATGAGTTTGAAATCCCGTATGCACTGGTTGATTATAATGCAAAGTTTCTGTGGGTGAATGAGCAGTTTACGGAGGTCACAGGAAAAGACAAGAAGTATCATAAGTCGGTCATGACGGTATTCCCGACGCTGACCAAGGAGCTGTTGCAGCGGAGCGAGCCGGTGGAGTCGATCAATTTGACATACAATGACCGGTATTACCGTGTGGCGTTAAAGCGGATTTATTTCGATGCCATGACACACGACAGTACGATCGTATCGCTCGATGAGAGCAATGAATATCTGACGGCGATGTACCTGTTTGACGAGACAGAGTTGAACCGTTATATCCGCGAGAACGAGGAACAGCGTCTGGTGGCGGGGCTTGTATACATCGACAATTATGACGAGGCGCTCGACAGTATCGAGGACGTCAAGCGGTCACTGCTCGTAGCGTTAATTGACCGGAAGGTGAACAAATACTTTACAGAGATTGATGCACTCGTCAGAAAGATCGAGAATGACAAGTATTTTGTTGTCTTTAAGAATCAATATCTCGGAAAGCTCCGGGAGGATCGTTTCAGCATCATTGAGGACGTCAAGACGGTAAAAGTCGGCAATGAGATGGCAGTGACGCTCAGCATCGGTATCGGCGTCGGCGGCGATTCCTACACCAAGAATTACGAGTACGCCAGAATGGCGATTGATCTTGCACTCGGACGCGGCGGCGACCAGGTGGTTGTCCGCGACAACGAGGATGTGACTTATTACGGCGGCAAGACCAACAAGCAGGTGGAGCGCAACAACCGCGTGAAGGCGAGAGTCAAGGCACATGCGCTGCGGGAGGTGATTGAGAGCCGCGAGCATGTGATTATCATGGGACACAGCATCAGCGATGTGGATTCCCTCGGTGCTGCGATCGGCGTGTACTGCGCAGCCAGAGTGCTCGGCAAAAAGGCGCAGATTGTTTTAAATGAGGTGACATCTTCCCTGCGTCCGCTTGTGGAAGGATTTTCCGAGGAAAAAGGCTATCCGGCGGATCTCTTTATCAAGAGCGAGGAAGCAATTCTTCTGACGAACCGCGATACGCTCGTGATGGTTGTGGATGTGAACCGGCCGAGTTATACAGAGTGTCCGGAGCTGTTAAAACGCACGGATACGGTGTGCGTGTTTGACCATCACAGACAGAGCAGCGAGGTCATCGAGAATCCGGTGCTTTCCTATGTAGAGCCGTATGCGTCGAGCGCCTGCGAGATGATCGCGGAGGTGCTGCAGTATTTTTCCGAGAATATCAAGCTGGAGCCGCATGAGGCAGACTGTATCTACGCTGGTATTCTGATCGACACGAACAACTTTATGACCAAGACAGGTGTGCGCACCTTCGAGGCGGCGGCATATCTGAGAAGAGCCGGAGCCGAAGTGACGCGCGTGCGCAAGATGCTGCGCAACGACATGGCGGCCTACAAGGCAAGAGCGGAGGCGGTACGCCACGCGGAGGTTTACCGCGGTGCATTTGCGATCTCCGTGTGCCCGGCGGATAATGTGGAGAGCCCGACGATTGTGGGCGCACAGGCGGCAAACGAGCTGTTAAATATCGTCGGTATCAAGGCATCGTTTGTGCTGACCGAATATCAGGGCAAGATTTATGTCAGCTCACGGTCGATTGACGAGATCAATGTGCAGCTCATCATGGAGCGGCTCGGCGGCGGCGGTCATCTGAATGTGGCGGGCGCGCAGTTGACAGACTGCTCGGTGCTGCAGGCAAAGCACATCATTCAGGATACGATCGACGAGATGTTAAAAGAAGGCGACATCGAGGAATAATACGATTTGGGAAATACAAGATAAGCGCAGCAGAATGCGCGGAAATGAGGATCATATGAAAGTAATTTTATTGCAGGATGTAAAGGCATTAGGAAAAAAAGGCGACGTGGTGAACGTCAGTGACGGGTATGCGAGAAATGCGATTTTCCCGAAAAAGCTGGGACTTGAGGCGACACCGAAGAACCTCAATGATCTGAAATTGCAGAACCAGCACGCAGACAAGGTTGCACAGGAGAATTACGAGGCGGCGCTTGCGCTTGCGGAGGAATTAAAGGATAAGAAAATTACGGTCAAGATGAAAGCCGGCGAGGGTGGACGTACCTTCGGATCTGTTTCCACGAAGGAGATTGCGGCAGCGGCAAAGGAGCAGCTCGGCATGGAGCTCGACAAGAAAAAGATGCAGCTTCCGGAGCCGATCAGAAGCTTCGGCATGACAGAGGTTGCCATCAGGCTTCATCCGAAGGTAACGGGAACATTTACCGTTCATGTTGTAGAAGAGTAGCAGGAGGTTTATTTCATGGAAGAGGCACTGGTAAAGCGGATTATGCCCAACAGTCTTGAGGCGGAGCAGTCCGTGATCGGTTCCATGATTATGGATAAGGATGCCATCGTGACAGCGATGGAGATGCTCATCAGCGAGGACTTCTACCACACGCAGTACGGGATTTTGTTTGATACGATGATTGAACTGTACAACAAGGGACTTCCGGTGGATCTGGTGACACTGCAGAACAAGCTTAAGGAAAAAGATGTTCCGCCGGAGATTGCGAGTCTGGAGTTTGTGCGGGATCTGGTGACGGCAGTACCGACTTCGGCGAATGTGAAGTATTATGCGCAGATCGTCAAGGACAACTCAATGCGCAGAAAGCTCATCAAGCTGAATGAAGAGATCGAGAATGAGTGTTATGTCGGCAAGGAAAGTGTCGAGACAGTCATGGATATCACCGAGAAGAAGGTATTCGACCTTCTCTCCACCCGCGGCGGAGGCGGCGACTACGTGCCGATCCGGCAGGTTGTTATGAATGCCCTCGAGAAGATCGAGAACGCGGCAAAGACTTCAGGAACGGTTACCGGAATACCGACCGGATTTATTGATCTGGATTATCGCACCGCTGGTCTGCAGCCGTCCGATCTGATCCTGATTGCGGCGCGTCCGTCTATGGGTAAGACGGCGTTTGTACTAAACATTGCACAGTATGTGGCATTTCACGAAAATATGTGTACCGCCATCTTTTCGCTCGAGATGTCCAAGGAGCAGCTTGTCAATCGTCTGTTTTCTCTGGAGTCCAGAGTGGATGCGCAGGCGCTCCGTACTGGTAATCTCTCGGATGCAGACTGGGAGAAGCTGATCGAGGGAGCCGGAACCATCGGTAATTCCGAGCTGATCATCGACGATACGCCGGGTATCTCGATTTCCGAGATGCGAAGCAAGTGCAGAAAATATAAATTAGAGCATGATCTGAAACTGGTCATCATCGACTACCTGCAGCTCATGTCCGGTTCCGGGAAGTCTACAGACTCCCGTCAGCAGGAGATTTCGGATATTTCCCGATCCCTCAAGGCACTCGCAAGAGAGCTTTCCGTGCCGGTAATTGCACTCTCCCAGCTCTCGCGAGCCGTGGAGCAGCGGCCGGATCACCGCCCGATGCTTTCCGATCTGCGTGAGTCCGGAGCCATCGAGCAGGATGCCGACGTGGTAATGTTCATCTACCGTGATGATTATTACAACCATGATTCCGATATGAAGGGAATCTCAGAGATCATCATAGCCAAGCAGAGAAACGGTCCGATCGGAACGGTGAATCTGGTATGGCTGCCGCAGTACACAAAGTTTGCGAATATGGAAAAATAATAGGATGGAACTGCCGCAATAAGCATAGACATCTTTTGGGTGATAAGTAATATTATTAGAAATAGATACTTAAAAGTTCCAGATAAACATGCGGCGGCAAATCTGACCGCAAAATCTGGTATTTCTAACCATGCCGCAGCTGGCATCCGTGATGATCCATGTCTTTCCAAGTTTGGAGCACTCTACGGATTGTGTCCGCAAGCCGGCAGACAATTTTAGGACTTTTGTGTGTGTTCCTTATGGCCACCTCTGAACAAAACATAACCGCGCGAAGCCGATGTCTGAGTCGGCATCTGCCTTATTTTCAATAGCAGATGCCGGCGAGTTTCGGTTCGCGCGGTTTTATATTGTCTGTGAAGAGGTGCCATTAGGGACACCAGAAAGTCCGCTCATTGTCTGCGGCTTGTCGGACACACTCCTAGAGTGTCCAAACGTGGCAAAGACACGGAATGGGATGCCAGCCGCGGTATGGAAGAAATACACGAATTTTGCTTCAAAGATTTTGCCGCCGTCTGTTTATTCTGGAACTTTTTTGTCTCTGGTTTTCCTGTAATATTACTTATCACCCCAAAGCGCGATATGCTTATTACGGCAGTTCCATTCTTATGAGGAGTACCTTACACAGGTATCAAGAAAAGGTACAGAAATCAGGCTGGTGCGTATGGAAACATTGGCAGTTGTTGAAAGCGGCGGTTTGGCATGTTACCATTGGAAAATGTTTCACATTACGATCCGAAGCAAAACAGGAGGAACAGATCATGGATGCGAATATAACAGGACTGTCGGCGCGGGAAGTGACAGAACGCCGCGAGCGCGGGGAAGGCGGCGCTGCCGCAGAGCGTATTACAAAAAGCAGGGCGCAGATTGTCCGTGAAAATGTATTTACATTATTTAATTTACTGAACTTTATCATTGCAGCGCTTTTGTTTGCGGTGGGCGCTTACACCAATATGCTGTTTCTTGCAGTGATTCTCTTAAATATTGCGGTCGGGATTGCGCAGGAACTGAAGGCGAAAAAGCTGGTGGACGACCTGTCGATCCTGAACCGTCCGAGCGTGTGCGTCCGGCGTGATTCACAGAATATGGCTGTGGAGTTGGATGAGATTGTGCGGGATGATGTGATGGTGTTAGAGAGCGGCAATCAGATCTGCAACGATGCGGTGGTCGTGGAAGGCATGCTGGAAGTGAATGAATCGCTGCTCACAGGAGAGAGTGATGCAGTGGTCAAGGAGGCTGGAAGTGAGTTATATTCCGGAAGCTCTGTCATTTCCGGTAAGGCATATGCGAAGGTTACGCATGTCGGAAATGAAAATTATGCTACAAAGCTTGCCAACGAAGTAAAAAAGGAAAAACGTGTGGCATCGGAACTGCTTGGCTCTATGAATAAGGTAACGCGGTTTACCAGTATGCTGATTGTTCCGTTGGGTGTGATTCTGTTTTTCGAGGCCTTCCTGCTGCGGCAGGCGCCCATGCGGGAAGCGGTGGTGTCGTCCGCCGCGGCGCTTCTTGGTATGCTGCCGAAGGGACTGGTACTTTTAATCTCGATTTCACTGGCGACCGGAGTCATCCGGCTGGCAAAAATGAAGATCCTCGTTCAGAATATTTATTCGCTGGAAACACTGGCGCATGTAGATACCCTGTGTCTGGATAAGACGGGAACGATTACAAACGGAAAGCTTACGGTGGACACTGTCATGGAGATCGGTGCGGGGCTCTTGGGAAAGGCGCTGCCGCAGGGCGAACCGGAAAAACTCGTGCAGTCGTATCTGGCGGCCTCCGACGACAACAATGCGACATTTCAGGCGCTGAAAGAGGCGTTTGGCGGTCAGGCATTTTATACACCGGCACATAAGATTTCGTTTTCATCAAAGCGCAAATGGGGATGTATCAGTTTTGCGGGAGCGGGCAGCGTTTTTGTCGGCGCTCCGGAAAAGCTGATGCGAAAGCTGCCGGGGGAACTGGAACAGAAGCTGGAAGAGGGCTGCCGGGTTATCATTGTGGGCTATGTCCCGATGCAGTGGGAGGACGAAGCGGCGCTGCCGGAAGAGATACAGCCGCTCTACGGGGTTGTCCTGGAGGATACCATCCGTGAGAACACCAGGGAGACGCTTGACTTCTTCCACCGGGAAGGCGTGGACGTCAAGGTAATTTCCGGAGATCATGTCAAGACGGTCTCCATGATTGCAAAGCGGGCAGGACTGTACCGGTGGAAGGATGCCGTGGATTTATCGACGCTCGGAGAGGACATTGATTATGAGCAGATCTGCCAGCAGTACGCGGTGTTTGCGAGAGTGACGCCGGGACAGAAAAAGGAACTGGTGTGTGCGCTGAAACGACAGGGACACCAGGTAGCCATGACGGGAGACGGAGTCAATGATCTTCTGGCGCTGCGGGAGGCGGACTGCTCCATCGCCGTGGCGGACGGAAGCGATGCCAGCCGCCAGGTCGCGCAGGTGGTACTGCTGGATTCCGATTTTACCAATCTTCCGCAGGTTGTGATGGAAGGGCGGAAAGTCGTGAACAATGTCACAAGAACGGCGAGCGTCTTCTTTATCAAGACCATCTACTCGGTGCTGGTTTCGGTGATCTGCCTGCTGGCAAACATTCCGTTCCCGTTTATCCCGATTCAGATTACTGTGCTGGATGCGGCAATCGAGGGGTATCCGTCGTTCCTTACCATCTGGGAATCCGACACGCGCAAGATACGCGGCAGATTCTTAAAGACGGCGTTATCCAATGCGCTGCCGTTTGCCCTCACAGTCACGGCGATGGTCGCAGTCACCAGTATCATTGCTCCGTTTACGGTGGAGCAGCGGCAGACAGTCATGTATTTTCTGCTGATCTTTATTTCCATGGCAGCCGTGGTGAAGAGCTGTATTCCGTTTAACGGCCTGCGTACCTTCATCTGCATCACGATGGTGATAGGAACCTTTGGCGGTCTCGCCATCCTGCCGTCGCTGTTTGAGATCAGCGCGATTACCGCCGGGATGGGAAAATACCTTCTTGCGGGGGGAAGCTTATCTGTCGTCTGTCTGCTGCTTTTGCTTGGAACACGCGGAGTTCTCGGCAGAAAGAGATTGTCAGAGGCAGAGGCGGTGCGGTAGAGAACCGGTTTTCCGTTATATTTTAATAGAAAAAGAAAAGCAGAGATACCTTTGATGCATTTGGTAATGCGGTATCTCTGCTTTTTTGGTATAGTAAAAAGACAGGGGGTGAAGCGGAGGATGGATAAGCGCAGCACATCGGAAGAACAGAAAAGCGGATACCTGGGGCTGACCAGGGCAGACGAGGAGCGGCATTTGGCGGACGTGATCTCGGTTGCACAGCAGAATCTGGAACGCGCCGGGGCGGACATACGCAAGGTTAACGAAGATCTGGCGGATCTTCTCGAGACATACGACGTGAAAGACAAAGAAGGCCTTGCACTCTGGAATAATGCGACGGCAAGATTAAAGGAAAATGAATACGATCTGATCCGCTATGAGAAGGCGAGAAAAAAGCCCTACTTCGGGAGAATTGATTTTAAGGACGGCATCTCCCAGGAGGAGGAGACCTGTTATATCGGAAGAGCCGGAATTGCGAAAAACGGCTCAGAGCCGGTGGTGCTGGACTGGAGAGCGCCCATTGCATCGGTATATTACGAGAGCAGCATGGGACCCTGCACTTATACGGTAAGCTCCGAGGGAACCTATGAGATGGATCTGGTGCGCAAGCGGACGTACGAGATCGAACAGGATGTGCTGAAGGATTTCTTCGACTCGGATGTCGTTGCCAATGATGAACTTCTGACAAAATACCTTGCAAAGAATAAAAAGGCGGTATTGGGAGAGATCATTGCGACAATCCAGAAGGAGCAGAATGTCATCATCCGCCGCTCGCCGCGGACGAACGTCATCATTCAGGGCGTGGCGGGTTCCGGAAAAACGACCGTGGCAATGCACCGCATATCCTACATTTTGTATAACTATAAGGATGATTTCCGGCCGGAGGATTTTTACATTGTGGGAAGCAACCGGATCCTTCTGAACTATATCACGAGCGTTCTCCCGGAACTGGATGTGTATGGAATCCGTCAGCTGACGATGGAGCAGCTGTTTGTCCGGCTTCTATATGAAGACTGGGACGATGCACGCTACTCGTACCACAGTATGGAGAGAGACGATCCGGAAAACAGCGTCAAGTGTGATACGGAGTGGTTTCTCGATTTGAAAGCATACTGTGAAGAATATGAAAAAGAGAGCGTGCCGGCGGAGGACATTTATCTGGAAAAGACGGGAAAGCTTCTGATCGGTGCGGATGAGATCCGCCGCTATCTAAAGGAGCATCCGGCGGATTCCATGGAGAGCAAAATGCTGATGCTGGGGGAGATTGTCCACTCCAGATATGAGAATGAGATCCTGGGAAGAGACATCACGTTTCCGGCAGAAGAGAAAAAGCGGCTCGACCGGAAATACACGATGTACTTTGGAAAGGGAAAATGGGAGGGATCGGTCTATGCCTTCTATCAGGATTTCCTGGCGGCGCAGGCAGCCCGCGGCAGGGAAGTAACCCCGCCGGGGAATTCCTTTGACGTCTATGATCTGGCGGCGCTGGCCTATATCTACAAGCGGATTAAGGAGACAGACCCGGTTAGGGAGGCGAGTCATGTGGTGATCGATGAAGCGCAGGACTTCGGGATGATGGCATACCGGTGTATGGATGCGTGCCTGTCGGACTGCACCTACACGATCATGGGCGATACCTCGCAGAATATCCATTTTCAGTACGGCCTGAATGACTGGGATGAACTGCGCAGACTCATCCTGACCGGCGATTATGACGCTTTTGGGCTTCTGCGGAAAAGCTACCGCAACACGGTGGAGATCTCTACATATGCGAACGAGATTCTGCGCCACGGGGATTTTTCCATCTATCCGGTGGAACCGATCATCCGCCATGGCGCCGGGGTCTGTGTGGAACCGGTGCAGGGAGAGCGGGCGCTGCTTAACCGGGCGGCAGAGACGATACAGGGCTGGCAGAGAAAAGGATACGAGACCATCGCGGTGATCTGTCGGGATGAAGAGGAGGCAGAGCTGGTTGCGGCCCGGCTGGCAGAGGACGTTCCGGTAAAGAACGGCGCAAAAGGAGAGACGGAGGAGTTCGGGGACGGCGTCATGGTGCTTCCGGTATCCTACACGAAAGGGCTGGAGTTTGACGCGGTACTTCTGTTTGACCCGTCGGAGAAAAAATATCCGTCGGACAACGGTCATGTAAAGCTGTTGTATGTTGCGGCAACGCGCGCGCTGCATGAGCTGACGATTCTCCATCGGGGGGAGTTGTCCGGAATTCTTGCGGGCAGGGCGCCGCAGGATAAGCATATAAAGGAATTTGCGGCGGAACCGCTCACAAAAGCCAGGGAGTATGAGAAGCCTGTCCGGACAAAAAAGGAACAGATGCAGCAGCGCAGGGTGGAAGGCGCCATGGATATGGCGGAGCGGGAATATTTCGGCCCCAGACGCATTGCGGCAAAAGCGCCTGCGGCGGAGGAGAAACCGGTCATAAGACCGGCGGCATCCCCGGCGGTCCGTCCGCAGACAGAGACAGTGCGCGGGCAGCAGGCAAAGACAGTGCACCGTCCGCAGACCGGGGCAATGCACCGTCCACAGGCAGAGACAGTGCGCGGGCAGCAGGATATGGCGACGTCTCCGGCGCCGGCAGGGAAGCGTCCGGGACCGGAGGGAACCAATCCGTCCCCGTATGCATTCGGGACGATCCCGGAGAATACCAGTCTGCGCGTCCGGGGGCACGCAAAGGGAAATCATGCGGTCCGGTGGGTAAAAAAGAGCAGATCCTATGTAGAGATGGCGAGCATGTACGGGCTGATGCGGATTACGCCGGTCGCTCCGGACATCATCCGGGTCAGCTTTGTAAAAGGAGTGACGGAAAAAATTGCAGCTACGGGCTGGATGGCCAAAGCGGAGGAAGCGTTTTCATGGAGCGCCAGGGAATCCAAAAGCGTTGTTGAGATTGCCGCGGGTGAGATTACGGTGCGGGTAGATAAACGGAGCGGAGCGGTCTCTTTCTGGAACAGGGAGAATCAGCTTCTGCTTGCGGAAAATGCCGCGGAGCCGAGAGTGATCGGCGAGGAGGGAAGCTGGGTATTTTTCGACTGGGACAAGAAAGAGCGCATCAAGGCAAAGGGCATGCTCGATACGGATTTTCTGGATGTGACATTAAATGCGCGTTATATATCCTTCGGAGGGAAAAAGCATAGAATGCCGCTTGTGCTGTCGAACCGCGGCTATGGCATCGCTGCGGCGGCAAAAAATACGGTGCTGCTCTGCGATATTAAGACGTACGGGCAATATCTTTACGCGGAAGGCGAGAGACAGCTCGACTACTATTTTATCTGCGGGGAGAAGCCGGAGAATGTCATCACACGTTATAAAGGGTTATAAAGGGCGCCGGAAAGGAGCAGAGTACATGACAATTAAAGAAATCAGTGAAAAATATCGTATTACCGTGGATATGCTGCGTCCCCGCGTCCGGCGATTTGTGTCGCAATAAGACGAGCGGTTTTTGTTGTACGGAAGAATCGATACACCTATAATATAAGTTAAGGAATTACAATATAGGAGGGTGTATGGAAAAGGTACGTTATATGATTTCCGATGCGGCAAATATCGTCCACGTCGAATCACATGTGTTACGTTACTGGGAAGATGAACTGGAACTGAATATCCCGCGCAATGAGATGGGACACCGGTATTATACGAAGGAAAACATTGCGGAATTTCAGAGAATCAAGGAACTAAAGGAACAGGGCTATCAGTTGAAGGCGATACGCATGATTGTACATAACGGACCGATCGAGGGGCTGACGGCAGAAGCACCGATTCCCGTGGGACAGGCACCGCTTTCTGCGGGAGCGGCCGCTGCAATCCCGCAGCCGGTACAACCGGTCGCGGCACAGCCGGCAGCAGTGGCACAGCCGGTGCAGCAATCCGTGCAGCCGGTACAACCGGTCGCGGCACAGCCGGCAGCAGTGGCACAGCCGGTGCAGCAATCCGTGCAGCCGGTGCAGTCCGCTGCACCCCAGCAGCTTCCGGTAAAAACGACCGCCGAGAGCCCGCAGAGTATTCTAAACAATACGGATAAGATGGCACAGTTCACAGAACTGATGACCGAGATTGTGGGAAAAGCGCTTGCCGCCAACAATGAAGAACTGGGGCAGAGCATCAGCGAGGAGGTAGGAAAACAGGTGATCAAGGAGATGAATTACCTCATGCGGGAGCGGGAGGAAGCAGAGGAGGACCGCTTCCGCAGGCTGGATGCTGCGATCCGTGGAAATATCCGCAAAAAGGACGAACAGAAAGAAAAGAAACTCTGGAAAAAGAAAAAGCCGTCACAAGCGTGACGGCTTTTGGCTATGTACGAAAGATTAACCCTCGCTGATAGCTCCTGTAGGACAAACTCCTGCACATGTTCCGCAGCTAACGCAGGAACCTGCATCGATTACGAACTGGCTGTCTCCCTGAGAAATAGCTCCTACTGGACATTCCGGCTCGCATGTTCCACAGCTTACACAAGAATCAGAAATAACGTATGCCATTTTAAATTCCCTCCTTAATTTGTAATCAAAACCCGGCTACCCTTATAGATAACCTTTAAGACATTCTAATACAAAAATACACGGCTTTCAAGTCAAAAAAGCCGTGTACTTAAATTAGCACATAATGCTGTTACGAAATATATTCCATGCTGGAGCTTCTGCTAGAATGTTGAAAAATGATACAGTGTCTTGGAACGGAACGGCTCATCCGGTGTCAGCACGATGCTCGGGAAATTGTCATGGTTGATCGCGTCCGGAAAATGCTGTGTCTCGAGACACACGCTCGTATGGCAGGCATATTGCGTACCGTTCTTGCCGGTGACCTCGATCGGCTGGTTTGCCACATACAGCTGCATACCCGGCTGATCGGTAAAGCATGTCATGCGGATACCGCTCTCCTTTGACTGGAGAACCGCTGCCTCACGGAATCCGGTGCCATTGATGACGAAATTGTGATCGTAGGTGCCGAACTTGTGATACTGCTCGTAGTCGGAATCCATCAGTTTTCCGATGGTGTGCATGGAGCGGAAATCAAACGGCGTTCCCTCTACCGGAAGGAATCTGCCGGTCGGTGCCTGTGAGTCATCGAGCTCTGTGATCTGATCGGCGTCAATGAAAAGCTCGTGGGATAAAACCTCACTGGAGCCTTCACCGTTCAGATTGAAATAGCCGTGGCTGGTAACATTTAACAGCGTATCCGCATCCGTGGAAGCTTCGTAGAGAAGGGACAGCTCATTGTCCTCCGACCAGCCGTAGGTTACGGAAAGTGTGAGATTGCCCGGATAACCTTCCTCGCCGTCGTAGGAATTCATGGTTAAAATGAGTTTGTCATCCTTGATCTTTGCGTCCCAGGGCTTAGAAGCGTAGCCGATCAGTCCGCCGTGCAGATGGTTGGAGCCGTTGTTGATGGCAAGCTGGTATTCCTTGCCATCCAGACAGAAATGACCGTCCTTGATACGATTGGCAACACGGCCGACAACTGCGCCGAGGCTGGCGTTGTCGCGCGCGTAATCTTCCATGGAATCGAAACCGAGGCAGACGTCCGTCATTTTTCCGTCGCGGTCCGGAACCACGATCTTTACGAGACGGCAGCCGAAATTGATGACTTCCACATAAGCGCCGTTTGCGTTCTCCATATGGTATATATAAATATTTTCTCCTGTGTTTAATGTGCCAAAATCTGACTTTGTAATCTTCATAGGAAACTCCTTTCCATTTATATCAGGACAAACCTAACGCAGATAATTATGCCACATTTGCAAAAACATGGCAAGTGAATTGCCCTATTTTCGGAAGAATGCCCATAGCGGGCGAAATGTCAAACTTGCCTAAATCGTGAAATTATGCAATAATGTTCACGAAAGCGAAGCGGTCATGCGCGCACTGTAAAGCAGGTCAGGAGACAGTGCATATGACGGCCGCAAAGGCACAACAATTGAGAGGCGAATAATATGCAGACAAAGGTTGTTAAGATAGATTCTGCGAATATAGACGATGCAGCCATGAAAGAGGCGTGTGATCTGATCCGCGCGGGAGAGCTGGTGGCATTTCCGACGGAGACGGTATACGGACTGGGGGCGGATGCGCTGCACCCGGAGGCATCGAAAAAGATTTATGCGGCGAAGGGAAGACCTTCGGACAATCCGCTGATTGTACATATTTCGAAGTTTGAAGATCTGGTATCGATCGCGAGGGAGGTACCGCCGCAGGCGAAGAAGCTTGCGGACGCGTTCTGGCCGGGACCGCTTACCATGATCGTATGGAAAAATGACAGAGTCCCTTATGAGACCACGGGCGGGATGGATACCGTGGCAATCCGTATGCCGAAGCATCCGGTAGCGCTCCGGCTGATCGAGGGGAGTGGATGCCTGATTGCAGCGCCAAGCGCTAACACATCCGGCAAGCCGAGCCCTACCGAGGCGTCCCACGTGGCGCTTGATATGGACGGCAGAATACCGATGATTCTGGACGGAGGGCCGGTCGGCATCGGGATCGAGTCGACGATCGTTGATCTGAGTGAGGAGACGCCGATGATCCTGCGCCCGGGATATATCACACAGGAGATGCTGCAGGAGGTTCTCGGCGAGAAAGTCTGCATGGATCCGGGAATTATTGCGTCGGATTCCACCAGAAAGCCGAAAGCGCCCGGCATGAAGTACAAGCATTATGCGCCCAAGGCGGATCTTGTGCTGGTGGAGGGCGAGACGGACAAGGTCGTTGCCAGAATCAATGAGCTGGTCAGAGAAAAGCAGCAGCTCGGACAGAAAGTCGGAGTGATCGCTACGGATGAGACGTTTTTACGCTACGAGGCGGATCACGTTGTCAGCATCGGCGCCAGGGAAGATGAGGATGCCATTGCCAGACACCTGTATAAGATCCTGCGCGAGTTCGACGACTGGAATGTGGATGCGATCTACTCGGAGAGTTTTGCCACACCGCGCATCGGTCAGGCAATTATGAACCGTCTGCTGAAGGCGGCGGGGCATCAGGTGATTCCGGTATAGCTACATCAGGGAGAGGGCAGACATTTCTATGAGACAATATAATCGAATCATATTTGTTGCAGAAAGCGGCACCTGCAGAGCACCTATGGCTGCAGGAATTCTGCAGGAATGCAATTTAAAACATCCGGTGGAAATACTTGCCAGGGGACTGGTGGTTTTATTTCCGGAACCATTGAATCAGAAGGCGGAAACTGTTATGATAAGCAATGGTATCAATATGGATGGATTCATGTCCACCCAGTTGACGGAGGAGGATTTTTCGGAGGATGCGCTCGTTTTAGTCATGGAACACAGCCAGAGAGAGAAGATTCTGGAAAAGTACGGGCACGCCGATCCGGAGAATGTCTATGTTCTTACGGAACTGGTAGGAGACGAACTTGAGATCATCGATCCCTACGGGGGGACGCTTCAGGCGTACGGACTCTGCTATGAGACGATGCGCAAGACGATCTTAAAGCTTGTGAACCTATTGAATGAAAGTGAAGATAACGGCACAGACTAGGCTCTGTGTAAGAAGGGAAGGTACAAAAAATGTCAAAAGTAGTAGTTATGGATCACCCGCTGATTCAGCACAAGATTGGAATTATCCGCAGGGAGGAGACCGGTTCTAAGGATTTCCGTACACTGGTCAGCGAGATTGCAATGCTGATGTGCTACGAGGCAACCAGAGACTTAAAGCTTACAGATGTGGAGATTAACACGCCGATCTGCAAGACCACGGTCAAAGAATTAAAGGGCAAAAAGCTTGCCGTTGTCCCGATCTTACGCGCCGGACTCGGCATGGTGGACGGTATGCTCAACATGATTCCGGCAGCCAAGGTCGGACATATTGGATTATACCGTGATCCTGAGACATTAGAGCCGGTAGAATATTACTGCAAGCTTCCGGCAGACTGCGCAAACAGAGAGGTGTTTGTGGTAGACCCGATGCTTGCGACAGGAGGATCTTCGGTTGCGGCGATTCAGATGTTAAAGGATAAAGGCGTAAAAAATATCCGCCTGATGTGCATTATCGCAGCACCGGAAGGTGTGAAAAAGATGCAGGAGGCACATCCGGATGTGGATATCTACATCGGCGCGCTCGACGATCATCTGAACGAGCACGGCTACATTGTACCGGGACTCGGAGATGCGGGAGACCGTATTTTCGGCACGAAATAGAATCTGTTTGATGCGGCGGACGCAGGTGGGAGTGATAGGAACATGAGCGGAAAACGTACAGATTATATCAGCTGGGATGAATACTTTATGGGCGTTGCGACCTTGTCGGGGATGCGCTCCAAAGATCCGAATACACAGGTGGGAGCCTGCATTGTCAGTGAGGAGCACAAGATTCTTTCCATGGGATACAATGGCTTTCCGACGGGCTGTTCGGATGACGACTTCCCGTGGGCGCGCGAGGGCGAACCGCTTGAGAACAAGTATTTCTATACGACGCACAGCGAACTGAATGCGATTTTAAATTACCGCGGGGGAAGCCTTGAGGGCGCGACCATGTATGTCACGCTGTTTCCGTGCAACGAATGTGCCAAGGCAATCATCCAGGCAGGCATCAAGCGGCTGGTTTACGACAGCGACAAGTATAACGGGACGCCGTCAACCATCGCGTCGCGGAAGATGCTCTCTGCCGCAGGGGTGGATATACAGAAATACGAACATACCGGCAGAACCGTCACGATTCAGCTGTAGAAAAAGGACTTTTGGAGCCGCCAGAGATGGCGGCTCCTTTTTGTGTCAGTAAATTCCAGAATATCCATTTATTTTTAAAACAGTTTCTTTGCGTCGGTTGATTTTTCTTTACAAATCTTTTATACTTATAAAAGAATTTGTTATGGGAAAAATAATAGGCAATGGTTGCAGCAGAGACTGCGGTACGGTGAGGATTTATATGAAAAATCAGCGAAAGGTTTTCCAGTCTTTGACACTGATTCTGCAGTTTGGACTGAACATGATCGTGCCGATCGTGATGTGCACGCTGCTCGGTGCGTGGCTGGGGAAAAAATACGGAATGCCCATCATAACAGTGCCGTTGTTTATCATGGGCGCACTTGCCGGATTTAATAATATATTTAAGATGGCTAAGAAGATCTACGGACAGGGAGATGAGGGGAAGCGGGATCATGTTGAGAAGACTAAATGATGCATTGCCCGGTCTTGTTCTGGGAATTATTGTATATGGGGCGGCGGTTTTTCTGGCGGGAATCTGGTTCGTGCCGGACAAGCTGCGATTTACTACCGGACTTGCCATAGGCATTGCCCTTGCCTGCGGGATGGCGGTCAATATGGCGGTGGTTCTGCGGGATGCGGTTGAGATCTACGGGGAGGCGAAAGCCCGGTCGAAGATTATCGCCCGGTCCATTACCAGGTATCTGGTGGTCGTCATTGTGTTTTTCGTGATGATGAAGTGGGAGCTTGGCAGTCTGCCGGCAGCATTTATTGGTGTTTTGGGATTGAAGATATCAGCGTATCTGCAGCCCCTTGCACATAGATTCATTTCAAAGCTTGGAGGAAGAGGTGATGTGCCTTCGGACAGCAGAGAAAATGAAGCTCTATAAGGAGGTGAAATTGTGAATAACGCAATTTTGATGTCTTCTGGTGCCGATAATATTGACTTCATGATACATGGGATTTTTTCCTATGAGATCTTTGGTCATACGGTCTGGATTACAACATCGCACGTCTGCATTCTGATTGTGCTGCTGCTGATGTTGGGGCTGGCGATCGCGGCAAATCGGACGATGAAACATGCAAAGGAAATTCCGGAGGGCTTTCAAAATGTTCTGGAGATCATGGTAGAGAAACTGGATGCGATGGTATATGGAACAATGGGAAAAGTTGCGGCGCCGAAATTCGTGAACTACATCAGCACGATTTTTGTGTTTATACTTATGAGCAATATTTCCGGTTTGTTCGGGTTGAGACCGCCGACTGCCGACTACGGCACAACGCTGGCGTTAGGTCTCATCACATTTGCTCTCATCCATATCACGCAGTTCAAGAATCTGCCGCCTAAGCAGATCTGGAAAGATATGTGTTCTCCACTGCCGCCGTGGCTGCCGATCTGGTTCCCAATCAACCTGATCAGCGAGATCGCAGTACCGATCTCTCTTTCCTTACGTATGTTTGCGAACGTACTGTCAGGAACGGTCATGATGGCGCTTGTATACGGACTGCTTGGCAAGATAGCGATTATCTGGCCGGCGGCGCTTCATGTATACTTTGATTTGTTCTCGGGAGCAATTCAGACATACGTATTCTGTATGTTGACGATGACTTACATCAGTCAGAACTATGAGACGGAATAGACGTCGAAACCAAAAAGATTATTTTAGGAGGGTATCAGTATGAATATCACAGGAGAAGATTTAATTTTAGCATGCTCAGCAATCGGTGCAGGTCTGGCGGTTATCGCCGGTATCGGACCTGGTATTGGACAGGGTATCGCAGCAGGACATGCAGCTGCAGCAGTAGGAAGAAACCCGGGCGCAAAGGGTGACATCATGTCTACCATGTTACTTGGCCAGGCGGTTGCGGAGACGACAGGTCTCTATGGTCTTTTGATCGCAATGCTCCTGCTTTTCGTAAAACCGTTGGTATAGGAAGAGACGGAGAGAACGAATATAACGGAAAGGAGGCCGGACCTTGGAAGAGATGACCAGACTCTTTAATCTGGATTTCCAGCTGCTCCACGATGTCGTGCTCATGGCGATTGCAGTATTTTTCCTGTTCATGATGATGTCGAAGCTGCTGTTTAATCCTGTCAGAAAGATGCTCGCCGACAGACGGGAAAAGATTGCCGGAGAGTTGTCGGATGCCGCGAATGACAAAAAAGATGCAGCGGCGTTGAAGGCGGATTATGAAGCCAGATTGAAGAACATCGACAAAGAAGCTGAACAGATTTTAAGTGAGGCCAGACAGAAGGCGCAGAAGAATGCAGCGCGTATCGAGTCCGAAGCGAAGGAAGAGGCTGCCCGCATTATCCAGAGAGCGAACGAGGAAGCAGAGCTTTCCAAGAAGCGTGCGATGGATGATGTCAAACAGGAGATGATCACGGTTGCATCCATGATGGCTGCAAAAGTGGTTGCGGCAAATATCGATGCGTCGGTACAGGATGCGCTTGTGGAAGAGACATTAAAGGAAATGGGTGATTCGACATGGCAAAGCTAGTATCAAAGGTATACGGTGATGCACTGTTCGAGGTCGCAGTGGAGAGCGGCAGGCTGGATGAGATCTGGGAGCAGACCAGAGCCATGCAGACCGCACTGGAGGAAAATCCGGAGCTTTTCGCGCTGATGCGTCACCCGAAGATCGTAAAAGAAGAAAAAGTAAAGATCATCGAATCGATTTTTACCGGTGAGGTGTGTGCAGAACTGGTGGGACTTTTGCGCATGATTGTGGAAAAGGATCATTTTGCACAGATCGGGAAGGTGTTGGCGTATTTTGATGATCAGGTCAAAGAATATAAGAGTATCGGGACTGCATATGTGACGACTGCAATGGAATTATCGGATGCGCAGAAGGCAGCAGTGGTGAAACGCTTATTAGAGACCACAAAGTATGTAACATTTGAAATGCATTATGAAGTGGATTCCGCGATCATAGGCGGAATGATGATTCGCATTGGCGATCGTGTCGTTGACTCAACGGTCAGGACAAAGTTGTACGATCTGACGCGCGAATTATCCAAAATACAGTTGAAAGCAGGTGAATGCGCTCCATGAATTTAAAACCAGAAGAAATAAGTTCCGTCATCAAAGAACAGATCAAACGGTATGCAGCGCAGTTGGAAGTAGCTGACGTTGGCACCGTAATTCAGGTGGCTGATGGAATCGCACGTATTCACGGTCTTGACAATGCAATGCAGGGAGAACTTTTGGAGTTCCCGGGCGAAGTATACGGAATGGTATTGAACCTCGAGGAGGACAATGTGGGTGCCGTACTTCTCGGTTCCCAGAAGAACATCAACGAGGGAGATACGGTAAAGACAACGGGGCGTGTGGTTGAGGTCCCGGTTGGCGATGCCATGTTAGGCCGTGTCGTAAATGCATTGGGACAGCCGATTGACGGCAAAGGACCGATTCAGACATCGAAATATCGTCAGATTGAACGTGTGGCATCGGGAGTTATCTCCAGAAAATCCGTAGACACACCGTTACAGACTGGTATCAAGGCAATCGATTCCATGGTTCCGATCGGAAGAGGACAGCGAGAGCTGATTATCGGAGACCGTCAGACCGGAAAGACAGCGATCGCGCTGGATACCATCATCAATCAGAAGGGACAGAACGTAAAGTGTATCTATGTTGCCATCGGACAGAAGGCATCGACAGTTGCATCAATCGTTAAGACCCTCGAAGAGTTCGGCGCCATGTCTTATACGACCATCGTTGCATCGACGGCGAGTGAGCTTGCACCGTTACAGTATATTGCACCGTACGCCGGATGTGCGATCGGTGAGGAATGGATGGAGAACGGACAGGATGTTCTCGTTGTGTACGATGATTTAAGTAAGCACGCAGCGGCATACCGTACACTCTCCTTGCTCCTCAAGAGACCACCAGGACGTGAGGCATATCCGGGAGACGTTTTCTACTTACACTCAAGACTGCTTGAGCGTGCAGCAAGACTTTCCGATAAGCTGGGTGGCGGTTCCCTGACAGCGCTTCCGATCATCGAGACGCAGGCGGGCGATGTATCTGCCTATATCCCGACCAATGTTATTTCCATCACGGACGGTCAGATCTACCTTGAGACAGAGATGTTTAACGCAGGTTTCCGGCCGGCTATCAACGCAGGTCTCTCCGTTTCACGAGTAGGCGGTTCTGCGCAGATCAAGGCGATGAAGAAGATTGCGGCGCCGATCCGTACCGAGTTGGCACAGTACAGAGAGCTTGCAGCTTTCGCACAGTTCGGTTCCGAGCTGGATGCGGATACGACGGAGAAGCTGACGCAGGGTGAGCGCATCAAGGAGATCTTAAAGCAGCCGCAGTATCAGCCGATGCCGGTTGAGAAGCAGGTTATGATTATCTACGCGGCAACCAACAAATATCTGATGGATATTCCGGTTGCGGACATCCTTCCGTTTGAGAAGGCACTGTTCGAGTATGTGGATACGAAATATCCGGAGGTTCCGGAAGCGATCCGCACCGAGAAGGTAATCAGCGAAGAGACAGAGGCAAAGCTCATAAAGGCAATCACAGAGTGCAAGGAAGAGTTCACAAAGTAGACGGCAGAAAGGCGGTGTGCGTATTATGGCCTCGATGAGAGACATAAAGAGACGTAAGAGCAGTATACAGAGTACACAGCAGATCACAAAAGCCATGAAGCTGGTGTCTACCGTGAAGCTGCAGAAAGCCAAGAACCGTGCAGAGCAGACGAACCCGTATTTCCAGTATATGTACCGGACAGTGACTTCCATGCTGGCGAAGTCCGGCACGATCAATCACCCGTATCTCAAGAAGGGTGAGAGTGACAAAAAAGCGGTTGTGGTCATTACCTCCAACCGTGGACTTGCCGGAGGTTACAACTCCAACATTGTAAAGCTGGTGACCGGAAGCGAGGACATCACGACAGAGAATGCGAGAGTCTACGCCATCGGTAATAAGGGAAGAGAAGCTCTGGAGCGAAAGGGCTATGAGATTGCAGCAGATGGATCTTCGATTATGGAGTCCCCGTCCTATGAGGATGCGGCGGAGCTCTGTAAACAGATTTTAAAAGCCTATACGGACGGAGAGATTGGAGAGATCTATCTTGCGTATACGCATTTTAAGAATACGGTGAGCCATGAGCCGAAGCTCATCAAGCTTCTTCCGGTGGAGTTCGACGAGGACGAGATGCGGGAAGCGGCGGATGAGAAGGTGCTCATGAATTACGAGCCGAACGAGGAAGAAGCGCTGGATATGATCATTCCGAAGTATGTCACCAGCCTGTTTTACGGGGCGCTGGTGGAGGCGGTTGCGAGTGAGAACGGAGCCAGAATGCAGGCGATGGATTCTGCGACCAGCAATGCGGAAGATATGATCAGTGATCTGACACTCAAATTCAATAGAGCGCGTCAGGGCTCTATTACGCAGGAACTCACGGAGATTATTGCGGGAGCGTCTGCGATATCCTAGGCGGCAGCAGTGCAAAAGTTCCGGCGCCGGATGGCGGTGGGAGCACAGGGTTGCATAGCAGGATTTGGTGATAGAAAATAACAGACAAGGAGAAATAGCGATGGCAAATAATAGAGGCAATCAGGATTGCCCGGGTAAGATTACCCAGATTATTGGTGCCGTTCTGGATATCAAGTTTCCGGAAGGTGCGCTGCCGGAGATCAACGATGCAATCCGCGTTCCGTTAAAGAACGGTGGCGAGCTTGTTGTTGAGGCTTCCCAGCATCTGGGTGATGATACGGTCAGATGTATCGCCATGGGACCGACGGACGGACTTGTGCGCGGTATGGAGGCAATCGCCACGGGCGGACCGATCAGCGTGCCGGTCGGAGAGAATACGCTTGGACGCATGTTCAACGTTTTAGGTAATCCGATCGATGAGATCGACGCTCCGAAGGATGTTGAGCACTGGCCAATTCACAGACCGGCTCCGGCATTCGAGGATCAGGCAACGTCGCAGGAAATGCTTGAGACCGGTATCAAGGTCGTAGATCTTCTCTGCCCATATCAGAAGGGTGGTAAGATCGGACTCTTCGGCGGTGCAGGAGTAGGCAAGACGGTATTGATCCAGGAGCTGATCCACAACATAGCGACAGAGCACGGCGGATATTCCGTATTCACCGGTGTAGGAGAGCGTACCCGTGAGGGTAACGATCTCTACTACGAGATGAAAGAATCCGGCGTTATCGATAAGACGACCATGGTGTTCGGACAGATGAACGAGCCGCCGGGAGCGCGTATGCGGGTGGCACTTACGGGACTTACCATGGCAGAGTATTTCCGTGACAAAGGTGGAAAGGATGTCCTCCTTTTCATCGACAACATTTTCCGTTTTACACAGGCAGGTTCCGAGGTGTCCGCACTCTTAGGACGTATGCCTTCTGCCGTTGGTTATCAGCCGACGTTACAGACGGAGATGGGTGCGCTCCAGGAGCGTATTACATCCACGAAGAACGGTTCCATCACATCCGTACAGGCAGTCTATGTACCGGCGGATGATCTTACGGATCCGGCACCGGCGACGACATTCGCACATCTGGATGCAACGACGGTTCTGGATCGTTCGATCGTAGAGCTTGGTATTTACCCTGCAGTGGATCCGCTTGGATCTACGTCGCGTATTCTGGATCCGCGTATCGTGGGTCAGGAGCATTTTGAGGTGGCGCGCGGTGTGCAGGAGATTTTACAGAAGTACAAGGAATTGCAGGACATTATCGCAATCCTGGGTATGGACGAGTTGTCTGAGGACGATAAGCTTGTCGTAAACCGTGCCAGAAAGATTCAGAGATTTTTATCCCAGCCGTTCTCTGTTGCAACACAGTTCACCGGTCTGGAAGGAAAATACGTTCCGATCACGGAGACGGTTCGCGGATTCAAGGAGATTCTGGAAGGAAAGCATGATGACATTCCGGAGAGTTACTTCTTAAATGCAGGAACCATTGATGAAGTGCGCGAAAAGTATAACAACGCACAGTAGCGGAAATGAGGATAAGCTATGGCAGACGAGAACAAAGTATTTGACGTGGAGATCATTACGCCGGATCGTGTCTTTTTCACGGGAACGGCGACGATGATCGAATTTAATACGGCTGCCGGAGAGCTTGGAGTGTATGCGCGGCATATTCCTCTCACAACGGTTCTTGCGCCGGGGGTTGTAACGATCCACAAGCAGGGCGAGGAGGATATCATTGCTGCGGTTCATTCCGGGTTTGCAGAGATCCTGCCGGAAAAGGTAACACTTCTTGCAGAGATTGCTGAGTGGCCGAACGAGATCGACAAGGCGAGAGCGGAGGCGGCAAAAGCACGCGCCGAGGAGCGTCTTGCCAATCGGACAGAGGCGATTGATGTCAAGCGTGCCGAGTTTGCGCTGCGCAAGGCGCTGGTGCGTATCGATATTGCCAGATAATAAAAACGGAAAGTCAGGGAAACCGGACTTTCCGTTTTTTGTGTGTATTTGCTCTTGGAAAAGATATCGGTCCTGGTATATACTTAGGGTGGAAACGGTAAAAAACCATGCAGGCACCATGAATGGAGAGGCATATGAATTTTTACTTTACACGCCATGGCGAGACGGAATGGAATGTAAAAAAGAAGATACAGGGAACGACGGACATTCCGCTGGATGAGAAGGGAATACAGCAGGCGAAGCGGCTCGCAGAGACACTCTTAGAGAAGCAGCGAGACGGTGAACTTCATCTGGACAGAGTCTACACGTCGCCGCAGCTTCGGGCGGCAGAGACAGCCCGTTTTTCCGCGGAGGCGCTGGGCATTGACTGCATCCGGCTCTGGGATCTGCGAGAGATGGATCTGGGAGACTGGGAAGGCAGGAACTGGGATGAGATAAGGGAGACGGAAGCAGAGCGGCATCACATCTGGGATACCCACAGGAGGTTCTGCCATACGCCGGGAGGAGAGTGCTATAACGAGGTGTTGCGGCGCACGCTGGCTGCGCTGGAACAGATTCTGACGTGCGAGAAGGACGATGTGCTTGTCGTGACGCATAGTGCGGTGCTGATGGCACTGCGGTGCTATCTGGCAAACCGTCCGTTTGACGTGATGCGCGAGTACCGGACACGCAACACCGAACTTGTGTGGGTGACAGAGGAGGAGATCCGGGAGGCGATCCGCCGCTATGAGAAGGCGATGTGACGGAGGAAGTGATCCGGGAGGCGGTCTGCCGTTGCAAGAGGGTGATACGGGATATTTTTTTGTGAGGGAGGATGATTTCGTGAAGAAGTCAGCCTTCTTTTTTGTGTGTTTTATACAAATTTCGATGACGATTTTTGTGAACGATTTTGGCGGAAAATGATTGACTGTGACTGGAAACGGAAATATAATGCAACTATAGAGATGAACGATTTTGAACGAATATGACGGAAAACGGAGAATAAATCATGCTGACAGAGGAAAGATTTGCAAAGATTTTGTCCATACTGGAACATATGGGGAGTGTGACGGTTCAGCAGCTGATGACGGAACTTGACGCTTCTGAATCCACTGTGCGAAGAGACCTGAATACGCTGGATGCAAATGGCCAGCTTGTCAAGGTACACGGCGGAGCGATTTTGAAGAATACGGTATACAGCACCATCGATGATGAAGTGGTTCACCGCAAGGAGCAGAACCGGGAGGCAAAGGATAAGATTGCACGCTATGCGGCAGGACTGATTACTGCCGAAGATTTTGTTTATATCGATGCAGGTACGACGACGGAGCGGATGATTGATTACATTGCAAACCGTCAGGCGGTGTTTGTGACGAACGCCATCGGTCACGCGAAAAAGCTGGCAGAGCATGGATGCAAGGTCTATATTCTGGGCGGCGAGTTCAAGGCGGTGACAGAGGCTATCGTCGGTGAGGAAGCCGTTTTTACACTGGATAAATACAATTTTACGAAAGGCTTCTGGGGAGCCAACGGTGTCAGCCTGCAGAGGGGATTTTCCACACCGGAGTTAAAAGAGGCGATGGTAAAGCGGAAATCCATGGAGAATTGCAGGGACTGTTACATTCTGGCGGATGAGAGCAAGTTTTCCCAGATATCGAGCGTGACGTTCGCGCCGTTTGAGAAAGCAACTGTGATTACGACAGAGTTAAAACAGGAAATATACAAGGATTGTTCCAATATCATCAATATCGAGTGAGAGGAGATCTTAGGTGATGATCTATACGTTAACATTTAATCCGTCTTTAGATTACATTGTGACCGTTCCGAAGTTTACCTGTGGGATGGTTAACCGCACCACGGAAGAGATTATTTTCCCCGGTGGAAAGGGAATCAACGTATCCATGGTGCTGAAGAACCTTGGATTTGAGAATACAGCACTTGGCTTTTATGCGGGATTTACCGGTATGGAGCTGAAGCGGCTGGTGGCTGATAAGGGAATTCATGCTGAATTTATCCCGGTAGACAAGGGAATGACGCGGATCAATGTCAAGCTCCGGTCAGAGCAGGAGAGCGAGATCAACGGACAGGGTCCGGCGATCGCTGCTTCTGATATAGATAAATTATATGAAAAACTGGATGCACTGTGTGACGGCGACATTCTTGTCATGGCGGGAAGTATTCCGGATGTGATGCCGCAGACGATGTACATGGATATCATGAAGCATCTGCAGGGCAGGAACTTAAAAATTGTGGTGGATGCCACGAGAGATCTTCTGGTAAATGTACTTCCGTTCCACCCGTTTTTAATTAAACCGAACAATCACGAACTGGGAGAGATTTTTGGCGTGGAGATCTGCGAGAAAGAGGATGCTGTGATTTACGCGAAGAAGCTGCAGGAGAGGGGGGCCAGAAACGTGCTTATTTCGATGGCAGGAGACGGAGCGGTACTTGTTGCCGAGGACGGATCGGTGTATCAGGCAGAGGCACCGGAGGGAAAGCTGATCAATTCCGTCGGAGCCGGCGATTCCATGGTGGCAGGATTCCTTGCTGGATATCTGGAGCATGGAACTTATGAAAAAGCATTTCAGATGGGGGTATGTACAGGAAGTGCATCCGCTTTTTCTGAAGAGCTTGCAACAAAGGCAGAGGTACTTGATCTGCTGGAGAAGAACCAAAACTTGTTTTAATTTTGCGGCAAATGAGAATTATAAAATGTGCGCAGATTAAATAGAAACCATTTAATATTATGGAGGAGGAAGGATCATGAGAATTAGGGAATTGTTAGCGGTAGAGAGCATTGACCTGAATGCAAAAGCTGCAAACAAAAAAGAAGCCCTCGATCACGCAGTGGATCTGATGGCGAGAAGTGGTAAGATCGGCGACGTCGAGACTTATCGAAACGGGGTATACGCAAGAGAGGAAGAGGGCACAACCGGTATTGGTGAGGGAATTGCCATTCCTCACTGCAAATCAGATGTTGTAAAGGCACCGGGACTTGCGGCAATGCGTGTCGCAGGCGGTGTGGATTTCCAGTCGCTGGACGGTGAGAAGGCAGACCTGATCTTTTTGATCGCTGCGCCGAACACCAAAGACAATGTGCATCTGGATGTACTCAGCAAACTTTCTGTACTGCTGATGGATGAGAAGTTCACAAATGATCTTCGGAATGCAAAGAGCGTGGAAGAGTTTTTGCATGTCATCGATGTGGCTGAGAGCGCAAAGGATGCGGAGGAATCCAAAGAGGTACCGGCAAAGGCAGAGACAAAGGGCGGCAGGCTGATCCTTGCAGTAACAGGATGTCCGACCGGTATCGCACATACGTATATGGCGGCTGAGAGCCTTGAGAAGAAAGCAGCAGAGTTAGGATGCCGCATCAAGGTTGAGACCAGAGGTTCCGGTGGTGCCAAGAATGTGCTGACCAGAGCGGAGATCGCTGAGGCGGATTGCATTATCGTGGCTGCAGATACACAGGTTCCGATGGAGCGTTTTGACGGCAAGCCTGTCATTGAGTGTAAGGTTGCAGACGGTATCAGCAAGTCTGAGGAACTGATTAAGAGAGCAATCAATGGAGATGCGGCTACATACCACGCATCCAATAAAGAAGCGGCAAATAGAAACGATAATGAGAAGGACAGCGTTGGACATCAGATTTATAAGCACCTGATGAACGGTGTATCCCACATGCTTCCGTTTGTTGTTGGCGGTGGTATTCTGATCGCACTGGCATTCCTGATTGATGGATTTTCCGTAGATCTGAATTCTCTTCCGATGGATCAGAGAAGTAACTTCGGTACGATCACACCGGTAGCGGCAATGTTTAAGTCGATCGGCGGCGCGGCATTCGGATTTATGCTTCCGATTCTTGCCGGTTTTATTGCAATGAGTATTGCAGACCGTCCAGGTCTCGCTGTTGGTTTTGTCGGCGGAGCGATTGCGGCAAACGGAACCTCCGGTTTCCTCGGAGCTCTCGTAGCCGGTTTCCTGGCAGGCTATGTAGTGCTTCTGCTCAAGAAAATCTGCTCAAAGATGCCGGAAAGCCTGGAAGGCATGAAGCCGATGCTGATTTATCCGGTGCTTGGTATTTTTATTACCGGTGTGATTATGACTTACGTGGTTGAGCCGCCAATCGGAGCATTAAACACTCTGATCAACAACGGACTCAACGGATTGAACGGCGCAAGTGCAATTCTGCTGGGTGCACTGCTCGGCGGTATGATGTCTGTGGATATGGGCGGTCCTGTGAACAAGGCTGCTTATGTATTCGGTACGGCATCCATCGCAGCCGGAAACTATAACATCATGGCAGCAGTTATGGTCGGCGGTATGGTTCCGCCAATCGCAATTGCTATTGCAACATTAGTATTCAAGAACAAGTTCACCGCAGAGGAGAGAAAGGCAGGACCGACAAACTTTGTTATGGGACTTTCCTTCATCACAGAGGGCGCTATCCCGTTTGCAGCTTCTGACCCGTTACATGTACTTCCGTCCTGTATGGTAGGATCGGCAGTCGCAGGAGCACTTTCCATGGCATTTAACTGTACTCTGATGGCACCGCACGGCGGAATCTTCGTATTCCCGACCGTCGGTAATCCATTCATGTATCTGGTGGCACTGGCAATCGGATCTGTGGTATCTGCGGTACTGTTAGGCGTTCTGAAAAAGAACGTGGCATAAATAAAGCTCCTTCTTATATTATTTGATGATATACCCATATACAAAAACCACCAGGGCGGCATGCGAAAGTGTGCCGCCCCGGTGGTTTTTGTATATATAAATATAGACAGGAAAGAGCGGTTGTGCTAAATTAAAAGAAAACCACGCAATGAGGACTTGACAGAAGGGGATGCTGGTATGGAAACAAGTGAGACAGTAAAAGAAATACGCAGCCGGACAGGGTTAAACAGAAAAGAGTTTTGTCAAAAATTTGGTATTCCGCTCAGGACGATGGAGGAGTGGGAGACAGGTAGAAGGATCCCGCCAGAATATATTCCAAGGATGCTGGCATACTATACGAGAAGTATAGATACAGACAATGCGAGGAATGAGATAAGAAATCACTATGACATTGTGGAAGATGCGGAAGGAAATAAAGTTGTCATTATCAATGATTTACGATTTAAAAGCAGAAGGAATATTGACTGGAATACAGTGGAACAGTGTTTAAAGGAATATGTTGGAAGCTGCGTGCAGATTTTAGAAACATCCGATGAGATTTATATCGGGAAAGATTTTCCGGATGAATATACGCATTCCAAAGATACGAAAAGCCTAAAAGGTGCAGATCGGCATGCAAAGGCAAATGCAAATGCATCTCAGATTGTAGAACCAATGATAAAAATTGCCGCCGGTAAAACATTTGCGCCTAATTACGAGGAAAAACATGTGGCAGATGCAAAATATGGATGGTATCGTTATGATACACGTTTTGCAATACCTGTATACAACGATGAGGGAAATTTGTGCAGATATAATATCTTTGGCGCAAGGATTTTAATACGCCATGATGAAGATGGAAAAATGTATTTATACGATATTCTGAGAATAAAAAAAGAAACGAGCGAGCCGCTTGAGCAATAGCTGTACGGTCGAAAAACTCATTTCTTAGTTGTATTATAACAGGATAACTATAAAATGCAAGAAAAAATTAAGGACAGAGCAGGGAAAGAATAACACAGGAGGATTGCGATGAGTCAGTATTTATTGTTAAAACAGGGAACGATCCACAATGCCGTCGACGAGGAGGCATTTGTGGCGGATATTTTGATTGAGGACGGAAAAATAAAAAAGATTGCGCCTGTGCTGGAGGGCAAAGTCATCAATGAAGCGGCTGTCATTGATGCGATGGGGATCGATGTCTATCCCGGGTTTGTGGATGCACACTGCCATCTGGGGCTCGACGGTTATGCGGTCGGTTTTGCGGGGCAGGACTTCAATGAGCTTGGCGATCCGGTGACACCGCAGCTCTCGGCGATAGATGCGATCAACCCGCAGGATGAGACTTTCCGCATGGCAAGGGAGGGAGGCGTTACCTGCGTGTCGACAGGACCGGGAAGCTCCAATGTGATCGGAGGAACCTTCTGCATCATCAAAACGTATGGAAACCGCGTGGACGACATGACTGTCCGGGAAAAAGCAGCCATGAAAATTGCATTCGGAGAGAATCCGAAGAACTGTTATAAGGAAAAAGGCGTCTATTCGCGCATGTCTGTGGCGGCAAAACTGCGGGAAGTGCTGCAGAAGACGATCATCTACGATAAAAAGCTGCGGGAGGCAGGCTGTGAGACAAGCTGGAATGAGATCAACCGCGGCAGCGGGGAGGGGCAGGTGGACATCAGCAAAATGCCAGCCTACGATGCAAAACTGGAAGCAATGCTGCCGGTCATCCGCGGGGAGATACCGCTGAAAGCGCATGCGCACCGGGCGGATGATATCTGCACGGCAATCCGCATTGCCAGGGAGTTCCATCTGGAGTTAAGGCTCGATCACGTGACGGACGGCGCGCTGATCGCAAAGGAATTGGGTGCGGAGCATTTTCCGGTGGCGGTCGGTCCGTCCTTCGGTCATGCGACGAAGTACGAGTTGAAGAACAAGGGATTTGAGACGCCTGCAATTCTGGCGGATGCCGGCTGTGCAGTGTCGATCATCACCGATTCGCCGGTTATCGAGGAGCGCTATCTGCCGCTCTGCGCAGGGCGGGCAATCTACAACGGCATGCGTGAGTTTGATGCGCTGCGGGCAATTACCATTCAGGCGGCAAGGCATATCGGCGCCGAAGATCGTGTCGGAAGCATTGAAGAAGGGAAGGATGCAGATTTTGTTTTGCTAAAAGGCACCCCGTTTTCGGTTGACGCGCGGATATTATATACCATCATAAATGGAGAGATTGTCTATCAGTTCGGGGAGTAATGTGACGGCTATCTGAATGTTATGTGAAGTCTGTTATTTTTTCTGCGGTGGAACCGATAGCTATTTTGAGGAAAATGCAAAGGATGGCACAATTTCGGGAAGGAACCACCTCAGAAAGGAATTGGTTATGAAGGTCGAGAGTTCAAGTTACGAGGCATATCTGGAAGCACTGGAAGAGTGGAAGCAGAAGATGCAGGAGACCCAGGCCACACAGCAGAAGGAAGAGAACAGCGCCACGGACAGTTATGTGCCGGGCATCAGCCAGATGGACATGGACATTCCGATGCCGAGCAGCACTTACAATGCACAGGGGATGATGAGCGGAGAACGCCCGCCAATGCCGCCGATGCCGCCGCAGGAGACAGAGGAGACAGACGAGACGACGGAGAGCACACAGGTCACGGGAACGACAGAGACGCAGGGAACCGCAGCGACAGGAACAGAGGCATTGCTTGAGGAGTTGTCAGAGACATTCCGCGCAAATCCGGACAGCATCCTGATGAAGCTGGATGAATTGGGATTATCGCTGGAGGATCTGGGTGACGAGGATAATCTTGCATCACTTGCCACCGCAATGAACGAAGGAGCGGCAAATATGGGCTTGCCAACCATTGAAGATCTGGATTCTGCGGTAAGCACCCTGCATGAGAAGTTGTCCGCGAACTGGAGCAGCTATTTTAAAGTGGAGGAAGCATAGATCTCTTTTGGGGGATAAGTAATATTATAAGAAGATCACACCGTGGGATTTCAGATGGAAATGCAGATGGAATATTCGTTGGAGAAAAATGTGAGCATTTCTTCCGATCGAATGGTTGCATCAGATTCCGTGTCTCTTCCACGTTTGGACAATCCGACGGGTGCATGTCCGACACACCGGAGACAATGGGCGGACTTTCTGGTGTCCCTAATGGCACCTCTTCACAGACAATATAAAACCGCGCGAACCG
>OLJF01000131.1_pt1 | contig 123547 bp, 128 predicted proteins | sample 1609751 | NCBI WGS metagenome assembly OLJF01 (sample SAMEA4350171, study PRJEB24818) | metagenome | biome: human; feature: gut; material: faeces | place: Denmark | collected 2013-09
GCTTTATTTGTACCGGTCTCGTTTCAGTTGTCATTTTTGAAATCTCCTTTATAAATAGTATCAAGAGCAAAGCGGCAAATCATGGCACCGACAAATTTCATGACCATAATGATGATAACAGGGACAATGATCGGGCAGAGAATAAATCCGAAAAGCGCACCTGCAATAGCAAAGTAATTACTGATCGTCCCCGCTCCGGAATACTGCCACGCTGCAATGATGGTCTGTTCTCTTTTATCAATAAGGCCGTCATCATATAATTCTTTGGTGAGAGCCGCGCCGGCATCGGTACTCTGCAGATCGGTAATCAAAGCCAGTCCGACGAGGCCGGGTACATCCATCAGCGGTTTAAAGAGCGGCGTCATCAGTTTCTGCGCCGCGGAAAGAGCGCCATAATGATCCAGCACGTCTACAACACCAATGGCCAGCATAACGGAAGGAATGAGTGACAGCGCGAAAATAAATCCTCCTCTTGCGCTTACCCCACCCATACCGACAAAAGTTGCTTTCGCCGGATCTTTCATCGTACCGAATTTACCGATGAGCGTACTGTAATCAAATGCTTTGAGCCATTCCGCCCCCTGTACCGTGGCAAAAACCCCGGCAAAGAAAAGGATACCGAAAGCCAAAGCAAGCATTCCTTTCCATCCCACCTTGGGCAGCACGGCAACCCCGCTTACTTTTTTCTGTTCTTCTTCCATAAATAATCCTCCTAACACTCCACTGCATCAAAACACAATACAACAAACTAAACATTCCTTCCGTTCTGCTATGCTCCATTGACCTCCTATCTCTGTACCGACGAAAGAAAAACAAATAACCTTTTAATGGTTAAAAGATATTATAAACAATCATCTTTCACATGTCCACGTAAATCACAGGAACGCTCCGAAAAGTCCATCCTTCCCCCTTGCCCGGTTTTCTTTCCTGCAAATCTTGATTTATTCGATAAAATCATCTACAATAGTAAAGTACAATTTCATATGCGGGTGTAGTTCAATGGTAGAACATTAGCTTCCCAAGCTAAATACGTGGGTTCGATTCCCATCATCCGCTCCAAACCGGCTCCCTTCACGGAGCTTTTTTCTTTGAAGAAACACAAAAACGCGTCTCCTGCTTTTTAGTTTCAGGACACGCGTTTTCTGTTTTATATGCTTATTTTTCTATTCTTAAAATACATCTTTCACTACGATGGTTTCTTCACGGCTGGGCCCCACGGAAACGATGCCGATGGGGACGCCGATTTCTTTAGAAATATCCGCCAGGTATTCTTTGCAGAGCGCCGGAAGCCGGTCATAGTCACGGATAGCGCTGATTTTTTCTTTCCATCCTTTGTAGGTTTTATAAACCGGGGTAACTTTGGAGAGGAATTTCAGGTCTGCCGGGTATTCTTTGACCGGTTTTCCTTCATATTCATAGCCGACACAGACTTTGATTTCTTCCAGCTCGTCTAAGATATCCAGCCGGGTAATCGCCAGATAATCGAAAGAGTTCAGCGCCGCTGCGTAACGGACGGCACGGGCGTCAAGCCAGCCTACACGGCGGGGACGGCCTGTAACTGTACCGAATTCATGAGCAATATCCCTGATACGGTCGCCAATTTCATTCACCTGTTCTGTCGGGAACGGCCCTTCTCCGACACGGGTGCTGTACGCTTTCACCACGCCGAAGATATTCTGCATCATGTGCGGCCCGATGCCTGCGCCTATACATGCACCGCCCGCCGTCGGATGGGATGACGTGACGAAAGGATAGGTGCCATTGTCACAGTCGAGCATGGATGCCTGGGCGCCTTCAAAAAGAACGTTCTTTCCTTCTCTGACCAAGGTCTGGACAGTGTAGTTCGTATCTTTCACATAGGGGCGAAGCTTTTCCGCATATCCCAGGTAATCAATCAGCATCTGCTCGTAGTCGAAACCTTCCATCCCGTAAAGTTTTTCCAGAAGCATGTTTTTCTGCTCCACGTTGTATTTCAATTTCTCCGCAAAAACTTCTTTATCCATAAGGTCGCACATACGGATACCGATGCGGTTGATCTTGTCCGCATAACACGGCCCGATCCCGTTTTTCGTCGTCCCCAGCTTCCGGCTGCCTTTTCTCATTTCTTCTGCCTCGTCCAAACGGATATGGTAGGGAAATACAACTTGCGCACGGGTGGAAATCCGGAGATGCTTCGCGTTGATTCCCTGGGCCTCCAGCTTTTCCATTTCCTCAAGGAAACTTTTCGGGTCAACGACAACGCCCGTACCGACGATACAGATGGTACCCGGATACATAATGCCGCTCGGCATAAGGCGCAGCGGATAAGCTTTGCCGCCGGTCACAACCGTATGTCCCGCGTTATTCCCTCCCTGGGAACGGACAACGACGTCCGCTTTCGCCGCCAGGTAATCTACAATCTTTCCTTTTCCCTCATCGCCCCACTGGGCACCAATGACCATAGCTGTTGCCATTACACATTTTCCTTCCTTTTAATAATACAGTGATTCTTTATTATCAGATATCAGCTTACAGTTATCGGCTCATAGCTGTCTTCTGATATCCGACTTCCGGCATCCGACCTCTGTCTTCTGACATCCGTCTTCCGCTCTTACAATCCAAATCTTGCAAATATTTTATCTACATGGATAAGCATGGGCTTGTAATCGAAGCACTCTTTAATTTCTTCCTCAGACAGATATTTTCTCACATCTTCGTCTTTGCAGAGGTTTTCATAGAAATCTTCCCCCTCAAGCCAGCGTTTCATGGCGTTTCTCTGCACCCAGCGGTACGCGGTATCACGGTAAGCGCCTTTGGACACAAGGGCAAGCAGAACGCGGGGACTGTAAATCAATCCGCCGGTCATGTTCAAATCTTCCAGCATTTTTTCCGGATACACAAGGAGTTTATCTACCAGATCGGTCGTCTGTGCCAGAATATAATCCAATGCGGTGGTTGCGTCCGGAATCATGACACGCTCCACAGAGGAATGGGAAATATCCCGTTCGTGCCAAAGCGGTATATTTTCAAAAGCGGGAAGGGCATACCCCTGCACGAGTCTTGCCATGCCGCAGATCCGTTCCGATTTGACGGGATTTCTTTTATGGGGCATAGCAGAGGATCCTTTCTGTTTGGGACTGAAATATTCTTCCGCTTCCCTTACTTCCGTTCTCTGCAGATGGCGGACTTCCAGGGCGATCTGTGCCAATGTGCCCGCAATGACGCCGAGGGTGGTAATGTATTCCGCATGATGGTCGCGCTGTACGACCTGGGTTGCTACGATTTCCGGAGTCAGTCCCATTTTTTTGCAGACGTATTCTTCCACATACGGATCAATATCCGCATAAGTACCGACAGCGCCGGACAATTTCCCCACCGCCATTTCAGAAGCGGCCCGTTTCATTCGCTCGATATTTCTTAAAGTTTCGCTGTACCACAGGAGGATTTTCAACCCGAACGTAGTCGGCTCGGCATGGACGCCATGGGTACGGCCGATGGTGGGTGTATATTTAAATTCCACAGCCCGGCGTTTCAGGACTTCCGCCAGTTTTTCCAAATCGGCAATAAGCACGTCAGATGCCTGTTTGATCTGCACATTGAGCGCCGTGTCTTTCACATCGGTAGAAGTCATGCCCATATGGATGTACTTCGCTTCATCGCCCACATATTCTCCGACGGCGGAAAGGAACGCGATGATGTCGTGGTTAATTTCACGATCGATTTCATGAATGCGTTCCACATCAAAATCCGCTTTCGCTTTGATCACTTCCACCGCTTCTTTAGGAATACGTCCCAGCCCCGCATTGGCTTCGCACGCAGCGATTTCCACATCAAGCATGGTCTGCCATTCATTTCTTTCATCCCAGATTTTTGCCATTTCCGGCCTTGTGTACCTTGGAATCATTTACATATCCCCCTTCGGTTTTCCTTCCCTGGCACAGATTTCTCTGCCCACCACCACTCCGGCCGCCGAGGCCTGGACAAGCCCTCTCGTGATGCCGGCTCCGTCGCCGATTGCGAAGAAGTTTCTGAATTTCGTTTCCAGCTGGTTCGTCAGCGCTATGCGGGAAGAATAAAATTTCACTTCCACGCCGTACAGAAGAGTGTGCCTGGAATTTGTTCCCGGCGCCACCTGATCCAGCGCTTCGAACATCTCCATGATATCCTTTAAAAAGCGGTATGGCAAGACTAAAGATAAATCTCCCGGCGTCGCAGACGGCATGGTGGGACGGACAAGGCCGCGGCGTATCCTTTCTACCGTAGAACGGCGGCCGTCACGAAGATCCCCCAGCCTTTGCACAATCGGTCCCGCACCGAGCATATTTGCCAGAGATGCGATATATTTCCCATAAGAAATGGGTTCATTGAAAGGGCTGGTAAACTGTTTGGAAACAAGAATGGCGAAATTCGTATTTCCGCTCTTCTTATGGGCGAAAGAATGGCCGTTCACTGTCTGGAGCCCTGCATTATTTTCCGTCACCACGAAACCGTAAGGATTCATACAGAACGTGCGTACCCGGTCATCAAAGGAACGGGAGAAATACACCAGTTTCGATTCGTAACAGATTTTTGTAATCGGTTCATACACTTCTGCGGGAGATTCCACACGGACACCGATATCCACCGCATTTGACTGCGTCTCCAGCCCAAGCGCATGAGCTTCTTTCATAAACCACTCCGCCCCTTCACGGCCGGGCGCCGCCACAAGGTACTTGCAGTGATATGTCTCCCCACCCGCTTCCACACCGAGAACCGTTCCGTCTTTGTCCGCAAGAATTCTGTCCGCCGCTGTTTGGGACATAACGGTCACATTGGACGGAAGAGAATCGCGCATATTGGCAAGGATGACGCTGTTCACGTCCGTACCGAGATGGCGGATGCGGGCAGGAATAAACATAATATCCGCCGCGGCGGATTTCCGTTTCAGTTCATGTATTTCCTCGGCAAACTCATCGCCGTATACCTTTCTGTCACCACCGCCGTACCTGCAGTACACCGAATCCACATAGGAAATTAAACCGGCAAGCTCTCCTTTATTCATATAATCATCAAGATTGCCGCCGTAATCCGTAGTAAGCGTCAGCTTCCCGTCAGAAAACGCGCCCGCGCCGCCCCAGCCGCAAACGATATTCGCCCGGCGGTCTTTCGGCGGAGCATTCTTGTCACGATTCAAAGCTATCCGCTCACGGATATCCAATCCCTTTTCAAGGATCAGGATAGATGCACCGGTATCCGCCAGTTCAAGAGCGGTAAAAATACCTGCCGGTCCGGCACCGATAACTACCACATCATAAAATCTGCTCATTGCCTCTCCTTTTCACAGAATGCTTTGCATGGAGCTTTTTTATGCATAAAAAAAGCCCCGCCGGGGGCGAAGATACTTTATATATCCCTTTTTTAATTTTACAGGAAGGCCCCTTGTGTGTCAAATAAAAGACCCTCCTGTCATGGTATAATGAAAGAAATATTTAAATCGTTCTCAAACAGGAGGTTTCCCATGCCCTACATCAACATCAAAATCACACGTGAAGGCGCTACTGCCGAACAGAAAGCAGAACTCATCAAAGGAGCCACGGAACTCCTCGCCCGCGTATTGAACAAAAATCCGAAGACCACGGTCGTCACCATTGAAGAAGTGGACACGGACAGCTGGGGCATCGGCGGAGATCCCGCAGAAATTGCAAGAGAAAATGAAAAACTCCGCGTGGCGGAAATAGAAAAGCTGAAAGTTGACAAGGATGCCCTTGAAAGAAAGTTGGCAGAAGTAAAAGATATTCTGCTCACTTTTCCCGATGATGAACCTCCCGTATTCACACTGGATAACAACGCGCTCAAGCTGAAGAAAGGAAAGAAATCAAAAAGGAAGCACAAAAAATAAAACTGACTGCCGATGCAAAGCATTTCTTTTTATGGAAACAACCGCAGTGTCTTTCGCTTTGAATCAACGGCTTATTTCGTTCTGCTTTCCATGAACCAACAAAAGATAATTTGCCGCTGAGGATATTTTATGAGTATAGATATTTCTTCCCGTTTCAATTATGAACAGCTTTTCCGTTTCGTCCTGCCCTCCGTGGTAATGATGATCTTTATTTCCACCTACACCATGGTCGACGGATTTTTCGTATCGAACTATGTGGGCAAAACGGCATTCACCGCGGTCAACCTGATCTTCCCCGCCATCATGGTTTTTGCCTGTGTCGGATTCATGTTCGGCTCAGGCGGCAGCGCCCTTGTGGCAAAGACCATGGGTGAGGGGCAAATGGAAAAAGCGAACCGTCTTTTTTCTCTCATCGTCCTTTCTGCTCTTGCCGGAGGCATATTGCTTTCCGCCCTGGGTTACTTCCTTATGCCTTTTCTTGCTGCCGCCATGGGTGCCTCCGGTGAAGTGCTTGCGTGCAGCGTCTTTTACGGCCGCACACTTCTTTTTTCCCTCCCCATGTTTGTCCTCCAGCGGGTATTCCAATCGTTCATGGTCACCGCCGGAAAACCTTCTCTCGGTCTTCGTATGACGATCCTCTCCGGTGTGACGAATATCGGTCTTGATGCCCTTTTCATTCTTGTTTTTAAATGGGGCCTCTTAGGCGCCGGCCTCGCCACAGTGTTTTGTGAATACGCAGGCGGTCTTTTCCCTCTGATTTACTTCCTTAAAAGGAATACATCTTCTCTTCAACTGGTGAAACCGGAATGGGATGGTTCCGCACTTTGGAAGGTCTGCACAAACGGCTCCTCCGAGCTTTTGACAAACATTTCCATGTCCTTCGTTTCCATGCTCTACAATTATCAGCTTATCTCCATCGCGGGAACAGACGGTGTCGCTGCCTTCGGCGTGATTATGTATGTGGCATTCTTCTTTGAAGCGATTTACATCGGCTACTCCATGGGAACCGCGCCTATCGTAAGCTACAATTACGGTGCCCGCCGCGATGATGAACTGCGGAGCATTTTCCGAAAAAGCCTCACCATCATTGCCGGTGCCGGTCTTTTCCTCACGACCTCCGCATACCTCGCCGCTCCCGTACTGGCGGATATTTTTGTCGGCTATGATGAACCTTTAGCCACGCTCACCGTCCGGGGGTTCCGATTCTTTTCCTTTTCTTTTCTCCTAAACGGGTTCTGCATGTACGGTTCGGCATTTTTTACGGCACTGAACAACGGTTTCATCTCTTCAGTAATCTCTCTCCTCCAGTCCGTTGTTTTTCAAATCATCGCCGTTATAGCGCTTCCGCTATGGCTCGGCACGGACGGCATCTGGCTTTCCGTTTCCATCGCCAAGCTGCTGGCATGTTTCGTGACAGTTTCCTTCTGGATCGCCTGCCGCAAAGAATACCATTACGCCTAAAGAAGCAAATGTACAAAAAAGCATTTCTCCGAGATGGAAAGAGAAATGCTTTTTTGTTGTATCGGAAAAGAAAATCTTATTACTGTATAAACCTTATTGCGCAGTTCAAAGTTGACAGCCTTCTTCAGTTTCCCTCTGCCCGCCTACAATCTCCGTGATGCAATTAGGAACAGCTTGCTGATCTTCTCGATTTTCTGCTTCACGCCATCAAGACTGTGCATTTTCAGCTTGTCCATTCTGAATTAGTCCTCCTATTTCACTTGTTTGATACGCATTTTCAGAACTTTCCGAGTCTTCTCACAACCACTTGCATCATCAAAAAACTTTTCGTCTTTTTCATCGTCACTTGTGATATATTCAAGTTTTCGTAGATGCGTTGCCAGCGCTTTATTTCTATCCGTTACAGGAAGATTAACATCATGTCTACGCGTACGATCTGCAAGTTCTGCATATGGTCCTCCAAGTTCTCCAAAATATCGTTCAAGCTCATCGGCATCAAACAGTGTGCAATTATCAAGCAACAGCCCCTCTCGCTTCTTTTCTCCGATACAACCCCATGCAATATTAAAAATATCCTTTGTTACCGGCATATTTAGTTCCTTCATTTGCTCCGCAATCTTTTCGGTCATGTAGTTTTCGGCATATTCCGTAAATAATTGATTTTTATTTTTAACGGAGAAACACTTACTGAAAAGCAACCGTTCAAGCAGATTGTCAGACATACGAATATTTTCCTTCAATTCCATGTATTTATCCTGATTTTTCAGAATAAAATTCGTGGCAATATCTGGTGATTTTGAGGAAATAACCAAATATCGTTCGACTGTAAACTCAAAATAATTACAAGCAATCATAATCCGCAATGTAAATTCATCAAGTGAAGTAATATCAAGATCGAAATCGTCCAATTTTAATACAGGCAAAAGTTTTTGCTTAACTTCTATTTTAAAATTCGCATTGATGAACGCTTTTATAAAGTCATCTTCAACAGAGACTGTATCCATTCCAGACAATTCTTCCGCATGATGTGAGATATATTCCTTCAGCTCATCACTTACCTGATATACCTTCCAGTAATCAAGAACATTTTTCCAGCTGACAGTTACTGCTCCTTTTTCTAACAACGCATTCCAAACAGTAATCCAATTATCTTTTTCTGTATGCACCTGTTTGCAAGCACATTCCTCGATACTGTCTAAGTGAAAACTCTCTTGTTTAATCAGCCTGGTCTGAAGATCTTGTTCTCCTTCAAGCCGAATCAGCATATCCACAATGTCTTCCGGTCTGTCAGAAAGATTGCTGTGTGTAAGAACAATCTCATCAACAAAAATCACAATATGGTCGTGAACATACTGCATCAAAGAAGTGTCAGCCAGCGTGATTAATGTCGAATACGGTTTCTCTTCCCATGTACTGATCAGATTATCGCTCCTATAGGCCACTACCGTTTTAATCATAGTTTCGTTGAGCATATAATGGCATTTATCAAAAACATTATCCAGCACTTCATGAGAAACCCCTTCTATTTGAAGAGTCTTAAACCGAACATTCAGCCTATCTATAACAGATATGATTTTGTATGCATCACAAGATTCCAATTTTTGAAGGATGTCATCATGTTCTTCAAAATAACGGGTCAAACAGCCTTCTGTGTTCTGCGTCTCAATAGTTGTAATTTCAGATTTAGACAGCATTATTTGTAAATAGAACAACTGGTGATCATAGGTTAGTTTTTCATCTGTCGAAATATACGCCCACATTCCATGCCATTTTTCCGCCAGTAATCGAATAAACAGTGCCCGCTTTTCGGTTCTGTCAACAAATTCATCAATAAACTGCCAACTGACTTCATTGCCATCAGCCAGTTGACCAATAAAGGTTTTCAGTTTTTCCGATATATTTCCCAATAACATCTGTTCCAAAAGATCAAAATTATATATTGCCTTTTGTTCAAACTCATACTCCTGCAATCTATTAATAACCATTGGCGTTTTTGTCAGCTGGTAATCAAAATTTAATGGAGACTGACTCTTTACAGAAAGGATAAAATTCATATCGGCCTTCGTGAGGCTGGTTCCCTTAAAGTAGTTAATGTAATTTGCATACTTTTCGTCGATATAACCCCGCCGCAGCAAAAATACAAGGAGCCTGTGTTTTTGTACCTTTTCAGAAAATACTTCACCGGTAGAATATGTTTCTATAAGCTGCACAAGTGACATACCTGACAGTTTATGCTGCCTTTCACGACGCTCCTCTAAATCCTTCTGCAATTTTTGAAGACCCTTTTCTCCGACTTCTTTTATGTTTTCCCAACGTCCGATAAAAGAATTTAAAACTTCTTTATTAACTTCTTTATTACTTTCCATAAAGCTGGAATAATTATTATAATCCCAATAATAGATATTCTCATACCTATTTTGTATAATCTTGGTCATGTCGTAATCATCATGCATAAACTCAGAAGCTTGGACGGCTGAAGAATTACCCTTACCGAAACCTTTAAATATATACAGACCATCCATCAGACTTCCAAGCAAAGCATACTTAAGCTCTCTGATGGATTTGAGGACATCTTTCTGTGCACGATCTATAATAGTCGAGTCCTTGTCTATTTTCTCTTGGATATCGCGCCTTTTCTTAGCAATGAAATCGCTTTTATCCGTGAATGCTATTTTCAGAACACCTTTTTCATCTTGAATATCAGCAAAATCACTTGGATAAAGATTTTTGAATACTATCATTGCAAGCATTTGTTCATCCGATAAGAAAAGCTCCTGTGATGTGCGCAATATCTCCTTATAGACTATAAACTCGTTGTAGATATTCTGAAGAATTCTCATATCAGAAATAAATGGAGCTATATCAAGCACAAATTCCTGAGAGATTTCGTGTTCAACTCCATTTTTCTTCGCTTCTTGAAGTCTTTGAAGCAGTATTTCGCCTGAATTTGTGGAATTTATTACCGGAATAACAGGAATGATGAAATCAAAGAATTTGGTTCTGTCTTCCTCTGAAAAAATATCATCTCTGACAGCATATACAAAGACAATGGGTTTCTTTTTGATAGCATCATCATTATTGAGCAAGTTATTCAATTCACGCAGATGAACAAATATCTTTGGATCATCCAATCGATCCAAATCCTCGAAAAACACTGTTCGATAATCGGTGGCCTCGAAGAAATATATAATTTCATCTAAATTTCTATTGAAAACTGAATCCGTTTCCTCAGAACTGTTCTGAATAGTAATGTCTGACAGAAATTTAATTTCCTTCATTTTAATTTTAGAAATCACCGTGCAGTATAAATAGGTAATAACTAATGAACACACTCCAAGCAGTATTACTGCCACCATCAGTGTGTAGAACGTCCCAGAAACCACGGGAGAGATGAAATTTCTTATTGCATCAAAAAAATATCCCCATACTAAAGGCGCAAAAACCGCAACAAAAATGCCTATGAAAACCAGTCCCACTGTACTAAAAAAAGAACGCTGAAAAAACTTATCTGGTGAAGCTTCCTATAACGGCTTTGAGGAATCCGTTTCGGATCAACCTTATAAAAAAGCTGCTTCAGAATGCCTCTTTCAATCTCATCAGCATCAACCTTAATTTTTTCATTAGACGCGCTTTCCTCCTTTCCATAGTCTCCTTTTCTAAATGTAGCCATGGATATTTTAAGCGCGGATCCTCTAATTGTATATTTATGCAAAAATGCTTTGTACAAAACCATAGACATCTTAAGTGTGATTTTTATAATGATTTTATGCAAAAAGATCTTGTATAATACTTTGGACTCCTCATCCTTGCGCAAAAAGGTTTCAATAATACTGCTTTTCCCTGAACCATAAGGCCCTGTCAGTGCAATATTTCTTACCTTCTTATTTTGGAACGCCCAATTTAGAGCTTTTATATATTCATCGCCATTCTCAATGCTGTCGATTGGCGTTAAATCTCTGTACTCAGAATAGGCCACTTTCCTTCCCCTCTCTGTTCCTTTATCTTGGCTATTACCCAAAACCTGCTTCAGCTTCTTCAACCCCACCTTTAACTCCTGATATACGTACATGGAAAAACAGGCCGCCGCAACGGACACCCTGCTCCCGCGCTTTATTTCTGCTCGCAGATCATCGCAGACAGTATTGCTGATATTATCAAGTATTTTCACGTCGTACACCTGCCTGATCGTTTTCTTCCGGCCTTACTGCGCCTTTGTGCCGTCCCAGTTTGGATCATAATGCATCAGAACCACTTGAATGATCAATGAAGAAAATGCATATCACGTAAAACCGCAAAAAGATTTCTATTTCACCGAAGCCACCGCGATGCGGTCAGTTGCTTTTTTCACCATTTCATTGGCGGAGTCCGTTGTCAGAATCGAAAAAAGTCGGTACTTATCGCCATACTTCATCACGTAGCCTTTTCCGTAAACGGGAACGGCAAATCCGTCAACGAAGAAAACGGCACGGACGGTATCTGGCTTTCCGTTTCCATCGCCAAGCTGCTGGCATTTTTCGTGACAGTTTCCTTCTGGATCGCCTGCCGCAAAGAATATCATTACGCCTAAAGAATATTCTTTTTTCAGCCAGGGCATCCTTGAATACGTGATTCTGAATCGCTTTGCGTGGGAGATGCATCTTCCATTGTCAGATGAGATTTAAGCCACCGACTCCAGCGCATGGTAAAGTGATTGGTATGGGTTTCCTGCACATACTGATAGAACTTTGCAATCATGGCCGCTTTCTCATGATAATAAGCGGCTTTCCATTGATTCGGTTTCGGCTTATCCATTTCATAAGCAATGTAATTTCCGCCAAGAAGATATTGGCGCGAGAGAATATCATCCAGTGATATATCAGGATTTTTCATCATATCATACATAGCCATATAAATCGTAGTACGCCCTTTGCCCGCCTGGCAGTGGAAATGCAGCCACGCATGATCCGGCAGCGTGCGTATGAAGACGATGAAGTCATCAATATTTTCAGGCGACGGCCAGATATGATCCGTTGCTGCAATGCGGTAGTAATACAGACCATTTTGTTCCACCATCTGCCTTTCACTCATGACCGAACTAATCTTCATAAGTTTGGGATCAATCGACTTCTTCCCTTCATCGAGCATCGTCACAATGAGGCTTTTCCCCTTGGCTGCACACAAACGCCTCATCTCATCTTTTAAAACATCAGTTTTGTTCTTTCCGATGTTGCCCCAATTGCGCGCGCCGAACCAGCTGACGGCATTCCCATTAAATATACCATGCGTTTCTTGCCGTAGATCCACAATATAAATTGGCCCGTTCGCCTGCTTCTTGAGTACGGAAACCAGCTTCTCAAACTCTCCGACAGAGAACTCCGCACTGCCGGATATGTTCAGACGATCCAACCCCTTGCGCGAGGGGGTCATCGTAAATCCTTTGCCTGTTTTTTTGACATCCACATGAGAGCGGAACGCAGAATTCGCAGTACGAAATCTGCGCGGCAATTGATCCCTATCCTTTGCATCGAGACGCCAGATATAGCCATCGTACTTTGTACGATCGGCTGCAGAAACATCCGTCTGATCCGGTGCTTGCTGCAGAGAAACACCACTTATTTCAGGTTCCGCTTCCCAGGCATTCCCTGATAATGGCATGCTGCCAAGTATTATTGCCGCCGTTATTGAGAATAGTATTTTCTTTTTAAGATGCAGCATGAGTGATACACTTTCCCATGTAAAAAATAATTGTAAATGGACAAATGAAAAAGCTACGGGGTCTACAGACGTATAAATCCATAGCTTTTTCTTATGAGCAAATTTCTCTGACACATTTTATCATCTACCGTTTTCCTTTCTCCTTTTTGAACACACTGCCGCCCGTGATTTTTTGGGAAAAAGTCTGTGATTTCCCCTGTATTCCCTGACGATGAAATCCGGTCACAGAAAAAACAGGATGATATCTACTTCACTGATGCCGCTGCGATGCGGTCAGCCGCTTTTTTCACCATTTCATTGGCGGAGTCCGTTGTCAGAACGGAAAAGAGTCGGTACTTATCGCCGTACTTCATCACATAGCCTTTTCCGTAAACGGGAACGGCAAATCCGTCAACGAAGAAAACGGCACGCACGCCGCTTGTATAAATACGGGGTCTGTCCTGTGCGCGGTGGATCTGCTCCACATTCAGGAAACTGACACCAAGCATGTTGAACGGAATCTTGGGATCCGTCTCAGGCTTTTCATTGATCCGCTTCGCCATTTCCAGAAACATACCATTCAATACGCTTTCCATGCCCAAAAGAGCCACGTTGCAGCCATACAGTTCGGAAACCGATTTCCCCGACAGACGGGGTGCGTCAAAAGCATCTTTCATGGCTTCTTTACCGACCACAGGAGCAAATTCGCAGTTCATGACGAAAGCGGGCACGCTGTTTCCTTCTTCCGTCACAGTAAGCAGTCCGAATTTTCCATCCTTTCCAAGAGGAGTAAAATCGGTATTCTTTGGAAACTTCACTTTTTGAAAGAAAGATTTCGTGTCTTCCTGCACAATGCCGTTCCATACAGCGGAAAGGATATTATCATCTTTGGGAATATTTATGCTTGAAATCGACGGAAAGCCTGCCATGTTTTCAATATTGTCTGTCATATCGGCAGTTCCCGCACACGTTGTCGTCATGGCACAAAGAATCGAAGCCGCCAGCATTATTTTCATCTTCATCATTTCATCTCCCGTGCCGCTTTTTCTACATAAGGCGCAAAGTATGCCCCTGATTTCTGATCACTTGCAAAGAGTGTGTATGTCGTACTGTCACCATCTTCCAAGATGAGCCCTTCCGCAAAAAAGGGGATCAGACAGCCGCCAGTGTATAATCCGGCTTTCACCTTTGCCAGCCGGTACACTTTCCCCCCGCGTGATTTCTTTTCTTTCCAGCGGGCCTCACCGCTCACATACAGACGGATCCCCTTTTTCCCCAGAAATTGTTTATACGGCTCTCCGATTTCAGCTTCTTTCCACATTTTGCCTGCAAACGGTATGACAGCGTTCTTTTTGTCAGCTGCTTCCTGTTTCGCTGCAGTACTGCCCGCCGTGTCTGTCATTTCTTTCCCCATCAATTTCACAAAGGGCAGTAAACCGTTCTTTTCTTTCTCCGAATTCTTATGATCCACGGAAAAAGAAAGCACGAGGGATTCGTAAAAAGCTTCCGGCGTGTTTGCACGAAGCTGGTATACCCGCAGCTCTCCCAAGGCTTCCGCCGCCAGACGGGATACATGTGGTGCCAGTTTGGACGTCAGATAAACAGATGTCGGACCGTCAACACCGCCGATAATGCCGATAGCAGCTGCCTGCGGTTTCGACTCCTTTTCAACTGCTTCATGTTCCGCCCAGTTTTTCATCTGCTTTCCGAAGTACGTCTGTCTCCCGTCAAGAACATCGACAGTATCTCCAAAATCCAGCACGTGTCCTTTCGGAAGAGTGAGTGTATCTGCTGAAGCAGAAAAAGTGAGTAAAGCGGCCATGCCGAGCGCTGCGCATATTGTTTTCATAGTGACCTCGTTCCTTTTATATTTCTTTAATTATAGCAGAAACGAGCCTCTATTATTCTATTATTTTACTTTTCTTTATTGTGTCTTCTGCAATGAAATGTCCGGATGGGCGAAGCAAAAGATCTTGTATAGAATCCCTATCACCGGAGGTCTGCAGATAATCCCTGACTGACAGGCTTTTTAAATTCATTTTTGATGCGGCTTCCGGCATATGCTATTGTGTCGGATTTTTTGTATCCGCAATCAATTCCCTTATGATTCTACGCTTGTCTTTCGCAGCGCAAACATAGCATAAGAAGAAATACTTTACAATTTCCTTCCAGACCGCTTTTTCTCAATTATTTCACCGATTTGTAGCATACAAAAAGATCAGAACACATCCAAGAATGAACACGTCTGACCTTTCACTATTGCATATTTTATGATCCTATGGCCTATGAATGAACAGATTCCCTATCCCACAAGCCAGGTTCTCTCCGTCCTAAAATTACAACCCCTGCTTGAAGAATTTCCTGAAAGCGGATACCTCCGCATGGGACTGCGTGACAGATACGGCATACTTGCTTCCGCGTTTGATTCCCGGTTCATAGGTAATCGGTTCAAACTGGAACGTAACATCCGGCTTGGATGCGGTGCAGTACCCCACCAGGGTGGACTTAATCTGTCCGCCATTCTCTTTATTGAACACAACCGGCTCCTCATGCCCTTTCAACTCTGCGTCCACAGGCACCACGACCACTTCCCCCGGTTTATATCCTACGATGAAATTACTGTGCGTCGTGACTTTAACAACGACTGCATCCGTAAAATCCTCCATATGGCAGTATATCAACGTATACTGATCCCCTTCCGGTACACACTCGTTGAAAAGCTCTCTCATCCTTGCCTTATTTCTTGCATTTTCCTCATCTGTCGCACCGGTCAAAAGCTTCTTAACGATATCCATCAATCCCATAACAATCTCCTCGTCTAAAACAATACAATTTTAATTACACTTCACAAATGCTATTCCCTCTTCTGATGCATCAGTTGTCGTTATACCCGAACTCACGAGTCTGTAGAATTTCTTTCCACCATGATTCCCGTTCTAATATAACTCCATCATCTACTTTTGCGTTGTAGTTTTCAAGAATTGAATATTGGAAATACGAACGCACATAGTCAATCCCATCGGAGTCCACAATCTCCTTAAGTCTTTTGTTCCCACCATGACCATTATCAGCATAACTACGCCAACGCTGCAAAAGCATACCATAATCACTGGTAGCTGAGCCGACATATAATTTACCCGTATTTATATCAGTTATAAGATACACAGCCTTCTGGTTTTCAAGTGCCGCAATCCAATCCTTTTTACCACGGTCAAGAATACTTCTTAATTGCGGATATAAAAGTTTAACTCTATCATATCCCGGAAAATCATCATCATCAAATGTATCTGGTAAGATTTGGCATACTTCAAGTTCATCCGCTACAGTATTGAAATCAACTCCCTGCGCCGGAAAACTCTTGTGAAACTTAATAATAGTCCTGCCGAAATAGCTTTTATATTCCTTAAACGGCGTCCCTTCATAGTTGATTCCCTTACAAACACCTAATTCCTTGTCAACAGTATCAACTGTAGTAAGAAGCCAATATCCGTCTCTAATTTTAACTAAGCAAATTGCAATCTGTCCAACATTAAAATATCTGTTCTTATTTCTCCAATACAACCATTGCCTATTTATTAAACTCGGATTTGTCTTATAAATATCAATGGGATTTTCGTTCCCATCATCTTTGTTGAATTTTATCTTCGCAATTGACGCTTGCTCTTCTGACAACCGCAGTAAATCATTTAATCTAATCATAACCCATCTATTCCCTATCAATCACATATGCTATTGTCGGAAAAATTTTAATATTTCTTTATTCCAAAATGTTTCTCATATATGATTTTATTACTTTTCCCCCTGTTACCCATATTACCACCAGCCCCTTTTGCATCTTTACAAGGAAGTTTTCTATCTACATCAGACATCATCACTACAGAAGCCTTCGTTAGTCTCATAAAAGATTATCTATAAATGCCGACAAGAACCTTACCTCAATAATAAAGAATATACAAGTACATCATAACATAGCAGAGCGCATACTCCAATAAAAATCTTTTCCTCAAAATACCTTCTGCTTGATGCTATATATTTTCCCTGTCTTATGACATCCATTCGTCCATCATAATTTTTTTCGTCCAATTATAATTGATTTTGGACGAAGCATCAAATAGCCGGATGAAAACCGCTGTCCTCATAAGTTAATGAGTAAATGCTTGAAACTTTTCTATTTCCGACATGTTTTCATGTTTCAGTCATTCCCCGGTATCATCAACGCCACTGTCTCCACCCGTTCATCATTATCTAAACCTAAATGAATTACTTTTGATACATTTTTCTTATAGCAAGTATCCTCTAACGATGTGGTTACATGTCCTTATAATTTGTTTTCCATTTTTACGTCTGTAATTTCCTGCATATATTTCGAAGATCACTATTTTACAGTTGCCTTGAATTGAACTTCCCCGGAAACCGCCTGCATTTGTTTCTGAGCTATCATTTCTCTAATTCTGTCAGTGCTTGTTTTACTTGAGGCAGAGAGCAGCTCATTCAATACATTTTTGTCAGTGATTTCAAACACTGGGTCATTTACAAGCTGAGTATCGCCTAAATCATCAAAATAATAATATTTCTCATCTTTAATCCAAATGGAACCGGTTGTACCCAAACCGACATCCTTTATTTTTTCCCATCCGTATTTCTTATCAAAATAAACTACTTACGTATTCCTTGCATACAATATCTTTGAATGATTTTTAGTGTACCTAAACTCTTGAAAAGAGCTTAAAAATACATGTTGTCTTCATCACAAAACACATTATCAGTTAAATGCTCCGGTTTTTCTTTAAAGCAATTACTTCCTATTCTTTTCTGTTTATTAGTTTCTTCGTTATAGAAATATATTCCATCATCAGCCGCAAAAAGCACATTATAAATGTGCAAACTGTTATTTCCGATTACTTCATAGGGCGCAGACTTTTCATTAAACCTGTACGTGCCATTAAAAACGTCTCCATTCTTTCTGATAACGTATAATAAGTATGACCATTAATAACCACGATAATCGTGCAGCATATCAGACAATTCATCATTTTTCTTAATAAAATCAATTAAATATTTCTCTGTAATTATAAACTGCTCACCTGTACTTTTTACTTTAGTTTCTATAACCTGCTCACCATCAGGTGATGTTACTCTAAAACCGTGAATAATTCGATTACGCATCTCAACAATTTCACCAAACTTTTTAGCAATCGCCGGATTTGAATTTGCAATAGTTTTTGCAATGGGTTGCATAAGTCTTCCTGATTCTTTATCAATCAGTTCATACCACGAATACGAGCTATCCATATGGAGAATATTCTCGATTATAAACCCATTATTTGAACTAAACACAGACAGCGCCGTGCCCAGCAACAATCTATACCTTTCTGAAGGCAAAGATTGCCTTGTACGTACCATATCATACATAATCACACCGCCTCTTCTGATCCTTGGTTGTTAATATATACTAGATACTGTTCATACTTTCTCAGCATCATGTTCTTTGCATACTGCTTCATGTACTATGAAATCTGCCTTGTGGTTAAACCTTTAGCATACATACTGATGATCTTGTCATCTATACCGGAAATGTCCTTTTGCCGATTTTTTACTATCTGTGGCTCAAATGTGCCATTTCTATCTTTGGGAACATCTACCTTAAATTCACCGTATTTGCTTCGGACAGTTTTTGTTTTTGATCCATTACGACAGTTTTCTGAATGGGCGCGTGCAGACTTCGGATAGCCAAGATGGTTTGTCATCTCAGATTCCATCATAGACCTGATGGTGCCCCCAAGAAGATCTTTGAGTGCATCTTGAATATCTTCTGCGGTCTTTATTTCATACTCATCCATCAGTGCGGAGATGATGTTTCTCTTTCCTTCTGTTAAAGGACCTACATGATAAACATCTTTTTTCTTGCGCTCCATAATTAAACCTCCTATAGTTCACCACTAATCTGATACTACCATAGGAGGCTTATTGATTCATATTTACAGACTTTTTCTTACACACTCTTTAGTTGTATCAATCTTTATTTTTATAGATTGCTCTAAGTAAGTTGATACAAGACTTGTACTCTCTCTCTCTCTCTAGAATATAGGCATTTTATGAAGTTTTCCATATAAACCCAATCGGGTGTTCCATCTTGTTTTATTGGTAATTTTATTTTTTCTTTTTTTATGGATTCTGAACTGCCCATATCATTATATTCATATAATCGTTTTAAAGTTTTATTTATAACAGAAGCTAAAAAAAGTCCATTCAACTTATTTAAATTATCGTTATATAGCAAAATGATAGACGAACCTCCACCACCGCGCCCAAGAAAATCAACCTCTTGATAAAAAGCACTTCCATCAACAGGGCTTACTGTTATACAATTTCCTTTATCCAAATTTTCATTTTCTAATGGTTTTTTATAACTATCTATGCCATTATTAAAATTTCCAGATGATACAAAAGGAACATTACCATCATAATATTTTTTCACACTTCTACTAGCTGGTCTGCTAACAGTAAATAAAGTGTCAATTTGAAATTCTTTCCACTTACTAATATCAATTTTTTTCATCTTCATCACCCAAATTCAATATCAGCTTATTATCATCTATAACAGATTTATATAATATATTGTTTAGCAATTTATCATTAAATCCTTTAACATCTATATCATCTTCAAACATAATGTAATCCATTACCACCTTTTTAAAGTCTTCCTCAAATATTTCAAATGGTTTTTGAGGCTTTTGATACGAAAGATTTTCCGTTGGATTAAGCCATTGATGTGTTCCATATTTATCATCAACTTTTGTTCTAGCAACTTCTAACCAATATTTTTCAATATCTTTCCATCTGTTTTTTATATCATGTCTTCCTTGATTTTTAACTCTTTCTAATCCATCTTCTTCCATATAGCAAGCGAAAATCTTTTTATTACCTTGTGGCTTTCCTGTTTCAAAAACAAAAACGCTTGTTGTAACTCCACCATCAAATAATTTTTCAGGTAATTTAATTATCATATCCAAAGTATGTTTTTTTAATAAATTGTGCATTTTATCCTTTTCAAGTTTTTTATCTGGCAATATAAAAGCACATTTTATTCTATTAGGAACATTATTTAGGACATTTTCAACTATTTTTTTACAACCATATTTTCTTTCAAATGGCGGATTCATTAACACTTTGGTTATATTCTTTGACTTTATCCACTTACAAGCCTGTTCTTCCCTTGTATCAAGTTGCTCTAAATTAGTTTTACCATCTTTATGTATAAGCATATTAGCACAAGCTAAAGCAAATATTTCTCTATCAAACTCAATTCCATAAAGTTTATTCTTTTTAATATCTTCTGCTTCTTTTGTGTTTAATCCACCAACTTCTTGGAGCATATTAGCCATTGATTTCACAAGAAATGCTCCACTGCCACAAGTTGCGTCAAGTACTCTATCATTATGATTTACTTCTATCAAATCATACATAAAAGATGTTATATGCTCTGGAGTAAACACCTGTCCACTTTCCGACTTCTTTTTATACCTATTAAATTCATTAAAGAATATCCCCATTACATCTTCGCCATTCCAATTATCAGAATTAACAGAAGCTGATATTTCAATAATGGCATCAATAAATGAATTTATATCATCTTGATTTTCAACTATATTCATCTTGATTTCGCTATATACTTCTAGCAAAATATCAATCTTCAAATTTTGTTGTCTATGCTCTTGTAAAGACTTAGCTAAAGTATCATATATCTTATTTCTAAAAGGCTCATAGCCGTTGTTTTTGATAGCTTCTAAATTCCCACCAAACCTTTCTACTACTAATGCTGAAGCTGTAAAAATCATTCTATGATACAAATTTTTTATGCCAAACTTAAAGTGTAATAAATCATTTATTTTCTTTGTCAACGAATAGATTTTATTCTTATCTATAGCATTGTCTTTAAATAAATCTATATAGTATTGCTTTTCTTGCAGACTACTTGCACACTCTATCTTTTCTTTATTTTTATAAATAGCTACATCAACTCCATTGTATAGAATTCCTATAGTCTTTTTGTACTTTGCGGATATAATATCTATATTTTTCAAAAGTTCATTTACAAAACTTTTTTTGCTTATATCTTTGTCTTCTGATTTTGTTTCTAAAATGATAGCAACATCATTAACATTTTTAGGCAGATACCACCCATCTGGTTTATCGTTAACACCTTTAAATCCCAATTGATTAAAAGTTGTTATTTGCCCAGTACCTTGCTTTATATCCTTTTCACGCACATTAAATTTCAATATGTGCTTTGCCTCATCTCTAACTTGGTCTTCTGTCCTAAAACTCATCCTATTCTCCCTCTTCAACATATTCATCATCAAAAGAGAATACATCGTTAGGTGTACAGTCAAGTGCTTTGCATATTCTCTCTAAATTTTTAAGTGTTATCGGCTTATTCTTTCCCATCTGTGCCATAACATTGGTTGTCAAGTCCGCCATTGCTATAACATCAATTTTCTTTAAGCCTTTTTTTGCAAGTTGTATCCATAATGGTTTATAGTTTAGTGCCATATTAACCCTCTTTTCTTCGTAAATACAGTTGCTATTATTATACCACTAATATTGATTGTATTCAATATTTACTTGATATACACTTTTGTTTTAGAGATTTTGTTGTGTCATTCCGTCTTTATTTTGCCATAAATTGCTTGATACCTTGCGATTTCGCTCCGGGATTATCATTCCCATATCCTTCCATCAGGTTGATAACGCCCCATGCTCCAAGTCCTGCACCTACTGCCATAACTAAAATCTTTAATACATTTACCGCCTGTGTAAAAAATTCCATGATTTATTCCTCCTCGTTTTCTTCTTTCTTTTCGATTTTGTTGCAAGACATTACAATGAAATTTTTATAAGTCTTGCCGTTTTTAACTCTTTTACTGAAATAGCCATAGATGTGAATGAAATCATCTTGCTTAAACTCTTTGACTGCCTCTGTCTTATCGCCATAAGCGGCACAGTTGATATACTCTTTTCCTTTGCCATATCCTTTAGCAAGGCTAAAGTTTGCAACCTGTACCTCTTTACCCTCTTTCATAAAGCTTCCAAAAGTCGGCTCCTTAATGAGATTGGCGTTAATATTAATCATTTCTTTATTCATTTTTTCCTCCAAAATTAAAAAAGCGACTGAACAGTTTCTCTCAGTCGCAAAGTGTTTGTTCTATAAAAATTTCTCTTAAAGTGGGACTTCTTATCCTTATCATTATTTCTCCTTGTAATAAAAAAGTGGTAAATCTATTTACTTCAGACTTACCACTTTTTACTAAAGCTTTATATTTAACTCTCTTAATATATCTTTTAGTTTAATTATTTCGTTTTGAATTTGTTTATTAAGAACTTTGTTTGTTCCGTGGACAAGTTTATTTCTAAATCTACGTAAACTATCAATTTCCCTAATATTTTGCTCATATAGTAGATCACTTTTTTTAGAAAGGGTTACTATTCCATGCCAGAAATTATTATTATTTGTTTTATGTCTTACATCCTCTTCTAAAATGTTCCATAAAGTTAAAAATTCACCTATTAAATTTCCATCGACACTTCTATCATCAAGGCAATATTTTTCATTCTTAATCCTATTGCAAATATCTTTCATTATATCTTTTTCAGGATATAAGCTTTCTTTATTGATTGGAATTTCAGAACCCCAAAACTTTTTATCATTTATAAACTCATAAACAGCAACTATTCTTCTATTGAAATCTAATTCTCCTTTTTCTATATCGGCATCAGAAGTGAATTCAGTTTGAACTAAATATCCTTCTTGAAAAAATGGTCTTTTAGATGCACTACAGCTTATGCTTAACAACCTTACATTTGTAATATAATCTTCTGAATCCACCGAAATTCTTCCTGTTATATAAGGCAATCCTAATATATAAACATATCCAACATTATTTTCATTATTTAATATCGCAAATGAACAAGCAACCTTTAGAGACTGTGTTACATCTAATAATGGCGTTTTGCAAACTTCGTAGTGTTGAAGAATTGAATACTGAAGCAATTTTATTTTTTTAATTTCTCCTATTTCATCAGGGGCAATATCATTATTTTTTTCTAATAGATTAAGTAGATTATTTGCTGATTTTTCTAATATATCAAATTCAAATCTAATATCTTTTTCATTATTTGAACGATATATAGTAGGATATAAAGTAGTATACTTCGTTTTAATGTAATTACTATTCTGACCTCGATAAAACAACATAACATCTGGATTTTTATACGAAAGCTCTGCTATTTCCATTATCAAATCTTGAAATGTGTTAATTCTAATAGTGTTGCTCCTTACAAAAGAAGTAATGTCTTTTGAAGATCCGCTCTTGCCCTTATATTTTTCTTTTATTCGCTTTGTCAAATTACTATATGCGACTGAATATTCTCTCATTATCTCTTCACCTCATACAAACTTGTTCTTTATTATATCAAATATACCACTTTCTATAAAGTAATGTGAGAAAATATAAAATATTACAATCTTGTAATTATCATATTCCTATTAAGCTTCGCTTTACCTTTTCGTTTCATATAATTTTCTATGTCAAACAAATTCTTCTTATCATAGTCTTCAAGGAGCTTATAGTTCTTATGCATTGTAATATCGAACTTATCTGATAAAAAAGGTCTTACACCTCGAAGCTGAAAGATACATTTGCCACCGTCCATTACGGTAATCTCATCTTGGCTCATCAACTCTTTACCTGTCTTTTGGTAGTTAAGCCCGAAGGACTTTTGATTGGATCTCGTCTCTGATGTGTTATACAAGTCGATAGTTTCTTTTCCCAGCGTTTCAGAAAGCTCTTTTAATGTGGTCTTTTCCTTTCCACCTAAGAATAGCGTACTATCACAGTTACCAATAATAGTATCTGCATTATCCTTATATATCGCCTTTAACTGAGATTGTGCCTGTAAAATGATACTGGCAGATATTTTTCTACTTCTGATTGTTGCAATCAGCTTCTCAAACTTTGGAATCAAACCGATATTGGCAAACTCATCAAGCAGAAATCTCACATGAATCGGAAGCCGACCGCCGTACTCATCATCAGCCTTATCACAAAGTAGGTTAAAGAGTTGTGAGTACATAATCGAAACTACAAAATTAAAGGTATCATCGGTATCGGAGATAATAACAAAGAGTGCTGTCTTTCTATCTCCGAGGGTATCAAGCTCAAGTTCATCTTCACTCATCAAGTCACTAAGTTCTTGAATATCAAAGGGAGCAAGCCTTGCACCACAGGAAATAAGAATCGATTTGGCAGTTTTTCCAGCAGCTAGTTTGTACTTTTTGTACTGCTTCACTGCAAAATGTGTAGGTTCTTTCTTCTCCAGTGCTTCAAAGAGTCTGTCTATCGGATTCATATAGGTTTCATCATCTTCCCTTACTTCTGAAGCATCAATCATATCAAGCAGAGTCGCAAAGTTCTTTTCTTCTCTTGGAGCTTCATAGAAGATGTAACCTATCAAAGCCGTATAGTAGAGCTTTTCGGCTTTGACCCAAAAATCTTCTCCTGCTTTTTCTCCCTCTCCCTTGGTGTTTGCGATGATTGTCTGTACTAATTTGAGTATGTTTTTTTCGCTTCTAATATAGGCAAATGGATTGTATTTCATACTCTTTTTGAAGTTGATGGTGTTTAAGATTTTTATCTCATATCCGTTATCTTCAAGCATCTTACCGCACTTAAGGACTATCGTTCCTTTCGGATCGGTTACGCAATAGCTACTGTGCATTTGCATGAGGTTAGGTTTTACATAAAACCTTGTTTTTCCACTTCCTGATCCACCTATTACAAGCACATTTTTATTTCTTGCATATTTGGGATTAGCCGGTCTGCCATTCATAGTTAATCGTTCTGTTTGCGTAAGCAGGATATTGTTTTGAAACTTTTCATCCATATATGGCTCTATATCTTTTTTCGTTCCCCATCGGGCTGATCCATACTCTTTTCCTTGTCTAAACTTTTTCGCATTTTTCCCTTTGGTATATACGATAAATTTGATTAAGGCAGCTGCTCCTACACCTATTAAAATGTCAGTTGGATGAATGCTTGGAAGAAAGCTCATCGTATTAATCTCTAATATCCCTTGAAAGATTTTGTCAATAATATCGCCACCTATATAGGCTCCTACATGATGTGAAAAGATATTGCCTACATAGAAAAATACAAGATAGGGAATGTTCTGCTTTAGAAACTTTGCCTTATCCTGCACCTTACATAAGCCTTTGATGTCCTTTAATATTTTATCTATCATAGGCTCTGCTCCTTTTGTTTATTCTTGATTTTATCTTTGGAAACAGAGTTTTTAGCCATCTCCTTGAACTTCTCAATATTCTTATGGATAGATTCTTTCCTTTCCGTTTTCTTTTCCGATTCTGACAGGGCGTGCTTAAAGGCTTTATTCATCACTTTCATATCTTTGGCTTGAAAGAATACGGAGTATTTACCTGTTTCCTTATCTTTCATCACTGAAAACTTAACACCATACCGATTAAGTTCCTTTTTTAGTTCTTTAAGTTCTGCTTCTTCAACCGGAATTTCTTCAAGCTGCCCTTTTTAACCATATCTTTTAGCTTTACTTCATTTCCGTTAGCATTAACCAGCTTTTCAAGTCCTCCAAGTTTTTCTGCTTCTTTCATCAATTTCTTTAACAAGTTCAGAATTAGCTTTCCTGTTACTTTAGCAGCTCTAACTTCCATATTCAGCGTTTTTCTTGCTATTTCTTCATTGATCAACTTCTCTCACCTCCATTCAGCAGTCTGTCCTTATTGCGATTCAGTTTGTCTTTTTGAATAACCTTTCTAAAATCCTCACCAACAACCATAACAGGAATACACATCTCTATGATTCTTGAGTAGATTCTTTGATACTCTACGCTATCCTTACAATTTTGAATTGTGTCATAGGAAAGATTAGTGGTAAAGATAGTCGGTTTCTGTTTTAAGTACCTGTTATTCACGATGTTATATACCTGCTCTTTGGCATAGCTTGTATCTCTTTCTATTCCCAAGTCATCTAAAATCAGAACGAGAGTATTTACAAGGGATTCAATATATGCGTTCTTATCAAGATCAAAACTGCTTCTTTGCAGTTCATTGATTATCTGTGCAAAATTTCTTATCTTAACACCTATTTGATACTCTTCTATCAAAGCATTTGCAATACAGCAGGCAAGATAGGTTTTTCCACTTCCTACTGAGCCGTAAAATAGCAGTCCGATATTTTCTTTTTTCATCTGCTCATAGTCTTTCACAAAGTTTTTAGCGATGATAAGACTTTGATTTTCTTCTCCCTGATAGTTTTCAAATGTATATGCCCACTGGATAATCGAGTTAAAGCAGCTGCTTTTTAACCGTTCTATTTCCATCTGCTTTGCTCTTTCTTTTTCTTTTGCCACTCTATCTCTGTCGCATTTACAAGCCATTTTGAAAATTATCGGCTTATTTAACATTGGGATTGGCTTTCCGTCTTTTTGTTCATGGCAGACTTTACAATAGGCGTGTCCGTCTTTTATATATTCTTTTTCAGGATCATAAGAATACTCTACATCTTCTATCATTACTTTTTCTAATTCTTTCATCATAGGTGTTCTCCTTTATCATATTCTTCCCATGTCGGGATATTTGATGTTTTCACTTCTTTGCTTCTTCCCTGATCTTTATAGAACCAAGAAAGGATTGTCGCTTTATGGTCTTTATAGGTTTTTCCGGTGCTTTTAATATATGCTGATAGTCTTTCAATGTAATTCTCAAGCTGTGAGTTCATTATGATTTGTAAATCCGATATATCTTCAGCAGCTAAAAACACATTTTGAAATGTTCCAAGTCCGTTTTCACCAAAACTATATTCTCTATTACTATACTTACTCTTATTATTCTCTATATAGTTAGAGTCAAGATTATTAACCTCTTGAAGTTCATTTTCTTTACTTCTGAGGTTAAAATCTTTTACTTCTGAAGTTAAGTTTTTTGACTTCTGAAAGTCATTTTCTTTTACCGCTAATATGCTCATAAAGTCTTTGACATATATGACATTCGGCTTACCAAGTCCAAGCCTTACTCTTTCAATTAGTCCTATTCCTTTTTTGCTGTCTAACTCGTCCAATGTTTTTATGGCAGTAGGCTTTGAGATATTTCTTCTTCTCATAATTTCCTCGACTGTAAAATAGATAAATACTCTACCTTTCTTGTCTATCCAGTTATTCTTAAATGACATTCCTGTTCGTTTAAGAAGCATGGAATAGAGAATAATTGCTTCTGCTGACAGTCCTGTAAATTCTTCTCCGTCTACCAATATTTCAGGCACTTTCAGAAAGTTAAATCGCTCTGATTCACGATTATAGAAATAGTCAAAGTCCATACAGGATCACCTCCCTCCTTAAAAATTTGCAAAGAAAAAGACGATAGTTTTTTCTTCTATCGCCTTTGGTAACCATTTTTATGAAATTTTTTATTTTACAAATCGGAATTGATTGCTCCCTATGATATAGTTTCCACACTTTTGAAAATCTGACATATAAAATTTTCATTTCCACAAAAAAGTGGCAAACCTTATAGACTTACCGCCTTTTGCTGATGTTAAATACAAATTATTGATTGAGCCATTCATTTATAGATAAATTTGACCATCCTCCAACAGGTGTTACAGGTCTAATGGGGCGTACAGGTCTAACAGGACGTACAGGTCTAACGGGGCGTACAGGTCTAACGGGGCGTACAGGTCTAACAGGACGAGCAGTTCCCCTAATAGTTGAGCCTGTACTCCATGCAATAACCTTTCCACTAGTATCAAGACAAACAAGTTCGTTTACTGGTCCTATCCAATTACCTGTTTCAGATGACCAAGCATGACCTCTCGAAATATAAGCTATCCAATCCATATTGCAATTAAATATATGTTTTCCTGGCTCTATCCACCCAATCAATTCACAATTTCTATCAAACAAAGGTTTTAACATAAAAATTACTCCTTTCCGTTTTATATTTTAAAATAATCATATCCCTTTTTCGTATCGAACACAATCTTTAATAAACATACCATTTATTTTGATTTATCAGTATGATTTGCAGATTTATTTGTTTTATTCTTCAAGACAATATCGTCTGCTCTCTGCATGTCCGAATAAAGGTTAAAGCTACGTGAAACGATCGTCATGCGCCGTGGTTCCAGTGTTATTCAACTTTATTCTCACTTGCAAATTCTAATTTATCACTTCTTAATTTAAACTGATTTTATCGCTTCGTTGATACCTTGTAAAAAAGCTATAACTACTGCTCCAACCATCGATATTCCGTATGGGCTTAACAGTAATCCTAATATCAATGCTTCTATGCCTATTGAAAAATCCTTTTGAAACAACGATACGACCCCAACAACGACACACATAAGCATTAGCATATACAGTATTGTTGTTCCTATGGCAAGTAAAAATGTCAGAAATGCAGTGAAGATACTTAACACCAAGCTAATTGGAAACAAGATTATTTTTAATATCCATCTCATAAATACCCTCCATTTCTACTAAATCATTTTAAAATGCCTTAAAGCATCCATGATAGCTTCCTCTTTTTCCGGTGTGCATTGTGGAATAACCTGTTTCTCTTTTTTCGATTTATTATAATTCTCCCTCAGTACAATTCCACACTTCTTTTTAATCTGTGCAATATAGAGTGTCGAAACCTTTAAATCAAATTTTTCTAATATATATTCCTTAATTTGTGCATAAGACGCTTTACTTTCAGCACTTGTCAAATCCAGTTCATCCAGCTCTACTTCAACACTTATATGCTTATCGACATTAAGTTTGGACAATAATGCTACCGTCTCTACATGCATGGTCTGGGGGAACATGTCCACCGGCTGGACTTCTTTGATTTCGTAGCCTTCCGATTTTAAAATCTTCGTATCTCTGGCAAAGGTGGCGGGATTGCAGGAAACGTAGACGATGCGCTTAGGATTCATACCTGCCGCCGCCTTCAACACTTCTTCGCTGCAGCCTGCTCTGACGGGATCCATGACGATCACATCAGGAACCAGTCCTTTCCGGTAAAGCTGCGGCATAAATTTTCCTGCGTCGGCCGCATAAAATTCCGTATTTTCCATGTGATTCATTTTCGCATTCTTTTTGGCGTCTTCTATGGCGGGCTTTACGATTTCTATGCCGATGACCCGCTTTGCCTTTTTCGCCAGGCAGAGGGAAATAGTTCCCGTGCCGCAGTAAGCGTCTATAACGGTTTCTCCGCCTTTCAGATCGGCGTATGCCAATGCTTTCTCATAGAGAATTTCCGCCTGCTCTTTATGCACCTGAAAGAAGGAGTACGGGGATACTTCAAATCGCAGTCCGCAAAGGGAGGCAGTGAGCGTCTCTCCGCCCCAGAGGTGTCGGATTTTCTCGCCCAGTATCGTATTTCCCGTCTTGGACTGGATATTGTGCCAAAGGGAAACAACTTCGGGCAGTTCCTTTTGTATTTCTTCTATCCACCGCTTTTCTTCCGGAAGGGTTTCGGAAGCGGTCACAAGGACAACCATCACTTTTCCGTCATCGCCCACGCGTCCCATCACATGGCGCAGGCTTCCTTTCTGTGTCTTTTCATCATAGACGGAAATCCCGTACTTCTCTATAAACCGCCGTGCAAATTGAAGCAGGCGGTTATTTTCTTCTTTCTGGATAGCACAGGAGGAAACCGGTATGATGTCATGGGTTCCCTGCCGGTAGCAGCCGAGCGCCGCTTTCCCCTTTACAAGGCCTGCCGGTACGGCCATTTTATTTCTGTACGCAAAAGGATGCGCCGCCGGAAGCACAGGCCTCACCAGATCCCCCGATTCGCCGGCGATACGCTCTATCACATCTTTTACACGACGGTATTTCATATCGAGCTGCCCCTCATAGGTGAGATGGGAAAGCTGGCAGCCGCCGCAGTTTTCATAAACGGGACATTCCGGCACCATGCGGAAAGGGGATTCCTGCTCTACGGAAAGCAATTTTCCCAGAGCATACGATTTTTTCAGCAGAGTGATTTTCGCGGTGACCGTTTCCCCGGGAAGCGCCCCGTGAACAAATACGGTGAATCCGTCCACACTCCCGATCCCTTCCCCGTGAACACCCAGATCCCTGATTGCCACCGTGTATGCTTCATGGACTCTAACCTGCGCCGGATCGTATTTCATACCGGCGTCTCCTGATTTCTTGTTTTTCATAATGCCAGATCCGCCACTTCCCTATACCTGTATCCAATCCGATGTACGGCGTCTTCCGCCTTGTCCCTGTCCGCTATCCGATGGACGAATATGACATATTCATCACATTCCACATCTATAAAGCCCAGCTGAAATCCTTTCCTGCGCAGGGCATTGTCATAGTCGGCAAAAACAGAAGGGGCGGAAATTGACTTGTTTCCATATGTTCTGAAATCCGGCAGGTCGGCAAACACACCGAAATTTCCCGTAAGCGCGCTTTCGATCCGCCATTCCAGCGTTTCCACATCCTGCTTCCAGTCAAGACCCATCAGAAAAGAAATATGACTCTCTTCCATGTATTCCATCACACAATGAAGCGTGCTGCCATATTCCCAATCCGGCCCCGCATCTGAATAATCTTTCAGCGTTCCAAAAAAGGGTGCCAGCTTCTTCTGCGTTTCTTCCGTCAGGCAAAGTCCCGCCAGCGCTATATATCCTTTTCTTTCCGTTTCTGAAACAAGAGGAAAATCTTCGTCACTCTGCACTTCTTCCTTCGCTTTCACCGCCGGCTCCGGTTTCATCAGCCTTTCCGACCAGGGAAGCCCGGTAAAAGTACTTTTCAGATACAGATAAATCAGCGTGCCTCCGCCGATCAGCACCCACTTCGCTTTGGGAAATCCGATGGTGAACCAGACCGCAAAAGCAAAACACCACGAGATAATAAGAACAGCGTAAAATATTTTTTCTCTTCGTGCGATCCGATGGTACTCTTCTTCTGTCATGATTCCCTCCATGCCCTATCTATACTCGGCCTTATCCACTGCGGCTGCTTTCCCGCTCCTGACTTTTACTCCATTCCATTATACATGAGGAATGAAATATAAAAAACGCGTGCCGATGCATCTGTAAAACATCTCACGAGCGGATTTCCCCCGAATCTGTGAAGCAAAAAAGAATGTCCGCATTTTTTCAAGCACGGCATATCAAATCAAAAAACTTCTCACCGCTCTTTACAAAAAACGTTTCTTTTATTTCCGCCGGAAATGTTCAGCGTCATATTCCCAGCTCCTATCCGAAAACATATCTTACTTGCAAAATCCGCCGCTTGCTGCCTGCCGTTATTTACACTGAGAATATTCAATACTTCCAATAATAATACAGGATGAACATATGCTGAATAATAAAAAAGTAAAGTGCCTCTTCCAAAACACACTTTACTTTTTTATTTTATATTCGATTCATCTCGTCTAAGGTAAGGGCAAAACTGCCGGCAAAGTGTTCCAAGAACCAGTCCACTTCTTTCAGGTGCAGATTTTTTAATTTATTTTCCGTTGTGCGGAAAGCTTCTTCAAATTCGCTGTTCCCCGCCTGTATTTCTTCAGCGCATTTCAGGTATGCTGACAACGTGTCCGCCGCTTTTGCAAGCGGCCATAACGGATCGTTTTCCATGTCCAGAATATAGGGTCGGTAGGTGTCTTTCAATTCGTCGGGAAGCGTTTCCAAAAGGCGCCTTCTTGCTTTATCTTCTATTTCTTTATATTTGTCATGCAGATCCTCTGTAAAGTATTTCACGGGGGTAGGCATGTCACCGGTAAAGACCTCCCCTGCATCATGATAAACGGCCAGCATGGCACAATGCTCCGCATCACAGGATTCATGAAAAATTTTTTCACGGATCACGGCAAGTCCGTGGGCAATCATGACGGTCTGCAAGGTATGCTCCGCGTCATTTTCCGGAAAGGAATTCCGCATAAGTCCCCAGCGCTGTATATATTTCATTCTTGCGAGGTACGCAAAAAAAGTGTGCATTATTAGCCTCCATGTGTCTTACAGAACCAGAAATGACGAACGGGGCCGCTGCCCTGTCCGATGGTTTCGTCTTTTGCCGCCTCGATAGCGCCGGTAAGATACGCTTTCGCTTCGGCAACAGCCTCCGGCAGCGTTTTTCCTTCCGCCAGTCTGGCAGCAAGTGCTGCGGAAAGCGTGCATCCCGTACCATGGGTATTTTTTGTCTTAATCCGCTTTCCTTCATAACGATAAAATTGTTTCCCGTCAAAAAGGATATCCACCGCATCATGAACCCGGTGCCCGCCTTTCACAAGAACCGCACGGCAGCCGTATTCCATCATTCTTTCCGCCGCGTTTTCCATATCCTTTTCCGTTTTTATTTCCAGTCCCGATAATACTTCCGATTCGGGAATGTTCGGCGTGATGAGATCTGCTTCGGGAATCAAAATATCTTTATACGTTTCAATGGCTTCTTTTTCCAAAAGGATGGCACCTGTGGTGGCGACCATAACAGGGTCGATGACAACCGCCGGTCCTTTGTGGCTGTGGAGAAATTCCGCCACTGCCGAAACGATGGCCGGGGTGCTGAGCATGCCCGTTTTGACTCCGTTCGGAGGAATATCGCTGTATACCGCTTCCAGCTGGGCGGTCACCATCTCCACGGGGGTATTCACCACCATGGAAACACCGGTCGTATTTTGCGCGGTGAGTGTGCAGATGCAGCTCATGCCATAGGCGCCAAGAGCAGCAAAAGTTTTTAAATCCGCCTGTATCCCTGCACCGCCGGAAGAGTCCGAACCGGCAATGGTAAGTAGTTTTTTCATCAGTCTTCCTTTTTCAATTTTTTCAAAGCCGGAGTGAAATAGGCAATGAGTTTTCCCTGTTTCCACGCCATATCATAGTCAACAACGGCGATGGATGCCAAATCAGGCTGAATGCCCGCCCCTGCCGCCTCAAGAAGGTAGGACTGGAGGAAAGGATGGTGTCCCACTAAAGCCAGCGGCACGCCGTCGGTCATGAGATGATTCTCAATCCGCCTGAAATCACCCTGTAAAAGTTCTTCCGTCAGGTGAAGCCCTTCGGCAAAACATTCTTCCGATAAAATCCTCGCCGTCTGGCGGGTACGCATGAAAGGGCTTGCGAAAATGCGGAGCGGACGATCTTCCAAAAATCGGGCAAGCATGCGCGATACGGTCCGCACCTGTTTCTTTCCTTCTTTTGTCAGCCGTCTTTCTCTGTTCAGCACATCTTCCGTCTGGGGAACGGCTTCCCCATGCCGCATAAGAATTAAGTACATCGCTGCCTCCTTATTCTGATTTATTATCCGATTCTTTACCATTCGTATCCGTATCTCCGGAGGTAAAGAATTTTTTTTCATTATACTGATCTTTTTCATCTCCGCTGGTCGCGTATTTCACGGATAAATTTTTTCCAACGGTTGTAAATATCTGTTCTACAGGCCCGCCATTGGCAAGAACTCTGGAAATAGCGGCACGTCCGTCCTTCACCCTGACAAGTGCTGTAATTTCATTCTTCATGGCCGTTTTTGTTTTTCCATTGTCTTCAGACACCTGTACCCGTTCGGAAAGTTCCACGACGGACAGTTTCTTCAGCCGCTCCGGCGGCATGTACATGCGGTCTGCCGGGAAGTTGAAATATACGGTGTCACCCATGATATGGAGTGCCCGCGTTTTGATATAGTTTCCGGGCGGCTGGGAAAGCTGGGCATGATCAAGGATAAGAGTACCCCGCTGTCCCTTACTGATCACCAGGTAAATCGTTTCTCCTGTTTCCGGTTCCCGCTCTCCTTCCCACTTCGTTTCCGTTATGGGTATGTTCACCGCTATGTAATTTCTGTCGTAAAAGTTCCCTTGGAATTCGATTGCCGCCGGCACTTGATATTCCTCTCCGTCGAGAAGAGTGGAACGGTAATCCGCTCTTGTCCACACGAGAAAAGCAAGTTCAAAAACGGCAGTGATCAGGACGAGAAGCAAACTGTACTTTCTATTCACGGCGCTCCCCTCCTTCCTCCCCTTTTCCTTCCGGCCTCTTCTCCAACGGCTCGGACAAAGAATCCGGTTGGCCCGCAGATGCTGCCGGCGACCTGCCTTGCCGTACGGTTTTCCTTCTCGGTTTCCGTCTTATCTTCTTTACGACGTGGGGAAGGAAAGTCAGGCAGCACACAACGATAGCAACCGCGCCGATGATAAGGAAGAATATCCCTCTTTGTCCGAAAGAAAGTGCCGCATCAAGGACACGCACAGCCCCTGCGGCAATCAGAAGACACCCGCCGATCCATTTCAGCAGGTTGGAATCACTCCGATACCCTTTCCCAATGACCGCCACGGCAAGGAACGCGGTAAAAACGGATACAAAAATGGCGGAAGACACACCGGTTGTTTCAAAAACGGCAAGAGATGCCGCCACAAGCATAACAAAAGGCGTAAGCCCTCCGAGGGCAGCCAGCCGGTTCCGTTTGACACCCATCCGGGTAAGCAGGACAGCGTCAATAGCAAGAATAACAAAAAACAAAACCCATAAGATCCAGTTTCCTGAAACGCCTGTCCATACAGAGCTCCATGAGCCTTCCAGAAGGACGCTGAATACGGCTACGCCGCCAAAGATACGAAGCGCTTCCGCCGCCGCGCCCCAAGAAGCGAGCATGCTTCCCGCCATCCATGTAAGCGCCGCCGCAAGGGCAAAAAACATCGTCTGCCATAGAAGATTGGACGCGGTCCAGTAAATAAGGATAAGTACGCAGACAGCCCAAAACCATGAGTAACAGACGACCGCTTTATGACGCCGTTCTCCCAAGAGCCGCACCAGAAGGGGAAGCGCCAAAACAAGAAATATCCACGCCACCGCTTCCGGCCATCCCCGGTATGGCGATAAACGGTATACAAGAACTGACGATGCCATATACACCATGCCAAGACCTGCCGTAGGGAACGCCCAGCTCATCAGAAGAAGGAATACGCAGGACACCGCCGCAAGAATAAACCAGTCCCCTGACAACTTGAAAGACTCGTTTACCATCCATACGGCGCACAAGACCGCCACGCCGTGAAAAACGCCGGCCGCTTCCCGAATGACATCAGGTACGCGGTGCCGGTAAGAAACGGAAGGAAGAAGAAAAGATTGGTCATTTTCTTCCTTTCCCGCTGCTGTACCATTTTCAAAACCATATTCACTAATCCCATTCGCAGAGGAAACCGTCTCCCCTGTTTCTCCGGAAAGCGTTTCCGCCGCACTTTCCGAAACTTTTAAACGGTCGTTTTCTGCCGGATCCCGGTCCATCACAAAACGATCCTGCCACAAAATCCCCGCTATGATAAGGATGGACAGCACCAAAGGTACGAGAGCCATCATAAACTGCTCATCCTGAGAAAGACTATTCCATATGCCGGCACAGACGAAAATCAATCCTGTGAGGAAGCATACGGCAGCCAGCACAAAAAGCCCTTCGCCATGAGAATGGTGTTCTTCATTCCTGTATAAAGAAATAAGAGAATCTCCCGCTTCACGGGTAATGATTTCTTCTTTCACCCAACGGGGTATTTCTTTTTTCAGCCATTTAAAGTGAGTCATATCCAAATTCCCGCCTGTCAATAAAAAAGCAGTGATGAAAAGAATCTCGTTTCCACCACCGCCGAGTCTTAAATTATTTTACGATAAGCACGGGATACTTGCCCCGGCTTACGATATAGCTGGAAACCGATCCCATGAAAATGCCCTTCAGCGGACCGAGTCCCCTGCTTCCCATGACGATGAGGTCGCACCCTTTATCTTCAGCAATACTGAGAATGACCGGTCCAGGCGAACCAATTTCAAAAACCGTTTCATGCGCCACGCCTTCAGGAACCATAGCGGCAGCTTCTTTCAAATCGCGGCGGCACTGTGCTTCCATATCTTCTGAAAGCTTGGAAGTAAGGCAGCCTTCCGCAATGGATACCTGGTCAAAATTGCTCATGGCGGAAACCATATTGCACACGGACACGATGTAAAGCTTCGTACCCTCGCCTGCAGCCGCCAGATCCGCAGCTTGCGCCATCGCCTTTTTCGCGTGGGCAGAACCATCATAAGGAACAAGAATATTCTTATACTTCAACATAAAAATCCCGCCTCTCTTTTCTTTTGAAGGATTTTATTTTTTTCATTATACCATGAATATTCCTGACTGCGTATTTCTTTTTATTCATTTCTCTTATAAAGAAAATACATCAGACTCCGGTTTCCGGTCTGTGCTGTGATAAGGAATAATTTTTCTGAAATGATTTTTCCCGGCAAGCTCCCACATTTCCCTTTCCGTCATATGGTTCGGCCAGAGAACAAGTTCCGCCCTGCCGCTTTCATAATAATCTTTCGCTTTGCCGTAGCCATGGATGCTGCCTGTCATGAGCAGTGAAAGTTCAGAATGCCGCTCAATGAGTTTCCTGTTCTCTGACCGCGACAGCTGGGCATCAGTAAGGAAATAAACCCCATTGTCATGAATCGTTTTTCCGTCCCATAAGGAAAACGTTTCATTGGGAAGGGCAAGCACTTCCCGGCGGGCGAAGTATTTCCTCCGCCCCAGACGCAGCCATTCGTCATAAAGCCCGGGAGCCATATGCACGGGAATCTCCATACTTCCTTTATTACGGAAATATGCCGCGATGGAAAGCCCCCTGCCGAAATGCGGCACAGGAAGAAGAAGCGGTTTCCCCCGCCACACCAATTCCAAAATTTTATCAAGAACCGACCGGCGCATATCTGCCCCCGTACGATCGCCCGGATATGCTGCATCAAGGACGGCCACATCCGCCGTTTTCCCTTCCGCATCATCACAGACATAAAAAGGGTCATCGCTTCGGTAATCCCCCGAAAAGAACAAATTTTTCCCTTCACAGGAAATATCGTACCACACGGAACCGGCACAATGGCCGCTCCGCCCCCAGCGGAAACTGAAATCCCGTTCCAATTCCAGTTCGGGCGCTGTCGAATCAAGAATCATCGTATTCCCCGGCTTTTCCTTCATCTGCCGGTATGTCTGGTTCGTCAGAAGCACGGATCCTGCAAAACCGAGAGACTCGAAATATCCAATCGCCCCTGTATGATCCCGGTGCGAATGGGTAATGAAAAGGTATTCCGCTCTTGCAATCTGCTCCGCTGTGAGATCAGGTACCCGGTCCAGTCCGTCCGTCGAAGTTCCCGCATCCACGATAAAAGCGTGGCGCCCTCCTTCAACAAAAAAGCAGCTGCGTCCGAAATCACCGCAGCCGCCTGCAATTGTTATCTGCATATACATCTCCATTGACGTTATTTTCAGTTAAGCACCACGCATGGTTACATTCAATATATCATATTTCAAAAAAAGCCGCAAAACTATTTTGAGCCTGCCGCAATAAGAATACAGACACGCCGGCGATGGCGAAAATACGGAATACTTCCTCCCGCTTCAATTCACCAGGGGAGAATGGGGAGACCTCTCTTCTTTTCTGTATTCATCAGCAAGCGCTTCCAAAAAGGACGCCACATCCCCCTCATGGAAATCAGAAATGCCATAAACGGCACATACCGCGCCGGCAAGCATTTCCTTTGTTTCTTCGTGGGGCAGCGTCGTATTGATTTCCAATTCTACCGTGCTTCCATTGTCTACAGCAGTAATTAAAACAGTCTCTTCTTTATTTTTCATCATACACCTCGCTGACTTCATCGTACAAAAAAAGAGAGTTCCCCGCAAGAAAAATATTTTTCTGCGCCTCTCTTATAAATTCTTTCTTGCCGTATGGTTCCATCCCTTATTTGTGAGTATCTCCGCGTCTTTTCCAAGAAACGCTTTCCCCGCGTACCGATCCCCTGCCAGCTGCCAGCGGAACCATGCCGTCACATAAGCGTCCGCTTCGGCCTGCACATGGCTGTGGTCCGCACGGGAACGCCGTCCCATGACCATCGCTGTCTTTGCCTTTTGAAATATCTTCTCCATATCCGGAAGCGGTGTAATGAGACGATCATCCAGCCTGTCGCCGCTCACCATGAACCACGGCACATTGACCGCAGAAGCGTCATACTTCCAGCTGTTCATTTTTAATTTGTCCGCAAATGATTCCGTCACCGCCGAAACAGTGACGACCGTTTTAAAACGTCCGCCGCCTTTTCGGAATAAAATCGTTTTCACCGCGCCGACGCCTCCCTGGGAGTGTCCGCCGATCCCCAGATTTTCCTCATCGATCTTTTGAAAAAACACGCTTTTTCTGTCCGCCGCCAGCTTGTCCATGAGTTCCAGTCCCCATTCCGCCGAGTACCCGAGTCCCGTATTCCTGTCCGTATTGCCCACGACAATAAAGCCCCAGCTGGCAAGATGTTCAAAAATCGGCTCATCAAGATCACAGGTCGAGGTCGTCCCGTTTAAAAGAAATACCATGGGCCATTTCCGGTTTTCCGTTTCCAGCCGTTTCGGATACCACACGCGGTAAGTATAATTTCCGTACTGTTCTTCTTTTCTTGAAACGGTCTTCTTTGCCACTTCGTATGTACCGAGATTGCGGTATCGCTGTTCAATCTTCCCCCGATCCGCCGTCGTTATCCAGTATTCATCAGTAATGGCCTCCGCCGCGTCCGCCGCGGAAAAAGAAAGGAGCCATACCCACACATATAAAATTATCTGCAGTTGTTTTTTTATCTTCTCCATATCCGCATTATACCAAAAATGAATAAACAATTAAATTTTATTCTTTGAAACGAACCACGAACAGGAACCGGCACCCATTACTTCGCCAGGGAAAGAAATTCTTTGCGCAAATCCCCGTCTGTCCTGAACCGTCCGGATGAGGAAATCGTCCTTGTAAGCGTCCCCGGTTTTCTGATCCCCCGTGCCGTCATACAGGAATGCTCCCCTTCCAAAAGAACGATCACATCCCCGGCACCGGTAATCCGTTCCATGATATCCCGTATATCCGCTCCTATCCGTTCCTGGATCTGGAGACGTTTAGAGACGGCATCGGCGATGCGGGCAATTTTCGAAAGTCCGATGACGCGCCCTCTGGGAATATATCCCACAGCCGCCTTCATATTGTACATAAGGGCGATATGGTGCTCGCAATGGGAAAAGAGGGAAATATCTTTCACCACCACCATGTCACTTTCAGGAGAAGAAAATGTCTTATCGAAAGCGCGGGCGATCTCTTCATTGGGCACCGCCGCATAGGCCAGCTGCTCGGCCACCATTTCCGCAAAGCGGCGGGGCGTTTCCAAAAGTCCTTCTCTTTCGGGATCTTCCCCGACTGCTTCTATAATCAGGCGCGCCGCCTGTTCCAATTTTTTCTGATCCATTTCAGACCCCTCTCCTGTCCGGCTCCCAGATAATTTTATGGAGCTGTACCTGCACGCAGAATTCTGCCAGTTTTTCTTTTCTCACATATTCGACCAATTCACGCGGCTCTATTTTCCCCCACACGGGACTCACATAAAACTTCGGACCGCCCCGGGGAAAATACTTTATAATAATTTCCTTCATATCCTCCAAATCCGTTTTCGAGGAGACGACGAATTTCAGAACATCCTCCTCCGTCAATTCCTTTAAGTTCGGCAGCCGCATGAAAGACTTCATTCCGCTGTCTGTGCATTTGTAATCCATCGTATAAAAAAGATTTTGGGAACGGCGCGCCAAAAGGGGAACGGCGCCGTTCGTTTCTATATTAATTTCATACCCCTCTTCCCCGAGGATGTCGCAGATTTCCTGCAGCGGCTGGAGCAGCGGTTCTCCTCCCGTAAAAGTAATCCGCTTCCAGGGATAGGAACGGATACGACCTAAGAGTTCCTCTTTCGTAAGGAATTCTTCCGCGTCAGACTCTTTCAAAGCGTATGCCGTATCGCAGTATGTACAGCGGATATTGCAGCCGGCAAACCGGACGAATACCGCCATATACCCTGTCCGTTTTCCTTCGCCCTCAATGCTGTCAAATATTTCCGCCACGGGAAACTTATTTTTCATATACCGCTACATTTCCTTCCGTTTCCTGCACCGCCACGCGGATACAGTGGGGAATGCGGTCGCAAAGCCATTTCGCCATATTTTCTGCCGTGGGGTTCAATCCTTCCATGATATCGTTAGCGCATCGGTGATCAAAAAGATTAACGATATCCTTAATCTTCGTGAAATCCACCACCATGCCGTTTTCATCAAGCGTATCATTCTGCACGGTGACAGTCACGATCCAGTTGTGTCCGTGCATTGAAGTGCACTTGCTTTCATAGTTCAGACGCAGGAAGTGCGCTCCGCTGATTTCCATTCTTTTCGTTACTGTAAACATATTATCCTTTCCATCCATTCCACGGATCTTCCACCCCGTTTTCAGCAAACGCTTTCGCCCTGTCTATGCAGGTTCCGCATTCGCCGCAAGGCGTGTCTCCCCCCTCATAACAGCTCCATGTCAGTTCATAGGGCGTCCCCAGTTTCAGCCCTTCCGCCACGACGCCGGTTTTATTTTTATCGGCAAAAGGAAAAACCAGATGCACCTTGCCGTATGTTCCGACAGCAACCGCTTCCCCCATGGCTTTCAGAAACCGGGGCGAGCAGTCGGCATACGCCTCCCCCGCCGCATCATCTCCATGGGCGCCGATATAAATACCCGTCTCTTCCTCTTCATAAATGCCGGCTGCCAGACTTGCCGCTACAGAAATCATGAGGCCGTTCCGAAAAGGAACATACGTAGATACCTTTCCCTCCCCTTTTTCCGCAATCTGCTCACCGTAACTTTTGTGTACAATACTCTCCGTCGAATGGGACAAAAGAGAACAATTGGAATACTGCATGATCTGCGCCAGATCAAATTCATAATGAGGCACATGGTAATATGCCGCCACCGCTCTTGCGGCATCCAATTCCTTTTTATGCTTCTGTCCATAAAAAATAGAAGCAGTGCTGACATTCTCTGCTCCCAGTGCATTTACAGCCACGGAGAGACAAGTTGTCGAGTCCACACCGCCGCTGGATAATATAATTGCTTTTTTCATGTTTCCTCCCGTTTTTTATAGTTGGTGCTCAGAATGGACAACTGCCGAAACAAATTTCCGTTTCGTTTATTAATAGATCAACTCATTATAGCACAGGACAGAAATAAGACAAACAAATATAGTATAATAAAGCTGTATTATTAAAAAGGAGGCACTATGAAGGGCGGAGACGCGGACGAATTTATCGATTATCTCATGGACGGCGGCGCCAGTGTACGCCACAAAGGATATGTCTACCATTTTTCGGGATTTGTGTACCATCCCGGCCAGCAGAGGTGGCGGGTAAGCATAGAAAAATACCGCTGGACAAAAGAACCGTTTGAAGATTTCATGGAGCTCGTCTATCATTACACATCCGATGAGGAAGAAGACTGCATCAACCACCTCACCGAAGACATCCTTTGGGACGGGAAATCTTTCTACCAGCTGGAAAAAGCTCTCACCTGGATCGACTGGTAAGAACCTCCCCCGCTATCATCCGGCAGCGCCATCAGCGCCGCTGCAGCCATGCAGTAAAAGAACCGCCGAGGTACGCACGGCAATGCCGGTGCTACATCAACAGTATAAATCATACGGGACTGCAAAAAATTGAATCATGTGCTATAATTGATTTGTCCTTTTCAGGGACTGATTTTCATGGGGACGTAGCTCAGCTGGGAGAGCGTACGGTTCGCATCCGTAAGGTCGAGAGTTCAATCCTCTTCGTCTCCACCATGCCCTTTGGGGCCAGGCAAAACAGAAGCAGGCTTGCCGCAGCAGGTCTGCTTTTTTTATTAATGTATTTCAACTGCACCTGTACGCTGCCTCGGAAACCGCCCCGCAGGAAATACCGCAGCGCAAAATATATTTCGCAGATTATTTTTTCCGCTTGACATCTGCCGAAAGAAAATGCTATAGTAGTCACAACTTAATCACAGGCAATGAGAAGAAGAGTAAGCAAAACGAATGTCAAAGAGAGCTTCCGCAAGGTGAAAGGAAGTACAGGAAGTTTGCCGAACATGGTCTTTGAGCCGGATATGCCGAATCATTAAGCAGTCCGGGCGCTCCCGTTACAGAGCTGCGGTATCAGGATTTCCCTCGTACCTACAGAGGTTTTCACGGTGACGCGCAAATGAACTTGGGTGGTAACACGATCTTTCGTCCCTTATTGGACGGAAGATTTTTTATTACAATTTTTTAAGCAAGAATATCAAAGGAGGAATTTTTCATGAAATTCAAAAAGACAATCATCGCATCCGTTGCCGCATTGGCACTCACAGGGTTTATCACAGGCTGCAGCGATGACAAAAAATCGGCGGCTCCCGCTCCGAAAGACAGCAGGGCGGTCACTCTCAAAGTGGGCGTATCCCCCGTCCCCCACGCTGAAATCCTCGGCGCCGTGAAGGATAAGCTTGCCAAAGAAGGCATCAATGTGGAAATCATCGAATTTACCGATTACGTACAGCCGAACCTGGCATTGAACGATAAAAACCTTGACGCGAACTACTTCCAGCACAAACCGTACCTGGATGAATTCGTACAGTCAAGAAATCTGAAACTCGTTTCCGCAGGAGCGATCCATCTGGAACCGATGTCCGTCTTCTCCAAAAAGATTAAAGACTTGAAAGATCTTCCTGACGGCGCCCGTGTAGCTATCCCGAACGATCCTACCAACGGCGGCCGCGCGCTCCTCGTACTCCAGTCTGCGGGGCTCATCAAGCTCCGTGACGGTGCACCCATCACCGCTACACCGCAGGACATCACAGAAAACAAAAAGAATCTTCAATTCTCTGAACTGGAGGCGCCACAGCTCCCCCGCTCGCTGGAAGACGCTGATATTTCCGTTATCAATATCAATTTTGCCCTGGAAGCAAAACTGAATCCGAAAGATGCCATCTTCACCGAAAGCAGCGATTCCCCATACGCAAACATTGTCGCTGTCCGTGAAGGAGATGAAAACCGCCCTGAAATCAAAAAACTGATCGAAGCCCTTACCAGCCAGGAATCCAAAGATTTCATCGAGAAGAAATACAACGGCGCCATCAAAGCCGCCTTCTGATTAAACAAAAAAAGATCTCAAGATAAAGGACCTCTTCTGCCGGACAAACCAAATGCCCGGTAAAAGAGGTCCTTTTCATACCAGAAGAAGGTCCGCATCATACATTGGTCTCCTGATGTCTGCCTTTCTGTTATCTCTCATTCCGCATTTTACTTCTGTCATCTGCCGCACGATTCGTAGTTTCCCAGAATTTTAAAATAACTGCACATGGAAGACAGTCCCTCCAGTGTCCGCGTATTTGAAGGATCTTTCAGCGAGCCCATGACATCGATGTGGAAGAAATACTCAAAAGGTTTCCCTTCGAGCGGACGGGATTCCAGATGGGTCATATTCATACCGCCGTAGAAAAAGTATCCCAGCACATGGTAGAGTGCGCCCGGTTCATGCCTGACGGAAATGGCGAGAGTGATTTTATCCGCCTTATCGGATATTTCCATTTTCGGTGCGATGATGAAGAAACGGGTGTAATTGTTTTCATTAAAAAAGATGTTTTCTTTCAGTACGGAAAGCCCATACAGCTTCGCCGCCGTCCGGCTTGCTACGGCCGCCTGATTTTTCTTTCCGGCCTTTGAAACAAGTTCCGCGCTTTGGGATGTGGAAAAATAAGGGATGCGTTTCCAATCCCGATGGTCATTGAAGAAAAGACGGCACTGGGCAAATCCCTGGGGATGGGAGTAGACCGTATCGATATCTTCTATTTCCGCTCCCGGCAGTCCCAGCAGGTGGTGCTCGATTTTTACCAGTTCTTCACCGACGACGGCGCAGCCGCAGCCCCTGATAAGGTCATAGACTTCCGTAATCCCCCCGGTGGAAGAGTTTTCAATGGGTACAACGCCGTAATCAATCATTCCTCCCGCAACGGCTTTCGTCACATCTTCAAAGAGGGGGAAATATATTTCTTCCCGCTCCCGCTCACCGAAGTGCCGTTCCATGGCCTCATAGGTATAGGAGCCTTTCGCGCCGTAACAGCCGACACGGATCCGTTTTTCCATAGTTTCTCCTATATCCATTTTCTCAATTTCACAAGCAGACCTTTTTCCTTTTTCTCCTCCGGTGTTGGACGCTCTACAGTGCGGACCATCCGTTTTTCCATTTCTTCCCGCCGCTTCCGCGCTTCTGTCGATTCAAAAGGGACGGGCCGCGTAAAAGCGGGCGGCATACGCAGGCTGGGCGGCGCCATGATTTTCGGCACAGTAAATTTCGGCACCTCTTTCAAGCTGCCGGCTTCCTCACGTCCCCAAGGGACATAATGGTATGCGCCGGCAGAAGGGTCGGGCACGTTCCGTTCCGCGATATACTTCGCCCCATTAAAGGGAACGCCGCGGAGACGTTCCAGCAATTGCGCCGCCATGACCTGCGGGGAGAAATAAGAGAACGGCAGTCTCGGCGCCATGCGCGCGACAGAAGAAAGAAATGCCGCCTTCACTTCCTCCGCCGTCATGTTCTCCCTGTGGCGCACCTCATCTAAAAGAAGGATCATTCCCTTTTGGGTAGGAAATAAGTTTTCATAAGGAATAACGGTATTTCTATTCCCCATCCCCGACATATCCAGGAAGAAGACAAGGAACAGGCAGGAGAGCGCCTTATCCCCCGCTTCCGCACGAAGATGGAAGTTTGCCATGACATAGTACAGGTTGCGCAGCTTCGACCATTCCCCTGCCATGGTATAGATAGAAACCTTCTGCTGAAAAGCACGCGCCAGTATATCCCTGGCGGAACAGGGATTCCCTTTCAGAGCCAGAGCGGAACGGGACTCGCCGATTTCTCCTTCCGTAAGCCCGTAGTTTTCACGAACATTTAAGACATACGCCATATGGCGTCCCACCTCGGTACGCCCCTTAGGTGCCAGCACATATACTTTCGGTACAGCGTGGTTATAATTTTTTTCAGGAACTTCATGGATTACACGCCGGACAAGTTCTGTATGCGATCCTTCACCGAAGAGGCCATATCGTTTAAGGAAATCGGAAAGCGCCTTATCGGGAAGCATATTCACCGTTTCCCGGGGAGTGCTTTCGCGGATCCAGCCGTCAGCATAGAGGCGGTCCAGACAGAGATCGGCGTCGCTGCCGTAAGTGGCATACAGATAAGACGGCATCTTTGCATGCACCGGTTTGCCGTCAAAATAATCCAGTATGAGTATCTCGCGTACAGAAAGACCCACTCGTCCCGCCTCCTTCTCATCATACTTTATTTTTTAGTATAGCAAAACAAAAGTATGATTAAAAGTCATAAACACAAACCACAGGAAAATTTTTGTCCCTGTACCTAAATTCCGAAAAGCGCTTTTTATCTTATCCCATATCCGGCATCCGGAATTTAATTTCCGTCCTTCGATACTAAACGCCCATGTGCGTCCCCACGGCACTGAAAACAGGAAGCAGGACGGAAAATATGATTGCCGCTGTTACAAGACCTACAAAAAGCAAAAGAGAAGGTTCCAGAATCTTTCTGAATCCTGTCAGTTTCCTTTTCGTTTCCTCTGTCATAAGATGAGCGCTCCGCTCCAGAAAGAGAGGAAGCCGCCCGCTTTCCATTCCTACATGGATCATGCGGGCAAGGGCGGTATCGCCAAAGGATCTTTCCATGCTCTGGGCAAAATCGCCGCCCCTCTCTATATCCTTTTTTATTTTCAGCAATTCTTCTTTTACGGCGCCGTTATCCGTTATGTCCGCTATATCAGCAAGGGCGTCGGACAAGGTTTTCCCGCTTTTCAAAAGTGCCGACAGGGCAAGCGTCACACGGATGAGGTACAGCCTCCGGATAAAAGGGAAGCGGAAAAGAAACGCATCTGTACTTCTTTTTCCCCGTTCACTTCGTAACCAGACGACACCGCCGACTGCACCCAAGAGAAGTTCAACAAGAAAATAAACCCCTTTTTCCTGTAAGAACAGGCCCAAAGCAAGCACCGCCCTCGTCACCGCCGGAAGCGGTATGTCGAGGGCGTCAAAAAGCGCGGCAAAGGACGGCAGTATGACAGTAAGGATCAATGCAAATACAAGAAAGGAAAAGAAGAGAACAAAAACAGGATAGGAAAGAGCCGACTTCATACCAGCAATAAATTCTTCTTCCTTGCGATAGCACGCGGCGGCCAGGCGGAGCTGTTCCGGAATCGTTCCCGACAGCTCGCCTACCTGCAGAAGGGCCGTAAAAAAAGGCGGAAACGCACGGGATCCCGCAAAACTTTCCGCAATGGAGTGCCCTGCTTCGATGGTCGCCTTGATCTCGCCCAGAAGAATCTTTTCTTTCCCGCTCCGGCCGCCGCCAAGGATGTCCAAAGTTTCGGTTACGGGAATCCCCGCGGAAAGAAGTGATTCCCATTCTTCAGCCAAATCGGCGAGACGGCGTCTTTTGAAAAGGGACACTTTTTTCTTTTCTCCCGTTTTTCTGATGGTCATCGGGTGCAGCCCGCGGCTTTTGAGTTCATCCGCTGCTTCTCTTTTGCCGGCAGCCGCCACTCTTCCTTCCTCTACTTCTCCGCTGTCAGCGTACGCTTTATAAAGGAACTCCATTTTACTCTCCCGCCAAATGCAAAAGTTCTTCTCGTTCTTTTTCTGTCACGCCCTTTACCTTGTATACCGCCTGGCGCAGGGTGCGCATGTCATTCACACCCGTTTCCATATAGGACAGGACCTGTACTTCTTTTCCTTCGCGGATGAGGTTCGCCACAGCAGGGGTATTTGTCAGAATTTCACGGAGCAGTACAGTTTTAGTTCCCATCCGCCAAAGTCTTTGCGCCGACACGCAGCGGAGGACGGAAGAAATAATCAGGCGCACTTCGTTTTGTTCTTCCGCCGGAAATACATGCACCATGCGGCCGACGGCTTCCAGAGCGCGCCCGTTGTGGAGCGTCCCCAAAACGAGATGCCCTGTTTCTGCCGCGGTAAGCGCCGCCGCTATGGTTTCCCTGTCCCTCATTTCCCCTACGGCAATGACATCAGGATCCTCGCGGAGAGATTCGCGGACACCCTCGGCAAAACTTACCGCGTCACGACCGATTTCCCGCTGACGGACAAGGGATTTCCCCACGGAAAGGACATACTCCACAGGATCTTCCAAGGTCACGATGTGACGCGCTTTTTCCTTGCCGATTCCTTCCAGTGCTCTTGCCATGGTGGTGCTTTTCCCGCTTCCTGTAGGGCCTGAAAAAAGGACAAGGCCGGAGGATAATTTTGCAATCTTCTCAAGCCATTTTTCATCAGGATCTTTTTCCACACGGTCAAGCACGGGCAGCACACGGAGCGCCGCGCAGTCTTTTCCGCCCGCCCGGTACAGATGGATGCGGAACCGATTTTCTCCTATGGAAAAAGAAGTATCGCATGCACCTTTTTCTTCATACACTTTTCGTTTATCCGGTGAAAGGCAGGAATGGAAAAGCATGTCAAAAAAACTTTTCTCCGCTCTTTCTTCCAATTCTTTAAGTTCGCCATATTCACGGACAATAACCCTTCCGCCTTCCGTAAGATGGATATCTGTAGCCTCCGGGTAAAGGGCCAGCCACTGTTCAATATGTTTCATAGTCACTCCCATAAGAGCGCCGCTTCCTCAGGCGGGACGGCGCCGCTTTCCATTAACCGCAAAAGGGATTCCTTCAGGGAATACTGTCCCTGTTTTCTCATACATTCTGAAAACTCTTCGGCTGCCGCGTTTTCATGAAGCAGCCGCCGTTCCTCTTTTCCTATTTCCAGCATTTCAAAAACACCGGTCCGCCCGTCTGCGCCTTTCCCCCTGCAATGATCACAGCCCTTTGCCATGTATGCCCGTCTCCCGATAAACGCTTCAGGAAACAACTTTTCTTCCGTCATTTCTCTTGTAATGACCATTTCCTTCCGGCAGGCGGGACAGAGTTTTTTCACAAGCCTTTGAGAAATGATAAGGGACAGCGACGCGGAGAGCAGATACGGCGGAATGCCCATATCTGTCAGGCGGGCAGGCGCCGATACGGCATCGTTCGTATGAAGCGTAGACAGGACAAGATGTCCGGTAAGAGCGGCATGTACGGCAATTTCCGCCGTTTCCCGATCGCGTATTTCCCCGATCATCACCACATCGGGATCCTGCCGCACAAGAGAACGGAGTCCTCTTTCAAAAGTAAGGCCCGCTTTTTCATTCACTTCCACCTGGGTGATTCCCGGTATGCGGTACTCCACGGGATCTTCCACGGAAATCACGCTGATTTCAGGACGGCACACCAGTTTCAGCGCCGCGTAGAGCGTCGATGTTTTCCCGCTTCCCGTAGGACCGGTAGTGAGAATCATGCCGCTTTTCTTTCCTATTTTTGTGCGGAATATTTTCTTCTGCAAGGGAAGCATCCCGAGTTCATTCTTTTCAATGAAATCCATCTGCCCCGATAAAATCCGTATGACGATCGTTTCCCCGTAAACCGAAGGCATCACGGAAAGACGGAAATCTGTATTTTTTTCATCCCTGATTTCCGAAAAACTTCCGTCCTGGGGAATACGGTTTTCCCCCACGTCCATACCGCCCAGGACTTTGGCCCGCACCGACAGTCCCGCCGCCATATCCAGGGGCAGCCGGTACCTTTCTGTAAGAGTTCCGTCAATGCGGAACCGGACAAGGACAAATTCACGGCACGGTTCCAGATGGACATCGCTCGCCTTTTCCGAAACAGCGGCCTGCAGAATTCTCCGCATGGCAATTTCCGCATTGGCCGCCCGCAGTATTTCCATAATTTCTCCCTTCCGCAGGAAAAGCCCGCGGCCGGTTTCCCGCCGCAAGCCTTTCTTTTTACACCTGCATAATGCGCATGATATTCGTGGCAGAGGATTTCCGCCGGTTTATTTCCCCCTGCCTGACTCCTGCCGCGATGACACAAAGGCTGTCCTCTCGAAAATTTTTTCCTTTTCAAAACAGCAGCGGACCGATAGTGCAGATAATTTTCGTCCTTCGCATGGTTCCTCCCGGGACAGTAGAAATCCTTCCATTTCTATTGCGTAATTGGAATAAAAAATTTACACTTGTATGTAAAGTAAAATATTTTCCGCTTTTCTTTATAGTGTACAAAAAGAGCGGATATAAATAAAGCCTTTTCATTCCTTTGGAAGTTTCTTCATGAACTTTCACGACAAACGCGTCCATACCGCATTTCTTATCCTCACCGCATTTCTTATCCTCACCTCTTTTCTTATTCTCATCAGTTACCGTATCATTTCAAATATCATAGCGCAAAACGCCGAAGCGGGATGAATCGGGCAGGAACAGGTGGCCGTGGCAGCCACATCCCCGATTTGAATATGGATAATCGGCTGCCGCTGCAAACTCATCGACAGCTCCGATATAATGAGCCGCGTCTTCCATGAAATGCGGAATGCCATAAATGCACAAACACCCTGTGCCGGTTAAGAAATAAATATAGCGCTTATATCCGCTTTACAGCAGTCAAAAGCGTTTTCTACCGTTATCCATACTTCCTTTCCGGTCAAGATTGGGGGTAAGAGGAATCCGTTACATGAAAAAGTGATTTGTATCCCCATTTGTCCAAAACCATCATAAACAGGACTGCCTTCGATAAAACATAAAGAAGTTCCTTCAGGAGCTTCTTTTTTATCTCTGCCGGAAAGCTAAGACTGGGCCAGTCAAAATTGTGCCATCACTGCCCGAACAATTAAAGGTGATTCGTATCCTCAAATTGGCAGCCCTCTGTTTTACTTTCGTGCTAATATAAGATATACTATTAGCACGAAAGTTGGTGACGGCACATGAAGACACCCGAAGAAATAGTTGATGATTCCGGAATCTTGTTGACGAAAAATGCCATAGAAGCAGGGATTTCAAAGCATGCTCTGTACAACTTCATACGTAATAACGGATTTGAAAAGGCCGCTCATGGCGTTTATGCGTCTCCGGAAACCTGGGAAGATGAAAACTATATTCTGTCGCTGCGTTGTCCGCAAGGTGTTTTATCTCACGATGAGGCTCTCTATTATCATGGCCTTACTGACAGAGAACCTCTGCAGAAAACAATTACGATTTATACCGGTTATGGAACTTCCCGAATGGTTGCGGACGGAATAAAAGTTTTCACCGTAAAAAAAGAACTGCTGGATATTGGGAAAGAAATAGTGAAAACATCATATGGCCATGACATACCGCTCTACAATCGTGAACGCACAATCTGTGATCTAATCCGTTCCAGAAACAGGTTTGAAATACAGGATTTCCAGACCGCACTTAAAACTTACATCATGGGAAAAAACAAGAATCTTAACAGGCTAATGGAATATGCAAAGCTGTTCCATGTTGATAAGAAGATCAGAGAGTATATGGAGGTGCTGTTGTAATGGCTCTGACCGGTGCACAGGTAAGAGGAAAGATAAAAAATATTGCAAAATCAAACAGGGCAGATGTACGCATTTTGATGCGGATATATATGATGGAACGTTTTCTTGAAAGAGTGGCAAACTCACCATATTCTGAAAACTTTATCATAAAAGGCGGTATATTGGTCACGTCCATGATAGGCATTTCTATGCGCTCAACAATGGATATAGATACATCCATCCGTAATTTAAATCTTTCTGAGGAAGAAGCGCTGCGTATAATTAATAAAATCAGTAAGATTGATTTGCAGGACGGTGTGACGTTCAACGTCAAGGATGTAACCAGAATCATGGACGATATGGAATACCCCGGCATTCGGGTGACAATGGATGCATATCTTGGTAAAATGATTACTCCAATAAAGATTGATATTTCTACAGGAGACATCATTACTCCCAGAGCCATTGAATATGATTACAGCCTCATGCTGGAAGAACGATCCATAAAGCTCTGGTCCTATAATTTGGAGACCATTTTTGCGGAGAAACTTCAGACAATTCTTGCCCGCGGTATCCTAAATACAAGGATGAGAGATTTTTATGACGTTTATACATTAATGCTCCGCTATGAGGAGAGGATCAATCATGAAATTCTGAAACAGGCATTTGAAGCTACCTGCAATAAAAGAAATACAACGGACATTATTACCTCAGGGATGCAGATCTTAGATATCATAATTAATGACGATAGATTGAATGACCTATGGAATTCATATCAACAAAAATACTTGTATGCAGGAGACATACCATTTGAAGCAGCTGTAAAAAAATCCATTCAAATTTATAAAATGATGAAACAATAGAGGTTATAAGAAATTATGATAAAAATACTGTTCGTCTGCCATGGCAATATCTGCCGCTCCCCGATGGCGGAATTTGTCATGAAAGACCTCGTGGCAAAAGCCGGATTGGAACATTTGATTTCCATTTCATCCTGCGCGGCGACTTATGAAGAAATCGGAAACGACACCTATCCCCCTGTACGCCGGCTTCTCAAAGACAAGGGGATCCCTTTCACTAAACGGGAAGCACGGATCTTCACGCCTGCCGATTACGAAGAAAGCACTTATATCATCGGCATGGATGATGAGAACCGCCGCGATCTTTACCGTCTTACCAAAGGCGACCCGCAGAAAAAAGTGTCCCTCCTTCTCGAATGGACAGGAGAAAATCGGAGTGTCGCCGATCCGTGGTACACTGATGATTACGAAACAACCTACCGTGATGTACGGGAAGGCTGCGCCGCGATTCTCAAACGGGTCATGCCATGATTTCCGTTTACCCGGCTTTTTACAAAGACTTCCGCTGCAAGGCGGACAGGTGTGTCCACTCGTGCTGTATGCAGAACTGGGACATCGACATCGACGAAGCGACGGCAATGAAATATCTCGTCATGACGGGTGAACCGGGTGAAACCATCCGTGCCTCGATGACAGGCACAAAAGGAAACCGCCGGTTCATCATGAAAGACGGCCGATGCCCTCTTTTACAGGAAGACGGACTCTGCCGCATCGTTGCGGAAACGGGAGAAGAAAATCTTTGCGATATCTGTGCCATGCATCCCCGTTTCTTTGTGGAAAACGGAAATTTTGAACTGGCCGGTGTGGGACTTGCCTGTGAAGAAAGCGTGAAGCTTCTCCTGTCCAATTCCACGCCTCTGCTTTTCATGGAAGACAGAGCCCCTTCTCTATTCGACTTTCCCACACTGCTTTCCGCTATGGGCTGCAGTCTTCCCGAAGAAGCGATCTCCTATACGCCGACCATCAATGAAACTTACTGCCGGACCATTTTACACGCTCTTTCTCAAACGGAGCCTGTCGATGAAGCATGGACGAAGAGGCTCTCCGCTCTTTCCGGAACTTTCACTTCCACACTGAAAAAGGCATCCTCATATCTTTTCGAAGCGCCTCTCCCGGAATTAACGGCGGTGTATCAATACATTTTCTACCGTGCCCTGGAAAAAGAACCTCTCTACGGCATAGACGCCGTCATGACATACGCCCGGCAAAGCACGGACTTCATCTTCATGGAAACTGCCGTATTCGGAGATCTCCCTGAAAACATACGGCGCTGGTCGGAGCAGATCGAATACGACACGGACAATACGGATATCCTTCTGTCGCTCATCACAAAATAATATTTCAGCAAAAAAGCAGATCCCGCTAAAGGACCTGCTTTCGTTTTCCCTTAAAACACCTTTCCTTTTAAGATTAAAAGAAAAATTTCATAAAGTTTTTTACTGCATGCTCCTATACAAAAAGAGGGGATCCACTCCGCTTTTCATGGAGATATCTTAGTATTTCATACTTGTTTTTGCCAGTTCTTCCAGAGATGGTTTCAGATAATTTCTTTCCGCGTCACTGGTCACTGCCAGGATTGCTCTGTACTGATTCTCTTTTTTCATGAAGTATCCCCGGATGTAAAGGGGTACGATGAAACCGTCGGCATCGCTTATGACCCGCGCGCCTGCCGTGTATGTATGGTCATTTAAACGGGTAATCGGTTCTATGTCCTGCAGACGCACATGGGCAAAGTCTTCGGGGAGTTTCACAAGGGCCGTTTTATTATGCTCGTGTATGGCGTCCACGATGAGTTCATTAATTGCGGGTTCAGCACCCATCAGGTAAAGGTTCGCCATCATAAGCGCCCCTGCAGACACCATATTTTGATCCTTCGCAAAGAAAGGATCCATTCCCTTTTTATTTTCTTCCGTTTCAGGAAAAGAGAAATTCATGACAAAGGCGTCAAAGCTTCCCTCATCAGAAGCGACGAGCAGCTGGCCCGCAGGCAGCGTCCCTTCTTTTTCCGTGATGAAAGTTTTTTCTTTTCCTGCCATTTTTTTCGCAGACGGCGTTATGACGAAAGGCGTATAAACGGCGTTATTTCTTAAAGTGATTTTCTTTATAAGGAAAGGGGCTGTCTGCCTGTAAAGATCTTTCACGACATCTCCCGGACTTCTACGGAAATCGGCAGTCAATTGCCTGTCGGCTGCCGTGCCTGTATCCGCCCCTTTATGGGCAGGTTCTGCAAAAACGGCGGTCATGGAGGAAACGGTAATCCCTGCCGCCAAAAATGCTGTCATGAATCTTTTCATCGAAGTCCCTCCGCGCCTTTTACTAAAACAGGTTCTATAATCCGGCCTGTGGCCTGATTGGTATAAATGGCAGTGGCTCCAAGTTGCCCTTTATCTGCTGACGCGATGAAAAAGACATAAAAAGGCGCTTCCACCCCGTACTGTTCCACAAAAAGAAACATGCTTCCATAAACAAACTCGGTCTGCCCATCTTTTTTATAGACGAAACGATTGTTACTGTCTTCTTTTTTCATGCTTTCCCGGATAGTTTCAAGATTCAAAGTCTGATTCTCTCCAAGGATATCAATTTTTTCCGGATGGGCTTTTTCCATGGCCCTGATGATTTCATTCCAGCCGGCGATATCTTTCTCTTCCAATTTTACAGACATAACGACTGCCTGATGAAAAGCCTCCTTTGTCTCCATTTGCAGCTGAGAGAATCTGCCGGCTGCAAAAAGTTTTCCGAGCTGCTCGGCCATCATTTTTTCATGGACTGTATCGCCTTTTCCAAATAATCCCATCCGCTTGACAGCAGGAAGGATTTCTTTCTCTACTTTTTCCTGGTTCCACTCTTTCTGCAGTTCTTTTCCCACATATGATTTATCTGCTTCCCGGATGGTCATCTCATTTCCCAGCGGAAGAATATGTCCGTCCGCCATTTTTAAATCGGATGCCAGAGACAGTCCGCCTGCTGCCAAAGCAAGCGTGAGCGCCATGGCACATATACGTTTTTTCATAATGCTCCTTTCATGAGCTGTCTTTAATCATTTTCTTTCATTATATCAGACTCCGAAAGCATTCCCCAAAAGCGCTGCACGACAGAAACAGTAAGCGTCATCCGGAGTAATAGATTCTTCACTCGGTGTCATGTTGCCGTTTTCTGGCTTTCTCCCACAGCATTCTTGCCTGCGTTCAGAATGACGATGGGAGGAAAAGGCGTCATAATGAGGAAAACGTTAATCGTCATCCGAAGCGGATGTGAAGGATCTATGCCCTTGATAAGGAAACCGCAGGCACAGCTTGAAAACCTGTACCTGAAAACGATCTTTTTATTCTCCCAACTCGCGGCGGATAAGTTCACTCTTCAATGTCTGCAGCTTGTCGGACAGGTTGATTTCCATCAAATCAGGATTAAGGAGACGTGTATATTCCGGCCAGAGTGTGTCCATCTGCTTATCTGCATAGCGGATGATTTCAAAAAGTGCGGGCAGCGGAAGGTTCCTGCCGTTTTCTACGACGGGCCTCAGCAGTTCCTCCACCGTATAAGTGCCTGCTTTCAGCTCTTTCCTGCGCCATTTCGCCGATTCCGTGACAAGGGTAAAGTCTCCGCCGTCCGCCGCTTTTTCATCATGGAGGCAGACAAGGTCGGTAATCATTTTTCCCGTATCCTTTTTATAGAAACGATAGACCGTCTTGATACCGGGGTTCGTCATTTTTTCCACGTCGTTGGAAAATTTCATAACGGGAACCTCTTTACCGTCTGATTCTTTCACCGCCATTTTAAAGACGCCCCCCAGAGCAGAAGTACCGTCGGCCGTGATGATTTTCGTACCCACGCCCCACGAGGTGACGGTACATCCCTGCGCTTTGAGGGACTGGATGGTATATTCGTCAAGATCGTTGGAACCGGAAATAATGGCATCAGGGAAGCCGGCTTCGGTAAACATACGGGTCGCTTCCTGAGAGAGATAGGCGATATCTCCGCTGTCGATGCGGATCCCGTATTTCCCGGGAAGCCGCCCCTCTTCTTTCAGTTCTTTAAACACCTGAATTGCATGGGGTACGCCCATTTCAAGGACATTATAGGTGTCAGCCAAGAGGATGAGATTGTCATGATACTGGCGGACATATTCGCGGAAAGCATCTATCTCTTCATCAAAGCTCATGACCCAGCTGTGGGCCATCGTACCGAGGACGGGGATGCCGAACCGTTTTCCCGCTTCCAAATTGGATGTGCCGTTGAACCCTCCGATCATGGCGGCCCGCGCGCCCCAGAGTCCGGCAGAATGTCCCTGTGCGCGGCGGAGACCGAACTCCATCAGGGCGTCTTTCGGCGCCACGGTGCGCACACGCCGTGCTTTCGTGGCGATGAGGCTTTCATGGTTCATAATCATGGATAAACCTGTTTCGAGAAGCATGGCTTCTGTCGTAGTGCCGTGGAAACGAAGAAGAGGTTCGCCGGGAAAGACTACGGTGCCTTCCGGTACAGCATAAATATCTCCTTTAAATTGGAAGTCTTTCAGGTAATCAAGAAAAGCGGGATAAAAAATATGCAGACTTTCCAGATAAGCGATATCTTCTTCATCAAAACGGAAATTTTCTACAAACTGCTGGAGATGCTCAAGCCCCGCCACGATGGTGTATCCGCCGTTAAAAGGATTCTTTCTGTAAAAACGGTCAAATACGACTTTCCGTTCATGGCGTCCTTTGTTGAAAAGGGCATTTGCCATTGTCAATTGGTATAAATCGGTAATCAAGCCATTCATTTTTATTCCGCCTTTCCTTATATACTTATTCTCAAGACTTATCGTTTTTCATTTCCCTCATCACGGTAACAGGTCCTTCACATTCGTTCAGGATGACGATTAACGTTTCTCTTATTATGATGCCCTTTCCTCCAATCGTCATTCAGAACGGCTGCAAGAATGCTGTATGGGAAAGACGGGAAACGGGATGGTGACACGGAGTGAAGAATCTGTTACTCCGAATGCAGTCCCACCATCAATACCGCTTTTTGCACAAGGACCGTGGAACCCGCCGCCAGAAGAAGCTGCTGGCGCACGTAGTGCGATTGAGGATACTTGCTTGTCGTAATGATTTAAATCGTAAAAGAATAGTTAGCTGACAGCTGACAGCTGACAGCTCACAGCTGATAGCTTTTATCTTCTTACGGCTTCCCTCATCACGGCAACAGATCCTTCGCTCCCGTTCGTATTTAGACTCCATTATAGCACTTCCCCGCCGGTCTTTCAGAAAATGAAAAACGCGCCTGTCACAAGCGCGCTTTCTTTTATAATTCAATTTCTTCCGTCTTTCCGGTAAAATCCGTGATGACCGCGTTTCCCGATGCCAGCCTGAACACGGTATACCTGCCGTCTTTCCGGATCCCGTCCAGAGACTCCTCACAGCTCCTCAGCATGGCGCGCCGCGGTTCCTCCCCTTTATCCTCCCGCAGTTTGCAGGATATGCAGATAGTCGACTGATCCGGATGGGTGGCGCAGATTTCCGCGCGGTCATTCAAAAGAAGCTGCCCGTAAATCTCATCATCTTTATTGAAAAGGAAATGGATTACGCCGCCGCAGACACAGACATTGCTCATCGGCCGGAGGCGCGGCCAGATACCGTCCAAAGTTGCCAGATAAAACACACCGCATTGTTTCAGATATTCAGCAATTCTTTCCGCCGCCGCCATACAGATCCCTCCCGTCCTTTATCTCTACATTTATTTTATCATATTCCAAAAGAAATATTTACCTCAATCCCGCTTCCGCTTCTTCTCTGTCCGCCAGGATTTTCACTTCCGTATCCAGATGGGTGAGAATCTCGACGACTTCTTTTCGTGTGTCCGCCGTAGCGTTGATGCAGCAGGTCGCCCGCCGGGGATCAATGGTGGTCAGAATGCCGAGATATTCATATCCTTCCATGATACGATTGACGTAGTTCACGTCGCCCGGCGCGATTTCTATATAGACTCTGTTATCCACGGGCGCGCCTCCGGAGAATGGTATACGGCGGCAGATCCTGCTCTGTCACCATCGTCAGCTCTTCCAGCGGATGGGGCGCTGCTGCCGCCTCTTCACCGTCTTTATTCGTCAGATGCCCGATTGTGACAGGAAACACATCCCCTGCCGGAGTAAGGCACTCAACGACCTCTCCCGCTTTGAAATAGTTGCGCTGCTGCACTTTGACTGTGCCGTTTTCTTTATCCTGCTCCAGAACAAGGCCTATAAAATCATAAGGCTGCTCCGGCTGGGACTTCATATATTCCTGGGCGGAATGGTCGGGGTTCTGGAACGCGAAAGCCGTCGTGTAAGGACGATGGGATACCTTCTCCAGTTCTTCCCGCCATTCCGGACGAACGGAAAATGCCGCTCCCAATTCGTAGTACGAGTCAATCGCTTTCCGGTACGCCGCCACAACCGCCGCCACATAGTAGACGCTCTTCATGCGGCCTTCAATTTTCAGAGAAGAAACGCCCGCTTCGATAAGTTCGGGGATATGGTCGATCATACAGAGGTCTTTGCTGTTGAAAATATATGTGCCGTGCTCATCTTCTTCTACGGGGAAATACTGGCCCGGCCGGGACTCTTCCATCACGGAATACTTAAACCGGCATGCCTGGATGCATTCACCCCGGTTGGACTGGCGTTTCCCGTTTGTAAAATAATTGGATAAAAGACAGCGGCCGCTCCAGGAAATACAGAGCGCCCCATGGCCGAATACTTCCAGCTCGATATCCACCCGTTTTCTGATATCCGCCATTTCTGAAAGGGATACTTCTCTGGCAAGAACGACGCGGGACGCGCCCATATCTTTCCATCTCCTGACGGTGCGCCAGTTTGCCGCGCTCGCCTGCGTGCTCACATGGATCGGCAAATCAGGCGCTGCTTCACGGGCGATATCAAATACGCCGAGATCGGAAATCAGGACGGCATCCGCATGAATATCCTGTAAATATTTCAGGTATGTGTCAAGCCCTTCCAAATCTTCATTCCGGGGAATGATATTGACCGTGATATACACTTTTTTCCCCATGGAATGGGCATACTCCACAGCCTCTTTCATTTCTTCCCGGGTAAAATTGCCGCCGTACGCACGGAGGCCGAAAGCTTTGCCCGCCATGTATACCGCGTCTGCCCCGTAAAGGAGCGCCATTTTCATTTTTTCCATATTTCCCGCCGGCGCGAGAAGTTCCATTTTTTCCACTTGTGTTCCTTTCTTCCCTTATTTCCTTATCTTACTTGACACCGCAAGACCGTCTCCCTCTTCATGGATGACCGTATCATAATGAGCCTCCACATATTCGAGGTATTCCCGCAGGCGTGTGACAAGCGTCCTGTACCGATGCGCCGCGGGTTCCCCGCTTCGCACCAATCCGCGGAAGAGGACATTATCCGCCGCAATAACCGCGTTTTCTGATAATTTCGGCTCAATAAGTTTCAAATGGCGGAGGTACTGCCCTTTCGGCCCGTCAAGGTAAACAAAATCATACGGCCCTGCAAGCGTAGAAAGCACTTCTCCCGCGTCCCCCAAATGGCACCGGACACGCTGCTCGAATCCTGCCGCCTGCATGACGGATACAGCCCGTTCATTCCGCAGGGCATCTATTTCTATGGTATCAATTTCCGCCAGGGGAAAATGCTCTGCCAGAAGCAAAGCGGAATAGCCGATGGCCGTTCCCACTTCCAGTATTTTCTTTGGATCGGCTGCCGCCGCGGCTTCCAGCAGCAGCTTCCTCTCCGCCCTGCGCAGAATGGGAATATTCTCTTCTTCCGCTTCCCGCTCCAGTTCCTTTCTCAGATCCGCAATCATGGCCATATCAGTCGTCCGTCCCATAGATGCGGTCGATTTCCGCCTGATGTTCTTCAAGCGTCTTCGTGAAGACATGGCGGCCGTCTTTTTCCGCCACATAGTAAAGATACTCTCCGGGCGCCGCGTCAAGCACCGCACGGACGGCATCCATGCCGGGACTGCTTATGGGGCCGGGCGGAAGTCCCTGCCGTTCATATGTATTATAAGGCGAATCAATTTTCGTATCCGCCATGGTCAGTTCCTCTTTCTGCCTGCCCAATGCATACTGGACAGTAGCGTCAATCTGAAGAGGCATCTGCTTCTCCAGACGCGCCAGGATGACAGAAGCGATCGGCACTTGATCTTCCTTTAACCGTGCTTCCCGCTCCACCATGGACGCGATGGTCATGAGGGCATGAATAGAAAGATGCTTCTCCTCCGCCCTCCTGCGCAATGCAGGCGTAAGCATTTCATCCGTGCGCCGATACATCATGTCAGCAATCTGCCGGGCGGAGCAAGATTTCGGAATCTCATACGTATCGGCGAAAAGAAACCCTTCTCCCTTCACCTTTGCCGCCTCGGGACCGTACATGTATGGAAAAGGCGCGTAAGTTTCCGCTTCATGAAGAAAATCTCCATAGCATTCCAGCCCCGCCTTCTGAAGAACATCTGCAATCTGCGCTGCGGTAAAGCCTTCCGGCACGGTAATCTTCACCACTTCTTCTTTTCCGTTTTTCAGAACCGAAATTGTCTCCGCCACCGTTGATCCCTGCCGGAATGTATAGTATCCGCTTTTAAGCGCCTTCCCGTTTCCTGTGGCCAAAAGCATGGCGCGGAAAACGGCGGCACTTCTGATAACGCCTTTCTCCTCAAGCATTTCTCCGATTTCCCGCCCCGTGGCATTCTTCGGTATTTCCACCATCACCGTTCCATCCGCCGGTCCGTGATAAAAGAAATAAAAATAGAGGAACAGGCCCGCCGCCAGCGCCGCAAAAGCAAGCACCACCCCATGCAGGTATTTCCTTTTATCTTTTATAAAAGATATTTCCTTCATAAAACCTCTCTTGTTTCAATCGCGGAAGAACAGAAACCATCGCAGCCTTCCGCTGTTTTCATGACTGGTTTATTATACCACAACTCTGAAAATAGCCGCCTTTTCTCCGCCGTGCTACAATAGGTCCATCAGCAAAGGAGGAATTCCTATGGAAATCAAAATCGGAACTGTCGGTACCGCCGGCCGGACCGTCACGGAAAAAGACACTGCCCTTGCCGTCAAAAGCGGCTCTCTGCAAGTCCTTGCCACTCCTGTTTTATCCGCCCTTATGGAAGAGGCTGCCGTCGCCGCCCTTGCGCCCTGCCTGCCGCCAAAACAGACTACGGTAGGCGGTTTCATCGCCGTCCGCCACAACGCGCCCACCCCCGTGGGACAAACGATCAAAGCGACTGCCACCGTGACGGCGGTCAAAGGAAAGAAAATATCTTTCACCATCACCGCGTCTGATGAAAACGGCGCCATCGGTGAGGCGGAGCACACCCGTTTCCTTGTGGATGAAGAAGCGTTCATGAGGAAATTACACAAATAAAAGGATTTTCGGATCAAAAGGCATGGCAAAAGACGCCCGCGGTATTCTGCGGATGTTTTTCATTGATGCTTTATTTTTTTGTATGGCTTCCAGCGGCGCGTTCCACCCCTGTCCCGTCAAAAACGGGAATAAAACTTTGATCGGAAGATTCTTTCTGCTGGATATATCCGTCTTCAATGCCGAGCGCTTCCATGTACGCTTCCGCCTCTTCGTATTCTTCATCGGTAATCCGGCGGTTGATTTCAGGAAACTCTTCCGCTCTTCCGTGAGGCGTGTACTGCCGCATAAGGCTGAAAAGAACATCCCCTTTCCGAAACGTTTCCGCCACATATTCCAAAACGCCTTTCGTGTTTTTCATCTGCCCCGGCAAAATGAGGTGTCGGATAAGGACACCTTTTTTTAATATACCGTCGGCGCCGATTTCATAGGGGCCTGTCTGCCGGAACATCTGCTCAATGGCAGGCACCGCCTTTTCAAAGTAGTCCGGCGCGCTGCTGTACCTCTCCGCCGCCGCAGCGTCGCTGTACTTCAAATCAGGAAGCCAGCACTGTATTTTCTTCCGCAGGAACGCCACGGTATGAACGCTTTCATAGCCGCCGCAGTTATACACCACCGGTACGGGAAGCGGTTCTCTCAGACTTTGAAAAACGGCATGAGTAAAATGGGTCGGCGTCACAAGGTCGATATTGTGCGCGCCCCGGGCGATGAGTTCACGGTAAATCTCCGCCAGCCGCTCCACGGATATTTCTATCCCCCGGCACAGTTCAGATATTTCATAATTCTGGCAATAGACGCAGGACAAGTTGCACCCCGCAAAGAAAACCGTTCCCGCGCCTCTCGTTCCGCTGATGCACGGTTCTTCCCAATGATGGAGCGCCGCCCGGGATACGATGGGAAGCATGCCTGTCCGGCAGTAGCCGACAGCGCCCTGTCCGTGAATGGACTCCCGCCGCGGCACACGGCATCCCCGCGGGCAGATATTACAGATACTCATTATATGTCCTTTATATAAAGCGGGCTTTCCCGCAGAATTTCCACTACCTGATTATACACCGAAAGAAGAAAATCCATTGCCCCCGCTTTGTAAAAATCTTATAATGATACATATTGTGGGTAAAGCTGAAAGGAGAAATTTTATGGAACAGCAATCCGGTTTTTTGGACAGAATTTTTCACCTGAAAGAAAATCATACGTCCGTCAGGACAGAAATCATGGCGGGCATCACGACTTTCATGACAATGGCGTATATCCTCGCGGTCAATCCCGGCATCATGAGCGCCGCCGGCATGGATAAAGGCGCGCTTCTTACGGCGACCGCCCTTGCCGCATTCATCGGCACCATTCTCATGGCACTCTTTGCCAATTACCCCTTCGCCCTCGCTCCCGGCATGGGGCTGAATGCGTTTTTCGCTTTCACCGTCGTCGGGCAGATGGGCTATTCCTGGCAGACCGCCCTTGCCGCTGTTTGTCTGGAAGGCGTAATTTTCATTATCCTGTCTCTCACCAATGTACGCGAAGCGATTTTCAACGCGATCCCCATCAACCTGAAACGGGCAGTGTCGGCAGGTATCGGCCTGTTCATTGCCTTCATCGGACTGGTTTCCGCCAATATCATCGTCGCCAATCCCGCTACGAAAGTTTCTCTTTTCTCCTTTAAAGGCGCAATTGCCGCAGGCACATTCCACACCGTGGGAGTTCCGGTTCTCCTCGCCATCCTGGGTGTGCTTTTCACAGGCATCCTCATGGTGAAAAAAGTGAGAGGAAATATTCTCTGGGGCATCCTCTTCACATGGGGACTCGGCATTCTATGCGAACTCACGGGGCTCTACATCCCCGATCCCGCAAAAGGCGCGTTCAGTACTCTGCCGGATCTTTCCGCAGGCATTGCTTCTTTTACCCCTGTAAGCCTGTCCCCCATTTTCATGCAGCTTGATTTCTCAAAGGTGATGAGCCCTGATTTCTTCGTTGTCCTCTTCGCGTTCCTTTTCGTGGATATTTTTGATACCCTCGGCACCCTGGTCGGCGTTTCTTCCAAAGCAAACATGCTTGATGAGGAAGGGAAGCTGCCCCGCATCAAAGGCGCTCTCATGGCTGACGCTGTCGCCACCACCATCGGCGCGGGCCTCGGCGTTTCCACCACAACCACCTTCGTAGAAAGTGCGGCAGGCGTTTCTGAAGGCGGACGGACCGGTCTTACCGCCGTCACCGTAGCCGTTCTCTTTGCCCTCTCCCTGTTCCTTTCCCCCTTCTTCCTGGCAATTCCCGCCTTTGCCACCGCCCCCGCCCTCATCATCGTGGGCTTCCTCATGTTCACCGCCGTCACGGGCATCAACTTCAGCGACCCCACCGAAGCCATTCCCGCATATATCGCCATCCTTGCCATGCCCTTCACATACAGCATCGCCGAAGGCATCTCGTTCGGCATCATCACTTACACTGTCATGAACGCCCTCACAGGAAACGGGAAAAAGATCAGTGCCCTGATGTATATTCTGACCATCCTCTTCATCGGGAAATATATCTTCCTCTGATCGAAGTATTTCATACAAATGAAACGATAAATTTTTGAAGCACCACGGACCCTTCTTATCAGATAATGGTAAGGAGGGTATTTTACATGCTATGCTCCTTGCAGGCAAATTCGTCCGCCTCGATTTTATACACCGCCACATGCGCTGCCATTCGATCGGTAAACTCAAAATGCTTTTTATCCTGGCACTCCATGAAAATCGTAAGTATCTTTTTCTTCTCTTCCCTGTCTTTTACCACCGACACCGGTCCGCTCCCGATGATGCTGTGGTAGTACTCCGTGTAATCGCAGGCTTTCTCCGCCCGTCCCATGTCACCGCCGTTGTCGATTTCAAAACCAATGACAGGATTTGATTCTGCCAGTTCCCGTTTCAGTCCGGCATCAGCGCCATGGAAATACACCGTAAGCTTTCCCCCTTCATAAGAGTATCCGTAGTTGACCGGCACCACAAAAACACGGCCGCCGTCCTGAAAACCCAGATGAACGATTTTGCACTCGTCCAGAACTTTTCTGATTTCCGTTTCTTCCGTAATTTCTCTGTCGTTTCTTCTCATCATAACCTCCTCGATGACTATTGCCTGCTTAAATTATACCGCTCTGTATAAATTCCATCCTTATTTGTGCTATGATGGAAAAAACATCTGTGGAAAATATATTTTCTTACAAAGGAGATTATTATGTTTGAAAATGACAGCCGTTCTTCTTTGCGGAAATGGATTTTTGCCGCTCTCCTCGCCGCGGCAGGCGTCCTTCTTTCACCGGTCTTTTCTTTTCCTTTGGGAGTGACCCGTGCTTTCCCGCTCCAGCACATGATCAATATCTTTCTTGCGGTTCTCTGCGGCACGCGGTACGGTATTTCCGCCGCTTTTACCACATCGGTGATCAGGAATATCATCGGCTCCGGTTCGCTCCTCGCTTTCCCCGGCTCGATGATCGGCGCCTTCCTGTCGGGATACCTGTACAGCCGCACGAAAAAACTTTGGGCAGCCGTCCTTGGAGAATTCACAGGCACATCGCTCATCGGCGGCCTTGTCTCTTATCCGGTGGCCGCTCTCTTTATGGGGTCGTCAAAAGGAGCTTTTTTCTATATTTCTCTCTTCTCCGTTTCCTGCGGCGCCGGGTGCCTCATTGCTTTTATCGTCCTCAAAGGGATCCATATCTTTCAAACAAATACGATAAAAGAAAAATAATATTTCTTTTAAAATTGACTTTCCGAGGCCTTCAGGCCTCTTTCTTTCTGCACAAAAATGACGGCTGCACGCTTATCATATACGATTTATATGTACAATTAACATCAGGCGTTAAAACCATTGACAGTTTTTATTTCCATCAGATATAATAAGTCTGTTTTGAGACATATTTCATTCATTTTTTATATTTCGTTTAAGTCTTGCTATCTAAATGAGAACCAAGGACAACAAGGGGATTTATTCAATGAGACATACCATACTGAGAGCCGCCGTCTGCGCATTTTTTGCCGGTGCAGCGATGACCGCCTCCGCGGCCAACCCATTTTCTGATGTAGAAAGCGATTCCTGGGCATACGAAGCCGTCGCTTCCCTGTCAGACCAGAACATTGTCGAAGGCTATCCTGACGGCACATTCAAAGGCGACAAGCACATCACCCGTTACGAAATGGCGCAGATTACCGCCCGCCTGCTGGCAAAAAGAGACTCTCTTTCCGCTGATCAGCAGTCCGTCGTAGACAAGCTTTCAAGAGAGTATGCTAATGATCTCTCCAGCCTCGGCGTCCGTATTTCCGAACTGGAGAAAAAAACGGGAAAAACATCGCTTCTCACGGAACTCCGTGTACAGGGCATCGACCGCTACGATAATATTTTCAAAGACACAAAAGAAAAACACTATGAACTGGGCGCCCGTATCCGTTTAAATACCATGACCAAGATCAATGACAGAAGCACCCTGTACGGGCAGCTTGAGACCTACATGGGCATGAACGGCAGAGACCCTTACGATATCAATAAATACACATACGATAAAAACGGAAACGAAAGCGTCCGCGCCGGACACAGCGATGGTGAGCTTCATTTGAACCGTCTTTGGACCACATTCCAGTTCGGTAAGAAACAGGACACCACGAACCTTCCTTTCGGACCGTCAAAGAACCTCATCGGTATCGGACAGTTCCCCGTCAAAATGGGGGTTACCGGCTATACCTATGACGGTGAATTTAAAGGCGCCTTCATCACTTTCGGCGACTACATAAAGGGAGGCCGTCTGACAATCGCTTATGGCCGCGCCACCAATATCAACTATAATTATACCGGTCCCATGATGCACGGAATAAAAGTCACGCCGATTGCCAAGAGCAAGCTGATTGGCGAGCTTTCCACCAACAAAGTGGTGGCCGCTGCCGTTGCCGCCAACCCGGCGCTCAAAAGCGTACTGGGAAAAGCCACCGGCCTGATCAACAGCAGCAATAATTTGCCAGAGCTGCAAAATAATTTAGGAAAGATCGTCAATCTCATCAAGACGCAGAATCCGCAGCTAGCACAGGCGGTCGCTGCCAAGCTGGGGACTCTCAATCTGAACTCCCTCGTTTCCGCCAGCACCATGTACTACAATCCCGCTAATGACACCCTCTATCCCATGGGGAAAGATGTCGTAATGGACTGGGGCGAAGATGAAGACGTGCCGGTCACTTACGCCTCCTATATTTACAAGGTTCCGGATCAATGGGAATTCCATGCGTATGCCATGAAAGCAAACGGTCCTGTCGGACACATCTGCGAGGCCTACGGCTTTGCCGGTTCCTACTACGTCACACCGAAATGGAATATCCACGGTGAATTTGTCAAGAATCTCCGTGTCCTTCCTTTGAATAACGAGAAGCCGCACAGCTTCAATTACGGTCTTTCCTACGGAACAGCAGACGTGCTCAAACCCAGATCTTACTCCATCGGCATAGATTATATTTACAGCCAGGCAGGCACATACTTCGGCGGCTCCGGCAATGATATCGCCGACCAGTACATGGGACATGTCTATAAAAACTGGCACGGTATGAAAAATGTCCCTGCCTACTTTGCCGACAAAATGGACGCCCTGACCGACGGCAACCCTGCCAACGACCACAAGAACTTCGGCGGCGCCAAGTTCTTCCTCGCCAAAGCGTCTTATGTGCCCATGAAAGGCCTTATCGTAGAAGCTGATTACGGCTTTAACGCCAAAGATATGGGCGGCAAAAAAATGGATAATATGTTCATGCTGAAAGCGACCGCTTACATCAAATAATGGAATAAAAGAAATACTTAACCCGTGATGGTAATTCTATCACGGGTTTTTACCTGGCTGTAAGAAAATGGCAGCAGCCATGTTTCCTTCTCTGACGAAACCAACCATCTGCCACTCCATTTCTCAAAAAAAGCACAAAGAAATAAGTTCTTTGCACTCTAATGAAACTGCACCTCGGATTCCAAAAAGCCCATCATAGCCTTCCGTTTTGATTTGCCAGCAAAGGTAATACTGATGACAGGACCTCATCCGGAGTGCCAGCGAAGAATTCGTACCCGTAATGAGGAAGCCGGTAAAGCGTCATCCTGAAGCAATAGCGAAGGATCTATTGCTACAGTGAGGAAAGCCATAAAATGTTATCAGAGTAATAGATTCTTCACTCTGTGTCACCGTTCCATTTCCCGTTTTTCCCACAAAACATTCTTATCCCCGTTCAGAATGACCACGTACGGTAAAACGTCATAATGAGTGCCAGCGAAGAATTTGTACCCGTAATGAGGGAGCCGGTAAAGCGTCATCCTGAAGCGACAGCGAAGGATCTATTGCCACAGTGAGGAAAGCCGTAAAATGTCATCAGCGTCATAGATTCTTCACTCTGTGTCACCGTTCCGCTTTCCCGTTTCTCCCACAAAACATTCTTACCCCCGTTCATAAAATAAGTGCAGCAGGGGAAATATTGTATTTCTCTTTGCTGCACTTATATGGTACTAATGACGATTTGAAGAAAGCGCGTCACTAACGATGGAGAACGGAAAGTGTCAGAATGACGAGGAACAAAAAACGTCATTCTGAGTGACAGCGAAGAATCTGTACACATAATGAGGGCATCGGTAAAGCGTCATCCTGAAGCGATAGCGAAGGATCTACTGCCACAGTGAGGAAAGCCGTAAAATGTTATCAGAGTCATAGATTCTTCACTCGGTGTCACCGTTCCGCTTTCCCGTTTTTCCCACAAAACATTCTTATCCCCGTTCAGAATGACGCTTTAGGGAAAGACGTCTGACATCATCCTCACAGCTTTCTGTGATGAACCAATTATTTGACCGATTTAGTTGCAATATATGTTTTTATATTCATATCATGGAGCCTGCCGATACCATTTGTATCTTCATATAAATCAATAAGCGTGAACCCCGCTTTTAACTGACCCCCTATCTGCTCGGCCATAGTATGCGAAAACTGCATCCCGGATCCTTCTGCCATCATAAAATCCCTGGCTCTTTTATCTTTTAACGGATTAAACGGCATTGCCCAAACTATTTCTTTTTCTTCATCATCAACAATATAGTTTATCTCATTGTTCAGTCCTGACAGTAAACTGCCGCCTTTTCTTAAAACCCTGTAAGCTTCATTAAAAACATGCTGTACATCTTCAACATAACAATTTGAAACCGGGTGGAATATAATATCAAAACTTTCATCTGCAAAAGGAAATTTCTTTGTCATATCTCCTTCAACAGCATTTATATCATAACCTTCTCTTTCTGCTATCAATAATTCAGATTTTATCTGCTTAGATGAATAATCAAGCACTGTACATTCTGCGCCTAAAGCATTAAAGATAGGCATTTGCTGCCCGCCGCCTGATGCCAGTCCCAGAATTTTCTTTCCTTTCAGGCTGCCAAGCCACTCATGAGGAACAAAAACAGTGGGCGTCAGCAAAACATTCCAGCTCCCATTCTTCGCATTTATATATTCTTCATGAGAAACAGGTTTCCCCCATTCCCAGCCTTCTTCAATCCATTTATCAATCGTATCCTTATTAATCTCCTGATATGATTTCATGGTTTACATGCCTCATCTCTACATTATATGATTAAACCAAACACTTTTAACCCGTCAACCGCCCAATTTCTTCACAAAATCGTTTCCGCCGTGCCCACATACCATTGCGGCCGTTCCTCTTTTATTTTGGCCGCCAGCTTTCTTTGCTGCACTTCATTTTCCACCATCAGGAAAAAAGCGGATCCTGACCCTGTCATTATCGCTTTTTTGCAAAGAGAGGACAGATAGGAAAACGTTTCCCCAAGAACGGGCTCCGCCTTAAACAGGACGTCTTCAAAATCATTGGAAAGAGATGCCAGCAGCATAGTACGGTCTTTATTTTTCAAAGCCTCTATACAGCTTTCTGCCGTACCTGCCCTGCGACGGAGGCAGACGTCCAGCAGTCCATAAGCTTTCCCTGTGGAAATAGAAACACCAGGCCGGACGATAACTACGGGCAGCCCCGCCCAACCGGCAAGAGGAGTAAGTTTTTCACCGATTCCCTCACAACGCCGGCACCCGCCTGCCACACAGAAGGGAACATCAGCCCCCAGCTTTGCCCCCATATCCGCCAATGCCATAAGAGAAAGCTGCTGCCCTGTCATTCTGTTTAATCCGCGGAGGACAGCCGCCGCGTCAGAGGAACCGCCGCCCATACCCGCTTCCGACGGAATCTGCTTCACCAGTTCCATGTGGACACCGCCGGAAAATCCTGTTTCTCTGAAAAATAATTCCGCCGCTTCCCACATAAGATTTGCTTTTCCCCCCGGCGCAAGCCCTTCTTTAATGGAAAGAGAAATCCCTCCCGCTTCCGTAAGTGTCACTTCATCGCAAAGAGATATACTGTGCATCACGCTGTCAATCTCATGATACCCGTCTTCTCTCTTTTCCCCCACTGATAAAGTCAGGTTGATTTTCGCATAAGCCTTTTCTGCAATCATTATGATCCCCATTCGTTATTGATGGCTCTATTATATCATTCCGCCAGCGGCATAATAGATATGAAATACTTCTATATCGAAAATATTTGTTGTCATTTGGGTTCCTTTTCCGTATAATTCAATATATAGAACATTGTAAATGTATTGAATTGTAAACAAAATCTTTTGTAAAGAACCCAAAATTGAAAGGATGAATTTTATGTACGGCATGTTTTTTGATACCTATGATACCCCTGTGTACCGCCCGCCAAGTGAAGCAGCCAGCTTTATTCTCCGAGTAACCCGCGGCTGTGCGCACAACAACTGCACCTACTGCAATATGTACCGCGGTGTCAAATTTGAAAAGCTTTCTGATGAACAGATCATGCGCCAGATTGAGCTTGCCCGTGCCACCGATGCGGAAGGTGTGCGCCGTGTATTTCTTGCTGACGGCGACGCCCTTGTACTGCCCACCGACCGCTTGCTGAAAATCCTGGCAGTATTGAAAGAATATTTCCCCAACTTAGAAAGAGTAGCGTCTTACGCCGCGCCAGGAGATATCCTCCGTAAATCCGTGGAAGAACTCACCTCCCTCAGAAAAGCAGGACTCACCCTGCTCTACTACGGTATGGAAAGCGGCGATTCCCAGACGCTGAAAGATATCCGCAAAGGAGTAAACGGTGAGCAGTCCATCGAAGTAGGCAAACGCGCCATCGCCGCGGGAATGCAGCTCTCCATCATGGTCATCCTCGGCATCGCAGGCGCAGAAGGATCGGAGCGCCACGCTCTTGCCACCGCCCATGCCATCAATGAAATCAAGCCGACCATGCTTTCTGCGCTGTCCCTCATGCTCTATCGCGGCAGCGAACTGAAAGACCAGTTTGAACGGGGCGAATTCCATCCCCTGCCGCCGGCGGGACTGATGAAAGAACTCAAACTGATCATGGAGAACGTGCATCTTCCTGACAGCGAACGTATGATTTTCAGAAGCAATCACGTGTCCAACTATATCCGTCTGGCGGCGACACTCCCCGCCCAGAAAGATCAGCTGATGGAGGACATAGAGGAAAGCATCGACTACCTGTCCCAAATGAAAGACTGGGATATTTACAATCACGACTGGACAAAATAGTTATGACAGTAAAGGAGACTATCATGAAAAAATTACTGACTTCCGCAGCACTCGCCCTGACTCTCACCGCCGCAGGCATGACTTCCTACGCCGTAAACTGGGTCTACCTCGGACAGGACGGAAACGACCGAATCTATTATGATACCTCTTCCGTTTCCCGCCAGGGCAACCTGGTTGCCGTCACCATGCAGGAACGGGAAGCGGATGGCGAGGCAGAGGAGTACAATTATCTTTTTGATACCCACCGGAAGAAATACACCCTTGCTTCCAAAATTGAATATGATCGAAACGGGAACGTCAAGAAAATTGAAACTTTCCATGAATCGGATTTCGGATGGAAAAAAGTGAAAGAAAATTCGGAAGAAGAGCTGCTCTATAAACAGATCGTGAATAAGCCGGCCACTGCCTCACTGTAACCGTCCATGAGCGGGAAATCGGCAGCGAGGTGGGAATATATCCATATCTTCACAATACGGAAAGAAAAACATACGCTATCAATGATTAAATCGGATACCCTCTTTAATCATTGACAGCATCATTATCACTCAATTTCGGACCGCTGCCCTCCGACACCGGCCTTCCTCTCCCCATTTAAAAATCCCGCCTCAATTAACGGGCGGAATTTTCAAATGGGTTTTATTTTCTTATTCCGGTTCAATAATGAAAGAGAGAGAAGAGAAATACTTCGGCGTGGTATGTTCATCCTCTTTCTCCCCTGCCACTTCCACACCTACTACGTTCAGACCGTTTGCGCTGACAGTAACTGTAGCGTAACCGTCCGCGTCGGCTGTGGACTCATTAGTCAGGTCATTGATGACGTCCTTGATGAGAGGCGCGTTCGCATAGGGCTTGCCATCTTTGTACACACGGATTCTATACGTATCGCCCTTGCGGAGCGTCAGCGGATTCACCTGGGGAACGATCTGGATAGGCACATTATAAATACCGCCCGGCTTTACATCGGGACTCCAGTAGTTAATGTTCCATTTGATCGCGTGGGTTGTCTTCACCGCGTCCGCCACTTCCGCAAACGGAGCCTGATGCATTTTGCCGGAGCTGTCTTTCGTGAAGAAGCCATAATCAAAGAAAGTCACCGTTACACCCAACTCATCCGTGGGAATGATAGAAATATGATCCTCATAATTTACAGTTTCCACATTCATAGCGTCGAAATTCTTATCATAAGCTTCCACCGCCTTCACACAGGACGGATTGTACGCGTTGTCTGTCGGTCCTTCCCCAAGGACAAGGGCTTTCTGGTCAAAACGGTTTGCAATAAACACGCCGTGGGCAGACACGGAAGAGCAAGCCGCGCCAATAGACAAAGCAGCCGCGCAAAGTAACAGTACGTATCTTTTTTTCATGAAAAAACCTCCCTTAAACAATAACCAACTTAATCATAATTATATGTATAATTATATCACACCTTATATTCAATTTTAACTTTGTATTTTATAATAAATATTTTTGAAACTCTTTTCCTGTATAAATTTTAACAAAATACAAAATGACAATCACTGAATCTGTTTTTATTAATTCTTTCATTTCACATTTCTCCATCAAAAAACGCCCTGCAGGGAGCGTTTTCTTTTCATATTTTATTCACCGCTTTGTTTCACGGCAGCTTCCATAAAACCGTTGAAGAGGGGGTGGGGCCGGTTCGGGCGGCTCTTGAATTCCGGATGGGCCTGGGTGGCGGCAAAGTAGGGATGATCTTTTAATTCGATGATTTCCACGAGACGGTCATCGGGGCTGGTGCCGGAAACGACAAGACCCGCCGCTTCCATCTGCGGACGGAATTCGTTGGATACTTCGTATCTGTGGCGGTGGCGTTCGTAGACGATTTCCTGATTTTCATATAAAGTTCTCGCCCTTGTTCCTTCTTTCAGCTTGCACGGATAGATGCCGAGGCGCATGGTACCGCCTTTTTCCGTGACGTCTTCCTGATCGGGCATGAGATCGATGACGGGATATTTCCCGTCGGGAATGAATTCGGAAGAGTTGGCTTGTTCCATGTGACACACGTTTCTGGCAAATTCGATAACGGCGCACTGCATGCCGAGGCAGAGCCCAAGGAAGGGAATTTTATTTTCACGAGCATAACGAATAGCGTCGATTTTCCCCTCCACACCGCGGTAGCCGAAGCCGCCAGGGACGACGATACCGTCAACACCGGCAAATACTTCATCCAGATCCGGTTTTTCTTCTTCAAGGATTTCGGAATTGATCCAGCGGATGTTCACCTTGGCCCCCATGGCGTATCCCGCATGGGACAGCGCTTCCGCTACGGAAAGGTAAGCGTCATGGAGCCGGACATATTTACCGACAAGGGCGATCTGCACTTCCTTTTTTGCCGTGGTCATGCGTTCTACCATGGCTTTCCAGTCTTCCATATCCACCGGACGGTCTTCAAGTCCCAATTTTTTCAGGGCGATATGGTCGAGACCTTCCTGTTCCATAAGAAGAGGCACTTCATAAATGCTGTCCGCCGTCAGGTTATTGATGACGGCTTCCGGTTCCACATCGCAGAACATGCCGATTTTCTTTTTCATTTCATCTGACAGTTTTTCCACGGTGCGGCACACGATGATATCCGGCTGGATACCGATGGATCGCAGTTCCTTGACACTGTGCTGGGTTGGTTTCGTTTTCAGTTCGCCCGCCGCCGCAATGTAAGGCACAAGGGTGACATGGACATAGATGACATCATTTCTGTTGGGCACGTCTTTCTTGACCTGGCGGATTGCTTCCAGGAAAGGCAGGGATTCGATATCTCCCACAGTACCGCCGATTTCGGTGATAACGATATCTGCGTTGTCATTTTTGCCGACACGGAGGACACGGTCTTTAATTTCATTAGTGATATGGGGGATAACCTGTATGGTGGATCCCAGATATTCCCCCTTTCTTTCTTTATTGATCACCGACTGGTAGATTTTGCCTGTTGTCACGTTGGAGGCTTTGGACAAATTTTCATCAATGAAACGTTCGTAGTGTCCCAGATCAAGATCCGTTTCCGCGCCGTCATCAGTGACAAAGACCTCGCCGTGCTGGTAAGGACTCATGGTACCGGGATCAATATTGATATAAGGGTCAAATTTCTGAATGGTAACTTTGTACCCTCTGTTTTTCAGAAGACGGCCTAGGGAAGCGGCGGTGATGCCTTTCCCCAAAGATGAAACGACGCCGCCGGTCACGAAAATATACTTTGTCATGGTTCCTCCTTTACATGCGCTCCGGTGCGGAAACACCGAGAATAGAAAGCGCGTGGACAAGCACGTGCTGTACGGCGGTGATGAGGCCGAGCCTTGCCTGTGTCACGCCTTCTTCAACGCCCAGAATGCGGCATTCACGGTAAAAATGATGGAAAAGCCCTGCCAGCTCATAAGCATATTTCGCTATCCGCTGGGGCGCTCGTTCCTTCGCCGCGCCGTCAATGAGCATATGGTAGTTTTCCATTTTCTTGACAAGGTCCAGTTCACATTCTTCCGTCAGTTTCGTAAAATCTGTCTTTTCCCAGTCGCCCCACTTTACGCCCGCTTCTTTTGCCTGGGCAAAAAGGCTGTGGATACGGGCATTGGCATACTGGATATAGTAAACAGGGTTGTCGCTGGACTGCTTTTTCGCCAGGTCAATATCGAAGTCCATCTGGCTGTCCAGTGTACGGCTGCAAAAGAAATACCGCGCCGCATCGCTTCCCACTTCGTCCATCAGCTCACGGAGCGTGACCGCCTGTCCCGTGCGCTTGGACATTTTCACCGGCTGCCCGTCACGAAGAAGTGTCACCATCTGGAGAAGCATGATTTCAAAATCTTCCGGATTGTAGCCGAGGAACTTCATGGCGGAATGGATACGGATGATGTATCCGTGGTGATCCGCGCCCCATATGTCAATCAGTTTATTATAGCCTCGTTTTTCCTTATTCGGCACATAGGCGATGTCGGAACAGAAATAGGTCGGTTCGCCGTTCGCGCGGATAACAACCCTGTCCTTGTCATCGCCGTTCTTCGTCGTGGCAAGCCACCAGGCGCCGTCTTTCTCATAAAGATATCCGTCTTTTTTCAGTATGTCCAGAGCGTCATCCACCTGCTTGGGGTAAAGCGATTTTTCAGAGAACCAGTTGTCAAAAGTGACATGGAAATCGGCCAGATCCTTTTTCAGGATAGACAGTTTTTCATTAAGCGCTACCGTTTTGAATACCTTCAACCGCGCCTCTTCATCCATGGACAGATACGCATCGCCTTCACGGTCAATGAGGGACTTGGCTGTTTCTACGATATCATATCCGTGGTAACCGTCGTCCGGCACATCTGCGTCTTTTCCAAGAAGCTGGAGGTAACGGGCATTGACCGATTCCGCCAGGTGGGCAATCTGGCTGCCCGCGTCATTCACATAGTACTCGGCATACACATCATATCCTGCCGCGCGGAGCAGGTTCACCAGAGCAGAACCATAAGCCGCGCCGCGGGCGTGCCCGATATGGAGCGGTCCTGTAGGATTGGCAGACACATATTCCACAAGGATCTTGTCCTTTCTATCTTTCGGAAGATCTCCGTAAGAAGCGCCGGCGGAAAGGATATTTCTTAACTCGGCATACACCGTGTCTGCCGCCAGAAAGAAATTGATGAACCCCGCTCCTGCAATTTCCATTTTAGAAACGAGAGGCGCGTCAATATATTTCACGATACTTTCCGCAATGGCGCGGGGCGCCTTATGCGCCGTCCTTGCCCACTGCATGGCCGCATTGGTGGAATAATCGCCGAACTCCTTCGCTTTCGGTATTTCCAGGCGCTGCACAGGCGCATACTCTCCGGGGGGAAGTTCTCCCGCCGCCTCTGCCGCCGCCCTTGCCCTTTCAATAATTTCCTTCAGTTCTTCTCTGACTTCCATGAAGTTTCCGATTCCTCCCGCACATCAATAATAATTTCGTTCAGATGGCTGAAAAGCCCTTTCATTTCAATGTCATAAACCAGGCGGAGGCGCCCCTTTCCCCCGCTCACCGTATCGGTGATTTCTTTCGAAGAAACAGTGATTTCCACAGGTCCTGCCGGCGTTATATACTCCGACTTTGCCACAGTGCCCGGACGGTATTCCGTTTCCTGGAGAAAACTCCCCTGCCGTGAAAGCGTGACATGGTCACCGTACATACGGATCGTCGTCGTCGTTCCCTCCATGCCGGAAAGAGACGTTTCCTCGTAAGTCAGGTACCGGCAGTTTTCATCTTCGCCGTATACGCCCGGCGTTTCCAGTACCACTTCCTCCGCCTTGCCCCGTTCATCCCGCTGGATCGACCTGCAGCGGATGATGACCTGCTTTTCCACGGTACCCCGTCCTTCTCCAAACAAAAGAAATGCCGAAAAACAAAAACGCGTTTCGGTATTTTTCTAAAAATATTTACAATTAATTATATCACATTCAAAAGCGGAAAATTCGCCATGAAAAAAGAAAATAAGATTATCCCAGCGCCGCGTCGAGAGCCATCATGACCATGAAACCGACAGCAAAGGAAACCACGCCTATATCGGAATGTTCCCCTGCCGACATTTCAGGAATGAGCTCTTCCACGACGACGTAAATCATGGCGCCTGCAGCAAAGCTGAGAAAGCAGGGAAGAAGCGGAACGACAAGGCTCGTAAGCAGAATCGTCAGGACCGCGCCAACCGGTTCCACAACACCCGAAAGGAAGCCTCCAAAAAAAGATTTCCAGCTCCCCATGCCCGACGCTTTGAGCGGCATGGAAATGATAGCGCCCTCCGGGAAGTTCTGGATGGCGATCCCTGCTGAAAGAGCCATCGCCCCTGCCGCTGTCAGACCGCTGCTGCCGGCAAGAACCCCCGCATATACCACGCCTACCGCCATTCCCTCAGGAATATTATGGAGCGTCACCGCCAAAATGAGCATCGTCGTCTTCTTCAGGCGGCTCCTCGGCCCTTCCGCCGTTTCCGCGTTCATGTGCAGATGAGGAATAATGTGATCCAAAAACAGAAGAAACGCCACACCCACACCGAAACCGATCACCGCGGGAAGGAACGCCCACCGCCCCATAGGCGCCGACTGCTCCAGTGCCGGAAGGAGCAGACTGAAAAACGAAGCAGCCACCATCACACCCGATGCAAATCCCGTAAGGCCGCGCTGAACCGATCGGTGCAGCCGTCCCTGCATAAAAAAGACACACGCCGCACCCAGCGTCGTACCAAGAAGGGGAATCATAAGCCCCCAGAAAACATCTTCCATATATATCCCCTATATTTTATACTCTGATTTATATCATTTTACCGCTTTTCTGCCAGCAAAAGTATCTTTTCTTTCCCTGTATAAAAATATTTTTTCGGATAATGACAGCAATCAGCTTCCCCCTGCGCCGAAAGGATTTTTTCCGCCCCGTTCATCTGCGTCTTTCCGCCATGATAAAACCGCTCCTCCGAAGAAGAGCAGTTTCCTTACTGCAGCTGGATCTGCATATTATCCGTGATATATTCCAATGCGCCGGGATACTCTGCGGCATACGCCCGGTAAAGGTACTCCAGCGCCTTGTCCCGATTGATTTCCGTACCGAGACCCTCGGCATAGCAGATTCCCAAATGGTACCAGCTGGCCGCCTCTTCCATTTCAGCCCCTTTTTCATACCAGCGGAACGCTTCCGCCACATTCGGAAGGATTTCATTTCCCACAAGGTACATCGTTCCGATTTCATCCGCCGCAAGACCCTGGCCCAGGGCAAATGCCTGCTTGTACATCTCCACAGCGGCCGCTTTATCTTCAGTAACGCCCGCTCCGTAGCGGTAGCACCGGGCGAGAGCGGAATACGCTGCCGCCAGATTCATGCCTGCCGCCTTCTGATAGAGGGCGACCGCCTTTTTTTCGTCCCGCTGCACACCGATGCCGTGAAGGTAACTTTGTCCCAGCGCCCACATGCCCATGGGATAGCCGCGGTCCGCCGTTTCCTTAAAGCAGGTTGCCGCTTTCCTGTCATCCTTCTCTACCGCGCTGCCTTCCATGTAGCAGCGGCCCATCATGAAGAGAGCGTCCAAGTCCCCTGCTCCTGCCGCCTTCCGGAAATAGGAAAATGCTTTCCCTTCATCAAAATCCACACCCTGCCCTGCATAATACATAAAGCCGATCGATGTGAGCGCCTCCCTGGAATGCATTTCTTCCGCCTTCCTGTACAGAGAAAGCGCTTTTTTTCCATCTTCTTCCACTTCTTCCCCCAGGCGGTACATGTCGCCAAGAGCATTGAGAGAACGCCAATATCCTTTTTCTACGCCTTTCTCCAGCCAGAAGACAGCCTGCTTCCCGCTCTTTTCCACACCGAACCCGTACAGATACATATCGCCCAGCTCATCAGCAGCCACGATATCCCCCGCTTCCGCCGCCTTCACGACAGACGGAAAATACCCGCGGCAAAGCACCGCCCTCTCCTCAGAGCGGGGATCCTCCATGTACGCCAGATTCAATTGGGACAACAGTTCGCCGACCGCCGCGCCTTTCCCGTGCCAGTAGCGGGCCTCCGTTTCATTCCTGTCTTTAATCGAGCCGAGACCGTGATTGTAATACTCACCGAGGAAGTACATCGCCCGGCCGCAGCCTGCACCGGCAAGCTCCATAAATAAAGGAAACGCTTCATCAAGCCGGCACCGGATGTAGAGCGCTTCCGCCTTATTCAATAACTTTTCGTCAAACATACGAACCTCTCTCATTACCTGTGTACCTATTGTAACACAGTCGGCCTGTGTAAAAAACATCCAACGACGCATATAGGAATATATTGTATAAGAAAAGATGATATATGCCGTAATGGAATATGTTTAATACATTAGACATTAGACATCATGCATCAGCTTCTATTCTTTCTGCCATTACAAGACCACACGTTCCGTTTTCCTCCCCACGGGTATAGATTCTTCACCGATGCTCTAAATGACGTCTTGCCGTCCGCCGTCATTCAGCACTTTTAGCTGCCAGCTGACAGCTCACAGCTGATAGCTTTTATCTTCTTACCGCTTTCCCTCACCACGGTAATAGATCCTTCACGTTCGTTCAGGATGACGTTTAACGTTTCCCTCACTACAACAGCAAATCCTTTGCTGTTGTTTCGTATGACACCTAATGGAAATCATATGCTTCGGCTTTTAACTCACAGCTCACAGCTAACTGCTAACAGCTTATAGCTAACAGCTTATAGCTGACAGCTCACAGCTGATAGCTTTTATCTTCTTACCATACGTACCAATTTCAGCAGGGGAAACCGGCTTGCTGCATAGTTCTTCTTCCGGTTTGACTCCTCTTCTTTTTGTGGTACAATGGGGGTGGAAGCAGAGTACTGTTTCCACCATCGTGTCGGGGATTTTCTCCTGTGTGCCTTTCAATAGATATTTTTTAATATACTGTAAACCCACTGTTCTGATTTAATGAAAGTCTGATGAATCGGTAACGGTATACAGGATCCCCTCCATCCCCGGCAGATTCATACGGATCTCCTCGATCCGAAAAAATCCCGCTCCCCCATATGGCGGGATTTTTTCATTGCGGTTTTCTCTGTGATAAAATAAGAAAAGATGAATTACCCAAGATATTTTACCTGTCATTTTATAGTTAAGGAGTTTTCATGCGTATCGTAATTTTAGGCGCGGGGCATCTGGGCTATACGATTGCCGAGCTTCTCTCCAATGAGCAGCATGATGTGGTTGTCGCCGATTCTGATGAAGAAAAGTTATCCAAAGTCCGCGACTCGCTGGATGTGCTCACGATCACTGCCAACGGGACAAGTCCGGATTTCACACGGGATCCCGATATACGGGATGCATCTGTTTTCGTGGCGGTGACCGAAATGGATGAGGTGAATATCCTTGCTTCCATGCTGGCGAAGAAAAACGGAATCCCCCACACGATTGCCCGCATCCGCGACCCGAAATTCCTTCAGGAATCCACCGAATATCTCCAGGAAAATTTTGACATTGACCTGGTTCTGAGTCCTGAGCTGGTCACGGCAAAAGAAATACGGCGCATCCTCATGACGCCCGCCGCCCTTAACGTGGGAGATTTCGCCAATGGCCGCGTCCGTTTGTATGAGACACGGATACAGCGCCAATCTCCTTATATCCATATACCGTTCAAAGATTTGGAACTGCCTGATGAAATCCTTGCCGCCATGATTTTCCGTGATCATCAGATGATTATCCCCCACGGCAATGACTGCCTGCTCCCTTACGACAACGCTTACTTCATCGGCGCGCCGGAAAATATAGAAAAATTCAGCCGGGGTATGGCGGAAAGCAGTACCAGGCACATCAAAAAAGCCATCATCATCGGCGCGGGACGGACAGGAACGGCGCTTGCCCCCATGCTGGAAGCCGACGGTATATCCGTAAAAGTCATTGATCTCGATCCGGAGCAGTGCCGGCATATTTCTTCCAAATTAAAAAAGTCCATCGTCCTTTGCGGCGACGGGGCGGATATAGATCTTCTCATGCAGGAAGGCGTTTCTGAAGCGGATGTGGTGATCTGCACGACGAAAGATGAACGGCTGAATCTCCTTGTCGCCCTCCTTGCCAGGCACCTGGGCGCGAAAAAGACAATCGTCCGTGTTGTCCGCGGGGAATACGCGGATCTCATGACACAGGTAGGCGTGGATATCGCCTTATCGGTCCGGCTTCTGGCGGCAGGCGAGGTTTTGAGTTATGTGCGGAGCCGCAGTGTCGTCTCCGTATCCCTTCTTGAATCGGCGCAGGTGGAAGCGGTGGAAGTTATTCTGGAAAGCGGCGCTCCTGCCGAAGGCATTCCTCTCATGAAAGCGGGGCTGCCGGCGGAATGTCTTGTAGGCGCTTATGTCCGGAATGAAACGACACATATCCCTGACGGCCGCTCTGTCCTTGCCGCAGGAGACCGGGTCATCATCCTGATCCGTACCCCCTGCTCGGCAAAAGTTCTTCCTTATTTTAAAGGCAGGAAGCCGTTATGAATACTACCGTCGTTTCAGCACTTATCGCCAAACTGACTGCGGGATGCGGTCTCGTCCTCCTGCTTCCCCTGCTGACCGCCCTGTTTTGGGAAGAGCCGGTTCTTCCTTTTATTTACTCCATGGCGCTTTGCTTTTTACTGGCCGCATTCCTGCGGTATAAGGGCAAGAAAAAAGTCATCAATCTGAATCCCCGCGACGGCCTTGCGGTGACCGCGCTGTCATGGATATGTATTTCCATTCTTTACCTTTTCCCTTATTTCCTGTCCGGTCTCCTTTCTCCGCTGGACGCTCTGGTAGAAAGCATTTCAGGCCTGACAGGCACCGGCGCCACCGTTTTTTCCGATTTAACCGTTCTGCCGAAAAGCATTCTTTTCTTCCGCTCCCTGACCCACTGGCTCGGCGGCCTGGGAATCATCGTCATCTTTGTGGCGCTCTTCCCGCAGGCCGGAAAAGGAAGCGCCCGCATGATTGATGCGGAAAGCACAGGTCCTTATTCCTCCCGTGCCGTTCCCCGGATCAAAGAAATGGCAAAAGCTCTTTTTGCGGTGTACCTGCTTTTTACTGTTTCTGCCGCATTGATTTACACACTCCTCGGCATGAACTTTTTCGACGCGGTAAATCACGCCTTTTCCACCATCGCCACCGGAGGTTTCTCCACAAAGAATGAAAGCATCGCTTTTTACGACAGTACGCCTCTGAAACTGGCCGTCATATTTTTTATGGTTATTTCCAGCGCCAATTTCGGCATCTATGTGGCTGCATGGAAACGGGGCATCCGTGTTCTTTGGGAAAATACGGAATTTAAAGTCTATCTTTCCATCGTAACCGCCGCCACTATCCTTATCTCTTTAAATTTAATGCTGGAAAGCGGACTGTACGCCCCTTCCGCACTGCTGGAAGCGCTCTTTACCTCGGCGTCTCTTTCGTCCACCACGGGATTTATTTCTTACGACTTTGAAACGTGGCCCCATTTTTCCCAGGTCATACTGCTCATACTCATGTTCATCGGCGGCTGCGGCGGATCGACTTCGGGCGGCCTGAAAGTAACGCGCATCATATTGCTTTTCAAATCCATGACCGCCGTTCTCCGCCAGAAACTCCACCCCCGGGCCGTCATACAGACCCGTGCAGGAGGAGAAAACTTTTCCGAATCCATGCTCCTCGAGGTTTTCTGTTTCTTCTTCATCTATACGATGTCCATTTTTTTATGGACCGCCCTTATCGCCGCAAGCGGTGCGGATATTCCTTCCGCCCTGGGCCTTTCCATTGCCACCATGAGCAACTCGGGGCCGGCACTGGGACAATTCGGCGCCACCTGCAACTGGTCGGCCATGCCTGCCATGACAAAAATGGTCGTCGCCCTGTCCATGCTTATGGGCCGGCTTGAATCTTTTACTCTTCTCATCCTTTTCCTTCCCTCTTTCTGGAGAAAAAACGGATGGTAAAACAAAACGGATATTTCTCAAGACCAAAGTCTATCAGGAAATATCCGTTTTCTCATGCAAGGAAAACGTCCCGGGGGTTATGGGGATCCGGGACGACTTCCTTGTATATTTTTTTGCAAATGTCGGGGAACATTTGCTGAAAAGAGGCGCAGAAGCAACATGACTAACAGTCACCTCTGCTGTACATAGTATACCATATATTTCAATCCGATGCAAGAATGATCCTGCCAAAAGCGCAAAGAGGAAATTCCCTTCCCTCTTCGTATTTTACTCCCCTCTTTCCTTATCCCGCCGAAGAGCCGCATTCTCTTTCCATCAGGATTTTCCTTATCCGTTCCAGCCGGCTGGGAATGTCGGGATGGTCGTCAAAAAGACGGGAAAACCAGTCCCGCCTGCCGCTGTGGAAAATATGTTCCAGGTGGACCAGTCCGACGGCAAGTTCCATCCCCAGTCCGAGACCGCAGGCATATTCGTCAGCGACATATTCATTTCTCCTGCTGCCGAACTGTGTGAAAACCCAAAGAGGAATCTGCAGAAATATTTTCAGGAAATAATATTGTATGAGGATAAAAAAATTGACAATGCCTATAAAAATCCCCAAGACCGGAATCCAGCGTAAAAATGCCAGGAGCAGTGTCACCACACTGTAAACATAGACAATGATACCGCTGAACCATTCCATGCCATAGCGCAGAAGACCGAGGCGGCTGTGCCCGTTCTGCAGATGTCCCACCTCATGGGCAAGGATCCCTTTTACCTCTTCTTCGGAAAATTCGTTCAGCAGACGTTCCGTGACGGTGATATGGTTCCCGCCGATTGCCCAGGCATTATAATCATCTGCTTTCGCCGTATAAAGACGGAAATCGGATAATTCCAGTCTGCCCCGACGGCAGATATCGCGCTTCAGACGTTCCAAATACATTTTCGTTTCTCCCGCAGCCCTACGCCCGCCGTTTTCACGGACAAAGAAATACTGCATGACGCCTGTTCCCGATAAAACGGCAGGCACAAGAACACACGCCAGAGAAAGCTGCAGGATGCGCTCCGTCAGAAGTTCATAATTTCCTGCCAGCTCTTCATGGAAAAAAGGTACAGTAAACAAAAAATAGAGCGCCCAAAAAGAAGCGCTCACGATCCAGTTGGTTATAAAAGTAAAAATAAGCAGAAGAAGATTCATGTTTTTCTCCATCATCCAATAAACGGATTGATTTTCCCCATTATAACACAGGAATGAAACGTGGTTTCTGTAACGAACGGACGGCAAAGCAAAGGCGGTCCATGGAAACTGTTCCCTGCGATTCGATTTTCTTCTTCATGGATAAAAAAGTTACCCCGCCGACCGGTGAGGTAACTTTTCATGAATAACAAATTTATTTCTTTTCAAGCAGCGTCAGAACTTTCCGCCTCCTCCGCCGTTGCCTCCGCTTCCGCCGCCCATGGAGCCGCCTGCTCCGACGACACCGTCATCTTTCTTTTCAGGAAGGGGCGTGACGATACGGTTGGTATAGAGGTAGTAGTCATTCTCAACGGTCACGGAGAAACTGTCTTTGTCAAGATAGTGGGAAGCGTTCACACCGGGCTCCACATTGCTCATCGTTCCTATAAGGTAGTTCCTTACGCCGAAGGCGCCGAGCAGGGAAAGGACAGCGGCAATCCCCAGTCCGAGAAAACTGAATTGATCGTCAGGATCATACGCTTTCCCTTCTTTCTCATAGTAGGAAATAAGGAAGTCTGCCTTCTCCGCATAAGCTTTGAACGCTTCCGCGTAATTTCCTGCGGAAAGCTTGCTTACAAAGGCGTCTTTCATAAGTTTGATGCCTATATCATTGGTAATCATCGCCTTCATTTTGGGATCGGTGGCAATGTACCAGTCGCGTTCCTGCATATCAAGAACGAGAACCATATTTCCTTTTTCCCCGCCTTTGATCACAGTGCCGAGAAGTTTATCGGCATAATCGCCGATTTTCATTCCCTCCACGGAGGGCTGGGTGACAACAGCGATACGGACATTATGTTTCTTCTCTACCGCTTCCAATGCGTTCTTTACTTCCGCGGCCGCCTCGCCTTTCACGATATCCGCCCCGTCATGGAAAGACGGCATCTCCGCCGCGTCAGACATCACGGGCAGAAAGAGGACGGCAAGGAGCATCGCTAAGATCTGAAATATTTTTTTCATAGTCCCGCCTCCTTATAAAGAACCGAACATCATTTTAATGAGGAAGTAAAGGATGGGAACGAAGACGACAAATGCCGCCGCCGTGTACATGGATGCTTTATTTTTATCCACCGGCAGGCTTCCCACGAACTTGCCGCTCTGGGCGTTCATAATGAAAGTGTACGGCGTGCCGTTATAAGTGGTGGAAAGAATCCATACCGGCGCAAGGGCATAGGAAACGGTGTTTTCATCTTTGGACACGAAACCGTCTTCCCGATTACAGCTTGTATAACCGGTGACAGTGCCGTCCATCTGCGCAAGCGCAGTATTTGTTACCAGCTCATCGGCGCGGGGCGCCATTTCTTCCGCCGGCACATCATACTTATCAGCCAGGTACCCTGCCAGGTATGCCGTGGTAAAAGGAACCATGGTGGAATAATCGAAAGGTCCGATACTTTCCATCCATGTATCGTCCATTTTCTTACTGCCGTCCATAGGTACCCGGTTAAATTTCATTTCTCCCTCACGGTCGCACCGGTAAACCCTTTCTTCCGTGATCTGATTCTTTCCGACAACGAAAGTATTTACATTTTTCGCTTTGTAGCTGGCGGTAGCGGTGACTTTGGAGTCAAAGAGCCAGAAAGGAACATACATGCCCTGAATCGCATCCACCCGGTTCTGGCTGACGAAATTGGACGGCAGGAGTAATTTCCCCTTGTAGAAATTTTTAAAGGCTTCCTGGGCATCCTTTTTCGTCTTCTGGAACGGAATCACATAGTCGGGACGCAGAGCGCCGTCATAACGCTGGGCAATCATCGTCGGGTTTCCGCAGTAGCAGCATTCCGTGGCAATCGTATTTTCATCGCAGACGATTTCCGCTCCGCAGGAAGAACAGGTAAAGGCGCGGAGAATCTTCGCCTCGTCTTCGCTCCATTCCTTTCCCGCACCGTCAGTATCCCACTTTTTCTGCCGCGCTTCTTCCGCTTTTGCCGCGTTTTCTTCCTTCGCCGCGTAGAACGCTTCCAGATCAGCGATGGACAGTTCCGTGCCGCAGTATTCGCAGGTCACATGATCCGCGCCGGGAGCATATGCAAGAGGAGCGCTGCAATTGGGGCATTTAAAGCTTACTGAAGTATCAGCCATAAGTACCTCCTTTTCCATAATCGCCGCCTTTTCCATAAAGGAAACAAAACGGCAGTGTGAAATAGGGACAGGACAGCAGTAAATCTATGCCCGCCGCCCTTTTCTCAACTGTTCCATTACGGACGGGGATGTCCGCAGTTGGCACAGAACTTGCCTTTATTCTGCGTACCGCATTCGCTGCAGGTCCAATCAGCCGCAGGAGCGGGCTTGCCGCAGTTGGCACAGAATTTGCCCGTATTCTTTGTACCGCATTCCGCGCAGGTCCATTCAGCCGCAGGAGCGGGAGCGGGTTTTCCGCAGTTGGCGCAGAACTTGCCTGTATTTCCTCCTGTACCGCACTCCGCACATTTCCAGCCCGCCGGCTGGGGAGCGGGAGCAGGTGCCGGCGCGGGTGCCTGCTGGGGCATCTGCTGTTGCTGCTGGCCTGCCATACCGTACAGGTTGGACGCGTTCATACCGCCTGCCGCGCCTGCCATATTCATACCCATAAATCCAAATGCTGCACCCATGCCGCCTTCATTGCCCGCCGCCGTACGCATAGCGTCAGACTGTGCGTCTACGAGAACACCCGCCCCCATAGCGGGATTTGACATGGCCATGCCCATTTGGATCTTCTGGATCTTCGCTTCATCTTCCTCATTGGCCTTGACACTGTTCACACCGAAAGAAACGATAGCAAGGCCGCGGAGCTCCGTCCATTTCTTGGAAAGCACTTCATTCAGAGCCTCGGCAATTTCAAACGTGTGTCCCGCCAGATCGGTGTAGTCGATGCGCTGGGCAGAAATCTTGGCAAATGCCGGCTGAAGAGCCGTAAGCAGTTCCGATTTCAGCTGGCCGTCAATCTGGGAACGCTCATAACTGTCCGACGCGTTGCCTGCCACATTGGTGTAAAAGAGGATCGGATCCACGATCTTGTAACTGTATTCACCGAAACAGCGGATACGGACGGATAATTTCAGCCCGGTATCCGCATCAACCACCTTGAACGGAATCTCGCTGGGCGTACCGTACTTGTTCCCCACGATTTCCTTTGTGTTGAAGAAATAAACGCGCTGGTCTTTCCCTGTATCGCCGCCAAAGGTAAAACGTCTCCCCATCTGTTTGAATACGGCGATGACGCTTTCCTTATTCAGACCGCCCGTGAAGAGCGACGGTTCCGATGACTGATCGTAGGTATACTCTCCCGGTTCGGCGCAGAGATCGACGACCTTGCCCTGTTCCACAATCATCATGCACTGCCCGTTGTTGACAGCAATGACGGATCCGTTGGAAATAATGTTGTCTTCTCCGCTTGTGTTCGAGCTGCGGCCGCCGGTCCGTTTCTGTCCTTTCATCATGAGGACATCAGGCGGCATGCTGTCACAATAGAAGAATTCCTTCCACTGATCGGCCAGTACGCCTCCGACCGCGCCCATTCCCGCTTTAATAAGACCCATACTCTCTCCTCCTTCTTCATAAATAATTAATTATATATACATCTGTTTATATTTTATCATGTAAGCACCTTATTTATCCACAGATTCCCTGCACCGTAGATATAGAAAAAATCTTACTCATCATTATTGCATGACAAATACACATAAGATTTCCTTCCGGCACCTCTTTTGAAATGCGGGCACCATAAAAAGACGGCATCTCTGCCGCCTCATGTCCTTTTACTTTTTAAATCCCGCCTTCAGTTACGCACGGAATAAAAAACACATCGTATACGCTCCGCCTTTCCTGTCTTTCTTTAAATCATCCGTTCTTTAAATTCCTTATCCATGCCCCGCGCTTTGCATTCTTTGCAAAAACCGTAAATTTCCACACGATGCTCCGTCACTTCAAATCCGTTTTCTTCTGCCAGACGGTCTTTATACTCCGGTTCCAGACGAACCTCGACAGGAAAAATCTTATTGCACGACAGGCACACCGCGTGGTGCACATGGTCGCCCTGCGTATATTCATACCTCGTCAATCCGTCAGCAAGCATCGTCGAACGGAGAAGCAGTCCTTTTTTTGCCAGCGCTTCACAATTACGGTACACCGTAGAAAGACTGAGCTTAGTATCTCTCTTCCGCACCGCTTCATATACATCCCCCGCGGTCATCGGCAGGCTCTTCTGGAGCACCTTCAAGATCATGACACGCGCTTTCGTACGTTTTAAATGCTTCTTTTGAAGTATTTCCTCAAAACTGTCCATTCGTCTGCTCCCCTTGAAACCGCTCTTTGCCTTCACGGCAAATTACATAGTATACGTTGTAATTCAATTAGATTATATCATATCGGAAAATATATGGAAATCATTTTTCAATCCGTGCGTCCCGCCGGCATTTCAAAATAAATACGATTCATCCGCTCCTGCATTTATAATAAGAAATTAATTTTATTCTTATTCTATACCATCAAAAATATATTTTCCACAATTCCTTTTGGTGTCATTAAAGAGAAAATAGTGATATAATGTGTTCACATTTAAACAGGGAGAACTCCCTTATTCCATGGGCACATCCCAAAGGAGATCATCGTGGGCGCCAATATCCGTAAGCATTGGAACGATCCTGTCTGCATACAGCGCGTTCTCTTCATACTTGTCATCACCCTCATCGGCACTTTCATCTATGCCGCCGGACTCAATATATTCCTTGTTCCCCATCACTTTCTCGCAGGCGGCGTCACAGGCATCGCCATGATTCTCTACTACCTCATGGACATTCCCATCGGCCTGTCCAATCTGGTACTGAATATACCTGTACTCATCCTGTCCCTGAAATTCATGGGAAAATTCTATACGGTCGTCACCATTTTAAGCACAGTAAGCCTGTCGCTCTTTATCGACCTCACCGCTTTCATGGCGGACTGGTGTGTCATCAGCAATCCTCTTGTCGCTGCCATATCGGGGGGCGTTGTCCTCGGCGCCGCCCTGGGACTTCTCTACCGCTACAACTCAAACAGCGGAGGCCTCGACGTCATTGGCGCGGTTATCAAAAAATTTTACAATCTGGAAATCGGCTACGTCGTCTTCGGCCTGAACTTCATCATCATCATGTCCAGCGCGTGGATCTTTACGCTGGAACCTGCCATCTGCACCCTCATCGCCATGTACATCAACGCCACCGTTTCCAGCCGTATCGTCATCGGTTTCGCCCAAAGGAAAGCGGCTTTCATCGTTTCCGACAAACCGCTTGAAGTGGCGGACACCATTCTGAGAAATATTCATCACGGCGCCACCCTTCTCTACGGACAGGGCGGATTCAGCGGAAAAGACAAGAAAATCGTCTTCGCTATCGTGGATCTGACGCAAGTCACCAAACTGCGCCATTTCATCGAGGACATAGACCCCCACGCCTTCCTTTTCATTATGAACACCACCGACGTCATCGGCCGCGGCTTCACCAGCCCCCTCACGCCGAAACTCCCCGGCACCACCAGGTACACCTTCGGTGCTGACGGAAAAATGACTCCCACCCGCTCATGGAGCTGGGAAATGGAACAGGAATCCCATAAGTAAAAGAAAAAGCCGCCGGCCATACTTTCCCAAGCATGCCAAGCGGCTTTTCAGCTGCCTACTTTCCTTCCATCTTCCCTATATTCTCTTTCATCTGCGCTGCGGAATCCATCAGCTTCTTCGCTCTTTCCATCATCTGATCCAGACGGTCCGATCCCTTTTCTCCGGCACGCATCCCCTCCCCGAAATAACTGCCGTCAAAACGACCGCCGCGGATATCCACGTAATAGTCACCGATCACTCCGCTCTGCGAAACGGTAAACTCCGCGTCCAGAGGAATCTGCGCATCTTTCTTTATACGCATTTCAAGAATCCCTTCATTTCCTTCCGTGGAAATTTTGGACACTTCCCCCACACGGACACCGGCATAACGCACTTCATTTCCTTTTTTGATTCCCTGTACACTGGAAAAGGATGCTGTCATGCGGAAATAATTCCCGTCAAACCAATCTTTCGGACGGACAAAAAGAAACACCGCCATGGCGGCAACCAAAACGATGAACGCCATCATGCCGGTTTTTACTTCTTTTGTCATACCCCGCCTCCTTCCTGACTTCTTTTTCACCTTCCGGCTTCCTCGCCAATTCAATACCGCCTATTCTATAGATCTTTCGCTTCCGCTTAGGATGATGCTTAACATCCCCCTCATTATGACTCCTTGCCGTCCGCCATCATTCAGCACTTTTAGCTGACAGCTCACAGCTGATAGCTTTTATCTTCTTACCGATTCCCTCACCACGGGTACAGATCCTTCACGTTCGTTCAGGATGACGTTTAACGTTTCCCTCATTATGACTCCTTTTCCTCAAATCGTCATTCTGAATGGACGCAAGAATGCTTTGTGAAAAAGCAGCAAAGCAGCAATATGGCACGGAGTGAAGAATCTATGACTCGGATGACGCCTTACCGTCTTCCTTATCACGACAATAGATTCTTCGCTGTCGCTCTGAATGACGCCTTGCCACTTTCCTCACCACGGCAGCAAATTCTTCGCTGCCGCTCACACGAGGACGCTTAACGTTTCCCATCATAGTGACTCTTTCCTTCAATCGTCATTCTGAATGGACGCAAGAATGCCTTGTGGGAAAAACGGGAAACAGCAACATGACACCGAGTGAAGAATCTATGACTCTGATGACATCTTACCGCTTTCCTCACCACGGGTATAGATCCTTCACATTCGTTCAGGATGACGTTTAACGTTTCCCTCACTACAACAGCAAATCCTTTGCTGTTGTTTCATATGACACCTAATGGAAATCATATGCTTCGGCTTTTAACTCACAGCTAATAGCTAACAGCTAATGGCTAACAGCTTATAGCTGACAGCTTCTAGCTTACATTCTCCGACTTCCATCTTCTGATGATTTCCTAAAAATATATGCCGCTGCGCCTTCCGCCATTTTTACCCCCTGATGGGCTACACCTTCTACAGTTTCCAGTTTCCAGCGGAAAGGAACCCGGAGCTCTTCTGCTTTCGCCCGGCATTGATGAAAATAATTCGTGCACCGCTCCATACGGTTCATCCCCTGGGCATCCGCTTCAGGCGTATCGCGAAACGGCGGTTTCCGCTCCACATCCTTTTCACCCATAAAGAGAATGACCGGCTTTGCAAACGCTTCCCCCAGTTCCTCATCAGTAATCCCCACATTCTTTATGCCGTAAGGATAATCAATATCCCTGTCAGGCATGGTAAACCAGCCGGAATTGGCCACGGCGATTACATCCACGTTTTTCTTTCCTCCGAGGAGCGCCCATCGATGGACAAACTGCCCGCCTGCAGAATGGCCGAAAAGAATGATTTTCCCTGCTGCCTGCGTGCGGTTTTTCACTTCTGCCACGATCCGGTCCGCCGCAGAGAACGTCCGCTCTTCTTTTTCACGGATATGTCCGTCTGCATCCATGATGCCGCCTTCCTGATACCATTCCGCGCCGGGATACTTCCTTTCCGTCAACTCCGGACAGACGATCAGCATATTTCTTTCCTCCGCCAGCTTCCGGAGCGCTTTGCAGTATTCCGCGCCATCCCTGCCAAAGCCATGGAATGCAATAAAGACGGCATCCTTTTCCATCCACCTGCCGGGGCGGTAGTAGTACAGGCAAAGAGCATCCTCATTCACTCCTGTCCGTTCCCTGATGCAGGACATACTTTCTCCCGCCGGAACGGGGCGTACCGCCATTTCCTTTTTCCTTTTCGGCAGAAGCCACGCAGCAGCTGCTGCAGCAGCGACAGCGGTGAGTGCTTTGAAAACTTTATTTCCCATCATTTCTCCTCATCCATTACTTCTATCATTTTTATGAAATCCTTTTCTATCGGCATTATACCACAGGGTTCTTCTTTTCAATTTCCCATATCTTTCTATCGATCTTCATCAAATTTTATTGCCGTCTCTCCGCTGGGACTGTATATTCTCCCTTTGGTACTCTCCTATAAAAATTATATGTAACCTTATTTCTTCGTTCAGCCCTTCTTTTAAAATGACTTCAAGTTATTGTTTTTGTATTTTGGAATACATTTTACTCATTACTATAGATCCATTTTTCCATTCACTCTCCATTAATTGTATTATTTGTCTTTTCAAAAGCAGCCCTTTATTTGTGTATACTTATTTCATAAGAGTCCCCGCCCGCAAGAATCCTCGGCGCTTTTTATATTGTTGTACGCCGGCCGGCATGATACAATCAGGAAGAGAAAATGCGGACAAGATCAGACTGCATTTATTTTATTGGGGACATATAAGGAGGTTTTTCAATCATGAAAAAGAAATTGGCTGTGCTCGCCGCAGCGGCAGTCGCCGCAGGTATCCTTCTCGGCGGATGCGGCGGTTCCAAGAACGGCGGCGCAAAAAGCAGCTCTGCCTCCTGGAAACCGGAAAAAGACGTAAAGATCATCGTCGCTTACAAAGCAGGTTCCGGTACGGATACAGGCGCGCGTCTGCTTGCCAACAGCGCCAAGAAATATGTCGGCCAGACCCTGGTCATCGAAAACAAACCCGGGGCTGACGGAAAAATCGGCTGGACGGAACTCGCCAAAGCCAAACCGGACGGATACACCTTAGGATTCATCAATCTGCCGACCTATACCACGCTCGCTTCCCAGAAAGGCGCGGCCTTTGATGAAAAGTCCATTATCCCGATTGCAAACCATCTGACGGAAACCGCTGTGGTTGTCGTCAGAAAAGACGCAAAGTGGAAAGACTTAAAAGAGCTCGTGGCAGACGCACAGGCAAACCCGGGGCAGCTGAAAGCTTCCACTAACGGCGTGCAGGCCTCCAACCACACCTCCGCCCAGCTTCTCGCCCAGTCCGCGAAATTTGAATACAATGCCGTTCCTTATGGCGGTACTGCCGACCAGCTCCTTGCTCTCCGCCAGGGCGAAGTGGATTTCTCCTGTGCCAAAGTTGCCGACGTCATCAAACTGATTAACGGTGAAAATGCCGAACTCCGTGTCCTCGGCGTATTTGATGAAAAGCGCGACCCCCAGCTGCCTGACGTTCCGACACTCGGTGAACTCGGCTACTACAATAAATGGTACGGCTCCGCCCGCGCTATTGTCGCCCCGAAAGGCACCCCTGAAAATATAATTAAATTCTATGAAGACGCTTTCAAAAAGACCATGGAAGACAAAGATGTTGTGGAAGCCCACAAGAAAGCCGGCATGGTTCTCGATTATAAGGACAGCAAAGATCTGGGCAGGCTCATTGATGAGCAGCTCGCTTTCTGCAAAGATGTAGTCAGCAAATTGTACGAAAAGAAATAACAGTGCAAGTGCTGCATGAAACAGGGGAAATCACGCATTTCCCTCTAAGCGTCACCGCGTTTCATTAGACAGAAAACCTGCTTCTTTTCCAAGGGGCAGGTTTGTCCGTTCTGACCGGTTTGAAACCGCGGAGGTTCTCTTTAAGGAGTATTGTATGAAAAAATCAGATATTTATATCTGCGGATTCATGTATCTTTTCTCATTTTTCTTTTTATATCTGACATTGGACTTTCCCGAACCGGCAAGACACTATCCGTACTTTGTCATCGGGCTGCTCCTTCTTCTGACGACAGTCCGCATGAGCCATCTGTTCCGCGATTACAGAAGAGAGCACAAAATCATCAGCGACAGTTCCCAGGTATTTGACGGCTTTCTCCCGAAACAGTTCTGGGTCATGTTCGCCGCTTTCCTCCTGTTCTTTCTCCTGATGTACCTCTTCGGCTTCTACATCGCCTCCATCGTATACATCTTCATCTGCCTCCGCTTCTTCAGGATCGAAATGAAATACATCCTTCTTGTCCTGATCTGCATGGCCGCCCTCATCTACGGTACATTCGATGTATTTCTCAATGTACCCCTGCCTGAAGGGATCATTATGGAAGAATTCTTATAACCGGAGGAAATACCATGGATGCAAACACATTCGGACTCATGTCGGCAGGTTTTGCCAATGCCCTCATGCCGTCTAATCTAATCATGATGATTATCGGCGTCACCATCGGAATCGTTGTCGGCTGTATGCCGGGCCTTTCCGCCGCCATGGGCGTAGCGCTCCTTCTGCCGCTTACCTTCGGCATGGCTCCCGAAACGGGGCTGATCATGCTCGGCGGCATTTACTGCGGCGCTATCTTCGGCGGTTCTATTTCCGCCATCCTGATCCATACCCCCGGCACGCCCGCTTCCGCGGCAACGGCGCTCGACGGGTATGAACTCACCAAACAGGGAAAAGCCGGCAAAGCGCTCGGCACGGCATGCATCGCTTCCTTCTTCGGCGGACTCCTTTCCTGTATTTCCCTTTACTTCTTTGCCCCCATGCTTGCCGAACTGGCCATGAAATTCGGAAGCCCCGAATATTTCTGGCTTGCCCTCTTCGGGCTCACCATCATTGCGGGCGTCACCACGGGCTCCATGGTGAAAGGGCTTATGAGCGGCGCCTTCGGCCTCATTCTTTCCACCGTCGGCATGGATCCCATGGAAGGCACGGAACGGTTCATGTTCGGCATAGACGAACTGTACAACGGCATCAACGTCACCTGTGCCCTCATCGGTCTCTTTTCTCTTTCCCAGGTCTTCATTCTTGCGGAAAAAGCGATTAAGGAAAGAGGAAGCATCGTTAAATTCCACGACTCCGTCATGCTGAAACTCCGGGAGCTGAAACAGATCGGTCCGACCGTCATCCGTTCCTGGCTCATCGGAAACATCATCGGTATCCTCCCCGGCGCAGGCGCTTCCATTGCCTGCTTCCTAGGCTATAATACGGCAAAACAGTTTTCCAAAAAGCCGGAAGATTTCGGCCGCGGCTCCATTGAAGGCGTCGCCGGTTCGGAAGCGGCAAACAACGCTGTTACCGGCGGCTCCCTCATTCCCACACTGACACTGGGCATTCCGGGAGAATCAGTGACCGCCGTACTCATGGGCGGCCTCATCATCCAGGGTCTCCAGCCGGGCCCGGAGCTTTTCACCAAGTACGCTCCCATGACATACACCTTCTTTGCGGGGTTCGTCATTGTCCAGTTCTTCATGCTCCTTATCGGCCTAGGCGGATGCCGCATATTTGCCCATATTTCCAAATTGTCCGACGCCGTTCTCATTCCCTGCATCTTTGTCCTCTGCGTTGTCGGCTCCTTTGCCATCAACAACAGCTTTGTCGACGTAGTTATCATGTTCATCTTCGGCATTATGGGCTACCTGATGAGAAAGCTGGGATTAAATACGGCAGCCGTCGTCCTCGCCCTTATTTTAGGGCCGATCGGCGAAAGAGGCCTCCGCAGAAGCCTGACTCTTTCGGGCAATGACATCACCATCCTGTTCTCCACCCCTATCTGCTGGGTACTCATCACCCTCTGCATCCTTTCCGCCTTCTCCCCGCTTCTCATGGACTGGCTGAAAAAAGGAAAACAGGCAATCAAAGGAAAATAAAAGAAATACCCCTTCATACATTTCCCACGCAAAAACGGATCCGCGCCATATATGCAGATCCGTTTTACTATGCATTGAAATAATTTCACCCGCAGTTCCGGAAATGCGCCTCTCCTCCGAGAACGGATGAAAAGCCGACAGCCCTTCGTCTCCTTCCATTCAGAATGACATCTTACGGTTTTCCTCACCACGATAATAGATCCTTCGCTATCGCTTCGGATGACGCCTTACCATGGGTGCTACTTTATCGGCAGGCCCGAAAGTGGTTAGAATCCCGGCTGTGCCGTCTGTTTAACGTCATTCTGAATGGACGCAAGAATGCTTTGTGAGAAAAACAGAAAACGGAACAGTGACACAGAGTGAAGAATCTATTACCCGGATAACATCTTACCGTCCGTTGTCATTCAGCACTTTTAGCTGACAGCTCACGGCTAACGGCTCACAGCTAACAGCTAATAGCTTTTATCTTCTTACCGCTTTCCTCATCACGGGTACAGATCCTTCGCTATCGCTTCAGGATGACGCCTTACCATGGGTGCTACTTTATCGGCAGGCCCGAAAGTGGTTAGAATCCCGGCTGTGCCGTCTGTTTAACGTCATTCTGAATGGACGCAAGAATGCTTTGTGAGAAAGACAGAAAACGGGACAGTGACACAGAGTGAAGAATCTATTACCTTGAATGACATCTTACCGTTTTCCTCACCACGGCAGCAGATCCTTCACATTCGCTTCGGATGACGCCTTAACGTCTTATACAAGGATCATGGAGCCGGCCGTCAGAAGGAACTGCTGGCACACGTAGTGCGATTGATGATACCCGCTTGTCGTAATGATTTAATCGTAAAAGAATATTTAGCTTGCAGCCGACAGCTCACAGCTGACAGCTTTTATCTTCTTACGGTTTTTCTCACCACAGCAGCAAATCCTTCGCTGACGCTCAGAATGACGTCTTGCCATCCGCCGTCATTCAGCACTTTTAGCTGCCAGCTCACAGCTATCAGCTAACAGCTATCGGCCATCATTCCCTTTCCGAAAGATTAGGGTTATTTATAAAAATAGTGGCAAAAGGCATTCAGTTTTTATATATTTCCATGTATAATAAAGTACAAACAGAAGGAAGCGCTGACCATTTATATTGGTGCAGTTTTTATCTTCCCGTAAGGAAAACCGCGGAGTCATAAAGAATTTCGTTTTTTCGACAAGGTAAATAAAAAACGCGCCGCCGTGAAAGCGGGAATTTTGCGCTTTCTTTTTATAGTTGCCTGATTGCGGGCATAAAGCGGCTGCGGCGTCACCGCTTCTATACTTCCCTGAAAGGTCGTGTTCGGGACATGAAAGAATTGGTCCGTCTGGAGGGAATCACCAAGGCTTACGGTGATCATATCATTATCCCCCCGCTCTCACTCTCTATCCATGATGGCGAGTTTTTAACTTTATTAGGTCCCTCAGGCTGCGGAAAGACGACTCTTCTCCGTATGCTTGCAGGACTGGACACTCCGACAAAAGGAAAAATCATCCTTGACGGACAGGATATCACGAATCTCCCCCCTTACAAAAGGGACGTGAATATGGTATTCCAGAATTATGCTTTGTTCCCCCATATGACAGCAGAGGAAAATATCGGTTTCGGCCTGCGCATGAAAGGCGTCGGCAAAGAGGAAGCCGCAAAACGCACACAGAAATTGCTGAAACTGATCCGGCTGGAAGATCTCCGCAGCCGGTATCCTTCGCAGATGTCGGGAGGGCAGCAGCAGCGTGTCGCCGTGGCCCGTGCCCTCGTAAATAATCCGAAAATGCTTCTTTTAGACGAACCTCTCGGCGCTCTTGATTACCAGCTCCGCAAAACGCTCCAGATCGAGCTGAAAGACCTGCAGGAAGAACTTGGCCTTACTTTCGTATTCGTCACCCATGATCAGGAAGAAGCCCTCACCATGAGCGACCGCATCGTTATCATGGATAAGGGGGAAATCCAGCAGGACGATGACCCCAATACGATTTACCATTATCCGAAAACAAAATTTGTCGCCGAATTCATAGGAGAAAGCAATTTCTTTGATGACGGAAAAGAAATCCTTGCCCTTCGTCCTGAAAAACTGAATCTCTGCGGCGGAAAAGATGGCGATGATTCCCATCCCGCGCCGCGCTTATTCGGCACGGTGGACGATGTGATTTTTTACGGCACCATTGATAAAGTATTCATCCGTCTTGACGGCACGGGCCAGGAAGTCCTCGCCTACCAGTACTTTGATGACGTCCACCGTTGGCAGATCGACGACCATGTAGGCATCTGGTGGTATGAAAAAGACGAGGTCAGAGTAGAACGATGAAAAGAAACGGAAAATATCTGCTCTTGCCGTCCATGATCTGGCTGACCGTTTTCTTTGTCATCCCCATGCTCATCGTGGTAGCGGTTTCTTTCGCTTCCCGCACGGCGTACGGACAGATCGTTTTTGACTGGACTTTCCAAAACTATGCAAGATTTTTGGATCCTCTTTATATTTCCATTTTTGGACGGACAATTTTCATAGCCGTCGTAACCACGGTATGTACCATCCTTATGGGCTATCCGCTGGCATACTGCATCGCCCGGCTCCCCCGCCGTCTGCGGCAGAAAGGGCTGATCCTCTGTATGATTCCTTTCTGGATCAATTTCCTTATCCGCTCCTATGCGTGGGTGATCATTCTCCGCAGCCAGGGCGTGCTGAATACGATTCTGATGAAGCTGGAAATAATTTCCCAGCCGATCCAGTTCCTGTACAATGAGGGCGCCGTCATGCTGGGCATGGTATACGCCCTTCTTCCTTTTATGATCCTCCCCGTTTATGTTTCCATTGAACAGCTTGACCGCAGACTTCTGGAAGCTGCCGCCGATCTGGGCGCTTCTCCCATGACGGCCTTTCGAAAAATCACCCTGCCTCTGACGATGCCCGGCATTGCGGCAGGGACGGTACTGGTTTTCATTTCTTCCCTCGGCATGTTTGTCGTCCCCGACGTCATGGGCGGCGCAAAAGCAGCTCTCGTGGGCAACGTCATACAGAACCAGTTCCTTTCCGCCCGTGACTGGCCTTTTGGCTCGGCACTGTCCATCGTGCTCGCCCTGCTTTCCCTCATCCTCATTTTCCTGTACTATCGGGCGATTCAGGCGCAGAAAGGAGACAGCGATGCAGAAAACATGGCGTAGCCATCTCCTTCTTTCTTACGCTTTGGCAGTGCTGGCCTTCCTTTACCTGCCTATTCTTATCCTGGCTCTGTACTCCTTCAACGACTCCCGCATGAACGCGGTGTGGACAGGCTTCACTTTCAAATGGTACGTCCAGCTTTTTAATAACCGCCATGTAGCGGAGGCGCTGACCAATACACTCATCATCGGATTCATTTCCACGGCGGTGTCCACCATTCTCGGCACGACCGCGGCGCTCGCCCTTCACAAATACCGTTATAAATATCGGGGAATCCTGAACGGCTTTATCTACCTTCCCATCCTCATTCCCGAAATTGTTATGGGGCTTTCCCTTCTCGTCCTTTTTTCCCAGATCCATTTATCTCTGGGAAGAACGAGCATCATTCTCGCCCACATTACCTTCTGCCTGTCCTTCGTGGTCATCACGGTGGGCGCGCGGCTTGACGGGCTGAAGCAGGAGTACGAAGAAGCCGCCGGCGACTTGTACGCCCGTCCCTGGCAGTGCTTCCGCTACATTACGCTTCCCCTCATCATGCCTGGGATCACTGCGGGCGCGCTCATCGCTTTCACACTGTCTATCGATGACTTCATCATCAGCTTCTTTGTAGCGGGACCGAATTCGACAACCCTTCCTCTTTACATCTACGCCATGGTGAAGCGAGGGATTTCTCCGGAAATCAATGCTCTTTCCACCCTCATGATCGCCGCTGAAATCACACTTATCCTTCTGGCGGATTTCTTTCAGATCCGGCAGGCAGGAACCGGCAGGAAAAAAGAGCTCCCTGCTGACCGGCAGTAAACAGTTTCCCTTTTCTCATGATTGCCGCCCCAAAAATATTCCTTGATGTCTTAGACAGGAGTTCTCATGGATATCAATTTCCTCTTATTTGAGCAGTTTGAAACACTGGATCTTTTCGGTCCGGTTGAAATATGCGGCCACCATCCTGATTTCCAACTTCATTATATTTCACAAAATGGCGGCCTTGTCACAAGCGCGCAGGGTGTAAGGATTGACACGAAAAGCCAACAGGATATGAATGTATCGGGTGTGCTTGTCATTCCCGGCGGCGCCGGTACACGCACACTGATTAAGGATACACCCTTTTTGAAAAATTTACGCCGTCTCTCGGAGGAAGCTGCTTTCGTCCTGTCCGTCTGTACCGGTTCCGCCCTTCTTGCCGGATCCGGGGCCCTCGAAGGAAAAAGGGCTACCTCCAATAAAAGAGCTTTCAACTGGGTCGTTTCCACATCTGATAAAGTCCATTGGATAAGAAAAGCACGCTGGGTTCACGACGGGAAATTTTATACCTCGTCCGGCATCTCTGCGGGAATGGACATGACGCTCGGCTTTATCCGCGACCGTTTCGCCGCACCTGCCGCGGAGCGTATCGCCGGCCGTATGGAATACATATGGAACAAAGATCCCGACATTGATTTCTTTGGCTCATAAGGATCCCGCTGTCCGGCATTTCCCGCCTCCCTGCTATTTTGAACCGATTCCCGTTTTTCCAAAGGAGGTTTCTCATGAAAAAATTCTTTTCCCTTTTCCTTGCAGGCGCATGCCTTGCCGCTGCCGGCTGCGGATCCGCCCCTGACAGTAATACGAAAAGCGGGGGAGACACACAAGTCCTGAACCTGTACAGCTGGGCGGACAACTTTTCTCCCGACGTCCTTTCGGATTTCGAAAAGAAATACAACTGCAAGATCAACTACGACGTTTTCGCAAACAATGAAGAACTCCTCGCAAAAATACAGGCAGGTGGTTCGGAGTATGATGTCATCCAGCCGTCAGACTACATGGTCGCCACCATGATCAAACTGAACCTCCTGGAAGAACTGGATAAAAGTAAGATAAAGAATACGGAAAATATACTCCCCTCCCTGCAAAAGCCCCCCTATGACCCTGCGGGCACCTACTCAGTGGTCTACACATGGGGCGTCACAGGCATCGCTTACAACACAAAATACATCAAAGATACGCCCGGCTCATGGAATGATTTGTGGAAAGACGAATACAAAGGCCGTGTCATTCTGCTCAACGACAACCGTGAAGTCATCGGCATGGGACTCAAGAAAGACGGACATTCCGTAAACTCGAAAGATCCAAACGAAGTCACACAAGCCGTCAACCATCTCCACAAACTGATCCCCAACCTCCTCGCCTTTGACACCGACACCATCAAGCAGAAATTCATCGCCGAAGAAGCCTGGATCGGCACCATGTGGTCCGGCGACGCTTCTTTTACCCACAAAGATAATCCAGACATTGCCTTCATTATTCCCAAAGAAGGCGCCGTCATCTGGGCGGACACCTTTGCTATTCCCAAAGGGGCGAAACACAAAGAACTGGCGGAAGCCTTCATCAATTACCTCTATGATCCGCAGGTCAGCGCGAAAAATTACGAATACATCGGCTACAATGATCCCAATGCCAAAGCGGAAACCTATCACTCCGAAGAATATAACAAAGATCCCATGCTGAAAGCCGCCCGCGACTACATCTCCCGCGGCGAATGGCTTGAAGACATCGGGGAAGCCCTCACCATGTACGACAGGGCATGGACAGAACTGAAAATAGGAAAATAGAAATAAGAGCCACAAACGCAAAAGACGGTTGCACTGACCGTCTTTTTTGCTCCGAATCTTATCGGTTCAGATTAAATACTTTACGAGGATACTCGCTCGCCGGGATGATTCAAATCGTAAAAGAATAGTTAGCCTGCAGCTGACAGCTCACAGCTGATAGCTTTTATCTTCTTGCCGCTTTCCCCACCACGGTAATAGATCCTTCACATTCGTTCAGGATGACGCTTTACTGTCCGTCATCACTCAGAACGGGGGCAGAAAAAAAATCTTCATTCTATTCTTTTGCGTCATTCCCCCAAGCCAGTATCCTCCGTCCGGCTTCGCCGGCCACCTCCTTATAAACAAGGAGGCTTACCCAATCCCTATTCTTCCCGTCAGAATCCCTTTCCTCAACATTGTAGCAGATCCTTCGCTGGCGCTTTGAATGACGCCTTACCGATTCCCTACCACGGGTGCAGATCCTTCACATCCGCTTAGGATGACGATTAACGTTTCCCTCATTATGACGCCCTTTTCTCCAATCGTCATTCTGAGCGGAGACAAGAATATGCCTTGTAAGAAAGCAGGAAAACGGGACAGTGACACAGAGTGAAGAATCTATGACTATGATGACGCCTTGCCGTCAATACCGCTTTTACACAAGGATCATGGAACCTGCCGCCAGGAGAAGCCCGTAGGTCAGGCGGTTGAACATCTGCTGGTTAATCATGCTGTGGATTTTATTTCCCAGATAGACTGCAATGACGAGAGGAATCACGCCGATGCCCAGAAGTTCAAAAAATTCCGTATTGTACAACCCCTTTTCATAGTCTGTGAACATGAGGACAAGGTTCAGCACGGTCCAGACGGAAGCCACATTGGCACGGAAGGAATTTTTATCCCGGAAGGCCGATGCCAGGTAAACGACCAGGAGCGCGCCGCCGGAAGCAAACATGCCGTGGATGATGCCCGCGCCGAGAAGGACAGGAATGGCAACCCAGACAGGAAGGGATGCACCGGACGGTTTTAGGAGAAGATTTTTGAGCGCCACGCCGACAATGAGAAGTCCGTACACAGGCACAAGAATGCGGGCGTCCACAATATTGTAGAGATAAATACCGGCCGCCATGCCGATAAGCATGAAGAGAATGATGCGTCCCAGTTCTTTTTTATTGATGTACTCTCTGTTTTTAACCATAAGGTATACGCAGACCAGCCAGCAGATCACATTGATGACCGCTTTGGCCATGTCCGGCCCGTAAAGCAGGATTGTCGGCGGAATAGAGAGCATGACACCGGCAAATCCGGTGAGTGCCTGTACAATATTCGATATGAAGACGGCTGCCATGAAGAGACCCATTTTTATAAATACAGGAAGCCCCACAAGTTCCAAAATAATCACGCTTTCTATATACAAGTAAATTCATATTTATCGATTTCCTTCATTATAGTCTCCCTTTTTCCTTTTGTACAGCTGTTTTCTAAACGGATATCCATGAATGCATTTAAATCATTTTTGAGCATGTAAATGCATTTTCGGCATGATTGGTTACATAAATTTTCTCTTTTTTACCTAAGTCATTTAAAATGCATAGATTTTAATCTTAGAAATTGATAATTTATCCTTATTTTACTATAATAATTACGAGTTTTTACGGTAAAGGCCCTAAGCACACTTTTCTGCGTGCAAGAAAAGCGGAACGGACTGCCTTTATCAGGGACTGCTATAATGTCCGCTTATGACATCCATTTATCCCGTAACAGGAATCAAAGGAGGATTCTATGAAAAAAAGATTGCTTTTAGCTTCTCTGTCAGCAGCTGCCTTCGGCGGCATTCTTTCTGTAAGCGCTGCCGATACGCCTGTGTACACACTTGATCAGGTGGTTGTTACCGCAGCCAGGACGGAAGAAAAACAGATTGACACAAACGCGTCTGTCTCTGTTGTCACAAGCAAGCAGATTGCGCAGAAACATTTCAATGATGTATCGGAAGCGCTTCGTGCAGTCCCCGGCGTAGTTCTCGGCAATTATTCCGCCAGCGGACAGAATTATTCTTCCAACAAAGTTTTTATCAACGGTTCTTCTAATGTAGTTATCCTCGTAGACGGTATGAGGAGAAATACAAACGGCGTTTCCGGTTCGGCAGTCAATCTCGGCACACTTACCGATATGGCGTCCATTGAGCGTATCGAAGTTTTGAAAGGTTCCGCCTCCACTCTTTACGGTTCCGATGCGCAGGGCGGCGTTATCAATATCATCACGAAGAAACCGAAAACCGATGAAGTCCATACCACCATCGGCGCAGGTTTCGGCAACAACTCTACGGAAAAATACACTATATATAACGAAGGCAAGGCGGGAAATATATTCTGGACCATTGACGCCGGCAAACATCTTCAGGGCGCTTATAAAGACGGCTGGGGCCGGAAAGTCATCAGCCACCTGAACGCGAAACATATAGATGTAAAACTGGGCTATGACTTGGGAGAAGAATCTGATATCGTTTTCAATTACTCAAAATATAAATCCGATTATATCCGTCCCGACAACGGCTCCAATGATACCCACGACGACTACGGCACAAAAGATAATGATGCCATCAGCCTTCAATATACCGCGAAAATCAGCAGCAGACTCTCCAACCAATTTAATGTATACCGCCATCGTACCAATTTTAACGACAACTACAACCTGAATGGCGCCGGCTGGCCTTTCAACTGGGATATGGGCATGCGGACATCCGGCATTTCCGATCAGCTCACCTATACCGCGGATAATCAGACCATTATCGGAGGCTTTGACTGGTACAAAGATAAAATCACAAAGTATAAAAATGACGCTTCCGAAGGCGCCCACGCTTCCAATGCAGCATTCTATCTGCAGGATAAAATCGACCTGACGGAAAACTGGAATATTACACCGGGGCTCCGCTATGACCACCACTCCAACTTCGGCGGCCATCTGTCCCCCAGCCTTTCTCTCGGTTTCAAGAAGAATGAGAAGACAAATTTCTACTTCAACTACAAGGAATTCTTCGTCGCGCCGAATCTGTACCAGCTGAACGCGGCTTATTACGGAAACAAGAATCTCGATCCAGAAGAAGGGTACACCTTTGAATTCGGCGTGAACCATGAATTTGACGATACCCTATCGGGTACATTCAATATTTTCCGCCAGCACGCGAAAAACAGAATTATTTATGATTTTGCCGCTTCCAAATATGCCAACACGGGAAATATGAATTCCATGGGCTTCAGTGTCACTCTGGATAAAAAACTGAATAAGTACTGGAGCGCGGGCATCGGGTATACATACCTCCACATCAACGCGCTGAGTGCAACAGAAAATACCAACAACAACGGAAGCCTGCCAAAAGGTACGATTGATATCCACGTGAATTATGATTCCGAAAAACTGGACGCTTCCCTTACCGGCAGAGGCATTATGGGCAGATATGGTTCCAAATCCAATCCGGTCATGAAAGATTATGCGAATTTCTGGGTATGGGATCTCGCGGCGAATTACCGCGTGAATGATACCATCTCTGTTTACGGCCGCCTGAATAATATATTCGACCAGTTTTACACGGATGTAGGCACGAGCTATGACCCGAACGGCGCATGGTACTCCGCTCCGGGAAGAAATTACGAAGTAGGCATGCAGCTCCGCTTCTGATGTAAAAGGGAAAGGCCCTGTTTCGGCAGGGTCTTTTTGTATGAAAAAAGATCTTTCATCCTGTGCCGCTTTCCCTTTCCGCTGAATAACGAAAACCGCAGAAGACAGCTCATCCCAATAAAAAACGCCGCCTTGAAAAGCAGCGCAGGAAATATATTTTCTTACAGAAGCCAGCGGTAGAAACCGAAGTATGCCAGCGTGGAAAGGGTAACGACACCGATTGCGGAAATACCGAACATTTTCACAAAGAGACGATCCATTTCTCCTGCCGCAGCACCTGCTTCTGAGGAATATGCTGCAAGGGCCAGCGCGCCGCCGGTAGAGAGGGGGCTGATCCCTGCCGTATTGGACACCATGGAAATCGCGGTGACCCATTCCACCGGATTCACGGATATGCTCATCTGGTGAATAATATGGGGCACTGTGGGAATAAGTGTGGGCATCACTACGCCCGACGTGGAAGAGAACCATGACATGACGCCTGCGGTGACACCGAGGATGGCAGTAGCCGTGGCAGCATTCATGATGGACGCAAGGGAAGCGGAAAGAAGATGGATACCGCCGAGGACGATAATCACATTCATCAGTACCCCTACGCCGCAGATCAGGAGGAGCGTCCCCCAGGGAATCCGTTTCAGCGCCTCTCCTTCATCGGACACGCGGAAGAAGGAAAGTGCCATTGCCGCGGTAAAACTGGCCAGTCCCACATTCACTTTGAAAAGCATTACCATGCCTACCATTGCGCAGATGCCGAGGAGCGTGATGATCTGTGCCCTGTTAAAAGAAGCGGTGTCGGAAAACTTCAGCGCTTTCTCCGATTTCAGTTTATACCCGCCGAAAGCGATGTAAACGACAGCGGCATACACGGTGGATGAAAATACGCCGTTCACCAGCAGAGGCGCTTCGATACCGGTCAGTCCGAATTCTTCGCACAGGTTGAGTCCGATGATCCCCGTCGCTGCAAGAGGCGACATACCTCCGCCGGCCGCACCGAGGAATATGATTGCCGCCAGCATGGCGGGATTGATCTTCATTTCCACGGCCAGTGTCATTCCGAAAACCATCATAATCGCGGTGGTGGGAATCGTACCCGGCCCCAGCGCGGACAGTACTGTGGCGAAGAGGTACATGACGACAGGGATGAGATATGTCCGTTTCCCTGCCAGAACGGTGATCTTCTTTGTAAGAAGTTTCAGTGTCCCGTTCCATTCCGCCAGTCCGAACAGGTAAGTAACGCCGAGAAGCATGAGGAAAAGGGAATAGTTGAATCCGCCGATGATTTCCTTGTCCGGAATGCCGGCCAGCTTTCCCAGAAGTAGCGCAAAGCCGATACAGACAAGCCCCGTATTCATTTTTCTGAAAAACCCAAGGAAAATAGCCGCTGCCAGCGAGCCAAGTGAAATCAATGCCATTGTGCCCTCCTGTTCTGAATCATGCCTGTTTGGTAATACGTTTTCATCTCCATATTGTTTTCGTAAAATTTAATTTTCCAAAAAATCATAGCATGAAAAATTGTTTGGAATAAAATAATTAAGAGTTATCTATATTATTCTCTTTTCTTCTTATTCTTTGTTTTTATTATTTTTAAAATTCTTTTTTGGAATTTAAAAGGAAAATTTTGCGTTTTTCAGGCCGAAAAATCCGAAGTTATGAAAGCGGGGCATAACTTTTTTGGATGCATTCTTTATAAATAGTTTTTATACGGAATTACAGAAAATATTGCTTTACTCTTGCTTTTACAGGTATGAAAGTATAAAATATTTGAGATAAGTTTATTGTCTTTAAAGAAGGGAGGATCGCTGTTTGGGACGCGGTCTTCCTTTTTTCGCGGGTGAAGATTTTTATGGAGGGTTTTATGGAAAAAAGAATTATCGAAGTGGAAGAAAGACTGCCTTTGCTGCCGACTATACCGCTCAGCCTGCAGCACCTGTTCGCCATGTTCGGATCGACGGTGCTCGTGCCGTTCCTCCTGCATGTGGATCCGGCGACCTGTCTTTTCATGAACGGCGTGGGCACGCTGCTCTACCTGTTCATCTGCAAATGGAAACTGCCCGCCTATCTCGGTTCCAGTTTCGCTTTCATCTCTCCGGTTCTTGCGGTTACCGCCACAGAGGGTATGACTTATGCCGACGCGCAAAGCGGATTCATCTGCTTCGGCCTGTCTTTCATGATTCTCGCGCTCCTTGTAAAGAAGATAGGGACGTCATGGATTGATGTGCTGTTCCCTCCCGCTGCCATGGGCTCCATCGTCGCCATTATCGGCCTGGAGCTTGCCCCGCTTGCTATGAGCATGTCGGGCTTCTCCGGAGAAGCACAGGGTATGACAAATGCCATGGCTGTCATGATTTCCATGTTTACCCTCATCGTCACCATTCTCGCCACCGTACTGGGCCGCGGATTTATTTCCATTATTCCGATTCTTATCGGCGTCATCGCGGGATATATCCTTTCCATCATCATGGGCGTTGTCGATTTCTCCAATGTGGCCGCGAAAGAATGGTTTGCCGTCCCGACCTTTTATTCGCCCCGCTTTAATTTCAGCGCCGTCATGATGATCATGCCCGCCCTTTTCGTGGTCTTCGCCGAACATCTGGGCCACCTCTTCGTCACCAGCGACATCGTCGGCCGCGACCTCATCAAAGATCCGGGGCTCCACCGCTCCCTCTTTGCCGACGGTTTGTCAAATATGATTTCCGGTTTTGCCGGTTCCACGCCAAATACCACTTACGGTGAAAATATGGGCGTCATGGCCATGACAGGCGTATACAGCACCTGGGTCATCGGCGGTGCGGCAGTCTTCGCCATCATCTTTTCCTTCATCGGCAAAGTGGCCGCTGTCATCCATGCCATCCCCACTCCCGTCATGGGCGGCGTGTGCATTCTCCTCTTCGGTTTCATCGCATCCTCAGGGATCCGCATGCTCATCGAAAAGAAAGTGGACTACACGAAATCAAGAAACCTGATTCTCACCGCCGTCACCATGATTTCCGGACTATCGGGCGCAACCGTCACACTGGGGCCTGTCCAGCTGAAAGGCATGGGACTTGCCACCATCGTTGCCATGATCCTCTCCCTCTCATTCCTGATCTTTGACAGACTTCATCTTTCCAATGACAAGAAATAAGGAGGCCCTATGGACATCAATGAAGAAATCACAAAAATGAATCTGTATAAAACTTTTGAGCCCTACATCGATAAAAGCGTCACCATGGAGGAGCGGTTAAAAGCACGGGTGCGCCTTGTGGATACCGCGCCGCAGGAAGCAAAAGACGCTCTTGCCAAATGGACAGCCATGAAACTGAAATCACGGCTGTTCTGAAAGCACGATATCAGGAAACAGAAAACGCAGACAGTGTACTTGTGACCGTCTGCATTTTTGATTTGTCTTAAGTTCCGCCATCCGCCGATACCTTATTCCTTAAATTTCGGCAGTTCCCTGTTAATAAGCTGCCCCATCAGGAATTTCCCTTTCCAGTCGATGTGGATACCGTCTGCGCCGTACTCCGGTGATAATACATCCATATCCGCAAAGAGCACTGCCGTATCGATATGATCCTGCGTGCGTATCCATTCATTCACCGTAGAAAAGCGCTCTTTCCAATCGGGTGCCGTGTCTTCATCGAAATAACGTTTAATATTGTCCGGATTGATTGGTGCCAAAGTGAGATAAATCGGCTTGATCCCATTTTCCCTGCACTTGTCGCCGATATGTCGCAGATCACCGATGACTGCCTCCGGATCTTCTCCTCCGCGGAGACTGTTCGTACCGCCCATGATGAGGAGATATCTTAAGCGGAAAGGAAGCACATCCGCCTCAAACCGTTCCGCCATCCGCCGGCTCGTGTCGCCGCTCTGTGCCAGATTCACCGCCGGCTCGTCAAGATAAGAGACCAGATTGTACAGCGCATCAGACGGCGAAAAAGACATCCGTCCTCCGCCGTGGCTGATGCTGTCGCCGAAGAGCCCCGTTTCCCATCCGTCAACGGGCATTTCCATTCTCCGCGCCTCACTCCACACGCCGAGGGCATTTCCGTCTTCATCAAGGCACCGCACCCGCCACCAGTACACACCCGTACGGGGAAAGTCGTCATAAAGCTCCATGATTTCCGATGCCTTCGCCCACACACGGTACATGGACGGTTCCGTACCGTCAGGATTTTCAGGCTCGCTGTCCGTCACTTCCACTTCATATGATTTTGCGCCGGGAAGCCCCACATAGGAATAAACGGGGTAGAGCAGTTTCATCCGCCGGTCCTCGTGATTATCCGAACGGAGAAGGGGCGCTTCCCGTTCCAGAAAACTGCCGACCGCCTCGAAAGGCTCTCTTTCGGTCCAGCCATGGAGAGGCCCGCCGTATAAATCGAAAGGCCGCACACGCCAGAAAATTTTCTCTTCCGCCTCCGAGGGGATATCCGCCAGAAATATGACTTCATTCTGCCAGACGGAATCATCGGCATAGAGAACTTCTCCGTCCTCCGTAGTGACTTCCAGCGCATAACAGACTGCGTCCCCATCCATATCCCATGATAAAAAGTAAAGGCCTGTTTCCGCGCCTGCCGGACTGCAAAAACATACAGCCATGAGCAGCCATAAGAGGCAGATGCATTTCTTCATCATGACTTCTTCACCCACATAGAGAAATGGGTTTGCCGCCTTTTCCATCTGCGCCGATGGCGGCCATCTGAATTTTCAGTTTCTCTTCGGAGATTTCCCCATAATCACCAAAAAGCTCATGCGTGAGGTACGCAGGTTCTATGCATTCCACGATTTTCCGCGCCGCTTCCGTGGTGAAAGGACGGTGCTGGTCGATAGAGGTAATATGCATCATGACGGTTTCTCCGTCCATGTTCTCCGGCGGCACGGCGGTACAGGATTTCTGGTACTTCCCGGACAGGGAACAGGACAGATGCATCCCGCGGAACAGTTTTTTCATGCTCCCCAGTTTTTCCGCCATGGCACAGATATATTCCGCGCCGTCCGCTTCAGTTTCCAGATCCGGATTGGTATTCATGAAATGACCCGTGTCTAAGACAAGTCCTACATTTGACCCTTTCAAAAGGGAAAAGAAATAGTCTATTTCAGAAGGCAGAAGGCGGCACAGCCCCGGCCAGAAAATATTTTCGAAAAGGACTTCCACCGTTTCAGGCACTTCTTCGGAAACGGCATTGTAAATAGCCGCCGTTTCCCGAAGAACGTCTTTCGAAGTGTAATAAAACTGCCGTGTCCATGCTTCTTCCAGAGTACAGTCTGCCACATGCCATACGAGGTACTCCGGCTTTTCCGCCAGCGCCGCGCGGATATTTTTCCGTATTTCTTCAAGCCAGCCGTCCGTGTCGGAGGCACCATAGTAAGCGGTAAGGGCTTTTTCATCAGGGAACTGTTTTTTATAGCGCTTTGTATTTCCCAGGTAAAAATCCATCCACCTCGGCCAAAAGCGCAGATGCGCCCCCACCGTGAGCGATGTGAAAAGATTGGATGACGGTTCATCACCGTAAATAAGGTTTTCAATGCCGTCCAGTCCCAAGCGGTGCACCAATTCCGCCGTTACTTCTTCCTTTTCATCCGGCATGACATAGTGGCTCACACTTTGCTTCAATATCTCTCCCCCGCCGTCTTTTTCTTTGCGATACTTCTGTCAATGACATGTTTCAAGAGCCAGAGATTGGCGATGAGTGAAATCATCTGCATCATTAAGATGATGATATCCAACGTTCTGTTCTTCTTCTTACTTTTTTTCGACATAGCCCCTCCTCAATATCCTTTAATCTGTTTTTCCCCGCTCATATCAAAAAGGAGGCCGTAAGCAGCGTTTGCCATCGCTTTCACCGCATAGACGCAGTTCTGGGACGACGCATAGATATACCGGTCCTCCAGGGGAATGACACGATGGTAAGCACGCATATTCTGAATGGCGGGATTTGCCAGAAAACTGTCCCTGAATTTCCCCGCTCCCGTTTCATCCGATTCCCTGTCAGCAGAAACAAAGAAGAAATCCGGATCCGATTTGACAATCAGTTCCTGCGACAAAAGCTGCCCGTTGGCTACGCCTACTTCGGCAATGGCGTTTTTGATTCCCGCCCTTGTCAGCAGTTCATGGTACATGGAGCCCGGTCCGCCGTAACGGCTCATTTGGGAGACAAGAAGTCCTGTCTGGGGCGGAAGATTCCTTGCTGCAAGTGTACTGTCCACTTCTTTTAACTGCCGTTCCATTTCGGCGACCACCTTTTCTCCCCGCTCCGTTTCCCCCACGGCAGCCGCGATGATGCGTATATCCTTTTCCGCCTGGGCGATGGACGTCGGGCCGTCGATCATGACGACAGGATAGCCGAGGCTGCGCCACATATCCAGTTCCTTCTGCCTCGTATAAGATGACGCCACGATAAGATCGGGACTTATTTTTGTCAATATTTCCATAGAAATCCCGTTCAGGGGAATCTCCGGCTTGATATCCTTCACTTCGTCCGCGATATAGGACATGCCGGGATCTTTATCCGCGATGAAGCACGCCGCCAGCCGGGACGGTTCGACAACGCCAAGAAGCATCGTATCGATAGCAGAGTCCGTGCCGAGGATCTTTTTCGGTTTGTGGGGAATAGTCACCTGATTGTCAAACGCGTCAGTGACGACATAACTTTCCTTCGACGCGGCATCGCCGCCCATCTTTTTCATTTCGCAGCCGCTCAAAAAGAAGAGGGCTATACAGAGAAGCAGGGAAACGAACCATACTTTTCTGTTTCTTATACTGAATTCCATACTACCGCCTTTCAAAAACATTATATCCAGTGTAGCCAATAAAAGCGTACCGGTCAAATAAAAAGAGAAAATTCCGCCATGAAAACGCCCCCTGTCCCATACTTCAGGAAAGGAAAAACGGCGCAGGCATAGGAAAAGCCGCCCGATGACAGCGCGGCTCTCCCTGCTTATTTCTTTTTCCCCTTCTTCTTTCCTTTTTTATCCTTTTTATTCTTCTTTCCTTTTTTCGTCTTATCTTTCTTCTTTTTTACGTCTTCCGCTTCATCCCCCACAGCATCCATATTCCAATCCTGCTCGATATTTTCACTGCCGTCAGGCTTCCCGGGCGTGTGGCTCCTATACTCCATGTCAATGCCGCCTTCAGGTCCTTCATGACGGGAAACTTCCTCCCTGTCATGGCCGGCTTCCGCCTCCGATCTGCAGGTATCCCTCACGAGCGTGTCCAGCACGTTTTCCATGACGCCTGCCAGCTCCATGATTTTCCGTATCCGAAGATCTTCCGCGGGACGGTTGTCGGGATCGGGATCGAGAAGAGCCATCTGAAGGAAAGCGCGGTTTTCCCGCAATTCGTCATGAATGGCAAGAATCACGTCTTCTAAGGACAACCCCCTGTAATCTCCGTCTTTGTACATACTATTCTTCCCCTTCCGTAACTAATACTTTATCAACTCTGCGGTTGTCGCAGTCCATCACTTCAAAGGTAAAACGGCCGAAGGAAATTTTTTCCGTTTCTTTCGGAATATAGCCAAACAGGTACGTGATAAACCCGCCAAGCGTCTTATAATCATCTTCCGCTTCTCCCGGAAGTTCTTCTTCAATATGGAAATACTCCCTGAACTCATCAATGGTGCACAGCCCTTCCACCAGCCAGGAATTTTCCGTGCGGCGGATAAACTTATTTTGCGCCTCCAGCATGTCTTCCTTGTCGCCGGGCATGTCCCCCACGATTTCTTCCAAAACATCATGGAGCGTGACCAGTCCCGTCAGGGTGCCGTATTCATCAATGACCACCGCTTCGTGGACTACCCGGTCTTTGAACAGGGCAAGAACCTTTGTCAATATAAGTGTTTCAGGAATCAGGAGCGGACGATAAACCGAGTCCATGATGGACGCTTTGATAGACTTGCCGGGATTCCGGTGCTGGTCGCGGAGCACTTCGCTCATATCGGCAAGACCTTTGAAATCGTCAAGGGAGCCGTTCCCCACGGGAAGACGGAAGTGGGTGGAATGATTAATATCCTCCCAGATATTTTCCTCCGTATCCTCCAGATCAATCCATACAAGCTGCGGCCGCGGAGTCATAGTATCCGACGCAGTAAGATCATTCAAAGAAAAAACATTCTCAATCATTTCCGGTTCTTTTTTGTCAATCGTGCCTAGCCGCGCCCCCTGATGGAGAAGGACACGTATTTCCTCTTCCGATACGGGCGTTTCGCCCCCTATGCGGACGCCGAGCATCTCCACCACAAGCTTCGTTGACCACGTGCTGAATACCACAAGAGGCTTGCACAGGTTGGAAAATAAAATCATGGGACGGGCGATGAGGCACGCTGCTTTCTCCGGTTCCGCAATGGCGATCCACTTCGGTACCAGCTCCCCGATAATCAAAGCAAAATACGTCACCAGCGCCATGACAAAGAACATGCTCAAAGGTGCCAGGAAAGCGCCGGCTACAGGAATGCCGCCAAGAAAATCAGCAAGAGGGCCTGCCAGAGAGGCGCCGGAGAACATACCCGTCACGATGCTGATGGTGGTAATCCCCACCTGGATGGTAGAGAACAGCTCCTCTTTACGTCCGGTCAGCTTCAGCGCCTGTGCCGCGCCACGCTTCCCCTCATCCGCCAGCTCCTGCAGCTTCGTCTTCCTCGCTCCCACAATGGCAATTTCCGCCAATGAACACACGGCATTTCCCAAGACAAGCAGAACAATAATAAATAATTCAAACCATATATGGCCGTCGTCCATGAAGCTCCTCCAAACCATTTACCCGGACACTGTATTCTTTCCGTTTTCCTGTCTTCATTATACCAAAGGAAACCGCCCAATTACAGCGGCGGAAATTTTATTCCAAACCCTTCCCGGATCATTTAAATGACTAAAAGTCATTGCATTTATACCCCGCTTATTTTATACTAATATAATATAAATAATAAAGGAGGATGCGCAATGCCTTTAACCAAAAAAGCCGAGCGGACAAAAGCCAAGCTGACCGCTTCCGCCAGAAAACTCATCAGCGAACGGGGATTTGACAACGTTTCCGTCGAAGAAATCACGAAAGATGCCGGTGTGGCAAAAGGCACATTCTACCACTATTTTGTATGCAAGGAAGATGTCGTCCGTGAATTTTCCACCCGAGTCATAGAAGAAATATTTACCACTGCCATGACGATGCCCGGAGGCCCTCAGGAAAAACTGACCTATTACTTCAATGCCATTCTCCACGAAGCGGACCGCATGGGTGTAAATCTGATCCGCCAATGGATCCGCGATATCATGTCTCCCCGCTCCGCAGAAGAAGGCGCGGAAAATCTCCGCGAAGGATATCGTAAAATCTATACCATTCTCAAGCACACCAAAGAAGAAAACCGGCTGAAAGAAGATACACCGGTCGCGTTCCTTACGAAACTTCTTCTCTCCCATCTTTACGGTGCGCTCATCACATGGTGCATGCTGGGCGGCTCTTTCAAGCTGAGCGAAGAATCCAACCAGTTCGTCACGGAAGAAGTCAATGCCTTCCTCTATAAATATATGAAATAATAAAAAGCAGCCGCCGGCTTACAGATGAAAAAAACGCCGCATATTCAACAGCGGCGTTTTTGCTTGCAAAAATTCATTCTATTCTTTTGTGTCATTACGGCAGCAGATCCTTCACATTCACTCATTATGACACCTTGCCGTCCGCCGTCATTCAGCACTTTTAGCTGACAGCTCACAGCTAACAGCTAACGGCTAACAGCTTTCAGCTCACAGCTGATAGCTTTTATCTTCTTACCGCTTTCCCCACCACGGTCATAGATTCTTCGCTGGCGCTCTGAATGACGCCTTACCGTCCGCCGTCATTCTGAACGGAGGTAAGAATGCCATATGAAAAAGCAGAGAAACGGAACAATGACACAGAGTGAAGAATCTATTATGCTGATGACAGCTTACAGCCTTTCCACCATTGCCCGCGCCCATTCCGTATCAATAATGACATCCGCAGGTGAAAGGGCGTCTATGGTTTCCAATGCCTTTTCCAGGAGCGCGTCATACAGGGCTTTGTCAAATTCTACCGCCGCCAGCATCTCCCCATGGCGCAGGAGAAGGAATCCGTGCTCCCCCTCTTCGTTGGTGGCAAAAAATATTTCATCAATCCCCTTATCCTTGTAATGAGCATCCACATTGGCATAAATACCGCTCTTCATGACTTCCACAATCTTGTCATTGAATCCCGCGTCAAAAATCAATAGTTTTTCTTTGAATGCATTGTGAGACAGGACGATGCGTTTCGTGTAGCCTTTAAAGGCGTTGTCCTCCGCCGTGAGTGTTTCTTTCATCGCCGTGTAATCGGAACCGTCAGCGCTGCATACGATAAAAAGCTTCTCCGCCGGTTCATGGTAGATGAAGTTATAATGCAGCGCAGCAGACGCACCGCAGTCCACGCAATGAAAAGAAAAGGCTTCATCATTCCTGACCGCTTCCTTAAGCGGAGGATCTTCCATCGTATTGATACTGTCCCACACACGGAAAAATTGTTTCTTCCCGCACTTCGGGCAGGTGATTTCCTGCATCTGTGACTGTGACATAACCGCTCCTTATGATTGATGAATCGCGCGGAGGGCTTTAGCACCCCACTCCGCATTAATGACCGGCTGGTTCCTTGAAAGTGTTTCCAGCATATCTTTCACACCCGTTTCGATTTCGCGGTACATCGGCGCCTCAAATGCATATGCCGCGATGACTTTTCCCTTTTTCTCAAAACGAAAATAATGGTTCCCGTCAGCCCCCATATCAAAAAGGACACGCTCCGGATGAAGTTCGGGACTATGACGCCGGAGCGACATAAAGGCAAGACCCTTCATCAGTTCAATGACGCGGTCATCAAAACCGCCGTCAAGGATCATGAGTTTTTCCCGAAGTGCCTCCCGTGACGTGACAAGCCGTTTCTTCACGCCCCGAAGTTTTTCTTCATCAAGGCAGCGTTCTCTATCCTGCCCGGTAAGCATCTTCCACGCCTTTTCGTAGTCTTCCTGATCTGCTGCATAGTACACCAGGAACAGCGCCGACGGCTGATAGTACAAAAAGGAATAGTCCATATGGGACTTTTTACCGCAATGGCCGCATATCGACACGAAAGCCTCTCCGTCGCGCACTTTTTGTATCATCTCCGGCCGCTCTTCCGTATTGATATAATCAATTGGTGAAAACACCATAGACTTTCCGCAGTGAGGACAGGCAGTTTCAAGCAAAGACATAGATTCCCCCCTGTTTTTTGTTCCATTATATCACGGCCTGCCGGAGCAGACGGAAGTGGATAAAGAAAATAATTTTTCCCTGCCAATAAAATAATGGACTCCCTTTTATGAGAGTTCCGTTATTTTCCTTTTCTCCTATTCCTTATCTGAAAGTCAGCACTTCCTTTAAAGGCTTCCTTTCATTCGCAGCGGGTATGACTTCGGGATAGCCCACCGCGATGATGCAGGACACATCATACTCTTCGGGAAGATCAAGGATTTCTTTGATCTTTTCTTCGTCATACCGCCCCATGATGAGCGTCCCCAGATCCACCGCCCGTGCGGCAAGGCAGAAATGATCCGCCGCCATGCCCGCATCAAAAGACTGCCAGTGGGTTCCCTTTGTCGTAGACGCTTCTCCATTCGGTTCATAGCCGGAAAGCCCTTTTACTGTACAAAGCACGATGAGCGCAGGCGCTTCGTGGATGTTTTCCGTATTCCATGGAAACTTCTTCGTGCATTCATCGGCAATACGGTTCTTCAGATCATTGTCCAGCACCGCCACATAACGGACAGGCTGCGTATTTTCCCAGCAGGAAACCATCTGCGCGATTTCCACCACATTTTCGATGTCCCCTGCGGAAACAGGCTCTTTCGTATAATTGCGGATACTTCTCCTTGTAACCAGGCATTCGATTGCGTCCATAGTACCATCCTCCAGACTACAAAAAATCCTTTTCTCTATTATACGGGATTCTTAAAAATTCGCCACTGTTTCATGAAAAAAACAGACATATTTTTCTGCTGAAGAAGCGCCCTGTCCTGCTCCCGATTTCTTCATTTTTTAAGAAATATCTTTTCCACATAAGGCGAAGTGAAAGCGCGGAGAACGGAGAAATACCCCAGCCGCAATTCCACGATATCTCCCACTTTGTATTCCTTCACGCTGTCTGTCACATCCAGCATGAGATGATCCGAACTGGCACCTAAGATAAGAATGCCTTCATCCACAGGCGTTGCCGTTTCCGCATCAAAATCCTGACGTCCGATGGCACAGATGACCTTTTTCCTCTTTTCACCCCTGTTTGTAAAAACGGGTTTCCGTCCATAGCTGTCCACCCCCGCCGTTCCCCAGGGAAGGCTCGGTTTGACTTTCGCTTCCACCACTTCACATTCCAGAATAAATCCGTCATTCCTCGTTCCCGGCAGGAAAGTATACCTGCTCCGTTCCTTGCCGAAAAGAAGGCTTTCCCCAAGACGGAAATTATCTACCCCTTCACAAATACCACCGCGCATCATGAGATCCAGGGCCGCGCTGTTTCCTCCGCTGACGATTTCCAATGTATGGCCGGCGGCATTCTCCACTTTCTTCCGCATTTCCGCAAGGTGTTCCATTTTTTCCTCATCGGCCTGAATAAAAGAAAAGCAAGTCAGGTTGGTGCCGATACCGTAAAGATCCACACGAGAAAGCTTTTCCGTTTCCACCGCAGCGGCAATCAATTCTTCTTCATCCACATATCCCTCGCGGATATCGCCAAGATCCATCATGAGGATGATTTTATGGCGCTTCCCCTGCTTTTCACACTCCTTATTTATCGCACGGACGGTTTCCATTTCAGACTGGAGCGACACATCCGCATAGCGGACCAGATCCTCTATTTCCGAAAGCATGGACGGACGGATGAGCCACTTTTCCGCTTCGATATTTTCCAGTTTCTTCAGATTCGCCACTCGGGAATCGCCAATCATGGCAAGGCCGCCCGCCAGATAAGCTTCCGCCAATTCGGGTGCACCGCAGCATGCCTTCGTCACGCCCATGACGCGGATACCGTGATCGGCACACAGCTGTCTGACAACCCGCGTATTTTCTTCAATCCGTTTCAAGTATATTTTCAACCGGGGATACATATGCCGCCTCCTGAAAAAGCCCACCCCGTCAATTTCCGGAATGAGCTTTTTAGTACGAAATTACTATTTCCAGTATTCCACTTCGTCAAGATTCAGACCCACGTCAGCCGCACGGAAGACCGGATCCCTGCCTTCCTTTTTCTGGCGCTCATAGTCTTTCATCACTTTGACTGCCGTTCCGCCGAGAACAAGGCAGGCGGGAATATTGATCAGGCACATAAGAGCCATAAGAATATCGGCGATATCCCAGGCAGCCGCCATGGACATGCCCGCGCCGACGAAAATGACGAGGGCTGCTAAAATACGGAAACCTGTCATAAAAGATTTTCCCGGTTCTTTTTTATGGATAAAGATCAGGCAGTTATCCACATAGAAGAAGTTGCCGATCAGTGTGGAAAAGGCGAAAAGCACCATGCACACCGTGATAAGAATAGGGCCGAAGCTTCCAAAAGCCACCGTCACGGCATTCTGCACATATCCCGCACCGGCAATTTCTTTTGTAATCGGAGTACCGGAGGCCAGACACATCATAGCGGTCGCCGTACAGATGAGCAGCGTATCGATGAAAACGGACAGCATCTGTACAAGTCCCTGCTTGACAGGATGGCTTACATCAGCGGAAGCGGCGGCATTCGGCGCGGAACCTACGCCCGCTTCATTGGAAAAGAGTCCGCGCTTTACGCCGAACATGAGACAGGATCCGGAAACGCCGCCCAGAATGGATCGGAAATCAAAAGCATCGGCAAAAATCATGCCAAACACCTGCGGAATAAGATTTATATGCATCACAACGACAATCACAGCCGCCGCCACATAGATGAGCCCCATAATCGGCACGAGAACACCGGTGACACGGAGGATACGTCTTCCGCCGCCCATGATGCAGTACCCTACAAGCGCGCCGAGAACGGCACCGATAATCCACGGTGTGACAGCCGGATCATACCAGCTGTATGCCGCAAAAGTGGACTGCAGATTATAAGAGGCAAGCATATTGAAGCCGCCGGCATAGGTGATGATGAGGAAGAAAGCGAAAAGTACGCCAAGGGTGCGGTTGTGCATGGCGGATTCGATGTAATAAGCGGGCCCGCCGTAGCTGTCTCCCTTGCTGTCTCTTCTCTTATAGACCTGGGCAAGGGTACTTTCAATAAACGCGGACGCTCCGCCGATGACGGCGATAACCCACATCCAGAAAACGGAACCCGGCCCGCCAAGACAGATTGCCGTGGAAACCCCCAGAATATTTCCTGTACCTACGCGGGATGCCGTGGAAACCATGAGCGCATGAAAGGGAGAAACCGCCCCTTCATTCTGCGGCTTTTCCATTACAAGGCGGATACTTTCCCAAAACATGCGGAACTGCACCAAACCCGTCCTGCATGTAAAATACAGCCCTGCCGCCGTTAATACCACAACGAGGATGGGATAATACAGTATCCCGTCCAGATAATCAAGAATTGGCATCATAACCGTTTCCCCCTCTGCGTCCGCGGGTAAATCCCGGGCACTTCATTTCAGTCCCCGAGCCCATGACGACTTCAACATAAAATTCCTGTCCTGATTTGAATCATAACTATAAAAATAGTAATAACTTATATGCCTTTTGTCAACAAATTCCGTAAAAGCGCAAACAGGCTCCCATAGGGTTCAGAAAAAGCAAAGGCCGTACCGAACTTCCTTTTTATTTGCAAAAACCGGATAAAAAATCCCTGCTGATCCGATTCCCTTTACTCCTTCTCCTCTGTTTCCATTCCCACATATTCTTCGCCCCGGTCTTCCACCTTTACTTTTCCGCCGGTCATATCCCGGAAATACATTTCATGCCTTGCTTTATTTTCCGGAAGGCAGAGGCATGTGATTTGCACTTCTTCCGCAAAGATTCTGTCCAGTACACGGATATCCGTACCTTTGATGTAGTGTTCAAACGCGCCTGCCGCGGTATAGGGAATCGTAAGTTCCAGGCGGACGTGGGGCATAAAACAAAGAATATCGGCTTCCTCCACGGCTTCCGCCAGAGTACCGCCGTATGCTCTCGCCAGTCCGCCCGTCCCCAGTTTGATGCCGCCGAAGTATCTTGTCACAGCGGATAGAGTATTAGTGAGCGATTTCATCTGCAGGACATGGAGCATGGGATGTCCTGCCGTCCCCTGCGGCTCTCCGCCGTCGCTTGATTTCTCACGGATGCGGACGGTGCCGATGCGCCATGCCCAACAGTGGTGGGCCGCATCTTTGTGATTTTTCCGCACAGTTTCCAAAATGGACTGCGCTTCCTCTTCTGTTTCTACAGGGAAAAGCTGCGCAATAAATATTGATTTTTTTATCTCCGTTTCTTTTCGGCAAGGTGTCCGCACCGAGCGGTAAGGAATGAGCATGAATAATCCTCCATGAAATATATTTCTATTGTACCATGAAAAAACACCTTCCCCTGCTTGCAGAGAAGGTGTCTTTATCATTTCAAGGTGTAATCGTAATCTTCTTTCAGGATGAGGATGGCGCCTTCATCGCCCTTCATCGCCGCTTTGATAAGCCATTCCATGGCGGACTTTTCATTTTTCCTCACGCCTTCCCCGTTGGCAAGGGCGCAGCCGTAATGGGCCATGGCGAAAGCATTTCCTTTTTCCGCCGCTTTTTTATAATATTTCACGGCTTTGGAAATATCCGCTTCCACACCGAGCCCCGATTCATAGCAGAGTCCCAGCGCCGCATCGGCTTCGGGCAGTTTGTATTTCGCCGCTTTCTTAAAAGCATCAAAAGCTTTTTTCGCATGATTTTCCACACGGCTTGCGCGATAAGCGTATCCCATGCGGAGATAGACTTCTTTATCTCCCATCGCTTCCGCTTCTTTGGCCATGGCAGCAGCCTTTTTCTCATCCACCACGCCTGCCGCCCCTGTCAGATACTCCGTGCAGGCCACCGCCAGAAATCCGCGGAGCGTTTCATCGGCATCGGGGTCGCCCGCTTCTTTCCCCTTCCGTATCCATCTTTCTGCTTCCACGGTATTTTTGGGCACGGATACTCCCTGCGCGTAAAAAAGACCAGTCATAAGCATGGCTTCCGAATCTCCCCGCTGTGCTGCCAAAAGGTAGTATTTAAAAGCAGTTGCGGGATTAACCTGCCCCATGACACCTTCATCGTATATCCGGGCAAGAAGAACGGTCGCTTCCGTATATCCTGCCTCAGACGCATGCTCCAAAGCGCGTTTGGCTTTCCGCGGATTCGGCTTTCCTCCATTAAGCCCCCGAAGGTACAGCTTCCCCAGGTACAGCCACGCTTCATCATCGCCCATTTCCCCGCACAGGCGGTAGCAGTGGGCCGCTTTTTCCTCATCCTTTTCCAGCCCGTCTCCCTTTTCCAGCCGGCGGCCGATAACGCCGATTTCATGAGCCGCTTCGCCGGCACCTAGGTTGGCCGCTTTACGGAAATAAGTGACCGCTTCGTCGATATCTCCGGCAGCCAGGGTATCCTGCCCCATGGAATAATAGTATTCCATCATTCGATCTGATGCCATGATGCTTATCCTTTCCTCAGGACGCAAAAGCGCCCTTCACACTTCGGGACAGGCCCGCTATTTCAAGTAGTTGCTGCTTAAATCGCAGAATCTGATTTATAAATGTTTTCTTAATTCCGAAAGCGGAAAACCGCCGCCGGAGAACGATTTTACCGAAATTCCATACAGAGATCTTCAAAAAGCGCAGCTGACGGCTTTTCCACGTGATCTGCAAGGCGCACATCCGCCGACGGAACGATTTCACCGAAAGGTACAGCGCCTTCCTCTTCATAAATAACGCCCAGTACGAGGCTGTCGGTGTCGGAAAGCAGATGGAAAGCCGCAGCCTTATCATGAGGATCATAGTTTTCCCGTATATCTGCCAGTTTTTTCAGATGACCATTGTACCATTCCACTGTATTGAACTGGTTGAAAGTGACGCAGGGCGTGAAAATATTGACATAGGAGAACCCTTTATGATCGACCGCTTTGGTAATGACATCCACCATATTCTTCATGTCGATGGCATACGCCTGCGCCACGAAGGTAGCACCCGCGGCAAGAGCCATGGACGGAGCGTCAAGCGGGGTAAGGGGATTGCCGTCAGGCGTCGTCTTGGTCACAAAGCCTTTGGAAGACATGGGGCTTGTCTGCCCTTTTGTCAGGCCGTAAACCTGGTTGTCGAAAACGATATAGGTGATATCCATATTTCTCTTCATCGCATGGAGGGCGTGTCCCAAACCGATGGCGTAAGAGTCGCCGTCACCGGAGCAGACGATCATATGAATATCTTTGTTGGCGCATTTGATGCCCTGGGCAAAAGGAAGCGCGCGTCCGTGGGTCGTGTGGGCGCCGTAGCAGTACTGGTACCCGCCGATGCGGGAAGAACAGCCGATACCGGAAATCAAAACGATATCTTCATTCGGCCAGCCTTTAGCCGCACAGACAGCGGCAATCGCATTTTGGATCCCGAAGTCGCCGCACCCGGGACACCAGTTCGGCACGATAGTATTTTTATAATCTCTCGGTGAACCCATAATCAGATGACCTCCTTGGATTTATTGATAATAGTCGAAGCCAGGAACGGCGTGCCGTCATACTGCAAAAGAGAAAGAAGTTTATCGTGGCAGTCAAAGCGGATGGCAAACTGCTCGCGGAGCTGCGCCGTCAAATCCTCTTCGACAATGAGAACCTTCTTCGCCCCTTCGATATACGGACGGAGCTCTTCCACAGGGAACGGGGAAATCAGGCGGAGCTGGATGTGATTTACCTTCCTGCCTTCTGCTTCCAGACATTCCCGCGCTTCTTCCAGCGCGCCATTAGTGGAAGTAATGCCTACAAGGAGCAGGTCGCAGTCCGTTTCTTCATGGGCTGCGGTAAACGGCTGAATCGCTTTGGAAACGGTAGCGAACTTTCTGTGGCGCTTTTCCATTTCCATCACACGGTCGCCCTGTCCTTCCGCCGGTTTGCCGAATACATTATGTTCAAGGCCTGTGGAAAGGAACATGCCATTTTTCACGCCGGGAATTGTTCTTGGGGAAATACCGTCTTCCGTGTCAGCAAAACGGTGGAAATAAGATTTCGTTTTCATATCCAGTTCAGAAAGGCCTTCCGTCACTAATTTACCGCGGCGGATGCCGATACGGTCCCTGTCAAAAGCAGGAACAGACTGCTTACACATACCGAACTGCAGATCGGACAGCACGATGACAGGAGTCTGATATTCTTCCGCCAGATTAAACGCTTCCTGGACGATGTAGTAGCAGTCTTCGATAGACGCGGCGGCAAGAACAATCTTTTCCGCATCTCCGTGGCCGGAGCCGACAGCATAGCGGATATCGCTCTGCTCCACCTTTGTCGCCATCCCCGTGGACGGCCCTGCACGCATCACGTCAATAATAACCACCGGGATTTCAGCAACAGCCGCCATGGAAATGGATTCCGCCATGAGAGAAAGCCCGGGGCCGGATGTCGCAGTGAACGCACGGACACCTCCATAGCCCGCCCCCATCGCCATCATAACGGATGACAATTCATCTTCCGTCTGCACGACCGTGCCATGAATCTTATGGGCCACTTTAATCATATATTCCATAATTTCCGATGCCGGAGTAATCGGGTAAGAAGCCATGAAACGGGATCCTGCGGAAATAGCGCCGAGCGCGGCCGCTTCATTCCCAAGCAGGTACAACTGGTCTTTCTTCTCGGGAAAGGCCAGTTTCCCCATCTCCACCCCCTGCATGGCAGCGACAGCCGTGTCATAACCTTCCTTGAAAATCTCTTTATTTTTATTGATGACCGCTTCCCCTTTTTTCGCAAAACGTTCCGCAATAAAGCGGTAGAACGGCGTTTCCGGAAACCCGAGCAGTCCTGCGCTCATACCAAGAGCGGCAATATTTTTCATCTGCATGGATCCGTACTTCTTTGCCATTTCCGTAATGGGGAGCGGCAGGAAAATACGTCCCGTATGCGCCTCCCATTTCGGTTTAAAAGCATCGTCGGCAATAATAACACCGCCTTCACAAATTTCCTTTCCGTGAAGATCGATCGTTTCCTGGTCAAGAGCTACAAGACAATCCACATGCTCCCCGATCGTCGCAATTTCCTTGGTCGCGATACGCAGGGCAATCGTCGTATGTCCGCCTTTGATCCGGGAAGCAAACAGGCGCTGGCTGAAAAGAGAATATCCCTCCTGCGCCAGAACACGCCCCAGAATTTCTCCGCAGGATTCAACGCCCTGTCCCTGCTGCCCTCCCATTTTCCAGATAAAATCTTTCTTTTCCACTCCATCTTCCTCCTTGTCGATGTTCAGTGAATCGATCCTATGTGCACGGTAATTGTCCGGTATCGATTTTTTATCATACACATACGATTTCATTATACCATCAAAGTCGTTTTTATAAATGGGATGCCGCCGTTAAAATGCAGAAATTTTCAAGGAAATAAAAACACAGGTACCGGATATTGAATATTGTCGATTGCCGGCCCGAAATTATCGTTTTCCTCCTTATGACACCTTTTCCTTCAATCATCATTCTGAACGGTGTCAAGAATGCCTTGTGGGAAAGACGGGAAACGGAATAGTAACACAAAGCAACAATTCTATTACTCCGGTGACGTTTTACCGTAAGTATCGCTTTTATCGCATGCAAATAGGAAGCCCCGGCATATGAAAAAAGACACCTACATTTGCAAGTGTCTTTTCCTTTATCAGCAGCTTCCTATCCTCCCGGGCCGCTTCCGGCCAAGTACTTTCGGCGTTTGTGAGCTTAACTTCCGTGTTCGGCATGGATACGGGTGATCCTCACAGCTGTCGCCAC
>OLJF01000138.1_pt1 | contig 119634 bp, 127 predicted proteins | sample 1609751 | NCBI WGS metagenome assembly OLJF01 (sample SAMEA4350171, study PRJEB24818) | metagenome | biome: human; feature: gut; material: faeces | place: Denmark | collected 2013-09
GTCCCATATTTTAATTTATTTTATCAAAATTTTTCTAAAAAATAAAAAAATTTTTAAATCAAAAAAATAAATTCAAAAAAGACTGTTGAACAAAATATTTTTATATACTTTGTCAACAGTCTGAAAAAAATAACAATCCAATTAAGGATTGTTATTTTTTTCTAGCAACATCCGCCTCTGTTACCACCACAGCAACAAATTAAGATAATAAAGATAATTATCCAAATGCAGCAATCATCACCAAAACCAAATCCGCCACATCCACATCCTCTATTTTCAGGCATAGTATTCACTCCTTTCAAATGTACAATTGATTAGCAACCACAATTATTGTTGTTGCATCCGCAGCCATTATTGCCACAGCAGAAAAGTAATAAGAATAAGATTATGAACCATAATAGTTCACTATTATTACAACCACATCCCATTGTTTTCTACCTCCTATAAAATATTTTTAGCTCTTTCGTATGATATATATTATTCTTACAATTCTAAAGTGTTACACAAAGCTAATATTTTTTATTTGAACATAAAAAAATTGTCTAAAAACTATACAAAAAATAAAAAAAGAATGATATAATTCGAAAAGAAACAAAAGAATAATAAGATGGAGGAAAATAAATGGGTAATATAGTATTACTAGATGATAATACAATAAATAAAATTGCTGCAGGTGAAGTAATTGAAAGACCAGCTTCAGTTGTAAAAGAGTTAATGGAAAACTCTATTGATGCAGGAGCTACAGCAATAACCGTAGAAATAAAAAATGGTGGAATTTCATATATAAGAATAACTGATAATGGAAAAGGAATAGCACCGGATGATATGGAAATAGCATTTGAAAGACATGCTACTTCTAAAATTAGAAAAGCAGAGGATTTAGAAACTGTTAAATCAATGGGGTTTAGAGGCGAGGCTTTAGCAAGTATTGCGGCTATAAGTAAAGTAGAAATGACATCAAAATATATAGAAAATGAAATAGGATATAAAGTAGAAGTAGAAGGCGGAACTATTAAAAATAAAGAAGAAGCAGGATGCCCAAAGGGAACTACTATTATAATAACAGACCTATTTTTTAATACACCAGTTAGATATAAATTTTTGAAAAAAGACTATACTGAAGCTGGCTATATTGAAGATGTAGTTACAAGAATAGCTTTAATACACCCAGAAATTGCAGTAAAACTAATAAACACAGGGAAAACTACAATTCAAACACCTGGAAACAATGACTTTAAAGCTGTTATATACAGTATATATGGAAAAGACATTGCTGATAATATATTAGAAGTAAACTATAATTATGAAGATATTACAGTTACAGGTGTAATTGGAAAACCTGTTATTGCACGTTCAAATCGTTCAAACCAATTATTTTTTGTTAATAAAAGATATGTTAAGGACAAAACTTTAACTAGTGCAGCTGAACAAGGGTATAAAGGGTTAATAACTATTGGAAAATATGGATTTTTAGTATTAAATGTAGAAATGAATCCTAAAAAAGTAGATGTAAATGTTCATCCAGCAAAATTAGAAGTTAGATTTGAAGAAGAAAGCAAAGTATTTAAAGCTGTATATCATACTATTAAGGATGGGTTATTAAAAGGAGATTTAGTAGCAGATACAGAAAAAACAAATGAAGATACTAAAACAGTTCCAATGGATACTATAATGGTAAACACAGCACCAGTTGAACAAATTAAATATGATAATAAAATAGAAGAAAAATCATTTGGCGGACTATTTAGAAAATTAAAAAAAGAAAAAGAAGAATCAGAAGAAGTAGATGATAAAAGTAATTTAATAGCACAAATATATTCTAATAAATTTGGCTTAAATGATGCAAACAAAAAAGAAAAAGTTGCAGAAGAAACTTCAGCTTATGATTTACCAGTAAGTGAAAGTACACCTGCAAAAGAAAACAGTGACAAAATTATTGGTAATATAAACAAATTGGAAGATTTAAAAATAGAAGAACAACCTACAAATTTTGATGAAATGTATGTAAAAACTTTTGGTACAATGCCATCAGACATTAGAAAACAAGTACAAGAAGAAAAGGAAAAAGAAGAACAAATAACAGTAAGACCTCAGGAAATGAAATCTTTGGAAAATGTATCAATATTTAAAGAAGAAAAAGATGATGTACCTCCATATAAATTTATTGGAATTGCATTTTCTACATACATAATATTAGAGCTAAACAATGAACTTTACATATTAGACCAACATGCAGCACATGAAAGAATTTTATATGAAAAGGTAAAAAAGAATTATTATAATGATACAGAAAAAGAATCTCAATTAATGCTATTACCAGATATAATAAATTTATCACATAAAGAAATGGATATAGCTAAAGAAAATATGGAAATGTTTAGAAAAGCAGGTTTTACTTTAGAAGAATTTGGAGAAAACACAATTAAACTTAGTGGAGTTCCAAATATATGCTTAGATCTTGATACTAAAGAGCTATTCTTAGAAACATTAGATGAGATTAACACAGTAGCAAGAACTGCAAAACAAGAAATTGAAGAAAAATTCATTGCTACAGTTGCTTGTAAAGCAGCAATAAAAGCCAATATGGCACTTACTAAAGCAGAAGTGGACAACTTATTAAAACAATTATTAGTACTTCCAAATCCATTTACTTGTCCACATGGAAGACCTACTGCAATAAAAATGACAAAAACAGATATTGAAAAGAAATTTTCAAGAAGATAATAACTAAGGAGAATAAAGATGGTTATAATTATTTATTTAGGAATTTTATTAATAAACGTAGTTGCAGTTTTTATGGTGTATAAATTTTTGGGAACTGATATGGAAAAAAAGGAAAAATTAATTTTCATTGCAATAGGAACATCTATAATGTATGTAACAGTATCATTTGTTTATTGGCTAAGTACAAAAAATGTTGATTTTGGTGATATAAGGAGCTATGGAGAAAACTTTATAACATTTACTTTTGTACCAATAAATAGCATGATAACATTAACTTATATAGCAAAATCTTATAAATACTTTAGAGAAGGTAGACTAAAACAAGACAAATTTAGAAACCGTGTTATTTTAATGATTGCTGTTTTAGTTGTAGTTTTAATAATTGAATTCTTTTATTTTAAAGATATTCAAACAGGAATTTTAAATATAATAAATTCAAAAAAATAAAAACATAAGGGAGATACTATAAATGAAACCAAAAGTAATTGTTATATGTGGACCAACAGCATCTGGTAAAACAAGCTTATCTATTGAAGTTGCGAAAAAAATTGATGGTGAAATTATTTCTTGTGATTCAATGCAAATTTATAAAGATATGAATATAGGAACAGCAAAGCCAACAGTAGAAGAAATGCAAGGAATACCTCATTATATGCTAGACTTTGTGCTACCAAGTGAACGATATAGTGTAGCAGATTTTAAAGAAGCAGCTACTGATAGAATAGAAGACATTTTAAAAAGAGAAAAAGTCCCAATTATTGTTGGTGGAACAGGGTTATATGTAGATGCGTTAACTAAAAACATTACATATCCTGAAATTGAAATAGATTTAGAATACAGAAAACAACTTGAGGAATTAATAAAAGAAAATGGATTAGAAAGTTTGTATGAAGAAGCAAAAAAAATAGATGAAAAAGCTATGCAAACTATTAGTAAAAATGATAAAAAAAGAATAATGAGAGTATTGGAAATATATCATCAAACAGGAAAAACAAAGACTCAATTAGAAAGTGAGTCAAGACTTACACCACCACCTTATGAATATATAGTTTTTGCAATTAATATGGAAAGAGAAAAATTATATGAACGTATAAATAAAAGAGTTGATATTATGATAGATCAAGGATTAATTGAAGAGGTTGAGGCCTTGACTAAAAAATACGAAGAATTTCCAACAGCTATGCAAGGACTAGGCTATAAAGAAGTAGTAAGTTACTTAAAAAAAGAAATTACCAAGGAAGAAATGATTGAAAAACTAAAAATGGAAACTAGAAGATATGCCAAAAGACAGTTGACTTGGTTTAGAAAAGATGAAAACATAAAGTGGATAGATGGTTTGGCACCATTGGAACAAAATATACAATGTATTTTGGAGGAATACAGTGGAGAAAAAGAAAGCAAATAAGAAAAATGTACCAAAAATAGATTTAAATAAAATTCAAAAAAATAAAAAAATTCTAATTCTTTTAATTGCAATTATTGCTATAATAATATTTTGCATATATAAAGTAATAGTATTTGTAAAAAATCCAACAGATACATTTACAGTACAACAAGGAAAAATTTATCAGGAAGAAAGAGCAATTGGTTATATTATTAGAGAAGAAACAATAGTAAAAGGCTCAAATTATAAAAATGGCATGGAACAAATAAAAACAGAAGGAGAAAGAGTCGCAAAAGGAGAATCTATTTTTAGATATTACTCTTCAGGAGAAGAAAAATTAACAAGTAAAATAAAAGACTTAGATGCGAAAATTGATGAAGCAATTTCAAAAGAAACTAGCTTGCCATTGAGAGATACTAAAGCACTCGAAAAACAAATAGAAAATCAAATAATAGAACTTAGAAAAGAAAATAATATTCAGAATATAAGCAAAACAAAAAAAGAAATTTCAAACAATATTGTAAAAAAAGCTAAAATAGCTGGAGAATACAGTCCTGCAGGTTCATACTTGAAAAAACTAATTGATGAAAGAAGTAAATATGAAAATCAATTAAACGAAGGTGCTGAATATGTAAAATCTCCAATAAGTGGAGCTGTTTCATATAAAGTGGACGGATATGAAGAAGTTTTTACAACAGATGATTTTTCAAAAATTAATGCAAAGTTCTTAGAAGAGCTAAATTTAAAAACAGGGCAGTTAGTTGCAGATAGTAAAGAAAGCGCAAAAATAATAAATAATTTTGAATGCTATATAGCATGTGTACTGGATTCTGAGCAAGCTATGAGTGCTGAACTAGATCAAACAGTAAAAATCAGACTTTCAAATCATGAAGAGATAGAAGGAACAGTCAAATATATTGAAAAGGAAGATAACAAAACAGTAATTATATTTAAAATAGATGAACAAGTACAAGAATTAGTTAGTTATAGAAAAATTTCATTTGAAATAATATGGTGGAGTTATGGAGGAAAGAAAATTCCTAATACTGCCATTGAATTTGAAACAAAAGGGGAAAATCAAGTTGCATATATAACAAGAACTAGAAATGGATATCAGGACAATATATTAATAAAGATATTAAAACAAAATGATAAGTACTCAATAGTTGATAATTATACAAGTGAAGAATTAAAGAAACTTGGTTATACAAGTGAAGAAATAAAATCAAGAAAAACTTTGACATTATATGACGAAATATTAAAAAATGCGACATAAGAATATTACAATTATATTACAAAAATATTAAATTATTATTACAAACTTAAAAACTATTGACAATAAGGCTGAAAAGTTAGATACTAAATACAGTTAAAAACTAAGGACGAGTAATTATTGGGAGGTTGTTTAAAATGGCAGGAGCTATCATGGAAAAAGTATTTGATCTATTTAGAATGGATCCAGCAGAAGATAGAGAAGATGATAAAGAAGAATACGAAGTAGAAGAAGTTGAAAATGAGGAAGAAGAACAAGATCAAGAAGAAAGAAAATTATGGGGAAGAAAAAGTGGCAAAGTTGTTAGTATGCCTCAAGTTCAACAAGTAAAAATGGTTATTTCTCAACCTACTACTTTTGAACAAGCTGCAACAATTTGTGATTTATTAAAACAAAAAAAATCAGTAATTGTTAATTTAGAATATGTTAATAAAGATGTTGCAAGAAGAATTATAGACGTTGTGTCTGGTGCAGTACATGCATTAGATGGCCACATGCAAAAAATATCTAATTCTATAGTTTTGATAGCACCATTTAATTATGATATTGAAAATGAAATGGCAAGAGAAGAAATAAAAAATAAATTATCAGTTTCATGGTTAAGAAATGGAAACTAATTAGGAGGAATAAATATGCTTACACCTTTAGACATTGAAAATAAAAAATTCTCAAAGCAAATGATGAATGGTTATAGTGTGAATGAGGTAGACGAATTCTTAGACGAACTAACAGCCGACTATGAAAAATTATATAAAGAAACAACAGATTCAAAAAATAAAATAGCAGATATGCAAGAAGAAATGGCTAAATATAAAAATATAGAAAGTACATTAAATAATACATTAATCATGGCACAAACAGCAGCAGAGGATGTTAAAAATTTAGCAAAACAACAAGCTGATAACATATTAAGTGAAGCACAAGCAAATGCAAAGCAAGCTGTTACAGAACTTGAACAGGAAATTGCATTAAAACAAAAAGAACTAGAAGATCTTCAAAAACAATTTGATGTATATAAAGCAAAAATGGAGTCACTTCTTATATCACAATTAGAATTATTAAAAGAAGTAAATAAAGACTAAAAAATATAAAGATGATTTCTTAATTTAAATAGAAATCATCTATTTTTTAGTCTAAAAAATACTTTACATTTAAATCATTATAATATATAATACAAATGCAATATTACAAAATGATAACATTATTACAATTACATTAAGATAATATTACATTTATGTTAAAATCATTGACATATTAGCTGAAAAATATAAAATATATGTATATCATTATAGGGGTACTATGAGAGTAATTAGTGGAACAGCAAGAGGAACTAAACTAAACTCAATTGAAAGCCTTTCAACAAGGCCGACACTTGACAGAGTAAAAGAATCTGTATTTAATATTATACAAAATCAAATACAAGATTCAATAATTTTAGATTTATTTTCAGGAAGTGGCGCAATTGCAATTGAATTTTTGAGCAGAGGCGCTGAAAAGGCATATTTGTGCGAGCACAATTCGAATGCTATAAAAATGATATACAAAAACTTAGAAAAAACTAAATTGACTTCAAAATCAGTAGTAATAGGAAGGGATTATAAAAAAGCTTTAGAAATATTAAAAGAACAAAAAGTAAAGCTTGATTTAATATATATAGATCCTCCATATCAAGCTGATATTGCAGTTGATTCTGTAAATAGAATTTTATCATTTGATTTACTAAAAGAAAAAGGAAATATAATCATAGAAACCGATGATGAGAAGCGAGAATTACTCGAGTTAGAAAAATTAGATGTAGACGTAAAAGATATAAGAAAATATGGAAGAGTAACTCTTATATTCTTAACAAAAAGTACAGAAAAATGAGTGCTTTGAAAGGGGTAAAAAAATGGAAATATTCACCTTATTAGAAACTTTAGAGGATATGTTAGAAAAAAGTAGAGCAGTACCTTTTTCTAGTAAATGCATAGTTGATAAAGAGGAAATTTTAGATATAATTAAAGAGGTTAGATTAAAACTACCAGAAGAGTTAAAACAAGCTAAATGGGTTAAAGAAGAAAGACAAAGAATTTTAGTAGAGGCACAAAATGAAGCTGATGAAATAATTAAAGAGGCTGAAAACAGAATTATATCTATGATTGATGAACATGAAATTACAAGAAAAGCCTATGAAAAGAAAGTAGAAATCATAGAAACAGCAAATGAAATGTCTAGAGAAATTTCAAAAGGCACCAAAGAGTACGCAGACAGTGTTTTAGCTGGCATTGAAGTTGCACTTCAAGATGCAATGAAGGTAATTCAAAATAATAGAAAAGAACTTAAATAATAATTTTGAAGGGTCAGACATCTTGAAACGTCTGACTCATTTTAATGTTAACAAGAACCTATCTTGAAAAGGAGAGAAATACTAGTGGCAAAAAGAGGAAGAAAAAAGAAAAAAACAGTAGATATAAATGTTGCAGTAGTTGCATTAGTTATATTAAGTATATTATTAATGATTTTAATATATACTAAGTCAGGAAGTATAGGAAAAGTATTAAGCCCAATGCTTGGAGGAATAATGGGATTTATAAAATACATTATTCCTATAGGTACACTTCTTATTGCGATATATATGACTCATAATGACAAAGAATATATGACACATAAACTAATTCAATATGGTATATTTTTACTATGTATTGCTGCAATGCTTAGTATTTTTCAGGTTGGAAAAGATAACCTTTCTTTAGAAAAAGAATTTACTAAAATTATAGAGGAAGCCTATTATCTTGGAGAAAAAGATATTGGCGGAGGCGCAATTGGAGGTATTATAGCAGTACCATTAATAAAAGCACTTGGAAATACAGGAGCGGTAATATTAACAATAGGTGTAGCTATTATATTACTTGTATTTATGTTTGGTATAAGACCAGCCCAGATGATTAGTGATTTCCTTGATGAATTGGAAGAAAGAAAAGCAGAGAAAAAACAGGAAAGAAAAAATAGGTATGCTTATGAAAAAGAAACAATAATTCAAGAAGACAAGAAGGGTAAGAAATTAAGAGAAAAAGAAGAAGCAGAAAAACTTGCATCTCAATTTGAAGATCAATTAACTATTAATTTGAATGATAAAAATGAAAAAGAGGATAAAAAGAAATATAATCATGATGATTTGTCAATTCCTTTTTTTGGAAAGAAAAAAGAGGAAGTTTCTTCTCCAGATGTAATAGATGCAAATTTGTTTAAACAAGTTGAAGAACAAAAAGAAGATAAAACAAAAGAAGTGTTACAGCTAGAACATACAATTACAGAAGAAGATGAAAATTATGAATTTCCACCAGTTCAATTATTAGCTGAACCTGAAAAGAAAGCTAACAAAGGTGGAAAAAAGGCTGTAATGGATACAGCAACAAAATTACAAAAAACATTATATAGTTTTGGCGTATCTGCAAAAGTAGAAAATGTATCTGTTGGACCAGCAATTACAAGATATGAATTAAAACCAGCAGAAGGTGTACGTGTTAGCAAAATTGCAAACTTAGCAGATGATATTGCATTAAACTTAGCAGCTGAAAGTATCCGTATTGAAGCACCAATACCAGGAAAACAAGCAGTTGGAATTGAAATTCCAAATAAAGAAAATGAAATTGTACATTTTAGAGAAGTAATAGAATCAAACGCTTTTAAAGATCACAAATCAAAATTAGCATTTGGATTAGGAAAAGATGTTGCAGGAGAACCAGTTGTAACAGACATAGCAAAAATGCCACACGTATTAATTGCAGGAGCTACCGGATCTGGTAAAAGTGTTTGTATTAATACTTTGATTTCAAGTATTATATATAAATCAAAACCAAGTGAAGTAAAACTTTTAATGGTTGATCCAAAAGTAGTTGAACTTTCTGTATATAATGGAATACCACATCTACTTATTCCGGTTGTAACAGATCCTAAAAAAGCAGCAGGAGCACTTGCATGGGCTGTACAAGAAATGGAAAACCGTTATCAAATTTTTGCAAAAAAAGGCGTTAGAGATATAAAAGGATACAATGAAGTATCTAAACAAGAAGAAGGTGGGGTACTACCTCAAATTGTAATTATTATAGACGAGCTTGCAGACTTAATGATGGTTGCATCAAAAGATGTTGAAGATTCAATATGTCGTTTGGCTCAAAAAGCAAGAGCAGCAGGCATGCACTTAGTTATTGCAACCCAAAGACCATCTGTTGACGTTATTACAGGTATTATTAAAGCAAATATACCATCAAGAATTTCATTTGCTGTATCTTCACAAATAGATTCAAGAACAATATTAGATATGGTTGGTGCTGAAAAGTTGTTAGGCAAGGGTGATATGTTATTTTACCCAGCAGGTGCAACAAAACCTACAAGAATTCAGGGAGCGTTTGTATCAGATAAAGAAGTAGAAAGAATAGTTGACTTTATTAAGTCAAATGGAGAAGTAAAATATAATGAAGATATAATAGAGCAAATTGAAAATGCTAATAAAACAGAAAAAGATTTAGAGGCAGAACAAGCAGATGATGATGGAACAGACCCATTATTAATGGAAGCAATTGACACAGTTGTAGACACAAGGCAAGCATCAACATCATTTATACAAAGAAGATTCAAAGTAGGATATGCTAGAGCAGGAAGAATTATTGACCAGATGGAAGAAAGAGGAGTAATATCTGGCTACCAAGGAAGTAAACCTCGTGAGGTTCTTATGTCAAAAGAAAGATGGCAAGAACTAAAAATGGCAACTACAGAAAACACAGAAGAATAAGATAAGAAGGAATGTAATGGAAAGAAAAGCAGAAAAACTATTACGTAAAATTCATATTAAAGATTATACAAATAGCTTAGAGAAGGTTTTAGAAGGAAAATATTTTTCCGTAGATACTAAAAATCTTCTTTTGAGCATGCTTTATAAAATTGAAAATGCTTATAAAGATTATGAAAAGACAAAAGTTGAAGTAATAGAAAAATCTGAATTCTTGGAAAAAGTTATTAATATTGTAGAACAAAAATGCAATGAAATTATAACCACAAATGATAATGTTGATATTAATGATGAATTTATTGTAGAAAAAGAAAACGGAAAAATAATCACATTAGGAAATGAATTAAAATTACTTGAAAGTATACTTGAAATGGGGGAAAAGGATATTGTTTTTACAGAGGAAGAAAATGTTCTTAAACCTTCAGTTAATTATTTTTTTAATGTTGCCACCAATATAAATGATTCAGAAGTTATACGTGATTTTAATCGGATGGTCTTGGGACATATGTGCCAAAGATATTAACAATATAAGAATAAATATAGTATTTCAAACAATAACATATTTGTTAGGAAATGAATTTATTAAAGAATGGCTTAATAATAAAAGCAATCTTGCAGACTATTTAATGCTTGCGTATGATAAACTAATAGAAAACTATGGAGAAAAAAGAGCAGAAAAAATAATGAAAATTTTCTGTAAAATTTCTATAGAAGAAACTTCAAAAAAAGATAAATTAGAACTTGAAAAATGGAAAAAAATAATAAAAGAAACAAAAGTTGAATTAGATAAACTAGAAAATAAAGCAAAATACCTAGAAGAATTAACAAAAAAGAAAAAAGATATAACAAAAAAGATAGAAGAAATTGACAAAATAATAAATAACCAGGAATTACTAAAAAAAGAATATGATGATAGAAATTCTAAACTACCTAATAAAGAAAAAATATTTAGTGTTAGGCAATTACTAAATAAATTAGAAGTTGAAAGACAAAACCATGTAGATGAAATAAGAAAATACAATGATTTAATAGAACCAAAAGGATATGTTGAACGAAAAGAAAAGATTAAAAGAAAGCATGATTTTTTACAAACATTAGAATTAGAAAGAAAAGAAGAACAAACAGAAAGTATTGTAGAACTATGTAGAGTATTTTTAGAATGTTTCAAAATAATAATAATGAAGACAGCAATAAAACAAGATATAATTAAGTGCATTTATGAACTAAGATATTACAGGTTTATACCATTTGATAAAGAAACCAGCATTAAACAAATAGAAACTTTAAAAAAAGAATTTGATGAATCTATGGTAACGCTTTATGAAAAAGCAAGAGCAATGCACGTGATTGAAGATGTTACAAAAGACGAAAAAGCTAATTATGAAATTGTGAGTAAAATATTTGACAGTAAGATGATTGACTTGAATAATATGGTGATTGAAACTAAAGTTGAAAATGGAAGATTATTTATACAATATTATGATACTAATATACTTGAAAATGTGATAGAATACCAGAGTGACAAAACAATAAAGTTAAACAAAAAAACAAAACTTTTTGTTTAATAAAATATAAAGAAGAGGAGAAATTTATGAAAATTACTTTTTTAGGCGCAACCAAAATGGTTACAGGCTCTAATTTTTTAGTAGAAGGAGCAGGAAAAAAATTTTTAGTGGATTGTGGAATGTATCAAGGTGGAGATAGAGATGAAATGCAAAATCATGAACCTTTTGCTTATGATGTTAATGAAATTGATTTTATGCTATTAACACATGCCCATATTGACCACTCAGGAAGAATACCAAAATTATATAAAGAAGGATATAGAAATCCAGTAATAACAACAAAAGCTACAAGAGACCTATGTTCAATAATGCTTCCAGATAGTGGACACATTCAAGAACAAGAAATTGAGTGGAGAAATAGAAAGAGAATGAGAGAAGGTAAAGAAGCACTTCCTCCTCTATATACTGCACAAGATGCTATTGATACAATGGAAATATTTAAACCAGTAAATTATGATGAAATTATAGAGATAGACCCTAATATTTATGTACGTTTTAATGATGCGGGACATATGCTGGGATCAGCAATTATAGAAATATGGGTAAAAGAAGATGGAAAAGAAACAAAAGCAGTATTTACAGGAGACCTTGGAAACAATGATATTCCACTTCTATCATCACCAACCATGATTGATAATTGCGATTATTTAGTAATGGAATCAACTTATGGAGGAAGACTACATATAAGAAATGATGAAAAAGCAAATCTGTTCTTAAATATTGTTTCAGAAACTTTAGATAAAGGTGGAACTGTAGTTATACCATCGTTTGCGGTTGGTAGAACACAAGAAATTTTATATGAATTGAATAATTTAAAAGACGCACAAGATAGTGAAGAATTTAAGAAAAAATATGCAACATTGATGAAAGCACCAGTATATGTAGATAGCCCACTTGCAATTTCTGCAACAGAAGTATTTAGAGAAAATGCAAACCTTTTTGATGAAGAAACACAAGCTCTTATTGAAAGAGGAGATAATCCGCTAGAGTTCCCAGGATTACAATTTACAAGAACTGCTGATGAGTCAAAAGCTCTAAATGAAAAAAATGAATCAGCAATAATAATTTCAGCCAGTGGAATGTGTGAAGTAGGTAGAATTAAACATCATTTAAAACACCATTTATGGGATCCTAATAGTACAGTTTTATTTGTTGGATATCAAGCACCAGGAACACTAGGAAGAAGAATAGTTGATGGTGAAAAAGTAGTAAGAATATTTGGAGAGGAAATTGCTGTAAATGCAAGAATAGAATATATTGAAGGATACTCTGGACATGCTGATCAAGAATGGCTTATGAACTTTATATATTCATTTATTACAAAACCAAAACATGTATTTTTAGTACATGGAGAACCAAACGGACAAGAAATTTTGAAAGCAAAAATAGAAGAAGAAGCAAAGTTACCAGTAATAATTCCAGAATATGGTCAAACATATACTTTAGATGATAATTTAACTATGGAACAAACAGTAGCTCCAATTGCAATTCAATCATCTGCAAAACGTGAAGTACTTGATAAGATTAAATTATTAAAGAATGAATTAAATGATATGGAGTCTATTGTAAGAGAAGATTATTTATCAAAAAAAGACAATGAGAATGAAATAAGTTTACTAAAATTACGATTAAAGGAAATAGAAGATCAAATTGTAAAAATAGTAGAAAAGAATTAAAGAGGATAAACTAATGAAAACTAAATATAATAATGATGCAATAATTGGCGGTAAGAATATTACCGCCAGTTATACCCGAAATGGGGAATTATTAAGAGTGATGTACCCATTTCCTGACTTTAGAAGCTGGATAGATGAATTTACAACAGGAGTAAAAATAAATGATTCAGGAATAATATATTTGCACGAAGACATAAATAATCAATATAATCAATATTATACTGAAGACACTAATATATTAAATACAGAAATTATAAATACATATTTTAACCTAAGAATAAAGCAAACAGACTTTGTTCTATTAAAAAATAGCGTACTTATAAAAAAATATGAATTTGAAAATAAAAATAATATAGAACTAAATGTTAACTTTTTAATACACTCAAAACTTCTAACAGATTATAATAATATGGTAAGTGGCGAAGTAAAAAACAATACTTTAATTCAATATTGTCATGATTATACAATGTACACATTTTCAAACAAACCACTTTTAAGTAGTCAAATTAATAATACAAAAGAAAACATTTCAAGTGGAATTATAAAAGATAAAGACTATATTGGAATGTCTTGTGATTCAAGTATAAGCTATGACATTGGGTGCTTAAGACCAAACGAGAAAAAAGAATTAACAATATTTTTATATTTTAAACATAATAGTGAAACAGCTGAAGAATGCTTAAATAAAGAGCTAACAGAAATTAAAAAAATTGATGTGAAAAAAGAAGAACAATCAGTTGAAAAATATTGGAAAAAGTATGTGAAAGAACATATTGGAACAAATTTAAAAGAAGAAACTAATACAATTAATAAAAAGTTTAATCAAATTTATAAAAGAAGTATTCTACTTTTTCCATTGCTAATAAATCAGGAAACAGGTGGAATATCTGCTGCAGTTGAAGTAGATGAAAATATGACAAAATGCGGTAGGTATAGTTACTGCTGGCCAAGAGATGCAGTATTTATTACAAAAGCATTAGATAGCTTAAAAATGTTAAAAGAAACAGAAAAATTTTACAAAATATTTTGCAAAGATACTCAAAATAAAAATGGTATGTGGGAGCAAAGATTCTACACAGACAAAAGGTTGGCTCCATGTTGGGGATATCAAATAGACGAAACTGCAAGTGTTGTTTTTGGAGTTTATGAACACTACAAAGCAACAAAAGATGTGAAATTTTTGAAAGATACATATAAAATGTGCGAAAAAGCAGTAAAATTTTTATGCACATATATGGACAATATTCTAGGTACAAAAGATGAATCAGATATTGTTAAAAATGAAATTGAAGCAACATATCATACAGAAGACAGAAATAAATTACCAAAAAGTTATGATTTATGGGAAGAAAGTGAAGGAATACATTTGTATTCTTTAGCATGTATATATTCAGCCTTTGATGCAATAGCAGAAATTCATACTATACTAAAACCTGAATATGAACAAAGTAATAGACTAAAAGTAGAAGCAATGAATAAATTAGAAAATGCTACTAAAAAATATAATCAAGAAATAAAAAAATATATTTCAAATAACCTATACAATGAAAAAACAAAAACATTTACAAGAAACTTAAAAGATGAAAAAACAGACATAAGCCTATTAGGGTTAGTAACACCATTTGAAATATTTTCACCTAAGGAAAAAAAGGTATTAAACACAATTGATAAAATAAATATGACATTAAGAACATATACAGGTGGATATTTAAGATATGAAGATGATAACTATTGCGAAGGAAAGAATCCATGGACAATAGCAACTTTATGGATGGCAATGTATTATCAAAAATCTGGAGAAAAAAGAAAATCAAATGAATGTATAGAGTTTATAATAAAATCAGCAAATGAACATGGATTTATAGCTGAACAAGTGAATAATAAAACAATGTCTCCTGCATGGGTAAATGGATTAGCATGGGCTCACGCAATGTTTGTTACTATATCTACAACACATTAAAATGAAATTATATTAAATAAAAAACGTCAAAAATCTACCTCTTTAAAGGTGGATTTTTTATTGTATAGGAAAAATCGAAGATTTTTACGTATACAAAAGGTTAAGTTACCTTAGGCTGTACCAATTGCAAAGCAATTGTGTACATGTGGCGAAGCCACTTTTCTTATTAAGAAATATAATATTGACAAGCTATTTTGTGATTTGTATAATAGAGTCAATAAAAACAAATTATATAGTATAAAAATAAAAAGGAGACAAAATGGCTAAAACAAAAACAGTATTTGTATGTAGTAGTTGCGGATATGAATCAACTAAATGGTTAGGAAAATGCCCACGGATGTAATGAATGGAATACTTTTTACGAGGAAAAAATTTCAAAAGATACAACAGGTTCAGGAGAAAGAAAAAATAAAATTGTTACACCAAGAATTTTAAATGAAGTAATTGGAAAAGATGCAATACGTACACATACTGGAATTGGAGAGCTAGACAGAGTATTAGGCGGAGGCTTAGTAAAAGGATCTCTTGTATTACTAGGAGGAGAACCAGGAATTGGAAAATCTACATTAATATTACAACTGTGTGATAAAGTACAAGGAGAAGGAAAAGTTTTATATGTTTCAGGAGAAGAATCAGCAGAACAAATAAAAATAAGAGCAGATAGATTAGGTATTCACAATGATGATATATTATTTTTAGGAGAAACAGATATAGAACTTATAGAAAATGCAATTTTCGGAATTAAGCCAAAACTTGTAATTATAGATTCAATACAAACTATGTATTCTGATGAAATATCTTCTGCAGCAGGAACTGTTAGCCAAGTACGTGAAATTACAGCTAGAATTATGCGTGTTTGCAAAAGCAATGAAATCACTACAATTATAATAGGACATGTTACAAAAGAAGGAAATATAGCAGGACCTAGAGTCTTAGAACACATGGTGGATACGGTTCTTTACTTAGAAGGAGAAAGGTATTTTTCATATAGAATTTTACGTGGAGTAAAAAACAGGTTTGGCTCAACAAATGAAGTAGGAATGTTTGAAATGCAAAGTGAAGGAATGGCTGAAATAACTAATCCATCATCTGTACTTATATCTGAAAGAGAAGATAACCCATCTGGGTCAGTAATTGTAGCAAGCATGGAAGGAACTAGACCTTTACTTATTGAATTACAAGCACTTACCACGCCAACAGTATTTGGTCTTCCAAGAAGAGCAGCTAATGGTATTGATTATAATAGACTTACATTGTTAGTTGCAGTTTTAGAAAAAAGAGCAGGACTAGCATTAAGCTCACAAGATATTTACTTAAATGTTGTAAGTGGAATAAAAATAAGTGAACCAGCAGTTGACCTAGGAACAATTATAGTGTGTGCTTCAAGTTTTAAAAATATTAGTATAGATAAAAAGACTGTAATAATTGGAGAAGTTGGATTAACTGGAGAGGTTAGAGCAGTGAATTTAATAGATAAAAGATTAAAAGAAGCAGAAAAACTAGGCTTTAAAACTTGCATTATACCAGAAAGTAATAAAAAACTATTGAAAGAAAGCTATAAGTTAGATATAATAGGGGTTAGGAATGTTAGTGATGCTATGAAAGCCGTAGGGCTTAAATTTTAAAAATAATCATTATTTTTAAAATTAATTACAAATTAGGAGGCGGAAAATGGCTTTAAAGAAAGAAGAGGCAGTTATTACTGAAGTATTAAAAATGATTGCTCCTGGTACACCTATTAGAGATGGATTAGAAAATATTTTAAAAGCAAAAACAGGTGCACTAATTGTGATTGGTGATACAAAAGAAGTTCTTGATTTAGTAGATGGTGGTTTCCAATTAGATGTTGAATATACATCGTCAAGACTATATGAATTAGCTAAAATGGATGGAGCAATAGTACTTAGTGGAGATTTGAAAAAAATATTATATGCAAATACACAAATAATTCCATCGCCTAGTATAGTAACAACTGAAACTGGAACAAGACATCGTACAGCTGAAAGAACGGCAAAACAAACGGGAGCACTAGTAATTAGTATTTCTCAAAGGAGAAGTATAATTACCATATTTAAAGGAAACTATAGATATGTGTTAGAAAATACTGCAGAAGTAATTTCAAAAGCAAATCAGGCATTACAAACTGTAGAAAAATATAAAAAAGTATTTGATAATAAATTAAGCTTATTAAATGAATATGAATTTAATGACATTGTAACACTAGAAAATGTTATGACTGCTATACAAAGAGCAGAAATGGTAATGAAAATTGTTGAAGAAGTGCAAAAATCTATTTATGAATTAGGAGAAGAAGGCAGACTATTAGAAATGCAACTAGAAGAACTTATAGGAGACCTTGAAAGAGAAGAATTACTAATTGTTAAAGATTATGTAGCACCAGGCAAAAAAAGGACCGCAGAAAAAGTATTAGAGGAAATTAAAAATTTGACTTATGATGAATTAATGCTTCAAGAAAAAATTGCTAAATTATTAGGATATGAAGACTTTGATTCTTATGATGAAGTGGCAGTTTATACGAGAGGATATAGAGTACTTAATAAAATTCCTAGAATGCCAAGTAATATAGTAGAAAACTTAGTAAAATCATTCAAATCTTTTCAACATATACTTGATGCTGACTTACAAAAATTAGATGATGTTGATGGAATTGGAGAAGTTAGAGCTAGAACAATAAAAACTTCATTAAAACGTATGCAAGAACAATTTGTGTTTGACAATTTAATGTTGTAATTGTATAATTCGAATATCTAAAAATAAAGGAGAAAAAATATGCAAAAATTCAAAATAGTATTATTAATTATTGCAATTATTTTAGTAATTGCAGGAATAGGATTTGTAGGATATGGATTTTATAAAAAAGCTACAGTTAATATTCCAAACCCAGTTGCTACAATTGAAGTAGAAAACTACGGAACAATAAAAGCCGAACTTTATCCAGATCAAGCACCAAATACAGTATCAAATTTTATTAAACTAGCAAACCGTGGATTCTACAATGGGTTAACATTTCATAGGACAATACCTGATTTTATGATTCAAGGAGGAGATAAAGAAGGTTCTGGTTCTGGCTCACCAAGTTTAAGTGATATCAAAGATGATGTACAAAATGATGCAAAATATAATATAGAAGGTGAATTCTTAGCTAATGGATATAATAATAATACTTTAAAACATAAAAAAGGCATTATATCAATGGCAAGAAAGGACTATAGTTCTTATAGTAGTATAAATCCAGAATTAACTACTTATGGATATAATTCAGCAGGTTCTCAATTTTTTATCACAACAGAAGATAATACATCACTTGATGGATATTATGCGGCTTTTGGTGAAGTAAAAGAAGGAATGGATATAGTAGAAAAAATTTCAAAGGTTGAGGTATACTATAGAAGTTCAGAATTAAAAGATGGAGAGAAAGCACCTAAAGATAGTGATGGAAATACAATTTCGTCAGATAAACCTAAAAAAGCACCTGTTATTAAAAGTATAACAGTAGAAACTTATGGAGTTGATTATGGAACACCAAAAACAGTAGAGGAATTTGACATGGATTCATGGTATAGTAATTATATAATGCAACAATATGGTCATATGTATCAATAATAAAAAAGTAGATTTGAAATATAATAAAATGAGAAAAGAAAAAGAAATACCTTTTTCTTTTCTTTTTGTAAAAAAATGCTATTGAATTTAATGTTTGTTTGTGTTATAACTAATAATAGTTTAAATAAAATTTTGTAAGAAGGGAATGATATAAATGGCAAAAAATAAAAAGAACAAAATGGATATAGGAAAAATTGCAACAAAGGTAATGCTTGTGGTAATAGCATTAATGATGGTATTATCTGTTGCAGCATCTTTAATTTATTGTATTATGTTTAACTAAACAATAATAAATATAACAAAAGAGGTAAAATATGTTTGAAAATTTAAAATTAAGTTTTAGTGGGATTTGGAATTCCTTTTTAAGCTATATGACAGAACTTTCACAAAGTCCATTTAGATTACTTACTTTATTGCTAGACTTAGTAATCGTAGCATATATTTTATATAAATTTATAGTGTATGCTAAAAAGTCAAGAGTTTGGCAATTGTTAAAGGGAATTTTATTTATTTTAATAATTACAGCAATTAGTGAAGTTTTACAGCTTAAAATTTTAAACTTTTTACTAACATTTTTCATGCCTTATGGTGTAATTGCATTAATAGTAATATTTGCACCAGAGCTTCGTAGAATGTTAGAACAACTTGGTACAAATAAAATAACTAAATATTTTGGAATATATAAAGACATAGAAGTAAAAACAAAAGAAGATATATATAAAATTGTTATTGCTTCAACAGAACTTACTAAAACAAAAACAGGTGGGCTAATAGTTGTAGAAAGAGATATTAATATAAGTGATATTATAGAGAGTGGAGTAAAAATAGACTCAGATGTATCACCTCAATTAATAGTAAATTTATTTACACCAAATACACCATTACATGATGGAGCAGTTATTATATCAAACAATAAAATTGCAGCCGCAGCATGTATATTACCACTTGCAGATGACAAAGAAATTGCAAAAGAAATAGGAACAAGACATCGCGCTGGAATAGGAATATCTAAAGAATCTGATGCTATTGCAATTATTGTATCAGAAGAAACAGGAAAAATTTCTGTTGCAATAGATGGAAACTTAATAGCAGATGTAAAAGAGGAAGCTTTAAAAAATATTTTAATAAAATATATGATCAATAAAAGGTTTGCTGTGGAGAGAAATAGAAGAGTAAAAAAATTGAAAATAAAAAAGGAAAATAAACAAAAACAAAATGAGGAACATTAAACTAACTATTGAATATGATGGCAAAGAATATAATGGTTGGCAAAAACAACCTAATAAATTAAATATTCAAGGCGAAATAGAAAGAGCTATACAAAATGTTACTGGAAAACAAGTTGACTTGATTGGATCTGGAAGAACAGATGCAGGAGTTAATGCTTATGGACAAGTAGCTAATTTTAAAATTGAATCAGAATTTCCAATAGAGAAAATGGCAACTGCAATTAATTCACAGTTAAAAAAATCTATCTGTGTGAAAAGAGCAGAAGAGGTACCTATAGAATTTCATAGTAGATATAATTGCCATAGTAAAACATATAATTATGTTATAGACAATTCAGAACAAGGAACTGCAATATATAGAAATTTAACATATCATGTTTCACAAAAACTAAATATAAAAAATATGCAAGAAGCTGTAAAATATTTTGTGGGTGAACATGACTTTAGCAGTTTTAAGTCTAGCGGAACAAGTAGCAAGAGTAGCGTAAGGACAATATATGATGCAAAGGTAGAAAAAGACAAAGATAAAATAATAATTAGCCTTACAGGAAATGGTTTTTTATATAATATGGTAAGAATTATAGCAGGCACCTTGCTAGAAGTGGGATTAGGAAACATTAAACCAGAGGAAATTAAAGATATTATTGAAGCAAAAAACAGACAAAAAGCAGGAAAAACTTTGCCACCACAAGGCTTGTTTTTAATGAATGTAGAGTATAATTAAAAGGGCAACACATAAAGTGTTGCTTTTTTGTAACGCTTTTAATTTTTTTCCATACAATATAGTAAAAACAAATTGAGAGGGGAGAAAAATATGAACAATTTATTACTTCTTTTTGCTCTTCCAGTTGCAACAATTGTATTGGCTATTGTATTACAGAAAATTTTAAATAACCCTTTACTAGTTGCTGCAACTTTTTTTGCAATATACTTAGTTGTGGCTTTTTCTGCATTTGATTCTAGTTTTCTAGTTTATACTATTGCATATACTATACTGGCTTATATAACAGCTGTATTAGTAAGAATGATTTGCAACCTTTTAAGAATGATAGCAAATCAAAATAACTGTACTTATAGAGTAACAGAAAGACCAATTACTATTAGCACTAATTTATCTAGTGAAGGAAATGAGCTAACAAGTAATACAACATTATTGACTTCAAACAATAATTCAAATTCTTCAAATTGTAGATGTAATTGTAGAAGAAGATAATAAAAATGAGCTTTTCTTGATTAAAAAGAACTAAAAAATAAATAGTTGTATTAAGCAACATATAAATAAATTCAAAACATAGTTGTGATATATTACAAATATATTACAACTATGTTAAGTTTATATTACAAGGATATAAACTTGTTGTTTTTAATAAAAAAATGTTGTAAAATAAATTCTAAGTGATAGGTATAATAAAAATTACAAGGAGGAACTTAAAATGGCAATAAATCCAATGCAAAGAAAGGCTCAAAACTCATTCCTTTTAGGAATATTAGTAACATTATTAATAACAGGACTTATAATAGGTTTTTTAGTTTTACAATTAACTAAATTAACTAAAGCTCAAAAAGAGGCAGAAGCTGCATTAAAAACAGTTTATGTTGTAAAACAAGACATCGAATCAGGAGAGTCTGTAACAACTGATAAACTAGAACAAAAAACAATGGATATGGCAGCTATTCCATCAAATGTTTTGAATCCAATGGACTTGGAAAAAATGATGAATATAATAGATGAAAGTGGAAATTTAATAAAAAAAGTTGATGTTATTTCAAAAATTAACTTAAAATCAGGAACTGTAATTACTTCTGATATGGTAAAAGTTAAAGGTGAACTTGAGAAAGATGTTAGAAAAGTAGAATACAATACAATCTCTCTTGGCTCACAATTGGAAAGCGGAAAATATGTAGATATTCGTTTGAGATTACCAAGTGGTGGAGACTATATTGTTGTATCACACAAAAAAATAGAAATACCTACAATAGAAGGCGTTGCATCACTAAATACACTTTGGCTTGAGCTATCTGAAACAGAAATATTGTCATTAAATTGTGCTCTTGTTGAATCATATAAAATAGAAGGTGCTTTGCTATATGCAACTGAATATATTGAACCAGGATTGCAAGAAGCAGCAACAGAAACATACTTACCAAATTCAGAAACAATAACATTAATATCAAGAGATCCTAACTGCGTAACAGCCGCAGCAAATGAAATTATTAAAAGAAATAATGAAGTTCAAGGATATGAGGGCAAAAAAGCAGCAGTTAGAAATCCAGTTAACAGTGCTTTAAAACAAAATGAAGATAATGCAGAAACAAATATTAAATCAAAACTAAGTGAAGAAATTAAAAACATGCAAGAAGAAAGACAAAAATACTTAGAATCTTTAGGTGGAAGCTATTAAACAATAAATGGAGGTACAGATGAAAACAATAGGCTTTATAGGAGCTTATGATAAAACAGATTTAATAATATATATTGCAAGAATATTAACTGCTATGAATAAAAGAGTCTTAGTAATAGATACAACTTTTTTACAAAAGGCAAAATATATTGTCCCTGCAATATCTCCAGCAAAAACTTATATTACGACGTATGAAGATATTGATATTGCAGTTGGATTTTATGACTATTACTCTATAAAAAGCTATTTAGGAATATCAGAACAAGCAAATTTAGATTATGATTATATATTTATAGACATAGACAGTCACGAGTGTTTGGAAAGCTTTAATATACAAATGGCAGACAAAAATTATTTTGTCACAGGACTAGATGTATATACTTTAAGAAGAGGATTAGAAATATTATCTGGTTTACAAGAAAGACTTGACTTAACAAAGGTACTATTTGCAAAAAATCTTTCTTATGATGAAGAAGAATATTTTAATTTTTTATCATTAGGAGCGAAAGTAAACTGGAGTGAAGAAACAATATATTTTCCATTTGAACAAGGTGACGCAGGGGTTATTATACAAAACCAAATGGTTCAAAAAATAAAATTTAAAAAATTAACAGAGCTATATAAAGGAAGTTTAATGTATATAGCAAGTGAATTACTGGAAAGTCAACAAGAACAAAATGAATTGAGAAAAGTTTTTAAACAGTTAGAAAAAGGAGTTTGATACTAATGGCAGTTATAACATTTTGTAGTAATGAGATAAAAGAAACAGGACAAACTCTATCTATGGCAGCAATAGCATCATATATGGCAATTGAACATAATTATAAAATACTTATGATTTCTACAGGTTTTAATGATTTAACTTTGGAAAATTGCTTTTGGGAATATAATAAAATTAGGTCAACAGGAGGAGTGCTAAAACAAGATGTTGGAACAATTGGACTTGTTTCTGGAGTTGAAGGATTAATAAAAGCATTAAATACTAATAGAACTAATACAGAAATAGTAAGAAACTACTCAAAAATAGTTTTAAAAAATAGATTAGATGTTTTATTATCACCTAATACTAGATCATATCAAGAATATGTAGAAATAGCAAAATACTATACTGAAATATTACAAACAGCTAATAAATTTTATGATTTTGTGTTTGTGGATTTAAGTAAAAGAATGCCACCAAAAGAAGTAACAGAAATCTTACAAACTTCAGATATAATTGTAATGAATCTAACACAAAGATTAAGAACAATAGATGATTTTATAGCACTAAGAGAAAACAGTGAATTTTACAGAAGAAAAAATATTATATTAAATATTGGAAGATATGATAAATTTTCAAAATATAATGACAAAAATATTACTAAATATTTAAGAGAAAAACAACAAGTATCAGTTGTACCTTATAACACATTGTTTTTTGAAGCATGTTCAGAAGGTACAGTCATAGATTTGCTTTTAAAATTAAGAAGTATTACAGATGATACTGACAGAAATGTTATGTTTGTAAAAGAACTTAAAAATTTAGACAATAATATAATTGTTAAGATGCAGGAGTTACAAATGAAAAAGTAGCTTAAATGAAAGGAGAAAAAGAAATGCCAAACTTGCTTTTAATTGTAATTGTAATTTTAATAGCCTTTTTCCTACTTTTTCAATTCATCAAAAAAAGAAAGACAGAACAAGTAGAAGAAAACATTGAAGTTGATGATAAAACATATACACTAGAAAAAATGACTGCTTTTGTTAAAAGCAGACTAGATGAAATAACAAAAATCAACCTATATGATATTGGACTTTCAGAAGAAGAATTGAAAAGAAGAAAACAGAAAAAATACGAATTGAAAAAAGCACTAAAAGGCTGTACTTATGGGGACGTAAATGATAAAAAATATATTAAGGAATTAATATATGATTTATTATCAAAAGAGTACAATGTAAATGAAACTAACATATCAACATCTATACCTTTTGACATACCATCTCTTTTAACTGCACAAGACAAATTTGATATTATACTATATATGTATAAAAATGAATTTGGCTATGAAGCAATGGCTGAAATAATCAAGAAATATCATCTTGATGATTTGAAATATGTAGAAGGTGAAGCAAAACCTTGCTATGTAATTACAGCAGATGAAGTAAATAAAATATTTGAAGAAGAAAACTTTGTACTTACATTTGATGATAAATTAAATGTTGTTGTTCAAAGAATTTATCAACATTATAAAGGATATAGTTCTATTGATGAAATAAGAGATATGAATATTGATGGTATCTCAGGAGGTGTATCTGGTCTTCCAGAGTCATTCCTAAGCCAAGTTGCACAATCTGATGGAGACTATCTACAACAAATAGCAGATCATAAAGTCCCACGTGCTTGTGATAGTATTTGGATTATGTTCCATGGTAAATCTATTCGTCTTGCATTCTTATCATTTGGATCAGAAGCTGAGTTAAAAAGAGTTTGCCAAAACATTTACAAATACAATAATCCTGGTCAGTTATCTGATACAAATGGTTACAAAATCAATGAAATGAAAGATGGATCTCGTGTCGTTGTTGTTAGACCAAGTATGTCTGAAACATGGGCATTCTTCGTAAGAAAGTTCGACGTACAACGTGCATCACTTGAACAAATAATTAGATTTCCAGGAAAAGATGAAGCAATTGATTTATTAAAATACTTAGTAAAAGGTGCAAGAATTATATCACTAACTGGTGAACAAGGATGCCGGAAAAACAACAATGCTTATGGCCATGATTGAAAACATATACGAAACAATGAACCTTCGTATTACTGAAACAGCATTCGAGCTTCACTTAAGAAAAATATATCCAACTAGAAATATATTATCAATGAGAGAAACAGAAACTGTTTCTGGACAAGACTGTTTGGACGTTCAAAAGAAGACTGACGGTTCTGTTAACATCATCGGTGAGGTTGCTACAGACCCTGTTGCATCATGGATGATTCAATCAGCACAGGTTGCATCTAAATTTACATTATTTACTCACCACGCTAAAACATTTCCGGATTTAGTTACAGCACTTCGTAACTCAATGTTAAGAGCTGGAGTATTTAAAGACGAAAAAACGGCAGAAGAACAAGTTGTTCAAGTTTTAAACTTTGACATACATTTAGTAAAAGACTTTAGAGGAAGAAGATACATAGAAAGAGTTACAGAATGTATACCAGTTGAAGAAAAAAATGAATACACTTATGATTATAGAAAAGAAAAAAGCTTAGAAGGAAAATTAGAAAAATTTATGGATAATGCAACCATATTTTTTACTAAAACAACTAACAGAGAATTATATAAATATAGAAATATATTAGAATATCAAGATGGAAATTATGTATTAACAAACCCTATAACAGAAGCTAATATAAAAGCAATGAGAAACAATATGGATGATAGTGATCTTGATGGATTTGATGATTTCTTACAAAGAAATTGGGGAATAAAACTAAAAAGAGAAGATGATTTTGAAGAAGAAACACCAGCAGAAGGAACTAAAAAAAGAGGAAGAAAACCAAAAAAAACAATATAAAACAAAGGAAGGCGAGGTGATTTTAGGATATGAGCAATGAAATGCTAAAATATTTTATGATTGGAATAAGCGCATTATTTGCTGTAATTGTAATAGCTTTTCTAATAATAAAAAAGAAAAGTGAAAACTCAGAAATTGCTCAAATTAGAAAATTACGTGAAGGTACTAAAGAAAAAAGTTTTTCATCAGAAGTTATGTATCAAAAATTATATGTATTTTATCTTAAAACACCTTTCTTTAAAAGGTACCTATTAAAGCTTAGAAGAAGATTGGCAATTATAAATGTTGATGATGAATACTTAACAAGAAAACAAGCTTCTAAAATATTGACTAATACAATGCTAATTGTATTACCATTGGCAGTAGCTATAATAGCTATTACCAAGAATAACACATTATTAATGACAATGTTATTGATTTTTGAATTGTTTATGATTGACACTTTTATAGATGGAATGGTTGATAAACTAGATAATAAACTTTTGAAAGAACAAATTGACTTCTTCTCAGAAATTAGACATGCATATCATGAATTTAATATGGTTGAAGAAGCAATATACCAAGTAGCACAAGATGATGATAAACCAGAAATGTCAAGGCAAGCAGAAAAAATATATGAAGTTTTAATTTCAAATGATCCTGAATCTGAACTTGAAAAATATTATGATGTTGCTCCAAATAGTTATTTAAAAGAATTTGCTGGAGTTTCATACTTAACAAAAGAGTTTGGTGATCGTAAAATTGATAATTCATCATTATATTTAAAAAACTTAAATAATATTACACAAGAAATGCAATTAGAAATATTAAAAAGAGACAAATTAGACTATACATTCCAAAGTTTAGCTGTAATTTCAATAGTACCAATGCTTTTTATTGAACCGATAAAAAATTGGTCTATATCACAATTTAGCTTTACAGAAGCATTCTACAATGGCAGAAATGGAATGTTGGTACAAATATTATTATTAATAATTACTTTTATATGCTATATATTAACAAGAAAATTAAAAGACAATGGTTCAACAGCCATGAATACAAAAAATACTGAAAATCCATGGCAAGAAAAACTATATAGAGTGCCTGTTATCAAAAAGTTTGTAAATTTATTTGTACCAAAAGATGGTACAAAGGAATATAGAGAACTAAAAGAAAAAATGAAGGCAGCAGCTACAAAAGATAAAATGGAGTGGATTTATATAAATCGTCTTGTTTTATGTATACTTGTGTTTATTGTATCAGTATTTTTAATAGGACAATTACACAGAATTACTATAAACAACATTTATACAGATCCAACAGTAACCTATAACATAATTGGTGAAATGGATGAAAAAGATAAAAAAACAGCGATGGAAGTTACAGAATCAGATAATCAATATATTAATTACTATAAGGGAAATACAAAAGTTACACAAGAAGACCTAGAAAAAATTATGAAAAAAGGAAAAATAAACAAAGACTATATAGATAGTAATGACAAAGAAATTGAAACTGCAGCCAAGAGAATTTTGAAAAAAATACAAACTGTAAATACAGAAAAAATGCAATGGTTTGAAATACTAATTGCAATGGTATTAGCAATAGTTGCATATAACTCTCCAATTTGGCTTTTGATGTTCCAAGCAAAAATGAGGCAAATGGAAATGGAAGACGAAGTAATGCAGTTTAATACTATTATATTGATGCTTATGAAAATAGAGAGGGTTAATGTAGAAATTATACTAGAATGGCTTGAAAGATATGCAAATATTTTTAAAGAGCCAATTAGTAAATGTGTTAATAACTATGAAAGTGGTGCTTGGGAAGCTTTAGAACAACTAAAAGAAGAAGTTTCTTATCAACAATTTATCCGTATTGTTGAAAGCTTACAAGCAGCAGTAGAAAAAATTCCAATTGCAGATGCATTTGATGAACTTGATACAGAAAGAGACTATTACCAAGCAAAAAGAAAAGAATCTAATGAAAGATTAATTGCTAGAAAAGGAAGAATAGGAAGAATAATTGGATTTACACCAATGGTTGTACTTTTTGTCGGATATTTGATTATACCATTAGTATTTATAGGATTGACAAGTATGTCTACAACATTTGATAGTATGTCATCAACAATATAAATCAAAAAGAAAGGATAGTTAAATATGGAAAATGCATCAAAAGCATTAATAATGGCTGGATCTGTATTACTTTCTTTACTAATAATAACTACACTTGTATTTATGTTTGGTAAGCTAGGCGATTTAAAAAACAGTGAAGCAAGTACAGAAGAGGTAAAAAAATTAGCAGAATATAATAGACAAATAGAAACTTTTGACAGAGCATTGTATGGAAGTGAACTTTTATCACTTGCAAATTTGATAGATGATTATAATAAAAGACAAGCTGATTTAAAGGGATATAATGCAATTGTTTTACATGTATATTCAAAGGGTATTTCAAGTCCAATATGTATGCAAGATAATTATACTAGAGATGATTCTTATAAAGACCTGATATCAGATTTTGAAACTCTACAAAAAAAATTAAATGAAGCAAAAAACAAAAAAGCTTATGGCGAAAAAATAGAAAAACTTGCGAGTATGAATTGGGCTACATTAAGACAATTTTTAATGTCTGCAGGACTTTCAGAAGAAGAAGTAGAGCAAGCAATGGATAGTAACAGTCAATTAAGTAAATTAATTAGCGAGTACCAAAATTTAAAATCTGAATCAACAGAATTTAAAAATAAACAATTTACACAACATCAATATGAATATGATGATTACTATAATGGAACAAGAGTTAAAAAAATTATATTTAAAGAACAGGGGTTATAAAATTTATATGTGAAAGGAGCTATAAATGGAAAATGCATCAAAAGCTTTATTAATGGCAGCTTCAGTTTTAGTAGGTGTAATGATATTATCTTTAGGTGTATATTTATTTTCTACTTATGCAGAGTATAGCTCGGAAGCATATAAAAAAATGGAAGATACTCAAATTGATAAATTTAATGCTCAATTTTTAAAATATTATGGTATTGACTCAAGTGAGAGCAGTGCTGAACAACGTATAAAATGTACAGCACATGATATTATTACACTAGTTAATTTGGCACAACAAAATAATAAATATTATGAAATAGAAAGTTTGTCTAGATATGATGAAACAACTAGTTACATACAAGTTGATTTAGGAACATCTTATAGAAATTTAGAAAAATGGGATAATGAAAGAAAAATAGAATTTATTAAAAATAATGCAACACATTTAGTACCTGTTATACAAGATGATGGAACTACTAAACAAGAAAGACAAACTAAATATTATTATATAACAGATTCACCAGTAATTAGTTCATATACAAAAAGAGTATGTTATATAAATTTTAAGGAATTTTAAATACCAGAAAATTCTATAAAAAAATACAAAAAAGGTGTTTACATTTAAAAATATTTAATGCTATAATAAAGGAAATAATAATGAAAAAAACATTAATAATTATTTTAAGTTTATTGCTTGTAATAGTAGCAGTAGTGGGGTTATATATAAATAACACAAGAAAACTAGTAAAATATGCTGAAAAAAATAATAAAGAATATGAAAATTTTTATCAGCAAGAAATATTAGGAACAACACTAATTAGTATAATAAACAAAGCAATAAACGACAATGAAAAAAATGGTGTACCAAAAGAAGAGGGTACTATATATTACCAAGATAATAATAAAAACTCAGTACAAATTACTATTAAATTCTTAGATAGTGATAGACTGATAAAAATGGAAGAAATTTCACAAAAGCAAACAGAAAGCTTTGTAAATGTATTTGCAACAGCATCTTTTAAATGTACACAAATAGAATATCATAAAAACACAAAATGTATAAAAAGCTTATATTTTGAGCAAATATATAATTAAGATATTATCATTAGAGAAATCTAATAATAAATAAAAAAACAAAAGTAAAAAGGAGGAAGTTTTTATGGAAAACGCATCAAAAGCTTTGATTATTGCAGGAGCTATTATATTATCAATTTTAATTATAAGTTTAGCTATGTTTATATACCAGCAAGCAGCAGCTGCAGTTGGAAAGACAGGAATTGATGAGCAAAAAGTAAAATCATATAATAGTCCATTTGAACAATATGAAGGATTGATTTCAGGAACAAGTGCTAGAACATTATGTGATGTTATAAGAGCTCATAATAATAGTCACCAAGATGATGCATCATTAAATGTTAAAGTAACTGTTGGAAGAGGAACACCAGGTAATTCAGCACCAACAGCAGTTGTAACAGCAACAACAGTTAATACAGAAAAAGCTAAAATTAAAGCTGGAAAACAATACAAAGTAGCTTTCGGGTATGACACAAAGACAGGCTATATAGTTGACTGTGTTATAACAGAACAATAATAATTTTTAAGGAAGTTAATACATGGAAAACGCAACAGATGCTTTAAAAATAGCTTTTGCGGCTATGATATTTGTTATGGCATTATCAATAGCAATAGCAATGTTTTCTCAACTAAATGATGTATCAAAAGTAGTTCTTTCTAGTAGTGATGTAACATCTTTTTATGAATATGAACAAACTACTAACCAAAAAAATAGAATTGTTGGACTAGAGGCTATTATTCCAACTATTTATAAATACTATAAAGAAAATTTTACTATTTTGTTTTTAGATAGAAGTGGTAACCCTCTTCCTTTATATAGAACAAAAACTAATAAAGATTCATGGGGCGGAGGATCAGATGAATTTGGTGTAAACCCTAATGAAGGTTTAATAGGAAAATATTATAGTAATAATAGTGATGATAATCCAGTATGCACATTTGATGTTGATGAAGAAACCATCAGACATGAGCCATGGACAGGTTCACCTACAGATTATAAAGCTAATATTGACGCTTTTTTATATGGTAATAAATTTTATTTTCCTGACGGAAGTGGAATGTTTTATGATTATAAAAGTGAATTGTTAAATGCTGAAGGATTTATTGGTAAGTATTCTGGCAAACAGTTTTATGAAATGATTGGTGAATATACTTATAACATTGGTACAGATGAAGAACAAAAGACTAATGAACTATTAAAAAATAGAAAGAAAAGAGTAATTATATATCAATTAGTAAGTTAAAAGGAGTATTTAGTTATGGGAGATAGTTTAATTACAATAATTGCAATATTTTTAGCTGCTATTTTAATGTTTGTATTTCCACTTATGTCATTATCAGAAAGAACAGATGATATTTCTGAATTAGCTGTTCAAACAGCAACAAATGAGTTTGTAGATAACATTAGAACAACAGGAAAAATTACATTAGCTGATTATGAAAAATATTTACAAACAATTAATGCAACTGGAAATTCATTTGAAGTTGAAATGAAAGTACAACAATTAGATGAAAACCCAGGTGTAAAAGTAACACAAGCTGAAATGACAAAAATAGGTGAAAATGTATACTATAATAAATATACAAGTCAAATAAAAGAAGAGTTAAATAAAAATGGAAAAATGAAATTGAAAGAAGGAGATATGGTTTCAGTAACAGTAAAAAATACTAACCAAACTATAGCTCAATTATTAAGAAATTTCTTTTACCAAGTTGCAGGAGACACTTCTTATCAAATTGCAGCATCACATGGTGGCGTTGTTACAGTTAATGGAAGTAACTAATTAATTATATTGGGATTTTATAGTCCCTGTTAAGTATAATACGGAAGGGAGTGAGCTTTATCACTCCCTTTGTTAATAAAAAATTTAAAAAGAAGGGAGAAAAGTACAAGGATGAAAATTCAACTTATTGCTGTAGTATTTATTATTATAATGATACCAATAATAACAGTAACAGCGTTATATATTAGATCAGAGATAGATACAATAACCCTTCAATCAAAATATAATACTAAACTAAGTGTAGCTACTTATGACTCTGTAATAGCATTTCAAATAAACACAGTAAATAATAGGTATTCAAGTGTAAGTGATTCTAAAATTAGGGATATAGATGCAGCTGTTAATACCTTCTTTAATTCACTTGGTAATAGTGAAGCATTAACTAGAAAAAGCTTGCAAGACTATGTTCCTGCTTTAGTATATACATTATATGATGGTTATTATATATGTAGCAAATATGATAATGTATACCCAGAAAATAATGGAAAACCAATACTAGATGAAAATGAATTAAAATCTAATGATCCAAATTATGGACTTAAAACATATATATATTATTCATGTAGATATATAAAAGGAAATAGTGACTTTATAGTTAATTATACTTTAGATAATGCAATTAATATATATGGAAAAATAAATGGAAATTATAAAACTCTATCAGGTTATTTAATAAATCCTGATTCTGTAACAGATATTAATTATGGAAAAGCCCCTTTATCGTGGAAACTTAAATATAATGGAATTGTAATAGAAAAAGAAATATTATCAGAACATATAGCTTTTTCAGATGAAACTAGTGGAGACTATGAATATCTTGAACATAATGGACAAAAAATATATTATGATGGAGTTAACAACAATTATTTTTATTACAATAATTATAATAAAACATATTTGATAAATGCTACATTACAAGAATATTTAAGAGCAAGAACAAGTGGAGGACATCTATATAGTACTAGTGCATTTGAATTTTATTATAATGCAAAGAAATTTAGTGAGAAGGTTTCAACATTAATAGGAAACATTAGTCAAGATGATGCAGTTGACTCACAAAATCATCAAATAAATGATTTTGCAGTAGATACTGGAACAAATCCAATATTTAAAGCTTCGAGATCAAATGATCCATTACTTTCAGGTTCTACATTTAATGAAAACAGAATGGCTGCAATAAGAAAATCTATTGAAACAAATTTAACAGCAGCAATAGCTAACTATAATTTGTTTTCAAGTAATACCTATGAATTTAGAATGCCAAAACTTTCAGAAATAGATTGGGGAAAAATAACTAACAATGTTTCTGTTATGACATTCTTACAAGGAATACCAATAGGGCATAAATATTACAATAACTATTGTGTAATTACAAACAATAATAATGAAGAAGTTGTAAAAAAAGAAAACATATATATTGTTACACGAGATAGCAATGGTAATAGAGAATATCATTTGGCAGGTTGTCCACATTTAATGCAAACAAATTTGCCATCAGAAAATATAACTATAGTTGGAGCTTATGCCAACACAAGTTTTATAAGGCAAACTGTAAGAATTTCAGAGGGAGATTATAGATATTTTTATCCACAAAATTTAGGAAACGATAAAAATATAACATCATGTTATTATTGTATAGTAAATGCAGCAAATACTTATGATATAGACCAAGTAATTACAGGAAAAATTATTGGAAAAGATAGTAATTGGCAGGATGAGCAAATTACAGATGACAGGGTAAGAAATTTAAATACAATAAGAGCAGTATATTTAAAAGCTCTTGCAAGAGAAAGGTATGATTTATATCAATCAAATGTAGATGCATTTAATAATTAATAAATTTAAAGTTTAAAAATATAAAATATGGTTACTCTAAATAAAGGAGAGTGACTATATGAAATTATATAAAAAAATAATAATAGTTATATTGCTAATGCTAGTGTTTGCTTATGTTTGTAATATTACTTTACTACCTAGTAGTTATATAATAATGCAAGGTGAAAATTTAAACATATTTACACTTTTAGGATTATATATAAAGCCAAAAGTAAATTATCAAACTATGCAAACAGCAAGCAATATTAATAAAACAAAAGTAAATAAACTAGGAAAAATTGATTTTGATTTAAGCTTTTTTAATATATTTAAGCTAAAAGAAATAAATGTTAATGTAATATCTAAAACAAAAGTAATTCCAATGGGAAATGCTATTGGAATGAAATTATATACTGATGGTGTTTTAGTTGTTGGAATGTCTGAAATAGAAGGAAAAAAACCTTATGAAAATTCAGGAATAAAAGAAGGAGACAGAATCGTACAAATAGACAAAAAAGCAATAGATAATACAGAAGATTTAATGGAAGCTGTAAACAAATGTAGTGGAAAAGAAATATCAGTTAAATATATAAGAGACAATACAACTATTACAACAAGTATAAAGCCAATAAAAAATAGTGGCAATCAATATAAAATAGGACTATGGGTTAGAGATGCAGCAGCAGGAGTAGGAACACTTACATTTTATGAACCAAGTTCTGGAATGTTTGGAACTCTTGGACATGGAATAATTGATGTTGATACATCAGAGCTTATTAAAATTGCAAATGGAGAATTAGTTACTACAAACATATTAAACATTACCAAAGGAAAAAAAGGAGATCCTGGAGAAATAAGAGGAACAATAGAATCTGGACACACAATTGGAAATATTGATAAAAATACAAGTTTTGGAGTATTTGGAACATTAAACAAAACCCCATATATTAATATTCAGAATAATGATGAAATTGAAGTGGCATTAAGAGAAGAAATAAAAATAGAAGATGCTCAAATTATTTGCGAATTAGAAAATGGAAAAAGAGAAAAATACAATATAAAAATTCAAAAAGTCTTTTTGAACAATAATAAAGACAACAAAAGTATGCTAATAAAAATCACTGATGAAAAATTATTAGAAAAAACAGGTGGTATAATTCAAGGAATGAGTGGTGCACCAATAATTCAAAATGGAAAATTTATAGGAGCAGTTACACATGTACTTGTGAATGATCCTACAATAGGATATGGAGTTTTTGCAGATATAATGATAAAGCAAATGAGAGAAGTAAAATAAGAACAAATTAGTGAGGTTGAAATGAAAAAAAATAAGGGAAATGCTTTAATAATAATTGCTATTGTCGTAGTTGTAATTATAATTCTAGGAATTATAGGATATTTTGTGTATGAATATTTGAATTCGGAAAAAAATAATCAAAACTTATATAATAATGAATTTGTTGAACAAAATGAATATTCAAATATTGATACATCAAATAACCAGGGAGAAAATACAGGAATATTAACTCCTATTTTAAATGAAATAAAAGAGGGAAATAATACCGAGAGTGGTCAAATAGGACAAACAATTGCGGCTGCTTATTATTATGGACAACTAGATAGTTATGGAAAAGTAATATATAACAAAATAAAACAAGACAAAGAAAGATTAAAAACAGGAACTTATATATTTGACTTTGGAACAGAATTTAATACATTATTACAAGCAAAAGATGGGCAAACAACTTTAAATACATCATTTCAATCCGCATGGAATGCACTTTCTTATGATGAAGACGATTTGTTTTATATAGATGTCAGTAAAATGAGTTTAACAAGTGAAAGCAGAAGTCTGGGAGGAATAACAACATATTATGTTTCAATAGGTCCTGGAAATAATAAAAATTATTTAAAAGAAGACTTTCAAACACAAGACAGCATAGAAAAAGCACAAAACTACATAGATAATTTAGTAAACCAAGTAGTAGAACAAACTAAAAATGATGCAACAGATATAAAAATAAAAAGAATTCATAATTGGCTAATAAGTACTATACAGTATGAAAAAGATGAAAATAGTAAAAACCAACATAATATATATGGTGCATTACATGATAAAAAAGCAGTTTGTGAAGGGTATGCAAGAAGCTTTAAGTATATAATGAAAAAAGTAGGGGTGCCAGCAGTATTAGTGTCAGGAACAGCAAGAAATTCAGAAGATAAAACAGAATCACATGCTTGGAACTATGTTCAAATAAATGAAAACTGGTATGCCGTTGATGTTACATGGGATGATCCAATTATAACAGAAGAAAGACCATTAAGTATTGAAGAAAAATATAGATATTGTTTAAAAGGCTCTGATGAATTTTTTAAAGATCATACTGAGGACGGAATGATTTCTGAAAATGGCATGAAATTTAAATATCCAACATTATCAAAAAGTAATTATGAATAAAAAATACACCTCCAAACGTTAGATTTTTTGTCTAACATTTGGGGTGCACCTCATTTCACTTTCTTTTTTATTTTACAAGCATAGGACCAATATTAGTAACTGTTCCAGCTCCTAAAGTTAAAACAATGTCATTTTTTATTGTATGATCTTTTAAATATTTTACAATATCATTAAAATCAGAAATATATAATGCTTGTTTGTTGTATGTATTTTTTAATTTATCTACTAAATCTTGAGATGATATATTGTAAATATTATCTTCTCTTGCTGCATAGATGTCAGTAATAATAATATTATCAAAATCAACTAAAGCTTTTGCAAAGTCATCTAATAATAGTCTAGTTCTACTATATGTGTGAGGTTGAAAAACTACCCAAGATTTTCTATGCTCTTTTTGACTTACAGCATGTGATGTTGCCATAATTTCTGTAGGATGATGTCCGTAGTCATCATAAACACTTACACCTTGATTAAACTGCCCAACATATTCAAATCTTCTATGTGCTCCTGTGTATTTTTCTAAAGCATTTTTTATGTCTTCTTTAGAAACACCATATTCATGGCAAACTGCAATACATGCTAAAGCATTTAAAACATTGTGCATTCCAGGAATAGATAGTTTTATAGTTTTATAAAAATTATTATTATAATATACATCAAAACATGGAAAACCATCTTTGTTAAATTTAATATTTCTTGCAATGAAATTTGCATTTTCACTATCTAATGCAAATGTAACAATTTTTGCTTTTGAATCTTTAGCTATTCTTCTACAATTTGCATCATCACTATTAATTACTAATAAACCATCCTCAGGAAGTAATTTTATATAATTATCAAAAGACTTTACAATATTATCTAAATTTCCAAAGTAATCTAAGTGGTCATTATCAATATTTAAAATTATTTCTGTTCTAGGGAATAATTTTAAATAGCTTTCTACATATTCACAAGCTTCAATAATAAAATATTCACTATTTCCTACACGATAATTTCCTTTAAGTTGTTTTAAATAAGCACCAACTTGAATAGATGGGTCTTTATGAGCTTCTAGAAAACAAACTGAAATCATAGAAGTAGTTGTTGTTTTACCATGTGTTCCAGAAACACAAATACTATTATTAAATGCTTTGGTAATTTTTCCTAAAAAAGTACCTCTTTCAATAATAGGAATATTTAACTCTTTTGCTTTTAAAAGTTCAATATCATCTTTTTTAATTGCAGCACTATATACAACAACATCAGCCTTAGCTAAATTTTCTAAATCATGTCCAATAACTACACTAATTCCATTTTGAATTAATCTTTCAGTAGTTTCTGATGCAGTAGAGTCAGAACCTGTTACATGAAATCCCCAAAATTTTAAAATTTCAGCAATACCGCTCATACTGATTCCACCAATACCAATCATGTGGATGTTTTTATATTTTTTTAATTCTTCTATATTTGCCAAAGAAATACACTCCTTTAAGTTTATATAATTATGTAATTATATTTATTTTTATATAACAAAGGTATTATATACTTTATATTGTATTTTTTCAATATTTTTCTTAAATAAGTAATTAAATTAGTAACTAATATTAATATATGAATAATAAAAAACAAAGGTGAATAAAAAAATAAATAAAATTTGTAAAATAAAGAAGGAAAAACAAAAAAAGTGGCGAATAATATAATTGTACATAAGAAATGTATAAAAAAACTTGAAAGGTGGTACTTAAAAATGCAAATTACAGATGTACGTTTAAGAAAAGTAAATTCAGAAAACAGAATGAAAGCTGTTGCTTCTGTAACATTCGATAATGAATTTGTTATCCATGATATCAAAGTTATCGAAAGTCAAAATGGATTATTCATTGCTATGCCAAGCAGAAAAACTCCAAACGGAGAATTCAAGGATATAGCTCATCCAATCAATGCTGAAACAAGAGAGAAAATTCAAAAAGCTATATTAGAAGCTTATGAAGCTCCAGAAACTGAAGAATCAGCAGAATAATAATAAAATCAAAAAGAAATACTTCTTGCGAAGTATTTCTTTTTTTTGAGGTTTATTCCCACCGATTCCCATTGGGTTTCGGTGGATATGTTCGTCAAACTGAATCGTCATTCTCTACGATTCAGTTTGAATTTTCAGTGAGTTCGAAGAAGTCCCGAAGAACTTCTTCTCTTTCGTCTGGTGGTTTGAATGTTAAATTCAAACATTCACCTATAAGCCTGTACCTTATGGTACAGTCCATTGAACTGCCCATATTGAACCTTGAGGCAAAAGCACTCAAGTATTCCATGGTAGGAGCAATGACACCGAAAGTGACTTTCAGGTCATCATTGATCAATTGAATTTTCCCCTCAACTTGTTCCTGAGAACCAGGAACGGGGGAAGCGTCCAAAACAACCATCATAGCAGAACCTGCTATCGATGTGTTGTTCAGTGTTGCAACCAAATTTCTGGTCCGTTCAGAAACCTTCTCTAGACGAATTGTGGATTCGAATGTCTTGATCATACAGTATACCTCTTTTTCTAATTAATCCAGCTTATTGGCTGGTTATAAATATTATAACATATATTTTAAATATTGTAAAATAATTGAGGTAATATAGAGAAAAGAAAAATAATATTTACAAAAAAATGAATAAAACTCAAAAAAAATCAATATAAATATTGACTTTATAAGTAATACATTGTATAATAATAAAGCATGTATGCGATGAAGTAAGATGTGGCTACAAATGTATAGTAATATATGTTTGGAGGGAACTCTTATGGAGTATGTTATGGCTTAGACCAGGCGGTAAGTTAAGAACAAATAAGCACTTATCCCAAGATTTTATCATGCAAACTTGGGTTTTTATATGTTTAATAAAAGAAACACTAGGGTGCGTTATAACTTCCGACCAAAAAAGGACTAGAAAAGTCCTAAAAATTTAGAAGGAGGGAAATTTAAATGGCAACAAAGAAGGAAAATGCAGTAACAAGTGAAAAAATCAGAATAAGATTAAAAGCTTATGATCATGTTGTTTTAGAACAGTCTGCTGAAAAAATAGTAGATACTGCTAAAAAGACAGGAGCTAAAGTTTCAGGTCCTATTCCACTACCAACAGAAAAGGAGATTGTTACAATCTTACGTTCTCCACACAAACACAAAGATTCAAGAGAACAATTTGAAATGAGAACACATAAAAGAGTAATTGACATTCTTTACCCAACACAAAAAACAGTTGATAGCTTAATGAAAATTGATTTACCAGCTGGTGTTGATATAGAAATCAAATTATAATTACAAATTAAAAACTATGCTGGTATAACGTTACAATATAACGAAATATAAGATATCAGCCAATGGGAGGAATTTTAAAATGAATAAAGGATTAATAGGAAAAAAATTAGGAATGACTCAAATATTTGATGAACAAGGAAAAGTTATTCCAGTTACAGTTATTGAAGCAGGTCCATGTGTAGTAGCACAAGTTAAAACAGTAGAATCTGATGGATACAATGCTATACAATTAGGATTTGGAGATGTAAAAGAAAGTAAAGTTAACAAACCAGAAAAAGGACACTTTACAAAATCAAAATTACCACTAAAAAAACATTTAAGAGAGTTTAGATTAGATTCTATTGAAAATATAAATGTTGGTGATGAATTAAAAGCTGATACATTTGCAGCAGGAGATCAATTAGATATCCAAGGAACATCAAAAGGAAAAGGATTCCAAGGTGTTATTAAACGTCATGGCCAATCAAGAGGACCAATGGGACATGGTTCTATGTATCATAGAAGACCAGGTTCAATGGGACCAACATCTACACCAGGTAGAGTATTTAAAGGTAAAAAATTACCAGGTCACATGGGAAGCCAAACTATTACAATTCAAAACTTAGAAGTTGTAAGAGTAGATTTAGATAAAAACGTTATTTTAGTAAAAGGTAGTGTACCAGGAGCTAAAGGTGCAATATTAAAACTAAAAACAAGTGTAAAAAGTAAATAAGGAGGGAAAGACAAATGCCTAAGATAGACGTATATGATATAGAAGGTAAAAAAGTTAAGACAATAGAGCTTAAAGAAGAAGTATTTGGTATTGAACCAAATGAAGCAATAGTACATAGTGTTCTAGTTAATTACCTAGCTAATCAAAGACAAGGTACACAAAGTACTAAAACAAGAGCAGAAGTATCTGGTGGTGGTAGAAAACCATGGAGACAAAAAGGTACAGGTAGAGCAAGACAAGGAAGCATTCGTGCACCACATTGGGTAGGTGGAGGAGTTGCTTTAGGTCCAAAACCACGTTCATACAATTATACAGTAAATAAAAAAGAAAAGAGATTAGCAATTAAATCAATGTTAAGCTCAAAAGTATTAGAAAATGAATTAGTAGTTGTTGAAAGTTTACCATTAAAAGAAATCAAAACTAAAGAAATGGCAAGAATTTTAAATAACTTAAAAGTAGAAGGTAAAGCAGTTATTCTTTTACCAGAAAAAGATGAAATAGTTCAAAAATCAGCTAGAAACATTGAAGGAGTTAAAACATTACAAGTTGGAACAATCAATGTATATGATTTATTAAAACATAAAAATCTTGTTGTAACAGAAGATACTGTTAAAAAATTAGAGGAGGTGTATGCATAATGAAACCAGAAGATATTATCATAGCACCAGTAATCACTGAGAAAAGTAATGATGAATTACAAGCAGGAAAATATACATTTAGAGTTAATAAAAAAGCTACTAAAATAGATATTCGTAATGCAGTAGAAAAACTTTTTGAAGTAAAAGTTTTAAATGTTAACACAATAAGTGTTAAAGGTAAAGAAGTTAGAAGAGGAAAAACAACAGGAAAAACTTCAGACTGGAAAAAAGCAATAGTAACTATTGATACAAACCCAGGAGATATTAAATACCTAGATAAAGGTGGAAAAGAAGTTAAAGTTTCTAAGAAGTATAAGGATTCTATCGAACACTTCATGGGTGCTTAAAAATTATAAGTGGCGTCTAGCGTTGTTAACCTTCGTAAAAATTCCTTCAACATACAACTCGTATAGTTTCAGAAATTTTTACTTGGTTGCCTAGCTATACTTGCTTCTAATTTTTAATCAATTCTTCGAAGGAATGTTGAAGAATTATTAGAAACTTAAAATTATCGGGAAGTAACCCCGGAAAATAAATAAATATCCGTATGCGGAGCGGGAAAATATCCGTAAATATAGTAATATAAAATTTATCAAAAACGAGTATTGCTAGGAAAACGAGCGAAAAATTTTGAAATAGTACATTGGTACATTGAAAAATTTTGAGTGAAGTTTGACAACGCAAGACGAAGTTTTTCATAAATTTTGAGAAAGGAAATTAAAATGGGAATTAAAAGATTCAGACCCTATACTCCATCAAGAAGAAACATGACAGTTTCAACATTTGATGAAATTACAAAAAAAGAACCAGAAAAAACTCTATTAGCTACAAAAAAGAAAAATGCTGGTAGAAACTCTTATGGTAGAATTACAGTAAGACATCAAGGTGGAGGAAATAGACAAAAATATAGAATTATAGATTTTAAAAGAAAGAAAGTTGATATGCCAGCAACTGTAGTTGGTATAGAATATGATCCAAACAGAAGTGCAAATATAGCTTTAATTCAATATGAAGATGGAGAAAAAGCATATATTTTAGCACCAGTAGGATTAAAAGATGGAGATAAAGTAGTTTCTGGAGATAAAGCAGATATTAAACCAGGTAACTGCATGAAAATTGAAAACATTCCAGTAGGTACAATGATTCATAATATTGAATTAAACCCTGGTCAAGGTGGAAAATTAGTTAGAGCTGCTGGTCAAGAAGCTCAATTAATGGCTAAAGAAGGAAAATATGCACATGTAAGATTACCTTCTGGCGAAATGAGATTAATAATGGCCGTATGTAAAGCTACAATAGGAACAGTTGGAAATACAGATCATGAAAATATTAAATTAGGTAAAGCTGGTAGAACAAGACACATGGGAATTAGACCAACTGTTAGAGGTTCTGTAATGAACCCAGTAGATCACCCTCATGGTGGTGGTGAAGGTAAAGCTCCAGTTGGACACGCAGGACCAATGACTCCTTGGGGTAAACCAGCATTAGGATACAAGACAAGAAAGAAAAACAAAAAGAGTGATAAAATGATCACAAAACGTAGAAAGTAGGAGGTAAAATAAATGTCAAGATCAAGTAAAAAAGTTCCATTTATTGCACCTGAATTATTAAAAAGAGTTAATGCAATGAATGAAAGTGGAAATAAAGAAGTAATAAAAACATGGTCAAGAGCTTCTACTATATACCCACAAATGGTTGGACACACAATAGCTGTTCATGATGGTAGAAAACATGTACCAGTATATATTACAGAGGAAATGATTGGACATAAATTAGGTGAATTTGCACCAACAAGAACATTTAAAGGTCACGCAGGAGACAAAACAACAACTAACAAATAATGAAAGGAGATAAAAAAATGGAAGAAAACAACATTCCAACAGCAGAAGCAACTCTAAGATATGCTAGAATTTCAGCTAGAAAAGTTAAAATAGTAGCAGACTTAATTAGAGGAAAAGATATTGATGAAGCTTTAGCTATTGCAAAATATGCTCCAAAAGCATCAAGCGAAATTATCGAAAAATTATTAAAATCAGCTATCGCAAATGCTGAAAACAATCATCACATGGCACATGAAAAATTATATGTTGCTGAGATTTATGCAAATCAAGGTCCAACTCTAAAAAGAATTAGACCAGCTGCAAAAGGTAGTGCAGTAAGAATTAGAAAGAGAACAAGTCATATTACAATCGTATTAAAGGAAAGAGATTAAGAAAGGAGGACTTAACAAAATGGGACAAAAAATGGATCCTAACGGATTAAGAGTAGGTGTTATTAAAGACTGGAATTCTAAATGGTATGCAGACAAAAAGAATTTTAGTGATTACCTAGTAGAGGATCATAAAATCCGTGAATATGTTAAGAAAAAATTATATGTTGCAGGAATTTCTAAAATTGAGATTGAAAGAACTGCAAAATTCGTTAAAGTAAATGTATACACAGCAAAACCAGGTTTAGTAATTGGTAAAGGTGGAAACCTAGCTGAAGAATTAAAAGCTGAACTTGAAAAAATGATAGGTAAAACAGTTAACTTAAATATTGTTGAAGTTAAGAACATAGATGTTGATGCACAATTAGTTGCAGAAAACATTGCAGGACAACTAGAAAGAAGAATTTCATTCAGAAGAGCTATGAAACAATGTATGCAAAAAACTATGAAAGCAGGTGCATTAGGTATTAAAACTGCTGTATCTGGTAGATTAGGTGGAGCAGACATGGCTAGAACAGAGTTCTACAAAGAAGGAACAATTCCACTTCAAACTTTAAGAGCTGATATTGATTATGGATTTGCAGAAGCAGATACAACTTATGGAAAAATCGGTGTTAAAGTTTGGATCTATAAAGGCGAAGTTCTTCCAGCTAAGAAAAAACAAGCAGAAGGGAGAGATGAGTAATGCCATTAATGCCAAAAAGAACAAAATATAGAAAACAACAAAAAGGTAGAATTAGAGGTAAAGCAACAAGAGGTAACACAGTTACTGATGGAGAATTCGGACTACAATCACAAGAAATTGGTTTAATTACATCAAACCAAATCGAAGCAGCCCGTGTTGCTATGACTCGTTATATAAGAAGAGGTGGAAAGGTTTGGATTAAAATCTTCCCTGACAAACCAATAACATCAAAACCTATTGGTACTCGTATGGGTAAAGGTAAAGGTGCTGTTGAATACTGGGTAGCAGCTGTAAAACCAGGAAGAGTTATGTTTGAAATAGCAGGAGTTCCAGAGGAAACTGCAAAAGAAGCTCTAAGATTAGCAGCTAATAAACTATCAGTAAAATGTAAGTTTGTCAAAAGAGAAACTGAAGTAGGTGGTGATAGCGATGAAGATTAATAAAATAAAAGAAATGTCTTCACCAGAATTAGAGAAAGAATTAGTAGAACTAAAAAATGAATTATTCAAATTAAGATTTAGTTTAGCTACAAACGGATTAGATAATCCTATAAAAATTAAAGAAGTGAAAAAAGACATTGCAAGAATAAAAACAGTTCTAAAAGAAAGAGAATTAAAGGAGGGTGTAAACTAATGGAAGAAAGAAACCTTCGTAAAGAAATGATCGGTACAGTTGTTTCTAACAAAATGGATAAAACAGTTGTTGTAGCTGTTCAAACTAATGTTATGAACAAAATGTACGGAAAAATTCAAAAAAGAACATACAAATTAAAAGCTCATGACGAAAACAATGAATGCCAAGCAGGAGATAAAGTTAGAGTAATGGAAACTAGACCACTTTCTAAAGACAAGAGATGGAGAGTAGTTGAAGTTGTAGAAAAAGCAGTTATTAAATAAAGGAGGATACCAAAATGGTACAACAACAAAGTATATTAAAAGTTGCTGACAACACTGGTGCAAAAGAAATTATGTGTATCAGATGTTTAGGTGGTTCATATAGAAAATACGCTGGCGTAGGCGATATTATTGTTGCATCTGTAAAAACAGCTATACCTGGTGGTGGAGTTGTTAAAAAAGGTGATGTAGTAAAAGCTGTTGTTGTAAGAACTAAAAAGCCAATTAGAAGAGCAGATGGTTCTTATGTAAGATTTGATGAAAATGCAGCTGTTATTATAAAAGATGATAAAACACCAAAAGGAACTCGTATATTTGGGCCAGTAGCTAGAGAATTAAGAGATGGAGAGTATATGAAGATTTTGTCACTTGCTCCAGAAGTTCTTTAAAAACAATTGAAAAGCTTCGTCTTGCGTTGTCAAGCGTCGCATAAAAATCTTTCGATATACACCAGTATAATCTCAAGATTTTTAGCTAGCTTTCCTAGCAATACTCGCTTTTGAATTGTTTTGAAGATGCGAGACTTTAAAAAATGTGAGCTGATATAGCTTACAGGAAAAGTCAAAGCAAAAGCAATAAATTAAAAAATAACAGAGAACCTTATAAATTTGAAAAGAAGAGGTGAAAAGTAAATATGAAAATTAAAAAAGGTGATACAGTTAAAGTTTTATCTGGAAATGATAAAGGAAAAACTGGAGAAGTTTTAGAAGTAATTCCAAAAACACAAAAAGTAATTGTTAAAGGTGTTAATATTCGTAAAAAACATGTTAAACCAAGAAAACAAGGAGAAGAAGGCGGAATTATTCCAGTAGAATGTAGCATACATAGTAGCAAAGTAAATGTAGTATGTCCAAAATGTAACAAAGCAACAAGAGTTGGTTACTTAGTAGAAGGAGATACAAAAGTACGTGTTTGCAAAAAATGTGGAAATAAATTAAAGTAGGAAGGAGGTCTATTAAAGACTTATGGAAATATTAAAAGAACAATATCAAAAAGAAGTTGTACCTGCATTGATGAAAAAATTTAACTATAAATCAGTAATGGAAGTTCCAAAACTAGAAAAAATAGTTATCAATGTTGGATTAGGAGATATGAAAGATAATCCAAAAGCATTAGACAACACAATAAATGATTTAAAAATAATTACAGGTCAAACTCCAATAGTAACAAAGGCAAAAAAAGCTATTGCTGCTTTCAAAATTAGAGAAGGTGTTAATATTGGATGCAAAGTTACATTAAGAAGTGGAAAAATGTATGATTTTGCATATAAACTATTTAATACAGCATTACCAAGAGTAAGAGATTTTAGAGGAGTATCTAATAACTCTTTTGATGGTAGAGGAAATTATTCAATGGGAATTAAAGAACAATTAATTTTCCCAGAAATCGAATATGATAAAATCGATAAAATTAGAGGTATGGATATAATATTCGTTACTACTGCTAAGACAGATGAAGAAGCAAGAGAATTGCTTTCATTATTGGGAATGCCATTCCAAAATTAATTATAAACTGCGTCTTGCGCTGTCAAGAGGCGAGTGTAAGAAAGGAGAAATAAATGGCTAAGAAGTCTTTAAAAGTTAAACAACAAAGAGATCAAAAATACAAAACAAGAGAATATAATCGTTGCAAAATTTGTGGAAGACCACATGCATATATCAGAAAATATGGAATTTGCCGTGTTTGCTTTAGAGAATTAGCTCATAAGGGAGAGATTCCAGGAGTGAAAAAGGCTAGCTGGTAATTCTTTCAGATTTAAATCAGCATCTTGCTTTGTCAAGCTACGTGTAAAAATTTTTCAATGTACAAAAGTACAATTTCAAAATTTTTCACTTGCTTTCCTTGCAATATACTAATTTAAATTCGAAATAACAGCTTGAGACACAAAGTAAATTTGAGTAAATTTAAAAAGGAGGGAATAAATTTGAATACAACAGATCCAATCGCAGATATGTTAACAAGAATCAGAAACGCAAATAGTAAAAAACATAAAACAGTTGATGTTCCTGCTTCAAATATGAAAAAAGCCATTGCTAACATTCTATTTAAAGAAGGATACATTGCAGCTTATGAAGAGATAAACGATAACACTCAAGGTGTAATTCGTATAACTTTAAAATATGATGAGAATGGTGCAAGAGTAATTGATGGTTTAAAAAGAATTAGTAAACCAGGATTAAGAGTTTATGCATCTAAAGAAGAACTACCACAAGTTCTAAATGGATTAGGTATTGCTTTAATTTCTACTTCAAAAGGAATTAAAACAGACAAAGAAGCAAGACAAGAAGGTCTTGGAGGAGAAGTTTTAGCTTATATATGGTAATATAGTAAAACAATTTTTTAATAAAGCAAAGAAGGAGGAAAAACCAAAATGTCAAGAATAGGAAATAAACCTATTACTGTACCAGAAGGAGTAGAAGTTACACTAAATGATAATCATATTGTTGTAAAAGGACCAAAAGGTACATTAGAAAAGGACCTACATAAAAATATGACAGTTACTGTAGAAGGAAATACTATAACAGTAACAAGACCAAATGATGAAGCTGAGAACAGAAGCTTACATGGTCTAACAAGAACTTTAATCAATAACATGGTTGAAGGTGTTGTTCATGAATTTAAAAGAAACCTAGAAATAAATGGTGTTGGATATAGAGCACAAAAAAAGGGTAATGACTTAGTAATGAACTTAGGTTATTCACACCCAGTTGAAATTAAAGCTCCAGAAGGAATCAGCTTTGATTTAACAGATGCTAACCATATTACAGTAAGAGGTATTGATAAAGAATTAGTTGGTCAAACAGCAGCAGTTATTAGAACAAAGAGACCACCAGAAGTATATAGAGGTAAAGGTATTAAATATGCTGAAGAGCATATTAGAAGGAAAGAAGGAAAAGCCGGCAAAAAATAAAATTAGAAATTTTAAGCTTTGTCTAACGTTGTTAACCTTGCAAAAAATTTCATCAACATACAGTATGTATAGTTTCAGAAATTTTTGCTCGGTTGCCTAGTTATACTCGTTTTAAATCCCTAATTAATTAGGCTGAAACCCAAAAAGTATTAAATATTCTTAATATTATTAACGCTGTTACGTTAATAGAAAGGAGAAAAAATGATTAAGAAAATAGATAGAAAAGCTGAAAGAGAAAGAAGACATGCAAGAGTACGTAATAAAGTTTCTGGAACAGCAGATCGTCCAAGATTATGTGTATTTAGAAGCAATAGCAATCTTTATGCACAAATAATTGATGATGTTGCAGGAAATACTCTAGTTCAAGCTTCTACTCTTGATAAAGAAGTTAAAACAAAACTTTCAAATAAAGAAGCTGCTAAAGAAGTAGGAAGCTTAGTTGCAAAAAGAGCTTTAGAGAAAAACATTAAAGAAGTTGTTTTTGATAGAGGCGGTTATATTTATCATGGTGTTATAAAAGAATTAGCAGAAGCAGCCAGAGAAGGCGGATTAACATTTTAAAAAAGGAGGGAAATTAAAGTGCAATCAGAAAATACATCAGAATTAAAAGAAAAAGTTGTTGCAATCAACAGAGTAGCAAAAGTTGTTAAAGGTGGTAGAACTTTTAGATTTAGTGCTGTAGTTGTTGTAGGAGACGGAAATGGTCATATTGGTGTAGGAAATGGAAAAGCTTCTGAAGTTCCAGATGCTATAAAAAAAGCTATTGAAGAAGCTAAAAAGAACTTAGTAGAAGTTCCAGTTGTTGGAACAACAATTCCTCATGAATATGTAGGTAAATTTGGAAGCGCTAGTGTTATATTAAAACCAGCTGCAGAAGGTACTGGAGTTATCGCTGGCGGTAGTGTAAGACCAGTATTAGAGCTTGCAGGTTATAAAGACATTAGAACTAAAGTTGTTGGAACAAACAACCCAAGAAATGTTGTTTATGCTACAATCGAAGGATTAAAGAGCATGAAAACAGCAGAACAAATTGCTAAAAAAAGAGGAAAAACAGTAGCTGAAATATTATAAAATATAACAGTAAATAAAATTGATAAAAAATAGGAGGTGTAATCGCAAAATGAAATTAGACGAATTAAAACCAGCACAAAAAACAAAGAAAAGAACAGTAGTAGGTCGTGGAGTTGGTTCAGGTCTTGGAAAAACTTCTGGAAGAGGACATAAGGGACAAAAAGCAAGAAGTGGCGGCGGAGTTAGAAGAGGCTTTGAAGGTGGTCAAACTCCTTTATATAGAAGATTACCAAAAAGAGGATTCAACAATAGCGTTCATGCAAACGATTATGTAGAAGTAACACTTACAATGCTTAATAAATCAAGCAAAGAAGATGTTACAGCAGAAAGCTTAATTGAAGACGGAATTATTCGTAAATCAAAAGACGGAATTGTTATTCTTGCAACAGGTAAATTAGAGAAAAAAGTTAATGTTAAAGCTGTAAAATTCACTAAAGCTGCAAAAGAAAAAATTGAAGCTTTAGGAGGAAAGGCTGAGGTGATCTAATGTTTAAAACTATTAAGAATGCATTTAAAACACCAGATGTTAGAAAAAGAATTTTATATACATTACTTTTAATAGTATTATTTAGATTAGGATGTTTTATTACAGTGCCTGGTGTAAACACAGTTACACTAAATGAAGCTATGTCTGGTGCAAGTAATGGTATAGCAGGATTAATAGACTTAATCTCAGGAGGAGCATTTTCTAGATTTTCTATTTTTGCTATGACTATTACTCCATACATTACTTCTTCAATAGTAATTCAACTATTAGGAATGGTAATTCCTTCATTAGAAAAATTAATGAAGGAAGGTGGAGAAGAAGGAAGAAATAAAATGAATAGATATACTAAACTTTTAACAGTAGTGCTTGCACTAATTGAAGGTATAGGACTATTTTTAACATATAAATCTTCTGGAATTTTCGTAGAAACAAACTTCTTAACAGGATTTTTAGTAGTTATTTCATTAATGGCAGGAACTTCACTTTTAATGTGGTTAGGAGATCAAATCACAAATAAAGGTATAGGAAATGGTATTTCTATGATTATATTTGTAGGTATTATTTCAGGATTGCCAAGTGCAGTAACTATGATATGGAACTTAATATTTGGAACAAGAGCATTTAGTACAGCAGGATTATTAACTTCTTTATGTATTATTGTTGGAGCAATTGTTTTAATTGCAGGAGTTGTATTTGTACAACAAGCAGAAAGAAGAATTCCTGTACAATATGCTAAAAAAGTAGTAGGAAGAAAAATGGTAGGAGCACAAAATACACATATTCCACTTAAGCTAGCAATGGCGGGTGTTATGCCAATAATTTTTGCTTCATCATTTATGACATTCCCAGCTATGATTATTCAAATGTTTGTACCAAATATTGCAAATGAAACTGGCTTTTGGTCAGCAATATATAAATTCTCAATTGCAACTTCAACATCAGCAGTTCCAGTTGGTTATACTATTGCAAATGCAATTGTTTATTTATTATTAATTTTAGGATTTACATTTTTCTATACTTATGCAACATTCAACCCAGCAGAAGTTGCTAATAACATAAAGAAAAATGGTGGATTTATTCCTGGAATTAGAGCTGGAAAACCAACAACTGATTATTTATCATCAGTATTATCTAAACTATTATGGTTTGGTGGACTATTCTTAGCTGTTATAGCAATTTTGCCTATGCTTGTAAGATTTATACCAAATGTAAACTTAGCATTTGGTGGTACATCAATACTTATCGTTGTAGGTGTTGCACTTGAAATGGTACAACAATTAGAATCTTTATTGGTTATGAGACATTACAAAGGCTTTTTAGACTAATTTCGAATTAAATACTCATCTTGCGTTGTCATGCATCATTTTAAATGAAATCAATGTGCAAAAAGCACACCTCATTCATTTAAAATTCGCATTCCTAGCAATCTAAGCATTTAATTCAAAATTATAATCTTTCAAATATAGAAAAGAATAATAAATAAGATATATCTTAAAAATTATGGCAGAAGGGACGGACAGGTGTAAAAACTGGTTCCGTCCGTAATGCGTGAAGGGAGAACTAAAAACTATGTATATTATTATGTTAGGAGCTCCAGGAAGTGGAAAAGGAACAACTGCTAAAATTTTAGCTAAAAAAACAAACTTTCCTCATATTTCAACAGGAGATATATTTAGAGAGCAAATAAAAAAAGAAACTGAACTTGGAAAATTAGCCAATAGTTATATATCACAAGGAAAATTAGTACCAGACGAAGTAACAATTGATATTGTAAAAGATAGATTAAACTGGGATGATACTAAAGATGGTGTTATATTAGATGGATTTCCAAGAACAATTGAACAAGCTAGAGCGTTAGATGAAATTTTAGAAGAAAAAGGAAAAAAAGTAGATGTAGTGCCAGAACTAGTTGTTCCAGATCAAGTAATTGTAGAAAGAATTTTAAATAGAGCAACATGTTCAAATAAAGAATGTGGAGCAATATATAATACAAAATTCAAACCATCAAAAGTGGAAGGTATATGTGACATTTGTGGTTCAGCTCTTGTTACAAGAACTGATGACACAGAAGAAGCAATTAAAACTAGACTAGAAGTATATAGACAAAATTCAAAAGATTTAATTGATTATTATAAAGAAAAAGGAGTTTTAGTGAATATAACTCCAAATGATCCAACTGCAGATAATGCATCAGAACAAGCAGTTGATATAATATTAGAAAAAGTTAATCAATAAGAATAAAAAATAAAAAGAGGGTAAGAAAAGTTGGTAACTATTAAATCACAAAAAGAAATTGAAAAAATGAAAGAAGCATGCAAACTTACCGCTTTAGTATATGATGAAATAGAAAAATATATAAAACCAGGAATATCAACAATGGATTTAGATAACTTTGCAGAAAAAATTATTAGAAGTAATGGAGGAATTCCAGCACAAAAAGGATATCCTAGTGGTGAAAAGGGAGTTCCTGCATTTCCTGGAACATTATGTATTTCTATAAATGATGAAATTATACATGGAATTCCATCAAAGAAAACTATTATTAAAGACGGAGATGTAGTTAGCGTAGATCTTGTAGTATATAAAAACGGATTTCATGGTGATGCGGCAAGAACATATATTGTCGGAAAGTCTTCACCAGAAAAACAAAAATTGGTAGATATTACAAAACAAGCATTTTTTGAAGGAATAAAATATGCTGTAAAAGGAAATCGAATTGGAGATATTTCACATGCCATTGGAGAGTTTGTAGAAAAAAATGGTTACAATGTTGTAAGAGAATTTCAAGGACATGGAATAGGAGAGGAAATGCATGAAGATCCAGGAATACCAAACTACGGAAAAGCAGGAAGAGGAATAAGACTGGAACCAGGTATGACTCTAGCAATTGAACCGATGGTAATGATAGGAAAACCTAATATTTGTGTACTAGATGATGGATGGACTATTGTTACTGAAGATGGATCTTTGGCAGCACATTATGAAAATACAATTTTAATAACAGAAAAAGAGCCAGAGATATTGACATTATTGAAAAAATAAGATATACTATATAAGATATTGTACGTATGTATAAATGGAAAAAATATCTAAATTTATTTAGAAAAGTTTTTCGAGTAAATAATGGAGGAAAATATGTCAAAAGAGGATGTTATAGAAGTTGAAGGTACTGTTGTAGAAGCATTACCAAATACTAATTTTAAAGTTGAACTAGAAAATGGACATCAAATCTTAGCTCATATTTCTGGAAAATTAAGAATGAATTATATCAAAATTCTTCCAGGAGATAAAGTAAAAGTTGAATTATCGCCTTATGATCTTAGTAAGGGTCGTATTACATGGCGTGCTAAGTAAATTTTAAAAATAATCAGCATCTTGATTTGTTAAAGATTATACAAAACGCGTTTACAACCAAGAGGTTGTGTACTTGCCTTTTGAACAATCTTTGCCTCGCAATATACTAATTCTTTTTAAAATTCAATATAAAACTAATCTAAGAAAGGAATGAACTAAAATGAAAGTAAGACCATCAGTAAAACCTATGTGCGAAAAATGCAAAGTTATTAAAAGAAAAGGTGTTATCAGAGTAATCTGTGAAAACCCAAAACATAAACAAAGACAAGGTTAATTTATTATAATTATTGAATATAACACAAATTTTAGATAGCGGCTGAAAAGAAATTATATTTTCTTTTTAATTCTAATTTGTGTTTATATATATGTCTAAAAGTATTATTGATTAGTATATAAATACTAATGCATTTCACCGATAATAACTTAAAGACAAAACAAATTACAAAAACAAAAATAGCAAAATAAAAAACTTATGGAGGTGCAAATAAATGGCTCGTTTAGCAGGAGTTGATTTACCTAGAGAAAAAAGAGTAGAAATTGGTCTAACATATATTTATGGTATTGGACTAGCAAGCGCTCAAAAAATTCTAGCAGAAGCAAAAGTTAATCCAGATATCAGAGTAAAAGACTTAACAGATGACCAAGTACAAGCAATCAGAAAAGCAATGGATGGTTATAAAGTTGAAGGTGACTTACGTAGAGAAGTTGCATTAAACATTAAAAGACTAACTGAAATCGGATGTTATAGAGGTATGAGACATAGAAGAGGTCTTCCAGTTAGAGGACAAAGAACAAAAACTAATGCTCGTACAAGAAAAGGCCCTAGAAAATTAGTTAGCAAAAGCAAAAAATAATTTGCAGAAGTAAGAAAAGCCTAAATAAGGAGGGAATAATTAAAAATGGCAACAAAAAATGTAACTAAAAAAACAGTAACTAGAAGAAGAGATAGAAAAAATATCGAAAAAGGTATGGCTCATATCCACTCTAGTTTTAATAATACAATTGTTACAATTACAGATGTTCAAGGAAATGCAATTTCTTGGGCAAGTGCTGGTGAACTAGGATTTAAAGGTTCAAGAAAAAGCACACCATTTGCAGCAGGAGAAGCAGCTGAAACAGCAGCTAAAGCAGCAATGGAACACGGATTAAAATCAGTAGAAGTATTTGTAAAAGGACCAGGATCTGGTCGTGAAGCAGCAATTAGGTCATTACAATCAGCAGGATTAGAGATTAGCTCAATTAAAGATGTTACTCCAATTCCTCACAATGGTTGTAGACCACCAAAAAGACGTAGAGTATAAGGAAGGTGAAAAAATAAAATGGCAAGATATAAAGATGAACAATGTCGTATTTGTCGTAGAGAAGGACAAAAATTGTTCTTAAAAGGATCAAGATGTTATACAGATAAATGTAGTATTTCTAGAAGAAATTATGCACCAGGTCAAAATGGTCAAAAAAAGAAAAAATTATCTGAGTATGGTACTCAATTAAGAGAAAAACAAAAAACAAAATCATTCTATGGTGTAAGTGAAAAACAATTCAGAAAATACTTTGATATGGCAGCAGCTACTAAGGAAATCACTGGTGAAATGTTACTACAAATTCTAGAAAGTAGATTAGATAATATTATATATCGTTTAGGATATGGTAGTTCAAGAGCTCAAGCAAGAATGCTTGTAACTCATGGAGCATTTGAAGTAAATGGACAAAAAGTTGATATTCCATCTTACTTAGTAAAAGCAGGAGATGTTATTTCTGTAAGAGAAATAAGAAAAGATAATGGTTTTATTAAAGCAAATGTTGAAGCAAATGCAGCAAGACCAGTACCAGAATGGTTACAAAAAGATGCAAAAAGTTTAAGTGGTAAAGTTGTTAGATTACCATCTAGAGAAGACATAGATCTTCCTGTTGAAGAACATTTAATAGTAGAGCTTTACTCTAAATAATAATTTAATTGTAAAAATAGAAATGTTTTTCTATTATCTATTAGGAGGTAAAAAATGATAGAATTTGAAAAGCCAAATATTAAATGCTTAGAAGTAAACGAAGAAAATCACTATGCAAAATTTGTATGCGAACCATTAGAAAGAGGATATGGAATTACAATAGGTAATTCTTTAAGAAGAATTTTATTATCATCTCTTCCAGGTAGTGCAATCACAAGTGTAAAAATTGATGGTGTATTACATGAATTCTCTACAATTCCAAACGTAGTAGAAGATGTTCCAGAGCTTATAATTAACTTGAAAAGTGTATGTTTAAAACAAGATAAAAATGAAACAAAAACTTTAAGAGTTGACTTTAAAGGACCAGGAGAGGTTAAAGCAGGAGACATAATTACAGATGGAACAGTAGAAGTATTAAATCCAGATTTACATATTGCAACAGTTTCAGAAGGTGGACATTTAGTGATGGAAATGACTGCTGAAATGGGAAGAGGTTACAATAATGCTGAAAAGAATAAAAAAACTGATCAAGCATTAGGCGTACTTCCAATTGATTCTATATATACACCTGTTAAAAAAGTTAACTATGCAGTAGAAAATACTAGAGTTGGACAAATGATAGATTATGATAAACTAACAATCGAAGTTTGGACAAATGGAGGTTTAACTCCAGATGAAGCTTTAAGTTTAGCTGCAAAAGTTATGACAGGTCATTTAGAACTATTTATAGATTTATCAGAAACTACTAAAAACACACAAGTAATGGTAGAAAAAGAAGAATCTAAAAAAGAAAAAGTTCTTGAAATGTCAATTGAAGATCTAGAATTATCAGTTAGATCATTTAATTGTTTAAAAAGAGCAGGAATTTCTACAGTAGAAGATTTAACAAATAAATCAGAAGCTGAAATGATGAAAGTAAGAAATCTTGGTAAAAAATCTTTAGATGAAGTAACAAATAAGTTACACGCATTAGATTTAGATTTTGCCAAGAAAGAAGAATAAGCAGAAGGAGGAAAATAAATTGGCTACAAATAGAAAATTAGGTAGAACAACAGACATTAGACTAGCTATGTTAAAAACATTAACAACTGACTTAATGTTACATGGACAAATAGAAACTACTGAAGCTAGAGCAAAAGAAGTAAAAGCAATTGCAGACAGCTTAATTTCATTAGCAGTAAAAGAAAAAGACAATTTTGAAATGGTAGATGTTAAAGTTTCTAAAGCAAAATTAGATAGCAAGGGAAACAAAGTAACAGAACTTGTAAAAAGTAAAAACGGAAAAGAATATTTAAGAGTTGTAAAAGAAACAACAACTGAAAAAAGACAAAAAGATATGCCATCAAGATTAAATGCTAGAAGAAAAATGATGAAAAACATCAATAAAGTAAAAGATAGTGAAGGAAATAACATTGATTTAACTGCAAAATTATTTAATGAAATTGCTCCTAAATATGAAGGCAGAGTTGGTGGTTACACAAGCATGCTTAAAGTAGGACCAAGAAAAGGTGATAATGCAGAAATGGTTATTTTAAAGCTAGTTTAATAATTGTTTAAAGAAGCAAATATAGGAGAGTGTGAAATATGGAAATACTAAAATATATCATATTAGTTATTTATATTATTGTATGTATAGCTTTAATTATTTTAGCAGCAGTGCAAAATAGTGAAAAGCAAGGTGCTTCAGGAACAATTACAGGTTCTTCAACTAATAACTTTTATGAACAAAATAAGGGAAGAACAAAGGAAGGCAAGCTAAAAAAGTGGACGATAATTCTTGGAATTACATTTGCTGTATTAGCAATTGTCTTAGGAATCCTATATCTAGTATAAGATGTTAAAAAAATATGCGACAGATTTTCTTCTGTCGCATTTACTTATATAAAATAAGTAATGTATTCTAATATTCTATAACAAAATATTAGAATTAGGACGATTAACTGCGAATAGATCCGAAAAACTCAACAATAGTACTGAGAAGAACATCAATATCTTGTGAAGAGGGTTCCGAGTCGACCAAAATGCTATGTGTATTCATATAGTAGTATAATATGAAAGAAATTGGGATAAAATTAAAAGGAAAAATATGAAAGAAGAAATAAAAAAAGAAAATCAAGAATTTGAAAAAGATAAATATGTAGGAGTTTTTCAAAAAAGTAAAAACTTCGGATTTGTTGTGCTTGATGATAAAAAAATAAAAACTGATATATATATTTCAAAGAAAAATAGCAAAAAAGCAAAAAACAATCAGAAAGTAGTTGTTCAAATATTAAAGCTACCTGAAAAAAATAAAAAAGCAGAAGGTAGAATACTTGAAATATTAGGAAATATAAATCAAGCAGGGGTAGATATGATGTCTTTAATAAAAGAATATGATTTACCTTATGAATTTCCTGAATCAGTTATAAATGAAGCAAAAGCAATAAAACAAGAGGTATCAAAAAAAGATATTCCAAATAGGCTAGATTTGAGAAATAAAATAATTTTTACTGTAGATGGAGAAGATGCAAAAGACTTAGATGATGCAGTATCAGTTGAGAAATTAAAAAATGGAAATTATCTTTTGAATGTATCTATTGCAGATGTTAGTTACTATGTACAAGAAAAGTCTAAACTAGATAAAGAAGCAATAATTAGAGGAACAAGCATATATATGCTAGATAGAGTAATACCAATGCTTCCTAAAGAACTATCAAATGGAATATGTAGTTTAAATCAAAAAGAAGATAGATTTGCAATAACAGTTTTAATGGAAATAAACTCAAAAGGAGAAGTAGTATCTTCAGATATACAAAAAAGCATAATAAAAGTAACTAGAAGAATGAGTTATAAAGAAGTGCAAACTATACTAGATGTAATAAATAACGAAGAAGATAAAAAAATATTTAATTTAAAAGATAAAGAAAAACTTTTAGAAGAATGTAAACCATATTTTGAACACTTTAAACGTATGGAAGAATTAGCTAACATATTAAAACAAAAAAGAGAAAAAGCTGGAAGCTTAAGTTTAGATATTCCAGAAAGTAAAATAACACTTAATGAGCAAGGTGTAGCAATAAAAGTTGAAAAGTATGATATGTATTTTGCTAATGAAATAATTGAACAATTTATGCTAACTGCAAATGAAACAGTAGCAGAAAAATTTTATTGGTTAGAGGCTCCATTTATATATCGTGTACATGAAGTTCCAGATGAAGAGAAAATAGATGAATTAAACAAATTTTTATGGAATTTAGGATATAAAATAAAAGGAAATAAAGACAATATACATCCAAAAGCATTTGCAGAAGTATTAGAAGAAGTTAAGGGCAAACCAGAAGAAAGAGTTGTTTCTAATTTAGTGTTAAGAACATTAAAAGTAGCGCGATATGAAGCAGAGAATAAAGGTCACTTTGGAATTGCAAGTAAATATTATTGTCATTTTACATCACCTATTAGAAGATATCCAGATTTATTTATACACAGAATAATATCAAAATATTTAGAAGAAAATTACCAATTAAAAGAAAGTGAAATTGAAAAATATAGTGGACAAGCTGTAAAATATGCACAGCGTTCTTCAGAAAGAGAAAAAATTGCGCAAAAAGTAGAAAGAGATGCTGAGAGTATTAAAAAGGCTGAGTATATGCAAAGTAAAATTGGTAAAGAATATGAAGGAATTATTTCAAGTATAACATCATTTGGAATGTTTGTAGAGCTTCCTAATACAGTAGAAGGACTTATTCATTTTGAAGATTTAGGAAATGAATACTTTATATATGATGAAGAAAGGAAAACTTTACAAGGAGAAAAGAGCAAGAAGACATATAAAATAGGAGACAGTATAAAAGTATGTGTAATATTTGCAGACAAATTAACAAGAAAAGTAGACTTTGAAAAAATTTCAAGTTAAAAACGTGCTAATGGGTGCTAATGGGGACGGAGAATTTTGGCACACTTTTAGTTAAATTGTAATGTTGTTCTTAATAAGAAGTGTGCCAAAATTCTCCGTCCCCATTAGCACGTTTTAATATATAAAATACATTGTAACAGCAAAAACAAATCCAACAATACTAAGAAAAATTAAGATTAAGCCTCCGGGCTTATTTTTATTTATTGAAATCTCATAAAATCCATAACTAATACATTCAGTTAAAGCAAATAAAGCAAATAAAACAACTAAAAAACCAATAATCATAAAAAATCTCCTTTTTAAATACCAGTTAATAGAAAGCCAGAATCAACGACGACTTCTGAATCAATTTTAAAAAATGAATCTTGATAATGTTGTAACCAATTATATTTTTCTAACTCCTGCATAGTCTTAAAATTTTTCAAAGCATAATTTCCTAAAGAACTACAGTCAGACTTTAATTCTTTTGAAGTTTTATATAAATAATGTAATAATAATCTTTCCAAGTAATTATTAGCATACTTTTGTGTTAATTTTATTTGATCTTCAGTATTTTTATTAGATAATTGCTTAATAGAAGAAATGGTTGCATTAGCTTTAATCTTAATTTTTATATAAGGAGAACCATTTACAATTGAAACATCAATTTTAGGTTTTGAAGTAAAATCAAAATATAAATCTATTAGATTATCTTTATCCTCTGGATCAGGCATTGAGATGTTACAACTTTTTACACCACCAGTAATAATTAAGTGTGCAACTGTTTCAAGATGAGTTAATGTGCCAACCAATCTGTCTTGCCTAAATACGGCTGTACCAACATTTTCAACACCATTTTTAGCTTCTAAAATTTCACTACCAGAATCATCAGCACTTTTATTATTAGAAGATTGATTTGAGTTATTTTTTGAAATTACATTTCCGAAGAAGTGCAACAGGTTGAGCAACAAAAGAAGTTATTTTATTCATAAATTGTCCAAGATTAATATTAACAATATAACCAGTGTATTCACTAGAATTAGGAAATGTTGCATAAAACTTTGTTATTAAATTTTCTAAGGTTGGTTTAACATTTGCAATATAATCTCTAGCTGAAGAAGTGCTTATAAGGATATTTGTATCAGGTCTGAGTTGCACTTTATTAGCTAAAGAAAATATTTCTTCTTTAATACCAGACATTGCAATTTCTTCAGAAAATATTATAAGTTTACAATGTGACAAATTAATTTCTTTACTTGAATAAGTATTCATTAAATTAAGAGCAGCATCAATAGAAGGAGCTTCTATGGTATCCATAATTATAGACGAACTTTCATTAGATGAACCTTCACCAGAAGCGGCACTTGGTTTAGTAAATTGAAAAGTAACTTTTAATCTTTCAGTATTCCCAACATCAATACCTAATGCAACAATATAAGAAAGATCATCTATACTCTGAATACGATGACTACTCGTAAATGAAAAAGAAAACAATATAGCAATTAAAATAAGTGAAATATACTTAAAAGCTGTTTTCATTAATAATTCCTTTCTTTTTTTGATTTCGTAAATATTTAATATTAGCCAAGATTAAAATTATTAAATTTAGTACAAAAACTAAAATTAAAATAATATATCTGTATACAACCGTTTCTAAAAAGCTTATTTCTTGCATATTTTTAGGAATTAAAGCTGTTCCAAATATGAATAAAGTAAAAAGGGTAGAAATCCATTTGGAATACTTTAATTTTGAAATTCTTTTAAATATATTGGTTGAAAAATAAAGTACAATTGCTAAATAACATATAATAGAAAGTAGCCAAATAAGTAAAAATAATGCATCTAATCTTTGAAAAAATCTATTAAAATCTATAAAACGAGAAGCCAAATAAATAGGAAATATTTGTTGTTCTATAATAGTAGGTGGAAAAATAAAAAGTAAAATTGCTACACTAATTAGTAGAAAAAATGCAGAAAGGCCAACAGATGTGTAAGCTACCTTTTTGAAATCTTTTTGATTTTTTAAATAAGGAGGAAGAAGGTATATACAAGCAATTCCTCCGAAAGCAAATAAATCACTTAATCCACTAAAAAATGTTGTGTAAGCTCCATTACCTAGAATTGGAAAAATTTTTTGAAAGGTAAGATTTTTCCAATTTCCTATAAATATAAAAATCATACTAATAGCAACTAATATTGTAAAAAATAAATTAGCACGAGCAATTGAAACAATATTAAGTCTATTCATAACAACAATGGTTATTAAAAACAGAATCATAATTATAGGTAAAGATGTTCTAGGAAAAAAAATAAGTTTTAAACCTTCAGAAAAACTCCTAAGTAATATACCAGTGATAAAAGTAATATAAAGTAAAAATAAAACTGAAACACCTATTTTCAAAATTTTACCACCTAAAAATTCGGAAATATCTATAATATCCGAGCCAGGGAAATGTTCCAATAACTTATATATTATAAAAACTAAAGTCAATACAATTGCACTAATATATATGACATTAAGTATAGAAGCTGATGAATGTTCAGCAACTATACTTCTGGGCAATCCTAGAATTATATGATTTATAACAATACTTAAAACAAGAATAACTGCTTCCCATTTTCCTAACTTTTGTTCAGTCATAAAAAGCTCCTTTCTATTTGTATTTCCAGGTTCTACTTATATGAGATTGTGAGTTTTGTCTTTTGGTATTTAAATAGTCGGGCCTTTTTTCACGTTTCCACATAGGGTCTAAGAAAAAACCACTTTCATTTATATTCGTAATAGGGCTGTATGGAGCCATAAAGGGAACTCCAAAAGATTTAATACTACATAAAATTGTAACGTATATGCAAAGACCAACTGCAATTCCAAAAAATCCAGCAATATAACCTAAAAGAATAAAGCCAAACCTTAATATTCTTAAATGATAACCAAAGTAAAAATCAGGAATAGCAAAAGATGCTATACCAGTAATTGCTACCACAATAATTAAAATAGGACTAACAATATTTGCACTAACAGCAGCTTGACCCAAAACTAAGGCTCCAACAATTCCAATAGTAGGACCAATAGGTGAAGGAACTCTTAAACCAGCTTCACGAATAAGTTCAAAAGAAATTTCCATAAGTAAAATTTCAAAAATAATAGGAAATGGCACATTTTCCCTTGAAGCAATTACAGAAAATAATAACTCAGTTGGAAGTAATTCTTGATGAAAATCTGAAATTGCAACATATAAACCAGGAAGTAGGAATGTTATAAAAATTGAAATTAAACGTAAAAATTCTGAAAAATTTGCAAATTGAAATTTTAAATTACTGTCTTCAGGTGATGCAATAAAGTCTGTTAATGTTGCAGGCATAATAAGAACATAAGGGTTCCCGTTAACTATTACAACAACCTTACCACTATATAAATGTTTAGCAGCTTTATCAGGCCTTTCAGTTGATATTATTTGAGGAATAGTATAATTGTTTTTGTCTTCTATTAATTGTTGAAGTTCACCACTAGAAAGCAAAGCATCAATTTTTAAATTACTAACTCTATACTTAACTTCTGCAACTAAATCAGTATTTGCAATATCTTGCATATAACAAATACAGCACTGGGTTTTACTTAAACTACCAACTTCAACACTTTCTATTATTAAATTTTCATTATTTATAATTCGACGAAGAAGAGAAGTGTTAGTACGAATATTTTCAACAAATCCTTCTTGTGGACCTTTGATAATAACTTCATTATTAGGAGATTCAACACTTCTTTGCTTAAAACCTTTTACATCAATATCATAAGCAATTTCAAGAGTATCAACAAATAATAAACAGTCACCAACATTTACTCCATCAAATGCATCTTTAAAAGAATTGATTTTTTTTACACTGTTTTGTGGTAATAAACAATCAGAAATATAAGTGTCTAAATCAAATTTTTTTACTTTTCTAACTGTAATATTATTAGTTTTTGCCTCACTTATAACTTGGTTTTGATTACCATCAAAAATATTAGCTCTATTGCGTAACATAAGAGCTTCTAAAATATTATCATTCACAAGTGTAGAATCCACCATACCATCAATAAATAATAAAAAGGCAGAATATTGTCTATTTCTTGCAGTTAAAGTAAATTCTCTAACAACAATGTCACTATTTATCAAAGTATTATATTTAACTTTTACATATTCAAGATTAACAGAAAGGCTAGAAAAAATATTTTCAGCTTCGAAGATTTTTTCATTTTTTTCAATTTCCTCAGGTGTTCTACTATTACTTTGATTTTCGTAAGGACTAGAAAGCACGAAATTATATTCATTTTGATCAGGTGAATCAAATACATTTTTAACGATATTTGTAAATTTATCTTTTAAATTCATATATACTCCAAGTCAAAAAAATTCTATATTTAGTATTTTCCAGAACATGAAAAAATATTCAAAAATGTATTAAATTAAAGTTGATGAAAAATACTTTACAAAAAAATCTGCTTGTTTTTTTTTATAATATATGATATAAAAAAGTTGTAATTTCTATAATAAAAAGGTGAATGAATATATGGAAATCAGTGGAGGAATAAATCAATTATTAGAATCATTAAATCAAATACATGTAACAAATGAAGCAGACAAAGGACTAATTGAAGAAATAAAAGAAGACTTGAGAAATAATGAAATTGCTGATGCAATGAAAAAATTACAGGTATTTAATAGCAGAAGAGAAAATGATGAGGATGTAGACGAAGAAGAATTTGAAGTAGAAGAGAAACCAAAAAAACAAGGAAAATCAAAAAACAAAGAAAGTGATATTTCAGAGGAAAGCACATATCCAAAAGAATTACAAAATGATAAATTAGAAAGAACATATTTAGGATTGCTATTAAACAATCCTAAATCAATTAGTATGTATTATTTTGTATATGATGAGTGCTTATTCGATAATGAGAACTTTATAAATATATATAAAGGAGTACTATTTACAGAAGGAGCTAAATATTCATCAGAACAAGCAAAAAGAAATTTTAACTTTGGAAAAGTAACAAAAGAAATAATGGATTTAAAAGAAGAGTTAAAATATGAAACTGATGGAGAATTTTATGACTTTGAAAAAGTATATATTGAACTAAAGAAATTATTTACATTAAGAAAAAAATACAAAAGTATGCCTATAAAAAATATACAAGATAAAATAGCAGAAATAAGAAATTACACATTATATGATAGCATGTCAGTGGAAGAAGTAGAAGCTGCAATAAACCAAGTTACAGTTACAGAAAAGTTCAAACAAGCAGTATTAAATACTGATACAACAGACTTTCTATTAAAAGGACAAAATAGTTTAACTACAGGACTAGATTTTCCATTTCCTATATTAAGCAGTGTGTTCAAAGGAATAAGAAAAGGTGAAACAATGGCATTTGCAATGCCATCAAACTCAGGAAAAAGTAGATTTACAATAAACTTAATTGCAAATATAGCATTTGTACATAAAAAGAAGGTATTAGTTATTTCAAATGAAATGTCAGAAGAAAAAATGAAATTATGCTTGATAACTACTATTTTAAATAATCCTGAAATTCAAAAATTACATGGACAAGATATAAAGAAATCAGAAGGCGAATTACTAGAATTTAAATTTAGACCAGACAATCCTAAAGAAGTTAAAGTTGACGAAAACGGATTTGTTATACAAGAAGAAAAAGAAACTAGAGAACAGTTTATAAAAAGACTTTCAAAAATATCAACTGAATTTAATAAAACAGTAAAAGTAACAGAATGGTTAAATGAACAATCAAATAACTGTGTATATTTTATAAACATTACAGACCATACAAATGATGAATTAAAGAAAGTAATTACAAACTACTATTACAAAGAAAAAATAGAGTATATGTTCTATGATACTATGAAAACAGATACTCAGAACATCGGAAAAAGTGAAGAGATTAAAAAGACAGCTACAATTATTTCTAACCTTGCTCAAAACTTAAATATATTTATTGGGTACACAATGCAACTTACAGAAACAACTACATTACCAGTTAACTTAACAATTAATGATTTGTCTGAAAGTAGAACTGTAAAAGAAGTTTTAGACACACTTTGCCTAGTAAAACAAATAGATAATAGAACACTCAAAGATTATGAATATTCTTTAGAAGAAGTAAGTGATAAATTCTATCCATTAAAAGAATATAAAGATCCAGATGAAAGATATTATGCATGTGTTGTAGATAAAAACAGAGCAGGTTCTAAACCAAAGGTTGTATTTAACTTGAACTTAGCATATAACAGATGGACAGAACTTGGATATTTAAGATTAAAGGAACAAAAATAATGTTAGTTTGAAAATATTTTTCAACTGACACAAAGATTAATTATAAAGGACACATCTTGATTGAATATAAAAAAATATTCAAAGATGTGTCCTTTAATTGACATCATATTTTAAAGAATAATACAAATTAATCCGCCACTACCTTCATTAACAATACGTTCTAATGTTTCTTGTAGTTTTCCTTGAGCATCTTCAGGCATTCTTGATAATTTATTTTGTAATCCTTCATTTACAAGTTCATGTAAGTTCTTGCCAAAAATGTTAGACTCCCAAATTTTCTTAGGGTCTGACTCAAACTCGGAAAGTAAATAATTAACTAAATCTTCTGATTGTTTTTCACTGCCAACAATAGGAGATACCTCTGTCTCAATATCCGCTCTTATCATGTGTATACTAGGAGCTTTTGCTTTTAGTTTTATTCCAAAACGAGATCCTTGTTTTACCATTTCTGGTTCTTCTAATATTAGTTCATCAATTGAAGGAGTTACAATTCCATAACCGGTAGCTTTTACTTCTTCCAAAGCACAGGCAATTTTATCATATTGTTTCTTAGTTCTTGAAAATTCAGTCATAGTACTAAATAAAGTACCTTCATTATCTATTTCAACTCCAGAAATTTCAGTTAATACTTTGTAGAATAACTCATCTATTAAATCAATAGAAACATTTACACTTCCTTCACCAAGCCTTACTTCTGACAATGAAGTTTTGGTAATAACTTTTGTATTTTGAAGTTGACTTATTCCACGGTCCACTTGTTTTAATATACGTATATTATCAAATGCTTTCTTTATTTCATCATATAACTCAACTTTTAGCCAATGGTCATCAGGCAAACCATCAACCCATCTAGGAAAATTTATATTAATAGTTTCAATTGGAAATTCATATAAAATCTTGCTAAAAATATCGTCAATGTCTTCTATGTCTAATCTAGAACAGTCTGTTGGTAAAACTGATACTTCATATTTTTCTTCTAATTTTCTTGCTAAAGCTTTTGTATAATCAGAAAATGGGTCATCACTATTTAAAACAATAACAAAAGGTTTATTAAGTTCTTTTAATTCTTTAACAACACGTTCCTCAGCACTAATATAATCTTCTCTTGGTATATCAGTAATACTGCCATCGGTAGTTACTAAAATTCCTATAGTAGAATGTTCAGCTATTACTTTTCTGGTACCAATTTCAGCAGCTTCTTCAAAAGGTATTTCTTCTTCATACCAAGGTGTTTTTACCATACGTGGCATATCATCTTCTAAATATCCAATAGCATTATTAACCAAATATCCAACACAGTCTACAAGTCTTGTTTTGAATTTTAAGTTATCTCCTATTGTAATTTCAACAGCTTCATTTGGAATAAACTTTGGCTCAGTGGTCATAATAGTTCTTCCACCAGCACTTTGTGGCAGTTCATCTCTAGCTCTTTCTTTTTTATACTCATTATCAATATTTGGAATAACAAGTAAATCCATAAAATTCTTAATAAAAGTTGATTTTCCGTGTACGTACAGGACCGACAACACCCACGTAAATATCGCCATCTGTTCGTTCTGCTATATCTTGATATAATTTTAAATTCTCATCCATGAATTATTTAAACCCCCTCTAAGAAATGTTTGTACTAAACTTTATTAAATGTATATTTAAACAGTTAAGAACTTATGACAAAAATATAAAATAAATTTATAAGATATACTTTAAAAAATTAAAACTTTACAATATAATAACAATAAGAGGAGGAGATGTTATGAAAAAAACATTGTTAATTATTGTGGCAATAATAGTTGTTATTGCAATTGCTGTTGGAGCTTATTTATTGGTTTCAACAAGTACTACTAAGGTGAAGTTTGAAGGAAATCAATGTCTTGCAATAGGATTTATAGCAAAAGGAAAAGAAGCGGAATTTAGTGAGAAATACTTAAAAAATAGTGATGAATTTAACAAACTTACAACAATTTCTTCTGGGGATGAAGAACAATTTGTAGTAATTCCTAAAGATAGAAACTCAAAAATTAAAGTTTGGACATACAAAGCTACAGAAGAGGGAGAAATTGTAATAGACAAAGTGATTGCCGAAAATGTGAATAAGCCTGTTCTTATAAAAGCAGAGACGGCTGAAGTTATGCCAAAAGTTGGAATAGAATATAGTAGCGATGATCAAAAAATAGTTTTACCATTAATTCTTAGTGGTAAAGATGGAAAACTAGTTCTTGGGGAAAATAGTAGCTTAATCAAAGATATATCTGAATATTAAATAATAAAACAGCAATACTTTTTAGTTGTATTGCTGTTTTATATGTTTTATTTAAAAATAAAATACAAAATTAATAAATGGACAGGGTAAAAAGCATATAAAAGATACTTTATTTTTTTACCCTGTTTTCCGTTATATAGGCAAATAGGTACAACTGGTAAAATTGTGCCTAGACATAGAAGAATATATAAATAATGATATCCATAAGTGAAAATAGATATACCATATTTTATAATGCATGCAGTAGTAAAGAATATTACAATACCAGGTTTATCATTTCTAAATATGTAAAACAATAATATAATTGCAACTCCCCAAAAACCATAGTCAAAAGAACATATTTGAGCAATAATTCCTAATAAAATTGCAGGTAATACAGCGAAAATTTTCATTACAAATGAACCAAATTTTGATTTGCTATTAACATTTGAAAATTTGTCATATAAAAAAATTGAAAGTAAGCCGAAAAATAAGGTTCCAAAAATATTAATACCAAAGCTATTTGTAAAAATTGATTTGAACAACATAAAAGGAATTTGTGAAACAAGTGCAAAAACAGATAATCTTAAAAGGTATTTTTTTAGATTTTTAGTATGTACATATCCTTCAGAAATTTGAAATGCAAAAATAGGAAATGCAATTCTTCCAATTACATTAAATAATGTAGTGTGGCTAAAAAAGGCAACACTTGTATGATCAACAAACATTGTTAACATAGCAATACATTTTAAAGCAAAACTTGTCATAATAAAAATTCATCCTTTCTATATGAACATATTATACATGAAGTTTTTAGAAAAATATATAAATTACTTTAAAAACGTTAAATTATATGATAATATTATAAAAATTTAAAAAGGAGATGTTATTTATGGCGACATTTGAAGATTTTATGAAATTAGATATTAGAGTAGGAACAATTGTAAAGAAATATTTAAAGAAGCTTTCTATCACAAGTATTAGTTTTAGGAACATATAGTGAGCAAGGAGTTGTGCTAATACAACCTACAGAAAAAGTAAAAAATGGAGATAAATTAGGGTAAAGGGGTTTTTATATGATAGAACATAAAATTTTAATAAGTGAAGAAAAACTAGATAAAAGAATAAGAGAATTAGCAAAACAAATTTCAGAAGATTATAAAGGAGAAGATATAACTTTAATATGTACACTAAAAGGAGCTGTGTATTTTACAATAGATTTGTCTAAAAAAATTACAGACAGTGATGTAATATTAGATTTTATAAGAGTTAGTAGTTATGGAGTAAATAACAGAGAAACAACAGGTAAACTTGATTTTAAATTAGACATAAGTGAGAATATAGGAAACAAAAATGTAATAATAGTTGAAGATATAATTGATTCTGGAATAACATTAAGTTATTTATATGACTACTTAAAAACAAAAAATCCTAAATCTTTAAAAATATGTGTATTGCTAGATAAAAAGGCAAGAAGACAAAAAAAAATAAAAGTGGATTATACAGGATTTGAAATAGAAAATAAATTTGTACTTGGATATGGACTTGACTATGATGAGAAATATAGAAATTTACCTTATATTGGATATGTAGAAGTGTAATTTTTATAGATAGGAGAAAAAATGAAAAAAATAAAGTAATAAAAATATTACTCATAATAACAATTATAATTCTTATTATGAGTGCTGTAATTGGCGTAGCAACTTCAGCAGGATTTATTAATTCAATATTAAGTAGTGATGGAAAAACAATAGTAGATGGTTCAGATATTACAATACTGACTAAATTAATACAGAAGATAAATGATACAAAGTTAACTTTTTTGAAAGAAACAAAGATGTTATTTTTTACATTAGATGTTGTTTTAGAATCAGTTCTATTAAGAAAATATATAAATAAAAAAGCTCACATCTACACTTTAACGAGTAGATGTGAACTTTTTTTGTTGGAGCGGGTGTCGTAGTTATTTACAACTTTTTCTCTCATAACGATTGATATGATAATCAATCAAGATACATATAGATTAGCAGATTTTTGAAAAAATTCAAGATAATTTTAAAAAATATTGTAAAAAAATGTTTAATTTGATATGATAAATGTGTATTAGTAAAAATTTTTATAAGGAGATGTATAAATTATGGAAAATTTAAATTTTAAGGTTATGATGGGAGTAATTCCTGGATATGGTCATGAAAATAAAGAATTAACAGCAAGTAATGCATATGAAGTAGGAATGGAAACATGGAAAGAAGCAGTTGAAGAAGTTTTAAATATGCAGAGTAACCCTGAAAATCCTGAAAGCCCAAACTTTTATGATGTAGGAGGAAAAATTGTGCCTGCATTAGCAGTTTATTCTAAAAATTTTGGTTGCCCTGTTGGTGGCGAAGTAGGAATACAAGTAGAATCTTCAATTGGAGAAAACCAAGATGTGGAATTATATAGAAAATCTGTAATAGAAACTATTAAAGTGGCAATGGCAAAATTAAGTCAAAGTACAACAACAGTTGAATGGGCTAATGAAAATAAGAGTATGGGTACAACATATATATCTGAAGGTGGTAAAAAAATCAACGAAAATGATTCTTTAGAAGGAATCGAACATTTTTCTGTTTCTTTAGGGGATGGAACACACTCAAATGAAGAATATGTAAGAATTGGTAGTGCTATACAAGATGCAATGGATATGGTTTCATCTACTGGAACAGGAAAAGCTGATGAAAAATATTATATGATTTCTGGAATAATGACACCTTCACAGAATGAAAATGGTGGAATTCAATTTAGTGCTTCACAAAACCCAATATATGGACAAACAAGTAATGAACTATATAGACAATCAGTTATAAAAACAATAGAACAAGTAATGAAAACTTTAGGGCAAAAATCTGCGAGTATTAATTTTGGAGAAGAAACAGTATCTTTAGATTTAGAGGAAATTTTAAAACAACAAAATGAAATGGGAGAAATTAGTGAATAGTAATATTATTATAAATATTCCACACAGTTCAACTTATATTCCAGAACCTTTTTTAGAAAGAGTGGCTATAAATAAGGAAGAGCTTCAACAGGAAGTAGAATTATTAACTGATTTATATACGGATGATTTATTTGCAAATAAAGATTGTAATATTATTAGAGCAGATATTTCGAGAATTGTATGTGATATGGAGCGATTTAGAGATGATAGTAAAGAACAAATGAGTAATGTTGGTATGGGAGTTATATATACTCAAACATCTAAAGGTAAAAAGTTAATTGAATTTGATTCAGAATATAGAAATACAATTTTAAAGGAGTATTATGATTCATATTACAATAAATTTGAAGAACTAACAAGTTCGATTTTAAATAGATACGGGAGATGCATTATAATAGATGGACATAGTTTTTCTGTTGAATTGCTAAAAAGATTAGGAATACCATATAAAAATAGTCCAGACATTTGCATTGGTTTTGATGATGAATTTTGTGATAGTGATATTTTAAATATATTGAAACAACATTTTGAAAAGAATGGTCTTGCTGTAGCCTTAAATTATCCCTATGTTGGATCAATTGTTCCTAATAGGTATTATAACAAAAAAGATTCTAGAGTAAAATCTCTAATGATTGAAGTTAATAAATCTATTTATTTAGATGATAATAATCAAAAAAATGCGAATTATTCGAAAATTAAAATAATAATTCAAAAGGCAATAAAAAAAGTATTACTACATGAAAAAAATATTACAGTAAATGAAATCGAAAGATAAATTTGATTCAAGGTAAAAAAATTATAATAGGTTGGAGGGTAAATAAATGTCAAAAAAAATATTTATTGTTCCTAATAATGATGCCGAAGCAATAAGAATACAAAAGTTAATTAACGAGAACAATACTGGCGAATATGAAATGATAATAACAGGACAAGATTGGCGGTGCTTCTTATGATGGTCTAGAGCCAGATATACAAAAAAGAATATTAGAAGCACAACAAAATGGCATAGAAATTTATACGATAGAGCTAAAAGGTGTACCAAGTAATAGTGGTATTACAAGTATAGATCATCATAGGTATTATGATAGTGAAGAAAAAACATCTATTGGAGAAAAGACATCAATTGAACAAATTGCTGATATTTTAGGAATAAAACTATCTAATTTTGATATGATGATAGCTGCAAATGATGTAGGATATATACCTAAAATGATAAAAATGGCTAATGAATTAGGTCTATCAGAAGAAGAAAAAGCAAAAATAATTGAACAAATAGATAAATTGGAAAGTATGGCAAAAGTTCCTATGCAAGTTGGACAACCACGAACTTCTGTTGATGAAATTCCTAATATTGAGCAAATTACTGAAGAAAAAAAGCAAAATAGTGTAAGAATTGCACAAAAAGCAGTTGATCAAGCATATATTTATGATGATAGATTCATATGGATAGATTTAGAGGATTTTAACTGTCAAAGAGAAGTAACAAATATACTATATAAAATGGGCAAATATGTAGATATGGGATACAACAATGTTGTAGTTTCTTCAATAGACAAAGTTAATAATAGAAGAATAGTATATTTTGGAAATAGAGAAATTATAAATGAATTAAATCAAAATATGGAAGACATTAAAATACGTTGGACAGGTGGAGAACCAGAATCAGGTTTCTTTGGGATTCAGTTAAGTGAAGGCGAGGATTTTGAACAAACTTCTGAACGAATGAGATGGCTTTTGGAAGAAAGAACTTTAGGTTATCATAGAATAGTTAAAAATGAAGATATTATAACATCACAAGAGACACCTAAATATGGTAAGAATATAAGAGTACATGAAATTGCTAATCCTCAAACATTCCATACAGCTATTAGTACATCACAAGATAATAATGCACATTCAGCATTTGTACACGTATATGATCCAGAGGAATATGCAGAAAAAAGAATGTTTTTAGTAAATGCAGGTTGTGCAGGTTGTGCAGTTACTAAAGATGGAGACATCGTATCAGTATTTAAAAATGATGATATGGCTCAAAAAGATGATGTAGAAAAAATATCAACAGCTTTATTGTTAACAGCAATAGAAAATGGTGGGAAAAAATTAGATTGTTTTGATGGATTTTTACCTAAAAATTATATGAAACATGGTTTCATACCTGTATGTAAAGTCCCTTTTAATGATGAATTTGCTCCAGATGGATGGAATTTTGAAAGAGATGGTAGACCATTTATAGTATTTTTTAGGCATAATGGAAAAAGTGTTGATGAAATATTAAAAGAAAAAAATGAAGGTACTTATACCAATTATGATTTAGATTCTTTACCAATAATTGAAGACTATGATGAAGCAGCACAATATAGAGATGATGCTATAGAACGCGAAGAGGCTACTAGAGTTACAGAAGATGTTAAGGAAGGACGTAGCCATGATGAATAATTATATGGAAATTTTATTAGATACGAATTTTTTGAATGAGTATAAATATGTAACGAAAGAACAATTTATATTTTTTGTTAAGATGCATATAGATAAATTATTAAGACAAATAGAAATATCGAATTTTAATGCTATAGAGCATAATAATACAAATAATCTAGAACAAAAGATTTATGATATATTAGATTCAAGCATTAAACTATACTCTTGTGTTTTAGAGGATGAGCTAAATGAAGAAGATTTAGATAAGGTAATCTATGAATTAGTTAAAAGAAAAGTTTTTAATGATGTAATAGATAATATAATTGTATTGGAAGAGATTGAATATTTACAAATTTATAATATAACAGAAAAATTAAAATTTATTTATTACTATTTATTAGAACTAGAAATATATAATTATTATAGTATAGAAAGAATAAAATGGAAGAATGAAAAACAAAAACAATATGTTTCTAATAAAGTTAAGTACAGTTCATTACTTCAAAATAAAATTAAACAGGATTTTATAGATAATGGAAGTTTATCTAAGAAAGATATGTATTTGTATAATAAAACCATAGGTATTATTTCAACTTATCCAATAAAAGAGATAATAAATAAATATAATGACAGGATTTTGACAGATGTATATAGAATTAAATATCTATTGACTCTAGAAAGCAAATTACAAAAATGTAGTGATAACAAAGTACTTGAAAAAAAGAACGAAACAATAGTAATAGAACATAAAAGCTTTTTTAAGGAATTGTTAGATAAATATAAAAAACTAATAGAAAAGAAAGATTCCAGTATCAGAAAGCTAGAAAAAGAAAATAATGTATTAAAAAAAGAAAATGATATAAAGCAAAATACAATTATTAACTATGCTAATTGCATAAATGAATATAATAATTTATCATGGATTAAGAAATTAAGCAAAATTTTTAAAAAAGATAACATAAAATTATTAAATTAAACATAACAAAAATTCCTACTTATTTAGATAAAGTAGGAATTTTTGTTATGGCTAAAGAAAAACTCCATCTTACGATGGAGAAAAGCTAGGCTTTTTTTATTAGATTTATTCTCCCAACAAATAGTCGGCAAGAGTTGTGGTCTGTTTCTGACCGCTACATGAGAGCTTATGCCAAGTATCACCAAGCATCATCTCAATAGCAGCAACACGTCGACCGATTCCACAGGACAACTCCCACTGGAGACTCTCATTGGCAGTACCTTTAGCTGCCTTTACAGCCTTCAGTACTTCGATAGCCTCTGCGTCATCGGCGATGTCACCTGCGAACACGGCAACATTCCACGGTACACCAGTAGCTTTCGCCAGACGAGCAACACGTCGACCGTATGCTTTCTGTGAAGCTACAATCTTTGTGTAGTCTTCTACCTGATAGGAGTCATAAAACTCTCCACCAGAGTAGCAGTTACCAACCACGGTGACCTGCCACTTTTCGTCGACAACGTAGACGTAGTTCCGATAGCCGGTTCCAGCCCAACGGGAGTAGGACTTGACGAACCGAACCGTCTGGAACTCGCCAAGTTCCTCGCGAAGGCGAAGAGTCACAGCTCTGGTATGAACCAGATGGCTCTCAGCCCAAGCATTGATGCGGTTTTTCTCCGCACCTTCGACTTCGCCGAGTACAAACAGGTTGCGTTCTTCTTCGGTTCCTTCGGGATACTCTTCATTGAAGAGAGCTGTTTTCACGGGCTCATTCAACTGTTCCCAGGTCAGTTCTCTGGTATTACCATCGAACTTTACGGGGGTATCAATTTTCGTTACAGACGTGTGCTCATAAGAGCGGGTCTGAAAACCAAACACCCGACCGTCTTTCAGACGGATTTCGTAGTCGTCTCCATCGGTCCACATACTATAACTGTGGTTGCCGATACGGCTGTCATAATGATTTCCCTTGGTGATAGTAGTAGTCATATTAGACCTCTCTTTCTCCCACTTAGGTGGGGCTTAAAATGTAGTGTTCATGAAGTAAGAAAGAGATTCGTATGCTTAAATTATTACAGCACACTAACTCAACCTATTTCATAATTACATTATACCATATTTACATAAAATTGTCAAAATATATATAACCTTAAAACAGCTTGTTTTTCAATTCTCTATTATATTAAATAAATACAATGCTATTTTATTTTGTTCTATTGTTTTCATTTCCATTAGTTTAGCCATTGCAAACATTACAAGCTTATATTTTCCAAAATTTATAAGTGTAGTTCTATACTCTTCATCTATATCTTTTAGCATACTATTAAATTTTTCATAATATTCTTTAGTATTATATATAAGTCCAGATCATTTGCTTTGACTCAGACATATTGCTAACCTTAATTTATCTTTAATCTCCATATTATTTATCATATCTATTAAATATTTTACTTTTTCTTGTTCCATTTTCTATTACCTCCATTTTAAAATCTTGTATCATTATTTTTCTTTCTATTCTTTTCAGTTTTATTTTCATTTGGTATAGTTACCTTTCTTAAAATGTTATTAGCAATTTCATTATCATTGTCATCAAATATGCCATTTTTATATAAATCATCACTAACAATTTTATAATTTTGGTCATTATCATAAGTTATTTTTTTATGAAAATGGCTCATTAGATTATGCCAAAAACCTTTAAACTTTTGTAATTGTGCTTTCAAGCTTTCTTTTTCTTCTTGAAGTTTAATAATTATCTTATCTTTAGCAGATAATTTATCATTTAATTTTTCAATAACTTCATCTTTTTGTTCTATTTGATATTTAAGTGAACGATTTTCTTGATCTACTTCAAGTGTATAAAACTCAAAATCTTCAATAGCAACATTTAAGTCATTTACACTTCTAACAGTCTGAGTAACATCAGCTACGTTTTCAATATAATTTTTTATATTTTCTATATTCTCGTTTGAAATAAGCTTATTATTTTTATCTAGCAAAGGTGCTTTTAAATTATCTAATATTTTAGAAATATCTTTACTTGTACTATCAAGCTTATTAGTTTTTTTATTGGCATTTTCTAGTTTTGATTTTTGTTTCTCTAGTTTTTTCTTCATTTCTCTATAATTATCCATTTCTTTGACATTAATATCTTGATTTCTGCCTTTTTGCTTTGTTTTGAGCCTACTATCAACATCATAGAACTTATTATATGACTTAATACAAGCATTTCTCATTTTATCTTGTATTTCAGAAAGTAGGGTTTTAGTAAATAATTGTGATTTTCCAACTTGTTTTTTCATACCTCTTTTACAGTTTTTTATTGCTGGAACTCCAATAACGTGCATATGTGGAGATGTTTCATCATAGTGTATTGTAACATTAGCAATTTTGAAATCTGGGAGTAGTTTAGACAATTCTTGAACTTGCTCATTATATACATCTGTCATTTTATATCTATATTCGTTATCTTTATCTTGCCAAAAGTCCATATCTCCAAGTTCGATAATAATCTCACAAGCTATATCATTTTGAGAGTCACATACTTTTTGAAAGTAATCTTTTATTTGTCTATCAGCTCTAGTTTTGCTATTATATTCAATTCTAGCTTGTTCAAATTCATCTAAATATACTTGTTTAACATCTTCTACAATATCGTTAGTTCCATATATAGTTGTAATAAGTTCTCTTTGATTATCATAATCTCGTAAATTATGCTTATTCGCTTTTGATAAATCTTTTGCATTTTGAATAGCATTATTTGAAAAAGAGGTAGTACCTGATACATTTCCTTTAGATACTTTCTTTGCTAATTTACTTTTATTCTTATCACTACCCAAATGAAAAGAATAGGCTAATTCTTGCTCCATCAAAGCACCTCCTTGAAATTTCTTCGAAGCACAGGACTTTGACCTTGTCATAAGTCCTAACCCCCTATGAGTTATGACGTGCCATCATAACTCGGGGGCTCTGCGAGGCAATAAATTTTATCTCACAGAGCTAAAATTTATCAAATTACCTCACACAAAATTTATATTGCTAACGCAAATATAAATTTGTATTCTCTAATTTGTTGTTGCAACATAGTCTATAACTATAGTATTAGTTGCAACAATTATTCAGTATTATCTTCGGAGAACTTAACAGGCTTTACTACAATTTCTACTGGTTCATCTTTTTTATAAACAAGTGTAGTTTCGCTATCATCTGGAATTGCATTAAAGTATGGTTCAATGTTTTCTATATCTTCTACTCGAAATTCATCATCACCATCAATATAAATTATTCCAAATCGATATTCTTCCATTTTATTGTCTGGATCTAATTTATAATAATCTTCTAATGGAAATACTCTAACAATAGCACTATTATTTTCAGCAAAGTTAAAATAAAACATTTGCTTTTGTAAATAATATGTTGCCTCTGTAAAATGAACATCATAATATTGTTGTAATCTCATTATTATTTCTCCAAATTCTTCTTCTGGCAGATAGTTACTAAATCTAACACTTCCTAATACATTACCTAATAACATAGGTTTTGTTGTGTCAATATAACCGTTTTCATATAATTCTTGACATGGTTTACAAATCGAATCTCTAAAGTTTATTTGTTTAACAACAATTTCTTTACCAATTAAAGAAAGCTCTATATCATCAACATATTTCATTATAAGTTCTGATTGTTCTTGTCTTGTATAATGTTTCCAAGTTTTCATTCTTTCTTGATATTCTTTATTAAGCTTAATTTTATTTATGAAATCAATATCTCTTTTTAATAAAATATCTTTTGGTGTAAATCTTAATTCTTCTATACAGTCTGTTTCATTTAATTTGTTTTCTAATTCTATTATTACTTTTTCTACAATTTGTTTTTCTTCTTTATATTCTTTTACATCAAATGCTCCATTAAGATATGCATTTTTTATTCTATCTAATTTATCTTTTTGATTTTTTATTTCTTTTTGTAATTGTTCTTTTGGCTCATCAAATTTCTGTCTTATCATAGGCAAGAAGAACTGATTTACAACTGAATCATATTGTACTAATTCATCTATAAACTGATTAAAATACTCATTTATAAGGTTTTCTCTAAACTCTATTTTACAATCGTGACAATAATAGTAGAAATAGGGTTTACCATTTTTCTTTGTTGTTGCTTTACCACCTAAAACACGATTACAATTTGGACATTTTAATTTCTGCAAATATAAATAGGTTAATGTTCTTTGATAGTTTCTAGAATTTTTCTTTTTCTGTACTTGGCAATCTTCCCACATTTCTTTAGAAATAATAGGTTCTACTACATCTTCATAATAGGTAGGGTGTTTAGTATTCTTTCCATGAACAAAATCTCCTTTATATATTTCATTTTCAAGAATACCAACAATAGTTGAATCTCTCCAATTATCCTTACCTAAAACTTTTTCCTCATTAAATAGATTGCTAATTTTTTGATAAGAATAGCCATTATAATATAATTCAAATATTCTAACTACAATATCTTTAGTAGAATAATCAATTACTAACTTCTTATTTTCGTGTTTATATCCAAGAGGTGCTTTAGAAGGAATATGACCTTGTTTTATTGCACCAGCTAAACCTATTTTTGTTCTTTCACTAGTTCTTTCAATTTCATTTTGACTAACGCTCATTAAAAGTCTTGAAATCATTTTACCATTTGCAGTAGTTGTATTTACTTCATCATTAGCACAATCAATATAAGCATTATTCTCATCTAAAAAAGTTATAAGATTTTCCCAATCATAAATACTTCTTGTTATTCTATCTAGTTTTAATGAAATAATAGTATTTATCTTTTTAGACTTAATATCTTCTTTTAATCTTTCAAACTCTGGTCTGAGATTACCAGTTTTTGCACTTATTCCTGCGTCTTGATAATAATCTATAATTTCATAACCTTTAAATTTACAAAAAGTTTCTAGTCTTTCTCTTTGTTCTGGAAGACTAAAACCCTCACGAGCTTGGTCTTCAGTAGATACTCTCATATACAATCCACATTTTTTCTTTTCTTCACCCAATTTATAACCCTCCTAACAAAAAAGAGACATCAAAGTACATACGAGTACTATTGACATCTCTTAAATCCATTTATCACGTAATAAAATACAATATAATTGTAATATAATATAAATTTTTCAAAGTACTCATAAATTTATATATAGTTCTTGCCAAACAACTATACATAATTAATTGCCTATATTATATCACGATTTAAGGAAATGTCAATTTTTACAAACTAAACTTTTTTCAAATATTCTTCTAATTCAGATAAGTGGATTTTATTTACTAAATTAGAAATATAAACATCATTAGAATAATTAAAAACTAGAAATGTAATATCTTTTATAATTACTCTATGTGGCTCTATATATGAGAGATTTGTCTTTTCTATTTTTCTAATGCTACCATTAAGAAATATAGGTTTTACTTTAGCAAACTCACATATAAATTCTAGTCTTTGTTTTAGACTTTCCTCAAATTGTAATTCTTCTTTGATAATATTCATTTTTCACACCATCCCTTCAATTTAGATTTAGGATGATTTTTTGCAAAAGAAAAAATCAACCATTTTACTGATTGATTTTTATATCTATCTGTTCTATAAAAAGTTCGAACAGAAACGTTACTGGAGCGGGTAGCGGGAATTGAACCCGCGCTATCAGGTCGGAAGCATGACATTCTACCACTAAATTATACCCGCATAACTATATATATTATAAGTCAAAAAATGAATAAATGCAAATATATTAAACAAATAAAATGTAAATATAGTAAAACAAAAACATTGTAAGAAAAGCATAGTTGTGATATACTTATGACAAATAATAAACAGGAGGAAAAAATGCGTAAAAATATTGCAGAAGACAAAGAAAAACTAAAAGAAAAGTTGTCATATATTGGACTAAACTTAGAAAGATTACCAAAATTTCTAACAGAATTTAATCCGTTTTCTTTTAGACCTTCAAAATCATATAATGATACAAGCTACAAAGTATACAGATATATAGATGTAAATGATATTGAAATTCTTTTAACTCCAACTGATAGATTAACTAGCTTAGATGAAAAATATAAGTTAAGTGTACCAATTAAAAATTGCCTAGATTCAAAAACAGAACAAAATGTAGAGTATTTTGCAGCATTTTTAAAAGTACTTAATGATACAAATATTGAAGAAATTGAGAAAATAGAAAAAGAACAAGAGAGATTAAAACAACAAATTCCAAACCAAGTAAAATATGAAGGAAATTATACATGGCAAATATATTATTCTGATGTGTCAGATCAATATTTTATGTTGGCACCTATAAATGAATATAACAATGCAGCATTGTTTTATTTATTAAAAAAGCAAATTGAAAGTAAGAAAAATAGAAAAAAAGAATTAATATTTGTTCCAGTTAGTTATCAAGAATATTCAGGAAATTATTTATTAAAAAGCCAAATTGCGGATTTAGAAAACTATTTGTGGTATTACACAAAAGAATGGGCAAATATTTTTGAAGTATATGACCAAAAAGAAAAAATGAGTATAAGAATAAATGGAACAACAAATGTTTACGAAAATTTAAGAAGTGATTATTTTATAACTTTAAATAGTAAAGAAGAAGCAATAAAAGAATATAAACTTATGAAAGCATTGTTTATACTATCAACAGCTTTTCCTTATGATTTTAATTTTAGAACCAACATTGATGATGAAGGATCATTAGAATTTAGCTTACAAACAAGCATAGGTGAAAAAATAGTTAATTATGACGAATTAACAAATTTTGTACAATTTGAAGCTAACCAAAAGAAAATGCTAATCAACTTAGAAGATAAAAAAATAAGTGAAGCACAAGATAAATTGCAAACAATAAAAGAAGAAGTTGAAAAACAAACAGAAGAATATTTAAGTAAACAACGCCAAATATCAACATTCTTAGAGTGTAAAAAGACATTTTTAGGAAAAGTAAAATACTATTTTTCAAATAGAAAAAAAGAATTAAAACCAATTAAAAGTGAAAAGAGTAAAATTACTAAGAATAAAGATAAAGTAGAAGAAAAAGCTGAACTTCCACAAAAAGAATTAAAACAATTTACAATAGAGGATTTAATTGAAATTTGTACAAAACTTGAAGCAAGGCAAAAAATGGTTAAATCTCTTAAAACAGATGAAAAGGCTTTAGAACTTAAGAAGATTAACTTAGAAAGAAAAATAAAAAATGCTAATATATATCTGAATGAAATAGAATTACATAAGAAAAGCATTTTTGAGTTCTGGAAATTTACAAATAAAGATGAGCATCCAAGTTTAAATGAAGGAGAAGAGGAAGAAAACAGCAATAAAGAAAAAATTGCCAAAAGCTTTAACTATGAAGAAGATATTGAAAACTTTGGCAAAAAAGTTGATGAACTTCAAAGAAGAAAATTATCAAAGAATGAAACAGATAGTGTATTTGCTGTAAAAAATGCTCTAACTTCAATACAAATATTACAAAATACCAAAAGTAATGAATTAACAGAAAAACAAAGAAGTATATTAGAAAAAGAACTAAATAAAATTAAATCTGAGTATGAGAAAAATATAGAAACTATTGAATTAAAAGACTTTGATGTATTTGGAGGAATTTCAGAAGATAGTACAAAAATAAAAGTTATAAATAATACAAAACATAGAGAAATAGAAAAAGATAAATACAAAGTATTAAATATATCTATGCAAACTGAACTAGATGTTTATATAGACACATTAAGAAATTATTTAAATCTTATAAAAGAAGCATTTTGTAAAGTAACAACTCCTCAAAATATATCTGTTTATATGACATCAACACAAAAATTAGATAAGAAAAATTTAAATATATTACACTTAGATGTAAATAAAGCAATTGCTGAAAATATTGATAAAGAAGAAATATACTTATATAAAATAAATATAAAAGAAGCAATGCCAATATTGTATTATTCAAATATTATGTTTTTTGATAACATGAATCAAACCTTGCCAATAGGAATGAATCTATCTGATGAGGTATTAGTTGACTTAAATAAATATAAACTAGTAGAAACAAAAAAAGAAGAATTTAAAATCAATTATTTAAAAGATGAATATAACAATAAAATAATTAAGGTAAACAGTATTGAATATGATGTAAAATAAATTTTAATAAGAAGTTTTGTTAATGAAGATTATGCATGAATAAAAAAATATAGTTTGATAAGGCAAGATGCTAAAAAACTTATAAATTAGTAAAGCTAACTTAAAATAAAAAAGGACAGTCTAAAACTAACTAAACTGTTCTTTTTTTATGTTATTTTTTGGTGCAGGTGGTGGGGGTCGAACCCACACGAATGTTACTTCGCAGGATTTTGAGTCCTGTGCGTCTGCCAATTCCGCCACACCTGCATGGAATATTACTTAAATATAATAGCAAAAAAATAAAAAAATAGCAAGTGTTTTTGGAATAATTATGTAGTTTATGGAAAAGATAAGACTAATGAAAATTAGGAGGAAAACTATATGATTAATTTTAGAACAGATTTAGCTTTAGAAAGAAGAGATTTATTTAAAAAGGCAAACAATATAGAAAATGAGGTTGATGGACTAGAAACACAAGAAGAAATTTTTGATGGTAACATAAAAATATCTAGAGTTAAAGTATTAAATGAAAATGGAGAAAAAGCAATTGAAAAAAGAAAGGGAACATATATTACAATTGATATTAAAAACTTGAAAATTGCAGGAGAAGAGCAAATACAAAAAGCATCAGAAGCGGTAACAAAAGAACTAAAAAACTTAATTGGAAATTTAGTTGGACCACAAGAGGACATACTGATTGTGGGATTGGGTAATCTGTATGTAACACCAGATGCTTTGGGTCCAAAAGTAGTAAATGAAATAGATATTACCAGACATTTGCTAAACTACATGCCAGATGTATTAGACAAAGACACAAGACCAGTAAGTGCAATTTCACCAGGAGTTCTAGGAACAACTGGTATAGAAACATTAGAAGTTATAAAAGGAATAGTAGAAAATATTCATCCTAAGTTAATAATTGTAATTGATGCATTAGCCTCAAGAAGTATAGAAAGAATCAGTAGCACGGTTCAATTAGCGGACACTGGAATTGTTCCAGGGGCTGGAGTTGGAAATGAAAGAAAAGAATTAACAAAAGAATCTTTAGGAGTACCAGTTATAGCAATAGGAATACCAACAGTAGTAGAAGCAGCAACAATAGCAGCAGATAGTTTGGATTTATTTATTCAAAAAGTTCAGCAAGATGCAAAATCTAATGAATTTTTAAATCAATTACAAGAGGAAGACAAATATGAAATGATAAAAGAAGTATTAACTCCAGAAGATTATAATTTTATAGTAACACCAAAGGAAATAGATGATTTGATTGAAAATATGAAAGATATAGTTGCAAGAGGAATAAATTTTGCAACACAAAAATAAAAAAGAAATCCCGCTGTATACAAATTGTAACAGCGGGAAAAAGTAACAAAAAATATTGTTTTTTTAAAATCTGTATTATATAATGAAGCTGCAAAAAATCTAGGAGGAATTGTATGGAAGAAAAGTTAAAAAAACTATTAGAAAATTCATATACTCCATATTATAAATACCCTGTAGCTTCAGTTATAGTTATGAAAGACGGAAAAGAATTTAGCGGAGTTAATGTAGAAACATCTAGCCCAGCAGCAGGAATATGTGCCGAAAGAAATGCCTTATATACTAGTATAACAGAAGGGTATAAGAAAGGTGATGTTAAAGAAATACATGTTATGAGTAAAACAGAACAAGAATGTTGGCCATGTTTTATATGCAGACATGCGATAAGTGATTTGTGTGACAAAGATACAAAAGTAATATCACATACCTACAGCGGAAAAATAGTAACAAAAACAGTAGAGGAGTTATGTCCATTACCATTTGGCGATGAGAATATGAAATAATAAAAGGAGAAAGTAAATGTCAACAATTATAAATGGAAAAGAATTGGCAACAAAAATAAGAGAAAACTTAAAGGCAGAGGTTGAGGAATTAAAGAAAAAAGGTATACTTCCAAAATTAGCAGTAATAATGGTTGGTAATGATAGTGCATCAGCAGTATATGTTCGAAATAAAAGTAAAGCATGTAATGAAATAGGAATTGAATTTGAAGAATTTCTATTACCAGAAAATACAACAAGAGAAGAACTATTAGGTTTAATTGAAAAAATAAATAACAGAAAAGATGTTAATGGAATTTTGCTTCAAAGTCCAATACCAAAACATTTAGACATTAGAGAAGCATTTAATGCTATAGACTATAAAAAAGATGTAGATGGATTTCATCCTATAAATGTAGGAAAATTAGCTATAGGAGAAGATTGCTTTATATCATGTACACCAGCTGGGGTTATGAAAATGCTAGAAGAATATAACATTGAAATAGAAGGAAAACATGCTGTAGTAATTGGTAGAAGTAATATAGTAGGTAAGCCTTTAGCACAATGTTTGCTTAACAAAAATGCAACAGTAACAACTTGTCATTCTAGAACAAGAAATTTAAAAGAAATGACTAAGCAAGCAGACATATTAGTAGCAGCAATTGGAAAGCCAAAATTCGTAACAGAAGATATGGTAAAAGATAATGCTGTTGTAATAGACGTTGGAATAAATAGAAATGAAGAAGGAAAACTTGTTGGAGATGTAGATTATCAAAATGTTGAGAAAAAGGTATCTTATATTACTCCAGTTCCAGGGGGAGTTGGACCAATGACAATTGCGATGTTAATGACAAATGTTGTTAAAGCAGCAAAAAATAATTAATAATAAATTGGGGGCTTGATTATTTAAGGAGGAAATATTATGAAAATTATTTATCAAGCTCAAAATGAATATCCAGAAAAGTTAAATAACATATATTCATCACCTGCTAGATTATATTTAGTAGGTGATGAATCAATTTTAAATAAGCCATCAGTAGCTATAATAGGTTGTAGAGATGCAAGCGATTATGGTAAAAAAGTGGCTTTTAATTTTGCTTATGAACTTGCAAAAGAAGGGTTTGTAGTAATAAGCGGGCTTGCAAGAGGAATTGATACTTATGCACATTTAGGGGCTGTTAAAGCAGGCGGTAAAACAATAGCTGTACTAGGAAGCGGACTAAAGCATATATACCCATCTGAAAATAAAAAACTGTGCAACGAAATTGTTAAAAATAGTGGGGCAATAATAACAGAATATGAGCCACACACAAAGCCATTACCAATGAATTTTCCGTCAAGAAATAGAATAATTAGTGGACTTTCAAATGGAGTATTAGTAGTAGAAGCAAAACAGAAAAGTGGAACTTTAATTACTGTAGATTATGCTTTAGAGCAAGGCAAAGATGTATTTGTAATACCAGGAAATATTACAAGCATAAATTCGTATGGAACAAATGAATTAATAAAACAAGGTGCAAAATTAGTTACAAATACAAAAGAAATTATAGAAGAAATAATTAAATGAAAATTTATGGTTACCATTGGCAATTTGCTCATAATGTGGTAAAATATATAAGGAGTTTAAAAGGAGAAACAATGCCAAAATTTTTTGTAAAAACAAATCAAATAGAAGAAAATAAAATAAAAATAATAGACGAAGACGTAAAACATATAAATCAAGTATTGAGAGCAAAAGTTGGAGAAGAGTTGACAATTTGTAATTTAGATACAACGTTAAACTATATTACTACAATATCTCAAATTACACCTGAATATGTAATGTGTGATATACAAGACTGTATAAAAAGCTTTGTTGAAAGTAAAGTACATGTTACAATTTTTCAAGGTCTTCCAAAAGCTGATAAAATGGAATACATAATTCAAAAAAGTACAGAACTTGGAGCAGTAAAAATAGTACCAGTTGAGATGGTAAGATGTGTAGTAAAACTAGATAACAAAAAAGAAGATAAAAAAATAGAACGTTGGCAAAAAATTGCTGAATCTGCAGCAAAACAGAGTGGAAGAGATTTAATACCAAAAGTTGAAATGCCAATTAATATAAATGATTTATGCAAAATGATTAAAGACTTTGACGCCGTGATTTTAGCTTACGAGGAAGAAAAAGAAAATACTTTAAAAAACGAATTAAAAAAGCTAAATAAAAATGAAAGCATAAACATAGGAGTTATAATTGGTCCAGAAGGTGGAATAGACAAAAGTGAAATAGAAAAACTTGCAAATGCAGGCGCAAAAGTGGTAACGTTAGGAAAAAGAATACTAAGAACAGAAACAGCATCACTTAATATTATAAGTAATATTATGTATGAATATGAGATGTAGGAGGATAAAATAAATGGCTACACAAAAAGAAAAAAATAACGAAGAAGAAGTAAAGAATAAAAAAAGCACAAAGAAAAAGACGAAAGAAGTAAGTGAAAGTTCTAAATCAGCACCTAAAGCTGAAACTGCTAAAAAAACAAGTACTACTACAAAAAAGAAATCAACAACGAAAAGTAGTGCTAAAAAAGCTCCTCCTGAAAAAAATAAAAAATCAACAACCAAAAAAGAGAAACCTTCTACTCAAAAAAATAAAGAGAAAATAAAAGAAGAAATAGTTGAAGAACCAATTGAAGAAAATAAAAAAAGTATAGAAAAAATTGATATAAAAAAAATACAGGAAACACTTAAGAAGGAAATAACTGCTAAAAAAGTTATACCAAAAGAAGAGCAGGATAAAATGAATGTTGAAGTATTTAAAAACATAGCAATTGCAATTGTGATGGTAGTATTTTTAAACTTTATTATCCTTGGATTTATAAATATTGAAAATTCAGTATTTTTAGTAGATTTAAAAGTATTTGCTGTATCAATATTAGCTATTGCAATTGGAGTTTTTGAATATGCATATAAAAAAGACAGTGGAAAAATAGCTATTTATGGAATTGAAACATTAATACTAGCTTTTGCTATGTTAGCATTTATATATTTGGACATTATGTGTCATAGCAATTTTGTTATAATAACAGTCTTAATTACATATACAATTGCAATTTATTATACTGTAAAATCTATAATAATTTATCAAAAAATGAAAAAACAATATTATATTAATTCAATGAAAGAAATAATAAAAAAATAATATGTCATTATGAAAGGAAGACAAAACATGAAAAGTATGACCGGCTTTGGAAGAGCAAAATTAGAAAAGGAAGCAAGAGAATATTTAGTAGAAATTCGTTCTGTAAATCACAAGTATGCAGATATTACAGTTAAAGCACCACGAAACTTACTATGCTTAGAAGACAAAATTAGAAAGGCTGTATTAAACAGAGTATCAAGAGGAAAAATAGAAGTATTTGTAAATTATGCAAATTACGGACTTGAAGGAAAAAATGTTGTATTAAATAAAGAATTAGCTAAATTATATATTAAAGAATTATCTGAACTAGCAGAAGAAGCAGATATACCAAGTGGACTTAGAGCAACAGAAGTTTCAAAAATGCCAGATGTATTAAATATACAATTAGAAGAAGATAGCTTAGAAATAATATGGAATGAACTATCAGAGTGTTTAGAAAATGCAATTGACAATTTTATTGATATGAGAAGCATAGAGGGCAATAGAATGAAACAAGATTTAGAAGAAAGACTAAAAAATATTGAAGAAGATGTTAATAAAATTTCTGATCTTTCTACTGGACTTGTTGAAGAATATATTGTAAAATTAGAAGAAAGAATTAAAGAACTTTTAAAAGTAGATGTAGTTGACAAAGACAGATTAGCACAAGAAATAGTTATATATTCTGACAAATGTTCAACAGAAGAAGAGCTAACAAGATTAAGAAGTCATATAGCACAATTTAAAAATTTATTAGAGCAAGATCAGCCAAATGGTAAAAAACTAGACTTTTTAATGCAAGAAATGAATAGAGAAACAAATACTATTGGATCAAAATCTGGAAAACTAGAGATTACTAATTTAGTAATTGAAATGAAAACTATATTAGAAGACATAAGGGAACAAATTCAAAATATTGAATAATAAGGAGGACTTTTATGCAATTAATAAATATAGGTTTTGGAAACATTGTATCATCAGATAGAATTATAGCAATTGTAAGCCCAGAATCAGCACCAATTAAAAGATTGGTACAAGATTCAAAAGACCAAGGTAGAGCAATTGATGCAACGTGTGGTAGAAGAACAAGAGCTGTAATTGTAATGGATTCAAACCATGTTGTTTTATCTGCTGTTCAACCAGAAACAGTAGCAGGAAGATTTGAAGACGATTCAAGTAAAATAGAAAATGAATAGAAAGAAGGGAAAAATATGTTAGTAAAACCAACTGTTTTAGAATTATTAGAAAAGGTAGACAATCGTTTTAGATTGGTAACAATCACTGCAAAAAGAGCTAGACAAATAGCAGGAGGAAGCACACCTTTAACTAAAAAAGAAGAACCATCAGCTGTATCACTTGCTGCTGACGAAATAGCAGAAGGTAAGGTGAAAGCATGCTAGTATTATTATCAGGAGTATCAGGAGCTGGAAAAGACACAATAAAAAAAGAATTAATAGCAAGAATGGAAAATGTAGAATCACTTCCATCATATACTGATAGACAACCAAGAGAAAATGACATACCTGGCCAAACTTATAACTTCGTAACAACTGAAGAATTTGAGGCAATGATTGCTAGAGGAGAACTATATGAATACTCTGCACATCATAACCATTATTATGGAACATCAAAGAAATTACTAAATGAAAAAATGCAAAATGGAAAAATAATAGTAAAAGATATTGAAGTAAATGGTGTTGAAAATTTAATTAAATTATTAAAAAATGACACTAAAATTGTAACAATATTTTTGAAAGTTCCAAAAGAAGAATTAAGAAGAAGACTAGAAAATAGAATTGATAAGCCTAGTACAAAAGATATTGAATTAAGATTAAACAGATTACAATATGAAGAATCAAAAATAGGAATGTATGATTATGTTATAAAAAATAACAACTTAGAAAAAACAGTAAATATTATAATGGAAATTATTAATAATGAATACAACCTAAAAGAAGCAGAGTTTTAGAACTTTGCTTCTTTTTATAATTGTTATTTAAAAGAGTTTGTGATATACTCATAAAAAACATAAATAATAAGAGGATATATGATTGCAGAAGTAATACTAAATAGTAATGCAAAACAATTAAATAGAGTGTTTGATTATGAAATACCAAGTGAGTTAGCACCTGAAATAAAATTAGGTGCTAGAGTTCTTGTACCATTTTCAAATAGAAAAGAACTTGAGGAAGGATTTGTAGTTAATATTAAAGAAAAGTCTGATTATAAAGTAAAGAGTATAGTAAATATAAATGCTAACTATTTAGATGAAAAAAGCATAAGTCTTGCAAGATGGATGGCTGAAAGATACTTTTGTAATGTTTCAGATTGTATAAAATTAATGCTACCACCAGGAACTACTACAAAAATACTAGAAAATCGTGTAAAAGAAAAAAATGCCAATTTTGTATATTTAAAAAAATCTGTAGAAGATATTGAACAAGATATACAAAATAAAAAAGTAAAATCTGAAAAACAAATTAGAGCTCTGGAATTTTTAATAAACAATGCAGGAGTAATAATATCAGATTTAGAAACATTTGCAGATGTTAGCAAAGCAGTATTAAATACTTTATTAAAAAATGGATATATAGAAATAGTAGAAAAACAAATTGAAAGAAATCCTTTTGTAAATAAAGATATAAAAAAAGATTCTTCGTTTGTTTTAAATGAAGAGCAACAAAAAGCATATAATGCAGTGTCAGATGCAATTGAAGATAATTTTAATTCTGAATTTTTACTATTTGGAGTAACAGGTTCAGGAAAAACAGAAGTATATTTACAACTAATTGAAAAAGTTCTTAATGAAGGCAAAACCAGTTTAATGTTGGTACCAGAAATAGCTCTTACTCCACAAACAGTAGATAGATTTATTGCTAGATTTGGAGAAGACAATATTGCAGTACTTCACAGTAAACTTTCAATGGGAGAAAGATATGACCAATGGAATAAAATAAAAAAAGATGAAGCAAAAATAGTAATAGGTGCTCGTTCAGCTATTTTTGCCCCAATTCAAAATCTGGGGTTAATTATTATGGATGAAGAGCATGATCAATCATATAAATCAGAAACTACGCCCAAATATCATGCAAGAGAAATAGCAAGATATTTAGCAAAAGAAAATAGCATAAGTTTAGTGCTTGGAAGTGCAACCCCTGACCTAGAAACATTTTATAAAACACAAACAGGAGAAATAAAGTTACTAGAACTAACCAAAAGAGCTAATAATGCAAAACTTCCAAATGTAGAAATTGTTGATTTAAGAAATGAATTAGAACAAGGCAACAAAACTATGATTAGTGGTAAATTGTATAAGGCGATAAAAGAAAATTTACAAAATAACAAGCAAACAATATTGTTTTTAAATCGTAGAGGATTTTCGACATTTGTAATGTGTAGAGAATGTGGTCATACTATAAAATGTAAAAATTGTGATATTACATTGACCTATCATGCAAATTCAAAAAAACTAAAATGTCACTATTGCGGATATGAAGAAGAAATTGCAAAAGAATGTCCAGAATGCCATAGTAAAAATATTAAGTATTTTGGTGCAGGAACTCAAAAGTTAGAAGAACAAATACACTTATTATTTCCAGAAGCAAGTACAATACGTATGGATGTAGATACAGTAACAAAGAAAAATTCACATGAAGAAATTTTAAACAAATTTAAAAAAGACAACATAAATATTTTAATAGGAACACAAATGGTTGTAAAAGGACATCATTTTCCAAATGTTACTCTAGTAGGAGTTATAGCTGCAGATACAAGCTTGAATATTGATGATTTTAAGGCAAATGAACATACATTTCAAATTTTAACTCAAGTAGCACGGAAGAGCAGGGAGAGAAAAGGAACAAGGAAAGGTAATAATTCAAACATATAATCCAGATAACTTTAGTATAGAATGTGCCAAAATGCAAAATTATAGGTTGTTTTATAACACTGAAATTATGTTAAGAAAACAATTGAAATATCCGCCATTTTGCGATATAATAGTAATTGGTATTAGTGCAGAAAATAAAGAAATAGCATTTAAAGTAACGGAAGAATTACATAAATACTTAAAGAACAGAGTAATTAATGAAAATATAGGAATAATGTTATATAAAGGAATGCCTGCACCAGTAGATAAAATAAAAAATAAATACCGTTTTCGTATAATTATAAAGTGCAAATTTGGAAATGATACTATAAGTTTAATAAATGACATGATAAATGAATATAGCAAAACAAAAGAAGGAAAAAATGGAAGTGCTAGGTTGAGTATAGATTTGAATCCAAACAACTGGCTTTAATTTTTAAAATAATCAGCATCTTGCTTTGTCAAAGTGCATTAAAAACGCGGTTGCATACAAACGTATGCGCCCTTGCCTTTTTAATACACTTTTCCGCGCAATATACTAATTCTTTTAAAAATTAACATTTAAATTAATAGGAGAGATAAAAATTAGAATAGGAGGAAATGACTTTGGCAATAAGACTTATAAGACAAGCAGGAGATGAGATACTAAGAAAAAAATCAAGAGAAGTTGATGTAGTTGATGAAAAAATAGTAGAAATATTGAATGACATGGTTGAAACTATGCACAAATATGATGGAGTGGGATTAGCGGGACCACAGATAGGAATTTTAAAAAGAATAATAGTAATTGACTTATACAATGATAAAGGACCTATAAAATTAATAAACCCTAAAATCATAAAAGAAAGTAGTTCACAAGAAGTTGAAGAAGGATGCTTAAGTTTTCCAAATCAATTTGGAAAAATAGTTAGACCAGAAAAAATAGAAGTAGAAGCTTTAAATGAAAAGGGTAAAAAAGTAAAAATAGAAGGTGAAGGACTTTTAGCACAAGCTTTAGCACATGAAATAGATCACTTAGATGGCGTTTTGTTTGTAGACAAAATTATTCCAGGAACATTAGAGTATATTACACCTGATGAGAATAAAAAATAAAAAATTAAGGAGGGAAACAAATGCTTAATATTGTATTTATGGGTACACCTGATTTTGCAAAAGAAAGTTTAAAGTGCTTGGTAGAAGCAAATCATAACATATTAGCAGTTGTAACTAATCCAGATAAACCACAAGGTAGAGGAATGAAAATGATTGGCTCTCCAGTTAAAGAATATGCCATGGAAAAGAACTTAAAAATCTATCAACCAATAAAAGTAAGAAATAATGAAGAATTTATTAACCAAATAAAAGAATTAAAACCAGATGTTATTTGTGTTGTAGCTTATGGAAAAATACTACCACAAGAATTGCTAGATATTCCAAAATTAGGTTGTATAAATGTTCATGGTTCATTGCTTCCGAAATATAGAGGAGCTGCACCAATACAATGGGCAGTATTAAATGGAGATAAAACAACAGGAATTACTACAATGTATATGGATGCAGGAATGGATACAGGAGATATGATTTTAAAACAAGAAGTAGAAATAGGTGATGATGAAACTACAGGAGAACTTTGGAACAGGTTAACTAAAATTGGAGGAGAATTATTAGTAAAAACTCTTGACCTGATAGAACAAGGAAAAGCACCAAGAGAAAAGCAAGGAGAAGATTTTACAATGGCTCCAATGCTTAATAAAGAAATGGCAAAAATAGATTGGCAAAATCAAACTGCAGAACAAATTAAAAACCTAATTAGAGGGCTAAACCCAATAATGGGAGCATATACATTTTTAAATGGAAAAAAGATAAAATTCTGGAAAGCAAAAGTGATGTCTGAACAAGAATTAGTAGAAAAGTTTTCTGACTTAAAAGAATATAAACATAGACTAAATAATTTAGAAGAAGGAACAATATTATTTACAAATCCAAAGCAAGGGCTATTTATTAAAGCAAAACAAGGAATATTGCAAATACTTGAAATACAAGCGGAAAATGCAAAGAAAATGAGTACTTCAGACTTCCTAAGAGGAAACAGCATACAAGCAGGAAGCATATTAGAATAAAAGTGTGCCAATGGGGACGGAGAATTTTGGCACATTTTTCTATTTTAAGTAGTTTATTTTAGTATAATTAAAATGTGCCAAAATTCTCCGTCCCCATTGGCACACTTCCTAAAGAAATATAAAATTTGTGTGAAAAATGTTAACAAATAGCATTGTGTCATGTATAATATAAGGCATAATGCTATTAATTTGATAGAAAGGAATAAACAAATGTTTAAAATATTAAAAAACTTGAAACAGTCATGGATAGCAATTGCTATAATTGTAGTATTACTTGTAATTCAAGCGTATGTCGATTTATCATTGCCAGATTACATAACAAGAATAGTAAACAATGGAATAACAGAAGCAATAGTTGATCCAACTAACTACCAAAGTCAATATATATGGATAGAAGGATTAAAAATGCTAGCAGTAGCGGCTGTTAGTATGATTTGTGGAATAACAGTAATGTTTTTGTCATCTCGTGTTGGAGCAAGACTTGGAAAGAATTTAAGAGAAAAAATATTTAGAAAAATATTAGGATTTTCAATTAGTGAGTTTAAGGAATTTTCAACAGCATCATTAATTACACGTAGTACAAATGATATTCAACAAATACAAAATGTAGTATCAATGATGTTTAGAGTAATTGTATATGCGCCTGTAATTGGTATAGGTGGACTATTTAAAGTTATAGCGTTAAAACAAAACCCAATGGCATGGATAATAGGAGTTGCACTTGGAGCAATACTAATGATTGTACTATTACTATTTGTTGTAGCAATGCCAAAATTTAAAAAAATGCAAGAACTAGTTGATAAACTAAACCTAGTATCAAGAGAAATGCTTACAGGTATACCTGTAATTAGAGCATTTAACACAGAGAAAAAAGAAGAAGATAGATTTGAAAAAGCAAACAAAAATCTAATGAAAAACTTTATGTTTGTTAATAATGCAATGAACTTAATGATGCCTTTTTTAATGCTTGTAATGAACCTTATTTCTTTATTAATAATTTGGGTTGGAGCAAAAAATGTAGATATAAATGCAATTCAAGTTGGAGATATAATGGCTTTCTTACAATACACAATGCAAATTGTAATGGCATTTTTAATGATATCAATGATATCAATTGTTCTTCCAAGAGCAAGTGTATCAGCAAAACGTATTAATGAAGTATTAGATAGAGAAAACAGTATAAAAGACCCAGAAGATCCAAAACATTTTGATGAAAGTAAAAAAGGAATAGTAGAGTTTAAAAATGTTACTTTCCAATATCCTGATGCAGATGAACCACTATTATGTGATATAAACTTTGTAGCAGAACCAGGAAAAACAACAGCAATTATAGGTAGTACAGGAAGTGGTAAATCTACAGTTGTAAATTTAATACCTCGTTTCTATGATGTTACAAAAGGTGAAATATTAATTGATGGAGTAAACATTAAAGATGTTACACAAAAAGAATTAAGAAGTGTAATAGGTTTTGTACCACAAAAAGGAGTTCTATTCTCTGGTACAATAGAAAGCAATATAAAATATAGTGATGAAAATATGCCAGATGACAAAATGAAATTAGCAGCAGAAATATCACAAGCAACAGAATTTATTGATACTAAAAATGATAAATATAAATCAGAAATAGCACAAGGCGGAAGCAATGTATCAGGTGGGCAAAAACAACGTTTATCAATTGCAAGAGCAATTGCAAAAGACCCTGAAATATTTGTATTTGATGATAGTTTTTCAGCACTTGACTACAAAACTGATGCAAAATTAAGAACAGCTTTGTCTGAAAAGACACAAAATAAAACAGTAATCATAGTTGCACAAAGAATAAATACAGTTTTAAATGCTGATCAAATAATTGTATTAGATGACGGAAAAATTGCAGGAAAAGGAACTCATAAAGAACTTATGCAAAATTGTGAAGTATATAAACAAATTGCATTATCACAGCTTTCTGCAGAAGAATTAGAATGATAGTGTTAAGTAGTCTATGAGAAAATGTAGCGGAGCACAGTGTGCTCTATATAAATAGAACTATCTAGAAAAATAGAAAGGAATAAAAAATGAAAGGAAATAGAAAGTCAAATAAGCAAACAGAAAAAGCAAAAGACTTCAAAGGTACTGCAAAGAAAATATTTAAAAAATATTTACTTGATTATAAATGGCAATTACTAATAGTGCTAATATTTGCAATAGGAAGTACAGTGTTTACAATAGTAGGTCCAAAAATTTCTGGAAATGCAACAACAGAGATATTTAATGGTTTAGTAAACAAAATGTCAGGTACAGGTGGAATTGACTTTGCAAAAATAGCAAGCATTTTGCTTACCTTAGTTGTACTATATGTTATAAGTATGATATTTACAGCAATACAAAGTTTAGTAATGACAAATGTATCACAAAAATTAACATATAGACTAAGAAATGAAGTAGCACAAAAAATAAATCATTTGCCAATGAAATACTTTGATAAAAAAACAAATGGTGAAGTTTTATCAGTTATAACAAATGATATAGATACATTTTCACAAAATATGAATCAAAGTATTACATCAATAATTACAGCATTATGTACACTTATAGGTATATTTATAATGATGCTAACAATAAGCGTTAGCATGACATTGGTATCACTTGCAATAATACCAGTTGCAGTAATATTAGTAAAATTTATAGTAAAGAAATCACAAAAATACTTTAAACAACAACAAGACTATTTAGGACATGTAAATGGTCAAGTGGAAGAAATATATGGTGGACATACAATAGTAAAAGTATTTAATAGAGAAAATGAAGAAGCAGAAGCTTTTGCAAAATTAAATGATGAGCTATATACTTCAGGATGGAAATCACATTTTATGTCAGGTTTAATGTACCCTATAATGAATTTTGCGGGAAATATTGGTTATGTTGGAATAGCAGTTTTAGGTGGATATTTAGCTGTGCAAGGAAAAATTACAGTTGGTAATATACAATCATTTATTCAATATGACAAACAATTTACAAGACCAATAAATGAAATAGCAGAAATTTCAAGTATGCTACAAGCAATGGTAGCAGCATCTGAAAGAATATTAGAGTTTTTAGAAGAACCAGAAGAAGAACAAGATCCAGAAAATGCTATATCAACAGAAGGTATAAAAGGCAATGTAACATTTGACCATGTGCAATTTGGATATAACGAAGATAAAGTTATAATACATGACTTTAATGAAACTGTAAAAGATGGACAAAAAATTGCAATTGTTGGTCCAACTGGTGCAGGTAAAACTACAATAGTAAAACTTTTAATGAGATTTTATGATGTAAATAAAGGTGCAATATTAGTTGATGGACATAATATACAAGAATTTAAACGTGGAGATTTAAGAAAAGTGTTTGGGATGGTGCTTCAAGATACATGGCTATTTGGTGGAACAATCAAAGAAAACATCAAATATGGAAAACCTGACGCAACAGACGAAGATGTAATAGAAGCAGCAAAAGCAGCACATGTTCATCATTTTATACAAACTTTACCAAAGGGTTATGATATGGTAATTGATGAAGAATCAAATAATATATCACAAGGTCAAAAACAATTATTAACAATAGCAAGAGTTATATTAACAAACCCAGAAATACTAATATTAGATGAAGCTACAAGCTCAATAGATACAAGAACGGAAGAACAAATACAAGCAGCAATGGACAATCTAATGAAAGGAAGAACAAGCTTTATAATAGCACACAGATTATCTACAATAAAAAATGCTGACTTAATATTAGTAATGAATGAAGGAGACATTATAGAACAAGGAACGCATGAAGAACTATTAGAGAAGGGTGGCTTTTATGCTAGCCTATACAATTCACAATTTCAAGATTGTGATGATGAGGCCGTATAAAGAAAAGAGGAAAAATGAAACAAAAAACTAAAATATTTAAAATAATATTATTGATAGTAGTAATAGCAATAATGGCAATAACAACAGTATATTTAATTCCAACATTTAAGGAACTATCAAACGAGGCAGGGCAACAAGCTTTCAAGCAAAAAATAAATGAATCTGGTTTTATGGGATTCTTAATGCTATTTGGACTTCAGTTTGCACAAATATTTTTATTTATAATACCAGGTGAGCCAATAGAAATATTAGCAGGGTTATGCTATGGTGGACTATGTGGAACAGTATTTATAATGATATCAGCAGCTATAATCTCAGCATTTATATATTTACTAGTTCATAAATTAGGTAGAGAATTTATATATGAATTTGTGAAACCAGAAAAGATAGAAAAAATAGAAAAAAGTAAATTGTTTCAAAATCCTCAAACAATTAGATATATAATATTTATACTATTTTTTATACCAGGAACACCAAAAGACTTGCTAACATATATAGCAGCATTACTACCAATAAAGCCAACAGAATTTATATTAATATCTACACTTGCAAGATTTCCATCAGTAATATCTTCAACATTAGCTGGTGCAAGTTTATTAAAAGGAAATTGGAAACTAAGCTTAATTATATATGGTGTAACATTTGCAATAGTTGCAGTTGTGGTATTAATAATGAGAAAACTTGATAAAAATAAAATAACAGATGAAGCAATAAATACAATAAAAGCTAGGAATGAAAGTTTTTTTGATTTCTAGCAAGTGTGCCAATGGGGACGGAGAATTTTGGCACATTTCATAACTTTAATTAAAATAAATTGTTTCAATAATTAAAATGTGCCAAAATTCTCCGTCCCCATTGGCACACTTGAGTAAAAAGGAGGAATTTTTATGTCAGAATTAACAATGGAAAAACTAGTAGCATTGTGCAAATCAAGGGGATTTGTTTACCCAGGCTCAGAAATTTATGGAGGTCTAGCAAATGCTTGGGACTACGGCCCTTTAGGAGTGGAATTAAAAAACAATGTAAAAAAAGCATGGATGAAAAAATTTGTGCAAGAAAGCAAATATAATGTAGGCTTAGATGCAGCAATATTAATGAATCCAAAAACATGGATAGCTTCTGGTCACGTAGGAGGTTTTAGTGATCCACTAATAGATTGCAAAAACTGTAAAACAAGGCACAGAGCAGATAAACTAATTGAAGATTGGGCTCATGAAAATAATAAAGATATGGTTGCAGACGGTATGACAGACGAAGAAATGATAAACTTCATAAAAGAAAATAATATTGTATGTCCTAAATGCGGAGAACAAAACTTTACACCAATTAGAAAATTCAATTTAATGTACAAAACATACCAAGGTGTTACAGAAGATAGCAGTTCAGAAATTTATTTAAGACCAGAAACAGCACAAGGTATATTTGTAAACTTTAAAAACGTACTAAGAACAACAAGAAGAAAACTACCAATGGGAATTGGTCAAGTTGGTAAATCATTTAGAAATGAAATTACGCCAGGTAACTTTATATTTAGAATTCGTGAATTTGAACAAATGGAACTTGAATTTTTCTGCAAACCAGGAACAGATATGGAATGGTTTGAATATTGGAGAGCATTCTGTAAAAATTGGCTTTTAAATTTAGGAATGAAAGAAGAAAAAATTAGATTAAGAGACCACAGCCCAGAAGAATTATGTTTCTACAGCAAAGGTACAACAGATATCGAATTTGCATTTCCGTTTGGATGGGGAGAACTATGGGGTATTGCAGATAGAACAGATTATGACTTAAAACAACATGCTCAATATTCAGGAGAAGACTTTACTTACTTAGATCAAGAAACAGGAGAAAAATTTGTACCATATTGTGTTGAACCATCATTAGGTTGTGACCGTGTAACTTTAGCCTTCTTATGTAATGCTTATGAAGAACAAGAAATTGCAGAAGGAGATGTAAGAACAGTATTACATTTACATCCTGCTTTAGCACCATATAAAGTAGCTGTGCTTCCACTTTCTAAAAAATTAAGTGAAAAAGCAGAAGAAGTATATGCAAAATTGTCTAAAAACTTTATGTGTGATTATGATGAAGCAGGAAGTATTGGTAAACGTTATAGAAGAGAAGATGAAATAGGAACACCATATTGTGTAACTATTGATTTCGATACATTAGAAGATGAATGTGTTACAATTAGAGACAGAGATACAATGGAACAAGTAAGAGTAAAAATTGATGAACTAGAAAACTGGATTAATGAGAAAGTTCAATTTTAATAAGAAAATTACTAATTCAAACAACCATAACTTTAATAAAAAACTTGCAATATAATTATTAAATAGTATATAATCGTAAAAGATTATATACTTTTTATATGGGAGAACTTAATGAGAAATATTATATATATTTTAAAAAGATTAAAAACTATGGATAAAAAAGCTATGTTTGAAAAAATTAATTCAATACATAGCAAAACTAAAATGTCAAAATTAAAAATATTTTTAGACATGCAAAAATGTGCAAGGCGTTATGGCGCTGGATATATGGACTATGATTTATTTGAAATGTATAATTTAACAGATGAACAAAGAGATACATATTTAACAAGAGGAAGAAATAATAACTTTGTAACAAAATACTGTGATATGGATGCACTTCATTATTTTCAAAATAAAGATGAGTTTAATAGTACATTTAATAAGTATTTAAAAAGAGATTGGATAAAAGTAAATGGAGTGCCAAAAGAAGATGTAATAAAATTTTTAGAAAAACATTCTACATTTATGGCAAAACCAATTGATGGTGGATGTGGTAAAGGAATAGAAAAAATTAATACTTCAGACTATAAATCTTTAGATGAATTATATGATTACTTAAGTAAAGAAGGACACAACTTTGAACTAGAAGAGGTAATAAAACAACATCCTGAAGTAGCGAAAATATATCCAAATGCAATAAATACTGTAAGAATAGTAACAGTAGTTACAACTGAAGATGGAAAATCTCTTCTAACTATACCAAAAGAGCAAAGAAAAAATGTAAAATTGGAGCCACATATTATATGTGCATACTTTAGAATTGGAAATAACGGAAAGTGTGTAGATAACTTTAATAGTGGAGGAATGGTTGCACCAGTGGATGAAAAAACTGGAACTGTAACACAACTTGCAATAGATAAACAAAAAAATGTATATGAAAAACATCCTCAAACAGGTGAAACTATAAAGGGATTTAAGTTTCCATATTGGAATGAGGCAATTGAACTTTGTAAAAAAGCATGCCAAGAAATACCTGAAATGGGTTATGTTGGTTGGGATGTTGCATTTACACCAGAAGGACCTTTATTTGTTGAAGCAAATGAATTTCCACGGACATGACATATATCAATTGCCAGTTCATACACCAGAAAAAATAGGAATGATGCCCAAATTTAACTTTGAAAAATAAACTATTGAAAAGTTATAGTGGCATAATAAAAAACAACAGAAAGGAATCAAATGGAACAAAAAGAAACGAAAAAAAGATCATCCTTTATGCAAAATGTGCTAATATTAATGTTTGCACAAATAATGGTAAAGGTATTAGGACTAGTATATAAATTTGTAATAACTAACTTTGAGGGATTTGGAGATACTGGACTTGGGTATTACTCGGCAGGATATCAAATATATTCATTATTGCTTGCGCTATCATCAATAGGAATACCAAGTGTTGTATCTAAATTAGTATCAGAAAGAATAGCAAAAGAAGATAATAAAGGAGCACAAAGAATATTTAAAATATGTATGGCATTCTTTGTAGGAATAGGAATAGTATTATCTTTTGGATTGTTTTTTGGAGCAGAATATATAGCAATTGCAATGTATGATGTTGCAGACACTAAATATGTTATGCAAGTACTTGCACCTGCAATAGCATTTGTTTCAGCATCTGCAGTATTTAGAGGATACTTTGCAGGACTTAATGATATGAAACCAACAAGCTATTCTCAAATAATAGAGCAATTTTTTAATTGTGTATTATCTATAACATTTGTTTATGCGCTACTTGGAAGAGAGCCATATATTATGGCAGCAGGAGGAAATCTTTCAACTACATTAGCTATAATACTTACATTTGTTTACTTAATTATATATTACAAAAGAAAGAAAATAAAAATAGAACCAAATCAAAAGTCTGAAGAAGATGAACTAACAGCAATGAAATTATTGAAAAAAATATTAATAATTTCAGTACCTGTTACAATTAGTTCAATAATATCAGTAGTTAGCCCACTTATAGATACTGCAACAGTAAGCAGGTGCATTCAAACAGCATTTGCAAATATGTACCCAGTAAAAGAACAATTGGAAGCTTTAGCAATGAGTAAAAATGGAATACTATCTAAGGTAGACACATTAGTAAATTTACCAATTGCTGTGAATGTTGCTTTTTCAACAGCATTAGTACCAGCAATTTCTGGAGCAATTGCTCAAAAAGACATGAAAACAGCATCAAAAAGAATGACGTTTTCAATATTTGCTTCACTATTAATAGTACTTCCATGTGCAGTAGGTTTTATATCTTTGGCACAACCAATATTAAGCTTAATTTACCCAACAGCAAGTGATGGAGCAGAAGTATTAATGGTATATGCAATTGCAATGATATTTATTGCATTAAATCAAACTGTTAATGGTGGACTATATGGATTAAACAAAACATATATACCTGCAATATCATTAATAATTGGAATAATAATAAAATTTGTATTAAATATAGTTTTAATTAGTAATCCAAAAATTGAAATAATGGGTGCTGGAATAAGTACAGTAATTTGTCAATTGGTAGCATTTCTAATATGTATTGTTGCATTACAAAAAAATATAAAATTACATTTTAAATGTGGAAGAATGATAATTGCACCTATAATTGCCTCTGTGATTATGGGAGTGAGTACCTATTTAATAAACCAAGCATTAAATAATATAGTTAGAATGAGCATAAGCACAATTCTTTCAATAATATTTGGAGCATTAATTTACATAGTTTTAATATTTGCTTTAAAAATATTAAGAAAAGAAGACATTATGATGATCCCATTTGGTTCTAAAATATATAGTGTTCTAATTAAACTAAAAATATATAAAGAAGAAAATTAATAATAAAGTAAAAAGTAAAGAATTTTTTAGAAATTTCTTTACTTTTTTCATATTTGCATATATAATGGAAATGTTATAAGCCTAATTTTACTTATAACTAATATATTGTTAAAACAATAAAATTTTAAGGAGGTTCTTTATGAGTCAAAAGTACGTATACTTATTTAAGGAAGGAAACGCAAGCATGCGTGAACTACTTGGAGGAAAGGGAGCTAACTTAGCTGAAATGACTAACCTAGGTTTACCAATTCCACAAGGCTTTACAGTTACAACAGAAGCTTGTACAAAATATTATGAAGATGGAAAAACTATTTCAAAAGAAATTCAAGATCAAATCTTCACAGCTTTAAAAACACTAGAAGAAATACAAGGTAAAAAATTTGGAGACAATAGTGATCCACTATTAGTATCAGTAAGAAGTGGTGCTAGAGCATCAATGCCAGGAATGATGGATACAATATTAAACTTAGGTTTAAATGACGTAGCAGTTGAAGGATTTGCAGCTAAAACAGGAAATCCAAGATTTGCTTATGATTCATATAGAAGATTTATTCAAATGTATTCAGATGTTGTTATGGAAGTTTCAAAATCATACTTTGAAAAAATAATAGACGAATTAAAAGCAGAAAAAGGTGTTCATTATGATACAGAATTAACAACAGATGATTTAAAAGAATTAGTAAAAAGATTCAAAGCAGTATATAAAGAGAACATGAATGGAGAAGAATTCCCACAAGACCCAACAGAACAATTAATGGGAGCAGTTAAAGCAGTATTTAGAAGCTGGGACAACCCAAGAGCTATAGTATATAGAAGAATGAATGATATACCAGGAAATTGGGGAACAGCTGTAAACGTACAAGCTATGGTATTTGGTAACATGGGAGAAACATCTGGAACAGGTGTTGCATTTACTCGTGATCCAGCTACAGGTGAAAAAGGAATATATGGTGAATACTTAATCAATGCACAAGGTGAAGACGTTGTTGCAGGTGTTAGAACACCACAACCTATTACAAAACTAGAAGAAGATTTACCAGAATGCTACAAAGAATTCATGGAATTAGCTCATAAACTTGAAAATCACTATCGTGATATGCAAGATATGGAATTCACAATTCAAGAAGGAAAACTATACTTCTTACAAACAAGAAATGGAAAGAGAACAGCTCCAGCAGCTATTAAAATCGCTTGCGATTTAGTAGACGAAGGAATGATTACTCCAGAAGAAGCAGTTTTAAGAATTGAAGCTAAATCATTAGATCAATTATTACACCCAGTATTTGAACCAACAGCTTTAAAACAAGCTAAAGTAATTGGAACAGGTTTAAATGCAGCTCCAGGTGCTGGTGCAGGTAAAGTTGTATTTACAGCTGAAGAAGCAAAAGAACTTGGAAAAGGTGGAAAAGGTGAAAGAGTTGTTTTAGTTCGTCTAGAAACAACACCAGAAGATATTGAAGGTATGGCAGCTGCACAAGGTATATTAACAGTTCGTGGTGGACGTACATCACATGCAGCAGTTGTTGCTCGTGGTATGGGTGCTTGCTGTGTTGCAGGATGCGGAGATATCAAAATAAATGAAGAAAAAGAAGAATTTGAATTAGGTGGAAGAACATTCCATAAAGGTGATTACATTTCTATCGATGGAACAACAGGTAACATCTATGGAGAAGATATTCCAACTCATGAAGCAGAAATAAGTGGAAACTTCGGAAGAATAATGGCTTGGGCTGATGAATTCAGAAACTTAGGAGTTAGAACAAATGCTGATAACCCAAGAGATACTAAAAAAGCAGTTGAATTAGGTGCTGAAGGTATTGGATTATGTAGAACAGAGCACATGTTCTTTGAAGAAGACAGAATTCCAAAAATTAGAAAAATGATATTATCAGAAACAGTTGAAGCTCGTGAAAAAGCATTAAATGAATTAATACCATTCCAAAAAGGTGACTTCAAAGCAATGTACAAAGAGTTAAAAGGTCTACCAATGACAGTTCGTTATTTAGACCCACCTCTACATGAGTTCTTACCAACTGACGAAAATGATATAAAAGCATTAGCTGAAGAAATGGGTGTAACAGTTGAACATTTAAAACAAAAATGTGCTGACTTACACGAATTCAACCCAATGATGGGACACAGAGGATGCCGTTTAGCAGTAACATATCCTGAAATTGCAAAAATGCAAACAAGAGCTTTAATGGAAGCAGCTATTGAAGTAAAAGAAGAAGAAGGATATGATATAGTTCCTGAAATAATGATTCCATTAGTTGGAGAAAAGAAAGAATTAAAATTTGTTAAAGATATAGTAATTGAAGTTGCAGAACAAGTTAAAAAGGAAAAAGGATCAGACATGCAATACCATATTGGTACAATGATTGAAATTCCAAGAGCTGCAATAACAGCTGACGAAGTTGCTGAAGAAGCAGAATTCTTCTCATTCGGAACAAACGACTTAACTCAAATGACATTTGGATTTAGCCGTGATGATGCTGGTAAATTCTTAGGAGATTACTATGCAAACAAAATTTATGAATCAGATCCATTTGCAAAATTAGATCAAAAAGGTGTTGGACAACTTGTAAAAATGGCTGTTGAAAAAGGAAAAGCTACAAGACCAAATATCAAATTAGGAATATGTGGAGAACATGGTGGAGAACCATCAAGTGTTGAATTCTGCCATAACATAGGATTATCTTATGTATCATGTTCACCATTCAGAGTTCCAATTGCAAGATTAGCAGCAGCACAAGCAGCAATCAAAAATCCTAGAAAATAATTATATAAAAAACGCTCTTAGGAGCGTTTTTTATATGTAATAAATTAAATTCTTGGTCAAAACACTTGACAAATCAACAAAAATAGTGTAAAGTATATTAGCATTACAAAATAATGCTGATATTTTTTATGAGGGCTCATAACCCGAAGGTAAATACTTTATCTGATTTAGAAAAGTAACAATTATTACTCAAGACAAAGGAGTGATGTCATTTGGAAAAAAACGTTAAAATAAGTATGTTGTGTCAAATATATGGCAAAATGTTAACTGATAAACAATATGAAATAATTAACGATTACTATAATAATGACTTATCACTTTCAGAGATTGCCGAAAATAATAATATAACAAGGCAGGCAGTAAGAGATATAATAAAAAAGGGGGAAAATAAACTTTTCGAGCTAGAAGAAAAGCTATCGTTTATGGAAAAAACAGTAAAGCAAGAACGCAAGCTTCAACAAATATTAGAAGAGTTAAGCAAAATAGAAGATACATCTTCTGATAGGAAAATTGAGAAAATTTTAAATCATGTTAGAGAAGAATTAAGTTGTTTAGCATAAAAATTTTAAAAATAATCATCATTTGATGTCGTCAAAGTTCATTAAAAACGCAGTTACAACCAACAGGTTGCGCCTTTGCCTTTGTAATAAACTTTTCCTACTCAAATAATAATTCTTTTCAAAATTTATAAATACTATTTAGAAGAAGGGAGCTAACAAATGGCTTTTGAGGGATTAAGTTCAAAACTTCAGAATATTACTAATAAACTTAGAGGAAAAGCAAGAATTACAGAATCAGATTTAAAAGAAATGCTTAGAGAAGTAAAACTTGCATTACTTGAGGCAGATGTTAACTATACAATAGTTAAGGAATTTATTGCAACTGTTCAAGAAAAAGCATTGGGGCAAGATGTATTAAAATCATTAACTCCAGGGCAACAAGTTATTAAAATAGTAAAGGATGAATTAATAGAACTTTTAGGAGGAACAGAAAGTAAAATAAACTTTACTCCTAATCCACCAACAGTTATTATGCTAGTAGGACTTCAAGGATCAGGAAAAACAACAACAGCAGGAAAACTTGCAAATTTACTTCGAAAACAAGGTAAAAAACCATTATTAGTTGCATGTGATATATATAGACCAGCAGCTATAAAACAATTACAAGTAGTTGGAGCACAACTCAACATACCAGTTTTTGCAAATGAACAATCAAAAGATGTTGTACATATTGCTAAACAAGCTATGTCAACAGCAATGAGTAAATTAAATGATGTAGTAATACTAGATACAGCAGGTAGATTACACATTGATGAAGAGTTAATGCAAGAATTAAAAAATGTAAAAGCAAATGTAAAACCACATGAGATTTTATTAGTAGTAGACAGTATGACAGGTCAAGATGCTGTAAATGTTGCAAAATCATTTAATGAAAACTTAGGTATCGATGGTGTAGTTCTTACAAAATTAGATGGTGATACTCGTGGGGGGGCAGCTTTATCAGTAAAAAAAGTTACAGGAAGACCAATTAAGTTTGCAGCAACAGGAGAGAAATTAAGTGATATAGAAGTATTTCATCCAGACAGAATGGCACAAAGAATTTTAGGCATGGGAGATGTACTTTCAATTATAGAAAAAGCAGAAGAAAGTTTTGACTTAGAAGAAGCTGAAAAAATAGAAAAACAGCTTAAGAAAAAAGAATTTGACTTAGATGATTATTTAACACAACTAAGACAAATCAAAAAAATGGGTTCATTTTCATCTTTACTAAAAATGATTCCTGGAATGAATCAACTAAAAGATGTAAAAATAGATGATAAAGAATTTGTACGAATTGAAGCAATGATTTGCTCAATGACAAAAGCAGAAAGAAAAAATCCAAAACTATTAAATGGAAGTAGAAGAGTAAGAATTGCTAAAGGAAGTGGAACTTCAGTACAAGAAATAAATAAGTTCATGAAATCTTTCGAAATGACACAAAAAATGATGAAACAAATGCAAAGCAACAAAGGTGGAATTAAAAAGATGATGAAGAACATTGATACTAAAAATTTTAAATTTTAAATATTCAATAAAAAATTTAGAATAATAATGTTAAAAGAAAGCGCAGTCCGCGTAAGGTGGAGCGAAGCGTAACGGTTGGAGAGTTCCAACCGATAGTGTCCAAAAACAAATTTATTTGTTTTTGTGACATTCAAGGGAAGGAAGCTCGACACCAAGGACCAGCGATTTTAACATTATTATTTAATAAAGTTTTTAATTTTAAAAAATATAAATAACAAATTTTCAGGAGGTGAAAAACAAATGGTAAAAATCAGATTACAAAGACAAGGTGCTAAAAAAGCTCCATTCTATCACATAGTTGTTGCAGATTCTAAAAGCCCAAGAGATGGAAAAATCATCGAAAAAATTGGTTCTTATGATCCAATGACAGAACCTTCTACAATTATATTAGATGACGAAAAATTAGCTACATGGATTAAAAATGGTGCAAAACCAACAGAATCAGTAAAAGAACTAATAGAAAGAGCATCTAAAAAATAATTTTCTTAAGGAAGGTAAAACTTAAAAATGAAAGAAATTTTAGAAACTATTATTCTAAACTTGGTTGAAAATAAAGATAAAGTTACAATAAGTCCAAAGGAAGAAGAAAATACTTTAACTTTTGAAGTAAAAGTAGCAGAATCTGATATGGGTAAAGTAATAGGAAAACAAGGAAAAGTTGCAAAAGCAATTCGTACTGTTATGAAATCTTTAGCAGCCAAAGAACACAAAAAAGTAGTTATTGAATTTGTGGATTAGAGGAATTATATGAAACAAGAATATTTTGAAATAGGACAAATTGTAAATCACTTTGGAATTAAAGGTATGGTAAAAGTAAATCCTTTTACAGATGATATTTCACAATTTGAAAAGCTAAAATCTATTCTATTAGTAAAAGATGGAAAGCTTTCAGAAGTTGAAATTGAAGAAACAAAATATAGTAAGAATCAAGTCTTATTAAAACTAAAAGGAATTGATACTGTTGAAGAAGCTGAAAAATATAGAGGTTGTTATTTAAAAATTGCAAGATCTAATAGTAAAAAGCTTCCAAAAGATACATATTTCATTGCAGATTTACTTGGACTTACAGTTTATACTGATGAAAATATATTACTTGGAAAAGTAGAAGATATATATAATTCTGGTGCTAATGATATTTATGTTATAAAATCAGAAGATGGAAAACAAATATTATTACCTGGAACTAAAGAAGTTATCAAACAAATTGATTTAGAACAAGAAAGGATAACAGTTCATATAATAAAAGGATTAATTTAAGAAAGGAAAAATCATGAAATTTGACATATTAACTCTTTTTCCAGAAATGTTTGAAGCTGTAAAGCAAAGCGTTATTGGAAAAGCAATTGAAAAGCAGTTAATACAAATAAACTTGATTAACATCAGAAATTTTTCAAAAGATAAGCATAAAAAAGTAGATGATACACCTTATGGTGGTGGTGCAGGAATGGTAATGATGCCAAGCGTAGTATATGACGCTTACAATTCAATACAAAATAAAGAAAATGCAAAAGTTATATACTTATCACCTAAAGGAAATGTGCTAAATCAAGAAAAAGTTTTAGAACTTTCTAAACAAGAACATCTTATTTTATTATGTGGCCATTATGAAGGAATAGATCAACGCATTTTAGATGAAATTGTAGATGAAGAAATATCAATTGGAGATTATGTACTAACAGGTGGTGAATTACCAGCGATGGTATTAATTGATAGTGTTAGTAGATATATTCAGGGAGTATTAAAAGAAGAGTCTACACAAGAAGAATCTTTTACAAACAATCTTCTAGAATATCCACAGTACACAAGACCAGAAGAATTTCATGGAAAAAAGGTACCAGATGTATTATTATCTGGACATCATGAAAATATAAGAAAATGGAGAGAGCAAAAATCTCTAGAGATAACAAAACAAAAAAGACCAGATTTATTAAAATAAAAAAGAAAGGAGGATATTCAAAGTTATGGATATCGTAAAATCAGTTGAACACGAGCAATTAAAAAATAAGATACCAGATTTAAAAGTTGGTGATACAGTTAGAGTACATCAAAAAATTAAAGAAGGTAATAGACAAAGAATTCAAGTATTTGAAGGAATTATCATTAAAAAACAAAACGGAGGAGTAAACGCATCTTTCACAGTAAGAAAAATTTCTTATGGTGTAGGTGTAGAAAAAACATTCTTAGTGCATTCACCATTAGTAGAAAAAGTTGAGGTAGTTAGAGTTGGTAAAGCTAGAAGAGCAAAACTATATTACCTAAGAGACAAAGTTGGTAAAGCTGCTAAGACAAAAGAAAATACAGGTGCAAGAATCGAAGACAAAGAAATTATTGTAAAAGAAGAATTAGTAGAAGAACCAGCAGTTGAATCTGCACCAGAAGAAGCACCAGCTGTTGAAACAGAAACTCCAGTTGTAGAAGAAGTTACAGATACAGTTAGTGAAGAAAAAGTTGAAGAAGTTAAAGAATAATCTAAAAAACACTTATCGAAAGATAAGTGCTTTTTTATTTTTATAATCTATTGAAATAAAATAAGCTTTATGATACTATACAAATGTAATAATAACTAGGAGAAAGAAAAATGAGAAAATCAAGAGGAATAACTTTAATTGTTTTAGTAGTAACAATAGTGGTATTATTAATACTAGCAGGAATAACAATAAATACAGTAGTAGGAGATAAAGGATTAATAAGTAGAGCAAGCGACGCAAAAGTACAAATGGAAATAGCAAATGAAAAAGAAATAGTTGCAAGAGCTGAGAGTCTAACAGTAATAAGAACAAAAGATACAGAAATAAGTTATGAAATATTTGAACCAGCATTACAAGAAGAAGCAGGAGGCAACAATGTAGAAGCAAGTGAGGCTGGAGATATAATAGATGTTTGCTTTCCAGATACTAATAGATATTATGAAGTTGATAAAAATGGAAAAATAACAGGACCAAATGAAGTTGTAAATGATGAAAATGCAGGAGACATAACAAAAGGTGGAAGCTGTGATGGAAGTGAAGAAAAACCGTATAAAATAACTTGTATAGAAGATTTGGTTATTTTATCAAATATAACGAATGGAAAAGGAAATTGTATTGACGAAAATGGTGCAATAAAAGATGTAGAATCAGTAAATACATTTAAAAATAAACAAATTATTTTAACACGAACATTAAATTTTGAATCTAAATATTCATATTCGAAACCAGAATTAAAATGGAGTTATGATTCGGAAAATGATGTATATAAAATAGATGAAACAAGTACAAAAACATTAAAAGAATTAATAACAAATAAAGAAGGCGTAGGACTTGTACCAATAGGAAAATATGACGGAGCTATTTTTCAGGGAAATTTTGATGGACAAGGATATACGATTCAGAATATATACATGAACAGAAATAGCCACTCTGGTTTCTTTATGTATGTAAGTGGATCCATAATTGAAAATCTTACTCTTAAAGGATATATGAATGCTATTAATAAAGAAGTTGGTGTATTTTCTTATAGATCAGCAGGAAGTAAATTTTACAATTGCAATAGTTTTGTAAACATTGGAAATGAAACTAGCAGAGGATGTGGAACTATGATTGTTGCGTATGGAAATGTGACTCTAATTAATTGCACTAATTTAGGAAATGGAACAGCAAGTGGACTAGTTGGTTTTGATGATATTGGTGGAACAACTACTATAGTCAATTGCTATAATGCAGGAGAGATAAAAGGAAAAAGTAAGAAAAATCAAACTTACAGTTCTTCATGTGGAATTGTAAACTGGGCATACAGTTCGGGAACAAGAAATATAATAAATACTTGTAGTTTAGGAAATATAACAGATTATGGAGCTAATTTCTATTTTATATCAGGAGGAGCATCAATAGACTTAACGAATTGTTTTTACCCAGCAAGTATGAAAAAAAATAATAAAAATATAGAAGTAAATGAAGGAAGTATGTCATTTGATAGTTCGAATGTTCAAGAAGCATTAAATCAGCTAAATGAATATGTAAAAGAACATAAAAACGACTATGAAATAACATTAAAAGAATGGAAATTAGAAACAATAAATGGAGAAGAAATGCCCGTTTTAAAGGATTAAAAATAAAATAAATTTAAACCTCAGCCACAATATGTTATAAATGCAAGAAATAAAGAAGAAATTATAAAATATGCACATAAGAAAGGTGCAATAGTAATAGTTGATGCACTAAATAAAACATATAAAATGTTTGAAAAGTATATAAATAAGGAGTAAAATAGTGGAAGGACTAGATGATATTTATAATGACCTTATAATGGAACATAGCATGAATTCATATAACAAGAAAAATTTAGACAGCTATGCTTATTGTGAGTTGGGTCATAATCCAAATTGTGGTGATGAAATGCATTTAAAAATGTATCAAATATGCCAGCCAGAGTTAAGTGTGTACTTTTAGCTTGGCATACAATGGAGGAGTTATTAGAGAAAAATGGAAAATAAGAAAGTATTGTTAGGAATGAGCGGTGGAGTTGACAGCAGTGTGTCAGCATTATTACTAAAGCAACAAGGGTATGAAGTAATAGGAACAACATTAGAATTATTTGCAGGAAGCAGTTGTTGTAATATAAATACATATATAGATGCTAAAAATGTTTGTAGTTCAATTGGAATACCACATTTTACTTATGACTATAAAGAAGAGTTTAAAAAACATGTAATAGATGACTTTATTAACTGTTATGCAAACTGCAAAACACCAAATCCTTGTATTGAATGTAATAAGTATTTAAAATTTGGTGCGATGTATGAAAAAGCAAAAGAACTAGGATGCAATTATATTGCAACAGGTCATTATGCTAAAACAGAGTATAGTGAAAAATATAAAAGATGGGTTTTGAAAAAGTCAAATGCAGGTAAAAAGGATCAAAGTTATGTATTATGGCAAATTCCTAAAGATTTAATTGAACATGTATTGTTTCCACTAGCAGATTTTGAAAATAAAGAACAAATAAGAGAAATAGCAAGACAAAACAATCTGAAGGTAGCAAACAAACCAGATAGTGAAGATATATGCTTTATTCCAGATGGAAATTATAAAAAGTTCTTAGAAAATAATTCTAATATAAAGCCAGAAGCGGGAGATATAGTAACTTCAGATGGAGAAGTATTAGGAAAACACAACGGACTATATAATTATACAATAGGACAGAGAAAAGGACTTGGAATTTCGTATAAAGAGCCTTTGTATGTAATTGGATTTAATAAAGAAAAAAATCAAGTTATTGTTGGCAAAGAAAGTGAAATATATAGCACAGAAATGTTAATAAATAAAATTAACTTATTATTAGTTGATGAGATTAAAGGCAAAATGCCAGTTCTAGTAAAAACAAGATATTCAGCAAAAGAAGACAAAGCAACAATAGAGATGGTAGGAGACGACCTAATAAAAGTATGCTTTGAAAAACCAACAGCACGTGTAACACCAGGTCAATCAGCAGTGTTCTACATAGATGACATAATTCTAGGTGGAGGAAAAATAATAAGCGCAAAATAAAAAAGTATTATATGCTACTTATATATAAAAAAATAACTAGTTTTGAACTAGTTATTTTTTTGTGAAACTTGAGCATATTTCTTTAATTTTTCATAAGCTAAATAATTGATTGAACCAGCAGGAAAATGTCCATTTGCATCTTTCTTACCAGCAGGAACTCCTGTTAATAATTCAATTCCTTCTTCAATATTAGAAATAGCATAAATATGAAAATCTCCATTTTTAACAGCTTCAATAACTTCATCAGAAAGATTTAAATTATGAACATTTTGCTTTGGAATTATAACTCCGTGCGTTCCATTAAGTCCACGCATTTTACAAATTTGGAAAAATCCTTCAATTTTATCATTAACACCACCAATTGGTTGAATTTCACCCTTTTGATTAACTGAACCAGTTACACTAATAGCTTGATTTATAGGAATACCAGATAAACTAGAAAGTATAGCATATAGCTCTGTACTTGAAGCACTATCACCATCAACACCATTATATAATTGCTCAAAACATACACTAGCAGTAAGAGATAGAGGAATGTCTTGTGCAAACATCTGACCTAAGTATCCTGTTAAAATCAAAACACCTTTTGAATGAGAAGAACCAGAAAGCTCAACTTCACGTTCAATATTTATAATTCCACTTTTTCCTGTATAAGTATTAGCTGTTATTTTTATAGGTTTACCAAAACTATATTCACCTATGTTCATAACAGTTAAACCATTTATTTGACCTGTTACAAATCCGTCAGTATCAATAAGTAATGTATTTTCTTTTATCATTTCCATGTAACGTGAATCATATTTTTTAACTCTGTTAACTCTTTCTTTTAAAGCTTTATCAACATATTCGGCAGTAACTAACTTAGAACGGCCTATTCTAGCCCAAGTGGCTGCTTCACCAATTATTTGTGCTAAATCATTAAAACGTGTAGAAAGTTTTTTTTGGTTATCAGCTACTTTAGAAGCGTATTCTACTACTTTTGCAACAGCTTCTTTAGTGAGAGGAGGTAGTTCCTCTTGCATACAATATCCAGCAATAAATCTTGCTAATTTATTTATATTTTCAGAAGTAATAGGAGCATCATCTTCAAATTCAACTTTGATTTTAAATAATTTCCTAAAGTCATTATCCATTGCAAGTAAAGACTGATAAATATTTTCTTCTCCAATAATAATTACTTTTAAATCAAGAGGAATAGGTTCAGGTTTTAAAGAAATCATTACCATTGAAGAACGAGGGTCAGCTGCATTTTCAATTCCTAATTCTTTAGTTCTTAAAGCTTTTTTCAAAGCTTCATAACATAAACTATTACTTAATAAGTCAGTTGCTTGGAATATAATATAACCACCATTTGCCTTATGAAGTAATCCAGGTTTTAACATAGTAAAATCTGTTTTTAAACTTCCATAGTAATTTTCATATTCCAATTTACCAAAAATATTGTGGTAAGAATAGTTTGAATCCATAACAACAGGGGCACCTTCAGTTTGACTGTTGTCAACAAATAAATTAACTCTATAATTTAACCAAGGTTTTATTAATTCTGGTTTTGGTTGTGGAGCATTAGGTTGCTTATTAATTTTACCATCATCAATAAAACATGAAATATTTTTTAAAATATCCTTTTTAATACTATCTAAAAAATGATTAACTTTTTTGTTTCTTTTATATTTTGATTTAATATAATTTATATGAGTATTAACAGTAAGTAGGGCAACATTAGATTGCCATTCTTCTACTTTTTTTGCAGATTCTCTTTCGATGGCTTTGATTTCTCCAATTGCCTCCATAATATGTTGTTGAACAATCGCAGATTTTTCTTCATATTGTTTTCTTATACTTTCATCTAGTTTATTGAATTCTTCTTCAGGCATAGCTTTACCATTCATAACAGGCATCATATAAATACCAGTTTGAGAAGATTTAACTTGAAATCCATATTCAGAAGATTTTTGATTTAATTTAGCCATTAAAACACTACGTTTTTCTTCAAATTCTTGTTTAATTAAAGCTCTTTCTTTTTCAAATTCTTCATTATTAAATGTAGACTTTATATCAACTTTAACATCATTTATAAAGTGATCCATTAAATCTTGAAATTCTTTGCCACCACCAGCAGGGAGTGAAACTGCAATTGGTTCATTTGGGTTGTCAAAGTTATATATATAGCACCAATCTTGAGGAACTTTTTTCTTTTTTGAAATAGTGTTAAGATAATTTTTTGCATACATTGTTTTACCAACACCACTAGGTCCCTCCATATACAAATTATAACCCCTCACATCAACATTCAAACCAAACTCTAAAGCTCTAATACCTCTATCTTGTCCAATACCTGTATCAATAGGGTCTAATTCTTCAGTTGTTTCAAAGTCGAACTGTTCAGGGTTACATACCATTTTCAAATCTTTATAATCAACTTCATTTGTTCTTTTCATTTTATTTCCTCCTTTGTCAGTTTGAGGGACAAACCTCTCCAAATAGTATTTAAAATACCAAATCCATTAAAATAGCGTTATCTTCATTATTATAATATTTTTTTCTAAGACCAACCTGTTTAAAACCATATTTTTCGTATAACTTAATAGCAGGTATGTTTTTTTCATTTACTTCTAGTGTTATAGAAGTTGCATTATGTATTTTAGAAAAGTCAATAATTTTTTCTAAAAGTAAAGAACCAATACCAAGCTTTCTCTTGTCTTTTCTTACAACAATATTCATAATATTGACTTCATCAATAATCAACAATATTCCAGCAAACCCTACAATTTCATTTTCATGCTTTAAAACGAAATATTTCGATTTACCGTTTTCCAACTCTTGTTTTAAAATATTGTATGACCAAAAATCATCAAAATCGGTCAACAAGCAATCTTTAATTTCTTCTAAATCTTGTAAATTCATTTCACTAATCATTTTTAATTCCATTCTTTTCTTCTAAAGCAAGTTCTGCTTGAGATTTTCTTAAATAAATAGGAGATAGAAAGCTGGAATCACCATAATTTCCGTTTTTGTAGTTAGTGTAACCAATTTTTCCAATGCTTATTCCAGTTGAAATGTTCTCTTCACAAACTTCAATAGTGTATGGTTTTTTGAAAATTAATTGTTTGAATAATTCTTTATATAATATTGCTCCATCTCCAATAAAAGAAATATTTGAGTATTTATTAAATAGTTCGTCATCACTTTCAATAAAGGTTTTTAAAGGATTTAATGAAATATTTCCATTAGAATCTTTTAAAGAAAGAAAAGATAATTTACTTTTTATAGTTTGGTTTTGTACAATTTCAAAAATTCCTGCATATACATTTCCATTATTAGCATTAATTAAGCCACAGATAAGACCGTCTTGGTTTAAGTTGTGTGCTAAAGCTTCTAAAGATGAAACTCCAAATGTTGGTATGTTTTTACTGTCAGAAAATGCTTTAGCTGTTGCTATTCCGATTCTAACTCCAGTAAAAGAACCAGGACCAAGACAACAACTAATTAAGTTTATATCATCTAATGACATGTTTGATTTTTTAAAAGCTTCATCAATCATAGGCATTAATTTTTGAGAATGTGTTTTTTCATCATCATTGTTTAATTCAATTATTGTATTTTGATTTTCTAAAATTGCAACTGCAGCATTTTTAGAAGAAGTGTCAATTGCTAATATTTTCATCTTGAAATCCTTTCTATGTTTAATTCTCTATAATCATCATTATCATCTTTTTTACTAAATGTAATTTTTATATAATTAGAAGGTAAGGCATCTTTAATAATTTCGCCCCATTCGATAAGACAAATTCCGTTTTCAAAATATTCTTCTCCGCCCATTGCATAAAATTCATCAATGTCAGCTAAACGATATACATCAAAATGGTAAATAGGGCATGTACTAGTATTGTACTCATTTACAATAGTAAATGTAGGACTAGAAATTTCATTTTCTAATCCAAAATGTTTTAATATGCCTTGCACAAATTTTGTTTTGCCAGAACCTAAATCACCTGACAAAACAATAATATCTTTTTTATTTAATTCCTTTGCAAAATTTTCAGCAAAATTTATAGTGTCTTGTTCACATTTTGAAATAAATTTATACATTTTTTTTCCTTCTAAATTAATATTTTAAATCTATGCTTATTGTATATTAACTTAAGCTTTTTGTAAAGCGAAAAACAAAGAAAATTGACAAAAAAAGATGAATAAAGTATAATAAGAATGTAAGCATAATATAAGGAGGAATTTTCATGGGAATAGCTTCATTAATACTTGGAATTATTTCACTATTAATTGGATGGATACCATTTATATGTTTTATAATGTTCGCATTAGCAGTTGTTGGTATAATATTAGGGGCAATTGATGCTTGCAGAAAAAGTAAAATTGAAGGTGGAAAAAAAGGATTTGGAATTGCAGGATTAGTTGTTAGTGCACTATCAATTCCGGTTATAATTATAAGTTCAGCAATTTCTATTATAGCTTTTATACATGTAGTTAATGAGGATTTATCAAATGATTACAATAATTTACAAAATGATTATTATGATGAATATCGTGACTACTGGCAAGAATATAATTTAGATTATGACAATTTTATGAAAAATTATTTATAGTAAATTTATTACATTTTATATGTAATGCGTTGTATACAAAAATCCTTACAATATTTGTAAGGATTTTTGTGATTGTTTTAATTGATTTTAATATATAAATATGTTAAAATGGCATATATGTAAAAACAAGGAGAAAAGAGTATGCAAGATAGAAAAAAGCTTATTCGTAATTTTAGCATTATTGCACATATAGATCATGGAAAATCTACTCTAGCAGATAGATTGATTGAAATGACAGGAGTTTTATCTAAAAGAGAAATGGAAAATCAAGTTTTAGATAATATGGATATAGAAAGAGAACGTGGAATTACAATTAAATCACAAGCTGTCAGAATGAAATATCATGCTAAAGATGGCAATGACTATGAACTTAATTTAATAGATACGCCTGGGCATGTTGACTTTAATTATGAAGTTTCTAGAAGTTTAGCAGCATGTGATGGGGCGGTTTTAGTAGTGGATAGCAGCCAAGGAGTTGAAGCGCAAACTTTGGCAAATGTGTATTTGGCAATTGATAATAACTTAGAGATTTTACCTGTTATAAATAAAATTGATTTACCAAATGCAAGACCTGAAGAAGTAAAAAAAGAAATTGAAGATATTATAGGAATACCAGCTCAAGATGCACCATGTATTTCGGCAAAATCAGGACTAAATGTTGAACAGGTATTAGAAAGAATAGTAACTGATTTGCCAGCACCAACGGGAGACGAAACAGCTCCTCTTAAAGCATTAATATTTGATTCTATTTATGACAATTATAAAGGTGCTATCGCTTATGTACGTATTAAAGATGGTACTGTTAAAGTTGGAGATGAGATGGTTTTAATGTCATCTGGAAAAAACTTTACTATTACAGAAGTAGGATATTTTGAACCAGGAAAATATACACCTAGTAGTGAATTAAAAGCTGGAGAAGTTGGGTATATTGCAGCAAGTATTAAGAGCTTACAGGATGTACGTGTAGGAGATACTATTACATTAAAAGAAAGTCCAGCACAAGAACCATTGCCAGGATATAAAAAAGTTAATCCGATGGTGTATTGTGGAATCTACCCAATAGATGGCGGAGATTATGAAAATTTAAAAGTTGCACTAGAAAAATTAAAATTAAACGATGCTGCACTTGAATATGAACCAGAAACATCAGGAGCATTAGGTTCAGGATTCAGATGCGGATTTTTAGGATTATTACACTTAGAAATAATAGAGGAAAGACTGGATAGAGAATTTGACTTAAGTTTAATAACAACTTCTCCATCAGTTATATATAAAACACATAAAACAGATGGAACAGTATTAGATTTGTATAATCCATCTGATATGCCAACACCAAATGAAATAGATTATATGGAAGAACCAATGGTACAAGCAGAAATAATTACACCAAAAGAATATGTTGGTGGAATTATGGAAATATGCCAAAATAGACGTGGAACATATATTGATATGAAGTATTTGGATGAAACAAGAGTAAACTTGATTTATGAAATGCCTCTAAATGAAATTATATATGATTTCTTTGATACCTTAAAATCTAAAACAAAAGGTTATGCTTCATTTGATTATGAATTTAAAGAATACGTAAGATCTGACTTAGTGAAATTGGATATATGGGTAAATGGAGAAGGCGTAGATGCTTTATCTTTTATAGTACATAGAGATAGTAGCTATGAAAAAGGAAAGAAAATGGTAGAAAAACTTAAAGATGTTATACCAAGGCAATTATTTACAATTCCTTTACAAGCTGTTATTGGTGGAAAAATTATAGCAAGAGAAACTATATCAGCAATGAGAAAAGATGTACTTGCTAAATGTTATGGAGGAGACATAACAAGAAAGAAAAAATTACTAGAAAAACAAAAACGTGGTAAAAAGAAAATGAGACAAATAGGAAATGTTGAAATTCCACAAGAAGCATTCTTATCTGTTCTTAAATTAGATGAAGAATAAATAAAAAAATAGAAAACAGGAGAGTATTCGATGGAAAAGGAAGAATATAATGATCAAGTAGAAGGAAGAAATGCAGTACTAGAACTTTTAGAGTCAGGCAGAGATATAAATAAAATATTAGTAGCTAATGGAGAAAAACATGGTTCAATTCATAAAATATTGGCAATAGCTAAAGAAAGAAAAATAATTGTAACAGAAATTGAAAAAAACAAATTAAATCAAATTGCTCAGACACCAAACAATCAAGGAGTTATTGCTATAGTGCCTCCTTATGATTATTGTGAAGTGGAAGATATTTTAGATGAAGCTAAAAGAAAAAACGAAAAGCCATTTATATTAATATTAGATGGAATAGAGGATCCACATAACTTAGGATCTATTATCAGAACGGCAGAAACAGCAGGAGTTCATGGAATTATTATACCTAAAAGAAGAGCTGCTTCTGTAAATAGTACAGTTAGTAAAGTATCTGCAGGTGCGGTAGAATACATGAAGATAGCTAGAGTTAATAATATAAATGAAACAATTAGATATTTAAAAGAGCAAGATGTCTGGATATGTGGAACAGATATGGACACAGATACAATATATACAAAACAAGACTATAAAATGCCAATAGCAATTGTTATTGGTAGTGAGGGATTTGGAATGAGCAGATTAGTAAAAGAAAATTGTGACTTCTTAGTAAAAATCCCGATGAAAGGAAGAATAACTTCATTAAATGCATCTGTTTCAGCAGGAATTATAATGTATGAAGTTGTTAAGAATAGAAATTAAGAAATTTACGATAAAAATTACATAGTGAGATGAAAAAATATAAAGTTGAAAAATGGCTATAAATAAAGGAAAAATTAAACTTGAAAAAATATTTTAAAAAAATTTAAAAAATGTGTTGACTTTATAAAATAGCTGTGCTAAAATAAATAATGTCTTCAGCAAGAACATCTTGTTGAAGACTAAAAAAAGCACATTGAAAAGTAAACAATAAACCTTTGAGAAACCAAAATAATAAAGGAAGATAGAAGCAAACTATCTATAAAAAAATACTGTGAGAAATCACAGCCAGAAAATAATTAAGAGTCAAAAAGCTCAAATAAAAAGTTATTTAAGTAGATTAGAAATAATCGAAGTAAATAAACCATTAATATGAGAGTTTGATCCTGGCTCAGGATAAACGCTGGCGGCGCACATAAGACATGCAAGTCGAACGGAAGTCGTTGTAATGAAATAGAAACGGACAGAGAACTTGTTCGAAGAAAGTGGAAGTAGACTTACAACAATGGCTTTAGTGGCGGACTGGTGAGTAACGCGTAAGGAACCTGCCTTCTAGAGGGGAATAACAATGAGAAATCATTGCTAATACCGCATATGCCGAGAGAATCACATGGTACAATCGGGAAAAGAGTAATCTGCTAGAAGATGGCCTTGCGTCTGATTAGATAGTTGGTGGGGTAACGGCCTACCAAGTCGACGATCAGTAGCCGGACTGAGAGGTTGAACGGCCACATTGGGACTGAGATACGGCCCAGACTCCTACGGGAGGCAGCAGTCGGG